>Ga0070734_10000620_pt1 | contig 67811 bp, 68 predicted proteins | sample Coa_R1_8_FD_66444 | JGI IMG/M metagenome (GOLD analysis project Ga0070734, IMG submission 66444) | Surface soil microbial communities from Centralia Pennsylvania, which are recovering from an underground coalmine fire - Coalmine... | ecosystem: Environmental > Terrestrial > Soil > Unclassified ...
GCGCTGGCCGGGCTCGGGCTCGCAGCGGGCGCCGTCATCGCGGTGGTCGGCAAGCTCGGGCGCCGGCCCTTCCTGCTCATCGCGCTCCTGGGTGGATTGGTGGCCACGGCGGGGCTGTGGGCAGCCATCAGAGCGGAGCCGCCGCCCAACCTGGCGGTCGTGGTAGCCCCTGGACTGGTCGCTCGGGTTGCCCCTTCGACGGCAGCGCGCGCATCGTTCACCCCGCAGGAGGGGAGCGTGGTCTCGGTCGTGCGCTCGCGCGCGCACTTCGTCTTGATTTCGTCCGAGGGCCGCCGCGGATGGGTTCCGGCCGAAGACGTGGAGACCATTCTTCCCGAGACCTGAAAGGACCGTCGTGTCCGACATGGGGCCATCACGGTCGGGGTTTGCCATCTGGTGTCCGCCCCGGGCGCGCGGGTTGAATTCGTTCGGGGCGGGCGAGCTACGTCAGGTTTTCTTGCGGCTCGCCGCGCTCCTGACCTCCTAAATCCGCGAACTCGCTGGACCTGGATTTGCATCGTGAGGGGCTCGGGAGACAGGCACGGGCCCGCCGTGGGCTCACGTGAAGAGGCTCTCCCCTCATGCCATTTTCGATCGTTCCACTTTCATCTGGCGTCGTCCGGATCTCCCTCGAAGGCGATCTGGACGTTTTCACCATCGAGGGACTGCGCCCCGAGCTCGCCGGCGTCGCTCGCCAGAAGCCAACATCGGTGGAGATCGAGCTCTCCCACCTGAGGTCGATCAATCAGCGAGGAATGGACGTCATCTTGTCATTCCTTCAGAGTATCGCTCGCGTGGGATGCCGGATCACGGTCCAGGGACTTCGGAATCAGCCACTCAAGACGTTCCAGACGGCTCTCGTCAACGCCATTCTCCATGCCTCTCGACCCGTCAACTAGCACACGGCCCCTCACCGCCGAAAGAAGGCCGGCCCGTCGAGCAGCCACGGGTCGTTCCTTCGTGGTGGTCATCGTCGTCGCGAGTCTCGGCGCTCTCGCCGTGGCGCTCTGGACACTCCATTCCCTCGCCGCGAGCCGGCGGGACCGCGGAACACCAGCCGGGTTCCAACTGTGAGGCGAGGCCGGCGGACTCTCCTCTCACAGCTGATCCGCAGGTAGCCGACAGTTGACGATCAGGGACGACGCGCGCTCGACCGTCGCCGGGTGAAGAGCTCGATGAGAGAACCGTTGGCCCCGTCGGGCGACGGCAGCGCGTCCGACCCCCGGTAGAGGCCGAAGCTGTCCTCGTGGTACGCGTGGTACGACGAGCTGAGGCGCCGCGCGTCGATGAGGTCGAGCATGTCCGAGACCCAGCGCAAACCGCCTCGATCGCCCTCGAACGAGCCGCGGATCGTCCCCCACTCGCCGAGGAAGAGCGGGACGTGGTGGCGGCGGCCCCAACCGGCGTAGGCGTCGATCTCCTGCGTCAGGAAGGCCTTGTCGCGGCTCTGGACCGGAACCGACGATGCGAAGAAGTCGATCCGGATCTGGCAGGTGGCCGTGGGCGGGATGTTCTCGCCGCGCATCCAGCCGCTCAGCCGGTAGGTGGCGCCCGGCTTGACGCGGAAACGCAGGGCATCGGCGCCCAGGTTGGCCAGGCCGCGCGCGCCGCCGGCGACCAGCGACGCATCGTCGCCGTGGCCGCTGTGCCCGGGCACGCTCCCGCCGCTGCCGTCCTGGGTCCAGAAGAACCAGCCGCGGTTGCTGGTCAGGTTCTCTGACCAGATCACGCGCTTCACCTTCCCGGCGTCGTCCAGCTCCTCGAGCGTCAGGTCGTCGAAGAAGACCGTCCCTTTGCCGACGCGGTCGACGACCAGCACCGGCTTGCCGACGACGATCGCCGGATCGGTCGCCCGGAACGGCGCGCCCTGGTAGTGGGTCCAGGGCGTGGTGCCGGGCGGCAGCTTGGGGCTGTCGTCGGTGGCGGCGCGCCGGTCGAGCAGGAACCACGGGACCTCGGCGCGATCCGGATCCGGGTAGCGCGCCTCGGCCGGCGTGAACGGGACCCACGACGCCCCCTGGTGCGTGAAGGGGAACGGCTCGTACAGGTGGAACTCGTAGACGACGTTGGGGTCGGGGATGGTGAAGAAGTTGTGGTCGGCGTCCTCACGCCACGCGTGACCGACCGAGTTGAGGCGCTCGACGAACAGGATGTGGTCGGGGTCGACGGCGCGTATCGCGGCGGCGGTGCGCGTGGCGAGATCGATCCACTGCTGCTTGTCGCGCGTGACGACCGGCTCGTTGAGGAGATCGTAGCCCGCGACGGTCGCCTCGCCGCGGTAGCGGCGCGCGATGGCGCTCCAGAGATGGACGAACCGATCCTGCAGCTCGGGCTTGTCCCACAGCGCCTTCCCGGCCCCCAGCGACTGGAACCCGCCCGGTGGCACGTGCATGTTCAGCACCAGGTAGATGCCGTGCCGCTTGGCCCAGGCGACGTTGTCGTCCAGCCACTGCCAGCCGTCGTCGAGGTAGGCCCCGGGCGCGGCGTCCGACTCGAACGTCCGGTAGTTCATGTAGAACCGCACAGCGTTCATCCCCATCGCGGCGACGCGCTGGTAGTCGGTCTCGTCGTGGTGGCGGCGTGGCAGTCGCACGTTGGTCCAGACCTGGTTCCCGAACGCGACCGCGCGGAGCACGACCGGTCGGTCGCGCCCGTCCACGATCTGCTCGCCACGCACGTGCAGCAGGGCGTGGGCGCCGGAAGGCGGATCGGCGGCGATCGCCGCCCCGGACGAGACGCCGGCCAGCGTCGTGAACAGCAAGACTCGGCGGACCCGAGCGACGAACAGTGAAGATTTCACGCAGGACCTCGCGGTGAAGGAAGTCGGACGGAACACGACATCATGGAGAAATGGTGGCCGCGATTTCGGCCAGCGCGGCCTGGGCGGCCCGCGCGTCGGCGTCGGGCGTGCCACCGAACGCCATTCGACCGCCGCGGCCCATGGGTGCGGCGTTCATCGCCGCGCGGGGCCGGAGCGCGCATTCAGGTAGACATGCCCCGCTCCCTCGAACGTCCGGGCGCGGTCGGCGAACGGGTGATGGTGCGCGCGCAGGTAGTCCATGGCGAGCGCGCATTGGGCAGCCGAGTTCCAGACCTGATCATCGCCCGCCGCCAGACAGACGACCGGCCCGGCGATCTTCTCGAGCGGGAAGAATGCGCGGGCAACCGCCGTGGTGTCCCTCCGTGCCGCCTCGTAACCCGAGCGGAAGGAGATCGGCCGCCGCTCGTCGCGTTGTTCCCAGGCTTGGTCCGCCTGGACCGACATCGGGACGCAGGGGAGCGAGCGCCCACCCCGCGACCAGGAGCACCCGGTCGGCACGCCCTGGCGACCAAGCCCGTACCAGGCGAACGGGGACGGCACGTTGGCGATCACCGCCTTGACCGCAGGGCTGGACGAGGCGACGAGCAGAGCGTACTCGCCCCCCTTGGAGCTGCCCATCACCGCGAGCCGCGCCGGATCGACGTCGGCCCGTGCCGCCAGCGCGGCGACCGCGGCCACGCCGATCTCGACGGGAACGTCGACCAGCGTCCGGGGCGTCCGTGGCGCCCCGAAATACGAGACGGCCGCCGTCACGTACCCGCGCTGAGCGAACTCAAGCGCCAGCCGCTTCGCCTCGATGTCGCCGCCATACCCGCCGAAGAAGACGATGGCACCGTGGCGCCCGGAATTGCCGGGATCCGGCGTGCAGAGTGTCCCCACGTAGGGTTCGTCGACCGGCGTGCAGGGCGAACCCCGCGCGAGCTCGGGCGATGCCACTGCCGCAGGCCCCGCAGTAGACGGCGCGGTAGCTCGGGGAGCCGCCGCACAGGCGACGAGCAGGGGCAGGCTCCCGAGGCCCGGGCAGAACATGCAGCGTCGAACCTCACCTCGGCCCTGCGCTCGACCCGACTGGGCTGTGCGAACCATGGCTTCGTGGGGAACCTTCGCATGCCACTTTCAGACCAACCAGACGCCGCGTGTCCGTGCTCGCAGATCGCCCGCCGCCGTGAGCCGCGAGCGTCCGGCTGTCCACCGCGGACGACCGCGGACGACCGCACGTCCGTTGGACCCGAGGCGCCGGAGCCCCAGGTTGTCGGACAGCGACGTCTGAAGCTGCCCGCCCGTTTGACCGCCTGCGGGGTCGAGCAGAGAATCAGGCGATGGGCTTGGGAGGCTGGTGCCGGCTGTCATCTGCCGTCTGGGCGTTGTCGGTGAGCCTGGGTTTTGCGTCCGCGTGTACTTCTCACGGCATCAGCGCCGGGAGCGGTGGCGCTCGCGGCTCGGGCAGCGGCGGCGCGGGAGTTGGGGGCCTCGCCGGTGCCGGTGTGGGAGGCGCGTCGGGGGCGGGCGCCTCGACGGGCGTGGGCGGGTCCGCCGGCGCGGGGCACAACCCTACGATCTCGACCGCAATCACCCCCTGCCGCTTGCTCGGAATCGGCCATCCCATCTCGATGGACGTCAGTCCCGACGGTACGCTGGTCGCGTACGGCAGCGTCGAAGGGGGCGTTACCCTCTTCGGAGTTTCCGACTTCGTGGCCAGGCGCACGATCACCGCGCACCCCGCGAACGTCACCGCCGTGGCCTTCTCGCCCGATTCGACTCGAATTGCCTCGGCCGACGCGGCCGGCGACGTCGCGCTGTGGAGCGTTGCAGACGGCAGCCCCATCTGGTCGGCAACCCCTCTCGACGGCCGGGTCGAAGGGCTGGCCTTTTCAGTGTCCGGAACGGTCTGGGCGCTCACCGCCAGCGGGCTCTACGCGATTGACGGCGCCAGCGGCTCGCACACCACCGCCGCCTCTGGTACCAGCGCGGCGGCGCTGGCGCTCTCGCCTGACGGCCAGACGATCGCGCTCGGTGGCACGGACGGGGGTGTCAAGCTGCTCTCAGCCGCGAATCTCGGCGCGATCGCATCGATAGCCGTGGCCAATCCGGGCGGCGTGACCGCTCTTCGAATCTCGGGCAACGGCCAGAAGTTGGTAACCGCTGGCGCCGACGGAACGACCGCGCTGTGGGATCTACAGGGGAACTTGCTGACCCGGATCTCCCAGCCTGGCGCGCCGGCGACGTCGGTCGACGTCAACAGCGATGGCTCGCTGCTGGCGGCGGGCGAGGACCGAACGCCCAGCGTTCGCGCGTTCAAGCCTGACGGGACCGTCCTGGCCGACTGGGAGGTGTTCCCGTTCGCCGCCCGCTTGTCCGTCGACGCTCAGTATCTGCTCAGCATGAGCAACGCCGCGCGCGTCGACCGCGACCCCGTAGACGGTACGATGACGACCGCCGGCCTGGTTTGGGACGACTTCTACACCGCCGAGGCGTTCTCGCCCGATGGACGCTACGTGGCCGAGGCCGTATACGACGACATCCGACTGTGGGACACGGAGACCGGCGCGATGGTGCGGTTGCTCGACGCGACGCCGCCGATCCTCACCCCGGCCGACGGAGTAGCGTTCGCGCCGGACGGCGCCGCGCTCGCTCGGAATGACTACAACCACAACCTCTGGGTGCTCGGCACCGCCGACAGCGCGCTCCTGGCCGATTATACGGGCGTCGATACGGGCTCGGGCGGCGCCTACTCCGTCGCTTACTCGCCCGACGGTCAGTGGCTCGCAACGACCGGGCCTGCCTACGTCATGCTCTGGCACGTCGCCGACGGCGCGAGCGGGCCGACCGTCTTCGTGGGAAGCGGAGGCGCGCCGCCAACGGCCCTCGCCTTTTCCCCGAACGGTCAAACTCTCGCCGTCGGCGACGGTGGCGGCAACGTGGTGCTGTGGTCGTTCCCGGGCGGAACCACGCTGGCGCAGTTCCCGGCGGTAACCGGGGCAGTCCAGCAGCTCGGCTTTTCGCCCGACGGCGTCTCTCTCGAGGTCACGAACCAGAGCGGTCCGCCGGTGCTGTTCGGACTGAACGGCACCAAGATAGCCAGCTGGTTTGACGGGACCTCGCCGTACTTCGCCTTCTCCTTCGATGGGGACTACGTCGCGAGCTTCCTCGAAGGCCCGCTCGTCACGAACTCGAGCGGCGTCGGTACCGACGAGATCGACATTCGGCTTTCGTCCCCCGCCACGGGAGCGCCTGTCGCCACTTACAACTCGGTGATCTATACGAGCGCCCAAGCCTATTACGTCTATGGCATCCTCGCCGCCGCCCCACACGACCACCGCCTGCTGGTGGGGTCGGTTCTCGGCACCATCCTCTGTCTCCCTTGAGTCTGGCCCACGAGGTCGATGATGGTTCGAGTCTGCGTCCGAGCCGTGGCCGTTGTCATCGAGGAGCGACGGGCGAACCGGGCGTGGCCGGTACGACTGCTGCGAGTACGCTGACCCGTCAGTGCCCGATCGTGTCCAGCGGACTGGGCCGCTTCGGTACTTCCTTTGCGCAGATCGGGCAGAGGTGCACGTCCCGGTTTCGTGCGTTCGTCATGCCCTCAAACGACATCCAGCCGGGCGTGGTGGCCTGCCGCATTCCGTTCGTCGACTTCGTTCCGGGCGTTCCACACTTGATGCACGTCATCGGGACAGTTCCGGCCATGGTCGTTTCCTCCTAGATCATATCTGCGGGTACGTCGGGTCCGGAACGTCGGGCTGCCTGTCCTTCGGTAGAGAGTCCGGGCGACCGATTGGCTCACCGCGATTTCCCGTGGCTGCAGCCCTCCTTGGCGGGGATGATCTTTCAGTACTTGAGCCGGAGCTCCATGTTGGTCGGCCATTGAGTGCGCATCTTGTTGTCCGAGAGGCTTTCGAAGTTGTAGGGAGGGAGGCCGGTCGTCACGAGCTCCTCGAGCTTCTGGTTGCTCTGAGCGACCAGCCCCAGGTTGACGCCCTGAGAATTGTGCAGGGCGTGAATCAACTCGTGCGCCAACCCCACGGCCGGCGGGCGCTGGTGCATGGCCGGATCGTCGACGCAGTAGAAGGTCTTCGTGCTGTTGAAGTTGACGGTGCTCGGCGCGCCCCTCCCCGGCGTCATATAGCTCCGGAAGAGCCGCGGGAGGTGAAACTGCCAATCGGGGGGAAGGTTGGTCACCGCGCAGGCTCCGGACATCAGGTCCTTGAGCGTCTGGATGGTGGTCCCGGTCGCCAGTCCTTGCGCGAAGGCGGCGTTCTGGGGCGCCACGCCTGCGGTCGCCGGGGCCGGTCCCGGACGAACCACGTTCTGCGAGGCCCGGTAGGTCACGGGGGTCATCCCCATGCTGAGCTGGCGCGCGAAGTGCTCGATCGGGATCCCTTTCTGCTTGGCGTTGTTGACTGCCGCCGTCAGCTCCTTGGGGAAGGTCGCGGTGTTCTTGTCGCGGATCGCGCGGGTCAGCGGCGGACACGCCTCGTCGCCACCGCGGGTGCACGAGTTGCCGCCTGTTGTGGCCTTGATCGTCACCACCGGGCCGAGCGCGCAGATCGCCTGCAGCAAGGCGCCGCCGTCGGGGATGCCGGCGATGATATCGAGGCACGCGGTTGCGGCGGAGAGGTAGTTGGCGTCGGTGCCCGGCTCGATCTGAATCTTGGCGAAAGTTTTGTATGGGGGCATGGGTGGGTCCTCAAGGGGTCTGGTGGTAGAGGGCCTGAATCTCCGCGCCGGTGAGGGCGCGGCTGTAGACCCGCACGTCGTCGACGTCGCCGGGGAACTCGTTGGCCTGGCTCGAGCCCGTGCAGTTCTGGCTGGTCCCGCCGAGCAGCGAGTTCCCCATGTAGAAACGACAGGTGCTCGGCGAGCCGGCCAGGAAGAAGTCGGTGAACATCTGGCTGGCGACCAGGTTCCCGTCCCGGTAGAGCGAGATGAGATCGCCGTTGGTGTTCATCGCCACCACGCCCACCAGGAAGGTCCACTGGTTCTTGGTGATCGGGTTCGGGTCGGCGACCACCTCGCTCATCCCCTGGAGACCGAACGTGGCGTTCTGGCCGGAGAATTGGAGGGCGACCCAGTTCCCGACGCCGGCGATGCGCTCGTTGTTCCCGTTGGGGGAGACCCTCACCCAAATCGCGAACGTAAACGAAGTGGTCACCGGCAGCGACGGGCAGGAGACGATGCCGTACCAGTCGGAGCTGTTGTTGTAGATCAGGTTGTAGGCCTTATTGGCCTCGCCGAAACGGTCGGTGTCGAACATTCCCAAGTCGGCCATGGCGGTGTAGCCGTTCCCGCTCTCGTCGTTGGTGTTGCCGTTGAAGGGGAAGTAGGCCAGGAGGTGATCAGTCGGGATGCCGACGGGCGCGTCGGACGTCGCGTCCCGTGCCGCGCCGTCTTGGGCCCCACCGTCTTCTCGGTGTCCCCCGGCGCCCCCCGAGCCCGAACCACCGACACCGGTTGCGCCGGCGCCCGCGTTTCCGCCGATTCCGAGACCTCCGCCGCCACCGGCGGTTCCGGCACCTCCCGATCCTGCTGTGCCTCCGGTCCCGGATTTCCCCCCCGTGGCGCCGCCGTCATTCTGCCTGAGCGTGGCGCTTCCACAGGAGGTACCGATGACGAGCATCACCGAGAGAAGCGAGCAGCGACGCAATCGGGACCAAGATCTGCTCGCCGCCGACGGCAGCGAGCACACGGCCTCGCACTCCCCAGAGCCGAGGTGTGGCGCTCGAACCGAGACCTTCGTCCACTTTCTCCGCAAGTTCGGTCCTCCGCGATCGGCAGCTGGGACCGCCACTGTATCACGTCATCCGGCGGGTCGACGGGCTTCAGCGCCCCGCCCCGCGCACGAGGGACAGAAGACGCGGGTCCGGCGGTGCCGACCCCCGCGGTTCCTTTGTGGCGACGGGGCCGGTTTCCTGTGCCATAAGAGGCCGCATGACCATCGCGATTGGCGACAAGCTCCCCGAGGCGACCCTGATGGAGACCACCGAATTCGGCGAGGCGTGTCCGCTGTCGCCAAAGCCGGTGAACGTGGCGGAGGCGGCGAAGGGCAAGCGGATCGTCATCTTCGGTCTCCCTGGCGCATACACCCCGACCTGCTCGGCGAAGCACCTCCCCGGCTACCTCGCCAACCTGGATAAGCTCAAGGCGCACGACGTCGACGAGATCTGGTGCGTCTCGGTCAACGACGCTTACGTCATGGCCGCCTGGGGGCGCGACCAGCACGCCATCGGCAAGATCCGCATGCTCGGCGACGGCAGCGCGGAGCTCGCGACCAAGCTCGGTCTCGACACCGACCTCACGAAGGCGGGCCTGGGCGTCCGCTCGGGTCGGTTCTCGCTGCTCGTCGAGGACGGCGTCGTCAAGCAGGTGAACGTCGAGCAGCCCGGCAAGTTCGAAGTCAGCAACGCCGAGACGATGTTGGCCCAGCTCACGTCCGTCTGATCGGCGGACCGACGGCGGCTCGCGGCTGGGCGCCACTCGGAGCTGGTCGTCGTCGCTGCATAGCGGACGATGTGTCCCTCTCTCGTGCCTCCCACCCCGGGGAATCCCAAGACAACCCGCTCCTTTCCGAGCGCCTCCACGAGCCGAGCGGTCCCGCGTGGGTTGTTGAGCATGAAGAGGACCGTCGGCACGGTCGAGTTGGCTGCAAGGGAAGCCAGGCACGCATCGAGCTGATCACGTCGGACCGCGACCACGACGAGATCGTATCGATCGTCAGGAGCGAGACGTTCGGTGACCTCGACCCGACACTCCGAGCGTCTTCGGTCGACGACGTCCTCCAGGACCAGACCGTGACGTCGAATGTCCTCGAGACGGGTGCCACGGGCCAGGACCGTGACCGAGTTACCTCCTTGCCTCAGCCTGCTCGCGTAGACGGTCCCAATCACACCGGCGCCGAACACGAGGATGTTCACCGGTCAGTCTTCCGGTTGCTGCCGAGGCGGTGCGGTCGACGCCCGGTCCATCTTCTCGGCGGGCTTCGCCAACTTGGCGAGCTGCTCCGTCAGGCAAGGAACCAATGCGGCGCGGATGCCTGCCCTGACCGCGAACTTCGCGATCCGCTCGGTCAGCGGCGTGAAGAATCCACCCCCGAGCACGTAGCCTACGCCGATGGCCGTGGCGAGCGCGCCGTAAGGGTGCTGCTCGAACCGGGCTTTCAGCTCTTGGTCCATGGCAACCTCCGTCACACCTTGCGGGCGATCTTCCCGACGACGAACCCGACGGCGAGCGCTCCAAGCAGGCACTTGCCGGGATTCTGCCTGATATAGGCGGACGCCCGCTGGTTCCAAGAGGAGAGGTGGCGTTTCGCTTCGTCGAGGTGGGGTTTCACTTGTTCGCTCGCTTCGCGCAGCGCCGATTCCAGATCGCCGGTGTCGTTCATCGTCTCCCTCCGAGTTCGAGATGCAGATGGCGCCTCGACCCGAGCAAGTACCCGAGGGCCAGCGCGCCGCCCACGCAAGCCAATGGATGCCGCGAGAGCCATCCGCGCCAGTCGGCCTGGCGAGCCACCGCGTCGCGCAGGGCGGAGATGGACGCAGCAACCCGCTCGCGCGCCCGTTCGACTTCCGCTTCGGCGCGGGCGAGCTCGTCGTTGAAAGCGAGGTCCGCGGCGTTCGAACGCTCGGTCATCACGCCACCTGCCTTCCGGAGGGATGCGCGAGAGCGTGCGCGGTCCGACGCGCTTCCGCCGTGGTCTCCCGGAGGAGCCTCGTGCGGCGCGCCTTGGTGGACGCAACGTGGACACAGAGGCCGCCGACGACGAGATGAAGCGCAGCGACAAGAGCAAAGGCGACCGGCATGCCCGTGAGCGGGGCCAGCGCGAGGGCCGCCGCGGCCGAGGCGAACAGATATCCGATCGTCACGAGCAGGACCGCCACGACCACGCCGCCGGTCGCACTGGCATAGATACGGACGTCGGTCGCCAGCTCCACGCGCGCCAGCCTGATGTGGTCCACCACCAGCTCGCCCAAGCTCTCTACGGCCTGCGCGATGAGACTCGGAACGGTCGCCGCGTCCGGCTCCGGTTTGGTGGTCCCTTCGCTGAAGACTGTCTTCATGGCTCACCCGATGAGAGTGCAACCGTCATTCCAGGCTCAACCGCGGGAGGCGGCGGTGACCACCCTGCACTTTTTGCGCCCCACGGCTGGTGCCTGAGGCGCTGGCGAAGGTTTTGCGCGGACTGCCTCCCATGCGACATTTTCACGTCGTGACAGAGAGCGCTTTGGAGGGCACGCCGCTTGCGTACGCCTGCCCCATGTCCCTCACTTTCTTCGAGAGCTTGAAGCGGTACGTCGGGTTCACCGACGCCTCCTCGGCGACGCTGGGCGAGCTGCATCCCGTCGCGCGGGCCCACTTCGTGCCGATCGTCGATGACTTCTACGCCGCGATCGAGGCCCACCCCGAGGCGAGCGCGGCGATCACCGGTGGCGCCGCCCAGATCGAACGTCTCAAGCAGACGCTGATCCGCTGGATGGACCTCCTGCTGCTGGGCCCGCACGACGAGGCTTACTACGAGCTCCGAGGCCGGATCGGCCGCATGCATGTCCGGATCGCCTTGCCCCAGGGGTTCATGTTCACGGCCATGAACCGGATCCGGATTCACCTCCTCGATGTGGTGCGCGAGCGGTTCGCCGACGATCCGGTGGCGACGCGCCGGATCGCGACGGCGCTCAACCAGATCCTCGACCTCGAGCTGGCGATCATGCTCGAGACTTACCGGGAGGATCTGGTCACCAAGAACCGGAGCGCCGAGAAGCTCGCGACCATAGGGCAGTTCGCCGCCACCATGGGCCACGAGCTGCGCAACCCGCTGGGTGTGATCGAATCGTCGGTGTTCCTCCTGCGCCAGCACCTCGGCAAGGCGGCCGCGCCCCCCGATGTCGCCAAGCACCTCGGGCGGATCGAGGGGGAGCTCGCTCGCGCCAACAAGACCATCCGCGACCTGCTCGACCTGGCCCGACATCGGCCGCCCCGGCGCATCCGGACGGAGGTCGCCGGGCTGGTCGAGGCGGCTATCGAGTTGGCGTCGCTTCCGGCCAGCGTCACCGTCGAGGTATCGCCCCCCGTCACCAGCCTGTCGGTCGACGTCGATCCCGATCAACTTCGACAGGTCCTGATCAACCTCCTCACCAACGCCGCCCAGGCGATGCCGGGCGGGGGTCGCGTCGCCATCGACGGGGAAAGGACGCCCGGCGGCGAGACCCGCCTGCGCATCCAGGATGACGGACCGGGCGTGCCCGCCGAGGCGCGCCATCGGATCTTCGAGGCGCTCTTCACCACCAAGGCCAGGGGAAGCGGCTTGGGGCTGGCGCTCTGTCGGCGGATTCTCGAGGCGCACGGCGGGACGATCGAGCTCGAGCCGACGCCCAAGGGCGCCAGCTTCGTCCTGGCGCTCCCCCCGGTCGCGCCGGGGCCGGCCTTCGTATGAGACGCCTCGTTCTGATCGTCGACGACGACGAGGCACTGGCGGAGAACGTCGCCGAGATCGTCGGCACGCTGGACGTCGAGACCAAGGTCGCGCGCGACCGCAAGAGCGCGCTGGCACTCGCCCGCCAGCACGACTTCGACATGGCGTTGATCGACGTCCGGCTGCCGGATGGAGACGGCATGTCGCTGCTCGAGCCGCTCCGGGCGATCTCTCCGTTCGCGCAGCTGGTGATGGTCACGGGGAACGCCACCATCGAGGGAGCGATAGCGGCCGTCCGGGACGATGCCTTCGCTTACGTCCTCAAGCCCGTCTCGCCGCCCGATCTCATCGACACGGTCCGGCGCGCACTGGAACAGGCGGCCCTTTACCGCGAGCGCGAGCGGCTTCGCAGCGAGCTCGAGCGCTCCGAAGGACGGCACCGGGAGCTCGTCGAGCTGATGCCGGCCTTCGTCTTGGCGCTCGACTCCCGGGGCGCGATCTCGACCTGGAACCGGCAGCTGGAACAGGTCACCGGCTTCTCGCGTGCCGAAATGCTGGGCACACCGGGGAGCACCTTGAGCGGCACCGACGAGCAGGCACGAGATCTCCCCCTCAAGGCGGGCGGGGCGCGCAAGGTCCGCTGGAGCCGGGCCGAGGTGACGGCCGCCGAGGGCGTCCCGACCGTCTACGCGGTCGGGGTCGACGTCACGAACGAGGAGGAGATGCTCCGGCGCGTTCTGCGGGCAGAACGGCTGGCCGCGGTTGGCACCATGGCCGCCGGGCTCGCGCACGAGGTCCGCAACCCACTCAACTCCGCAGCGTTGCAGCTCACGGTGCTGGAACGGCGGCTCGAACGTGGTGAGGGGGTGGATCGCACTGTTCCCATCGCGCGGATCATCAAGGGGGAGATCGATCGCCTGGACCGCCTGGTGCGGGACTTCCTGGCCTTCGCCAAGCCGAATCCGCTCGATCCTCGGCCGGTCGACCTCGCGGAGCTTCTGAGGGCCGTCCGGGAGCTCATCGCCCCCGAAGCGGAGGCCGCCCGGGTTCTCGTCACGGTCGACGCGCCCTCTTCCACCCGCCCGGCGTCGGGCGACGCCGAGCGGCTGCGCCAGGTCTTGCTGAACCTCACCCGCAACGCGGTCGAGGCGATGCAGGCCCAGGGCGGACATCTGATTCTCCGCGCCCGGAACACCCAGTCGACGGTGACCATCGAGGTCGAGGACGACGGTCCCGGCTTTTCGGAGAGTCTGCCGGTGTTCGACGCATTCTTCACGACCAAGGACCAGGGGACGGGGCTGGGTCTGGCGCTCGTCCACCGTATCGTGACCGACCACGGCGGGACGATTCAGGTCGAGTCCCGTCCAGGCCGGACCTGCTTCGCGGTCTCGCTTCCGAGCAGCCGCGACGCCACCGCCGCCCGGTGAGCGGCGCGGGCGGCCCAACACGCCTCAGCCGGCTCACTATTCTTCGCTGTTGACCGAAGGCCGCGCCGACTTCGGGGCGCTCTCGTACTCGTGCAGCTTGTACTGGATCTTGCGCACGCTGATGTTGAGGATCTCCGCCGCGCGGCTCGTCGAGCCGGCGGTCGACTCGAGCGTCTTGGTGATGGCGTAGCGCTCGATCTCGTCCATCGTGGCGCCCGGAATCGCGAGCCCCTCGCGCGGCTTCACAGCCGCGAACTGCGGGGGCAGGTCGCCCAGCTTCACCTCGGTCGAATTGCACATGACGACGGCGCGCTCGACGACGTTCTCCAGCTCACGCACGTTGCCGGGCCAGTTGTAGGCCGTGAGGTGCTCCAGCGCCTCGGAGGTGAACCCCCGCAGCTCCTTGCCGTTCTCGACGGCGTACTTGCGAAGGAAGTGCATCGCCAGCAACGGCACGTCCGACTGACGCGCGCGCAGCGCGGGCATCTCCAGGCTGATGACGTTCAGGCGGTAGTAGAGATCCTCGCGGAACTTCCCCTCGGCGACCATTTGCGGCAGGTTCCGATTCGTCGCCGCGATAACCCGCACGTCGACGCTGATCGTCTCGTTACCTCCGACGCGTTCGAACTCGCGCTCCTGCAGGAAGCGCAGCAGCTTGACCTGAATGGCGGGCGAGATCTCACCGATCTCGTCGAGGAACAGCGTTCCGTTGTTCGCCTGGGAGAAGCGCCCGTCTCGTCGCGTGAGCGCCCCGGTGAACGAGCCGCGCTCGTGCCCGAAGAGCTCGCTCTCGAGGATCGACTCGGCCAGCGCCGCGCAGTGCAGCTTCACGAACGGCCCCTTCGCGCGCGGGCTCCGCTCGTGGATGGCGGCCGCGATCAGCTCCTTGCCGGTCCCCGACTCGCCGGTGACGAGCACGCTGGCCCGCGAGCCGGCGATCTGCGCGACGGTCTTGAACACGTCCTGCATCCGGGCGGAGCTGCCGATGATGTTGTCGAAGCTGTACTTCTCGGAGAGGCGCGCCCGCATCTGCCCCGCCTCGGTCCGGACGCGCCGCTGCTCGAGCTCGCGCGCCACGACCACCGACAGCTCACCGACGTTCACCGGCTTGTTCAGGTAGTCCCGTGCCCCCGCCCGCATGGCGCGGACCGCCGTCTCGACCTCGCCGAACGCCGTCATGACGATGACCGGCAGATCGGGATCGCCGTCGCGCAGCTTGTCGAGCAGCTGCAGGCCGTCCATCCCCGGCATCTTTAGGTCGGTGAGCACCAGATCGGGGGCGAAGTCGGCCATCTTGCCGAGCGCCTTGAAGGCGTCCGCCGCCGACTCGACCGAATATCCCTCGTCGCGCAGCAACTCGACGAGCGCCGTGCGGGCGTTCACCTCATCATCGACAACTAGAATACGTCCCTTGGTTTCCATCCTTCGCGTCGCTCCCGTCGAATACGCCGTGGTTGCCGTTGCCGCAGAGGTCACCATGGTATCTAGGCCGCCTTCTTCGAGAAAGGGACCGTGAGGACCGGGCAGCTGGCCCGCTGGACCACCTTCGCCGCGACACTCCCCATGAGCGCGTGGGCGATCCCACGGCGCCCATGGGTCCCGACGACGAGCAGGTCGGCGCCGACGTCGCGGGCGGCCTGCAAGATCCCCCCGACGGCGTCCTCTTCAATCATGCGCGTCTGACAGCCGATCCCCTCCCGGACCGCCCAGTCACTCCGACGGGTGAGCTCCCGATCGAGCGAGGCGATCAGGTCGGGCCGATCTTCGTAGGAAGCCAATCCGAACGGGAACTGGTCGGCGCCGTTCTCGAGCACATGAACGATATGGAGGTCGGCGCCAGTCCGCTTCGCCAGATCGATGGCCGCGCCCAGCGCTTCATCGCTCCCCTCCGAGAAGTCGGTGGCGACCAGGATCTCTTTGATCGGTTGGCTCATGGTCTCCGGGATTGCAACCCCCGGACCAGCCGGGATTTCGGTCACTCCTGGCGGAAAAGGTAACCCTGGACGCAGAAGATGCGGCCCCCCCTGGACGCCGCGCAGGATTTGCGCAAAGGCCCGCTCAGCCTGCTGCGTCCGGCACGACGATCTTGAACGCCGCGCCCCGCTCGGAGGCGTCGAGCGCGATGGTCCCCCCATGCGCCTCCACGATCCGGCGGCAGAGCGCGAGCCCGAGGCCGCTCCCCTTGGCCTTGGTGGTGAAGAGCGCTTCGAAGATCCGATCGCGCACGTCGACCGGAACGCCCGGACCATCGTCCCGGACGCGCAGCGTCGTCGTCGTGCCCTCTCGCTGGCCGTCGATCCAGATCTGGCCGCTGTCCGTCATGGCCTGGCCGGCGTTGATCAGCAGGTTGGTCACGACCCGCGTCAGCTGATCCGGGTCAGCGTCCAGCGGCAGCCCGGCGGGGACCTCCACGGAGACTCTCACGGCCGGCGCGAGATGGGCCGCCGCCACGGCCTCGACGGTAAACTCACGCGCGTCGACGTGTCGCCGCTTCATCGGGCGGTTCTTGGCCAGCTCGAGGAGGTCGTTGATCGTCTTTCCCGAGCGCTTGACCTCGGTGGTGATCTTCTCCATGTGGCGCGCGACGCCTGGGTCGGAGACACCGAGCTGCTCGAGGCGCTTCGAGACGAGAAAGGCGGAGCTCTCGACGACGCCGAGCGGATTGCGTAGCTCGTGGCCAATCCCAGCCGCGAACTGCCCGATGGTCGCCAGCCGCTCGGCGGTCCGGTTCTTGGTGAGGAGGTCGTCCCGGTAGGTCTCGAGCATGATCGCCAGCTCGACGTCTAGGATCATATGGAGGGCCGCCAGCATCCGCCGCAGCGCCGCCGGGTCGACGCCGGGCGCGTCGCGCAAGAGGTCGACCGAGTGGAGCCGGATGCGGTCCATCGCGGTCAGCATGTAGACCTGCGGAAGGTCGATGCGGACATGGACGCGGCCGATGCGCGCGCGCCGCTCGAAGTACGCCTCGTCGTGCGGCCCCTTGAAGAGCTCGTCAATCCAGCGCAGCAGCGACTGCTTGAGGCGCGCGATCTGCGCGGCGCCCCCGGTGATGGCCGCGCGAGCGTCCGGATGAGCCTCGATCGTGGCGTAGAAGTCATCGATGATCGCCGGAAAGTGGGGCGCCACCAGCGGGTGCGCCTGGCGCAGCGCCGCCGTCGCCGACGCGTCGAAGCCGACGTAGGCGCTCACCTTCTCGCGGAACGTGCTCATCGAGCCGACCGTAGCGCATTTCCCGGAGCGATCGTAGCGTCCGGCCGAGATCGTCTGGTCCCCGCCGTGCAACGCTGCCGGGTATGGAAACACGTCCGGCGACACGGTCGCGCTGGCCTCCAGGAGGGAGTCCTTATCGTGCCGCTTGCTGCTGAAGACGCCCGATCCGCATCCCCGCGACTCTACCGGTTGACGCGACGGGGGTCGTGATTCCAATCTGCGGGGCAGGAACATGAAGTCCGGACACGTCCTCGTCGTCGACGACCAGATCGCGCTGGCCGAGAACATCGCCGAGGTGCTCCAGGGGATCGGGTTCGAGACCGAGGTGGCGACCTCCGCCGAGGCCGGGCTCGAGCGGGTCGCTCAGGGCGGCATCACGGCGGTCGTCACCGACTACAAGCTGCCGGGGAAGACAGGCGCCCAGCTGATCGAGGAGCTTCGCCGCCGGGGGCTGCGCATCCCGGTCCTCATGATGAGCGCCTACACCGACGAGATGACGATGGACCGCGCCCGTGCGGCCGGTGCCTGGCTGTTTCTCCCCAAGCCGGTTCCGCTGCCGACGCTCATCGGCGCGTTCGAGTCGCTCGCCCAGCGGCCGGCCGCGACGCTGCTGGTCGACGACGAGGCGCAGCTCGCCCAGAACCTCTCGGAAGCGTTGACCGCAGCCGGTCACGAGGTGGTCGTGAGCCACACCGTCGCCCAGGCGCTGGCGCACAATCGGCGCCTGCAGACGGCGGTGCTCGACTATCGCCTCCCGGACGGAACAGGGCTCGACGTCGCGCGGGAGCTACGCGCCCGCGACCCATCGATCCAGATCCTCTTCATCTCGGGCTACGCCGGCGACCTCGAGGAGCAAGCCCGAGAAGAGCTCGCAGGGGCCGAGACGGTCGAAAAGCCGCTCGACACCCGCAAGGTCATCGCCTGGGTCCAGATGGCCCTGGAGAAGTCGCGGCCCTGAGCCCAGGACGACCGCCGGGCTCCCAACGCTCGGCGGTCGACTTCCGCCGTCACGGACGGATCGCCACCTTCATCACGCCATCGCGCTGGTGCGAGAAGAGGTCGTAGGCCGCCTCGATGTCCGCCAGCCGATAAGGGTGGGTGACCAACTCGCGGAACGGGAACCGCTTGGCGGCCACGATGCTCATGAGCCGGCGCATGCGTTCCTTGCCGCCGGGGCAGAGCGAATTGACTATCGTCTGATCGCCGAGGCCCGCCGCGTAGGCGTCGAGCGGGATGGTCAGGTGGCCGGAGTACACGCCCAAGCTGGACAGCGTCCCACCCGGGCGGGTGCACCGTAGGCCATTCTCGAACGTCTGCCCCTGGCCGAGCGCCTCGATGGCCACGTCGGCTCCCCCGTCCGTCAGCCGCTTCACCTCGGCGACCACGTCCTGCTCCTTGAAGTTCAGCACCACGTCGGCCCCCATCCGGCGCGCGAACTCCAGGCGCTTGGGGACGCTGTCGACGGCGATCACCAGCGACGCGCCCGCCAGCCGAGCCCCGGCCGTCGCGCACAGGCCTATGGGCCCCTGAGCAAACACCACCACCGAGTCGCCCAGCCGGACGTGCCCGCGCTCGGCGGCCGAGAAGCCGGTCGACATGATGTCGGGGCACAGGAGGACCTCTTCATCCGTGAGGCCGTCGGGGATCTTCGCCAGGTTCGCCTGGGCGTCGGGGACCAGGACGTACTCCGCCTGGCAACCGTCGATGGTGTTCCCGAACCGCCAGCCGCCGATGGCCTCGGACCCGGAGCCGCCGTGACCGCACTGCGAGGCGACTCCCGTCAAACAGGCGCGGCACTGCCCGCACGGGGTGATGGCCCCCACGATGACCCGGTCGCCCTTCTGGTAACCGACCACGCCGGGGCCGAGCTCCTCGATCACCCCGACCGGCTCGTGACCGACGATGAGCCCCTCACGGACGGGGTACTCGCCCTTGAGGATGTGGACGTCGGTCCCGCAGATCGTCGTCAGGGTCACCTTGATCAGCGCCTGGCCCACGCCGGGCGCAGGTCGCGGAACCTCGCGCAGCCCGATCTTCCCTTTGCCTTGAAACACAGCAGCTCTCATCGTCGCGCCCATCGTCCAGTCCTTTCGTTCTGAGTTCTCCGCGGCCGCGCCTCGCGTCCCGCGCTCGACAGGAGAGACAGCAAGGGACGTTCCATGCGCCGTCCCGGCCGCGACGCGGCTTCCTGGCGCAATCGCTGCGGCCGATACCGACCAGGACGCAAAGTTTTCACCCGAAGCGGTCGAGCCTCTCGAAAAGCCCCGGTCGTCTCGCTTGGCCTCACCGTTGCAACCGGCCGGTATCGAGGAGCCAAGGTCATGCACAGCCGTCAGAAGCACATCTCGGGATTCGCGTTCGCCATCGGAGTCTCCGTCGGCCTCATGTTGACCGGGATGGGGATCGGCTCGAAAGCAGCCACGGCGGCGGCGCCGTTCGGGCTGCGCGGGACGCTCGAGCTCGACGGCGATTCGACGCTGCACCGTTTCTCCGCTCGGACGAACGAAGTCCGTGGCGTCGTCTACGTGGACGAGGAGGCACTCCCCGCGCAGGCGGTCGACGTCGCCTCCCTGGTCCGCGCCGGCCACGTGAAGCTCTTCGACATGACAGCCCCCGTCGAGAAGCTCTCCTCGGGTGACAAGAGCCTCGACAAGAACATGTGGAAGGCGCTCAAGAGCGATCAGTTCAAGGCGATCCGCTTTCGTGCGGACGGTTTCGAGCTCCGCCCCGCGGGCACACGCGGCGCCCTCTTCGGGCTCGCCATGCGCGGCACGTTGACGGTCGCCGGCGTCACGCGGCCCCTCGTGATTGTCGCCGACGGCTTTGACGTCCCCGGCGGCACGCGCATCGCCGGCGCCACCAGCCTTCGAATGACCGACTACGCGGTCAAGCCGCCCACGCTGATGCTGGGAGCAATCAAGACCGCGGATCAGGTGGTCGTGAAGTTCGACATGCAGCTGCGCACGACGACCCGCTGAGCGCGGATTTTCAGCCAACCCGCCCGCCGTAGAGCGGGCCGTCTGCAAGGAGAGAACGAGATGAACGCCAGATGTGTATCCATCGGTGTCTTCGCAGCAAGCGTGCTGCTCGGAACGGCGGCGCGGGCGGAGATCCCGCTGGCCAAGTCGGACAACGCGGAGCTCGACGCCGGCGGCATGATCCAGGCGCTCGGGTTCGCCCAGCACCTCGACGACCCCGACAAGAACGACGACCGGCTGTACCTGTTCCTGAACCGCGCCCGCCTGCGCCTCTCCGGCAGCTACGACCGGATCACCTTCTATACGGAGATGGGCCTCGGCGGCGAGGACACGGTCGTCTCCCAGACCGGCGTCTCCCTCAGCCTGCTCGACTTCGTGTTCGGGATCCCGCTCTCGCCGAGCGGGAAGACCTACCTCAAGGTCGGACAGTTCAAGGTCCCCTACGGGCGCGAGTGGCTCGCCTACTCGGCCAACTTCCAGTTCGTCGACCGGTCGATCGACTACCTCGGGTTCAAGGTGGGCCGCGACGTGGGCGCCGCGGTGGTGTCGCAGCCGGGGCTCTTCACGCTGATCGCGGGGGTCTTCACCGGCGGCGGACGGGACGTCCCGCCCGATCACTACCTGCCCGAGAAGCTGGGTGTTCCGCTCCTGGTCGCGCGGGCCGGGATCGGGAACGTCGATGACAACCCCTTCGTTCTGGCGCAGAACGACGTCGGGAACCCGGTCCGAAAGCTGCGCGGCGCGTTCTTCGTCAACGGCCTCTACACCAAGGACTCGTTGGTCGGGCACTCCACCGTCCTCAACATCAAGCTCGCCGACAAGTCGCTGCTGCTCGACGGCAACTGGAACCCGTACATCGGCCAGGCGCCGTTCAGCCAGGGGACCTGGTGGCAGGCCGGCGCCGATGCCGCGGTCCGCGTCCCGGTCCGCTCGGTCGACCTCGCCGGCGAGACCGAGTTCGACTTCGGCGAATACAGCAACGGCTACGGCTCGGTGCAGATCTGGGGGCTGCGCGCCCAGGGCGGAGTCCTCTGGCGAACAGTCGAGTTCGCGCTCCGCTACGCCGTCCTGGGGCCGGATAGCAAGTTCGCCTACATGACCGTGCCGCTGACCGGCTCCCAGCCGATCCAGGAGATCACGCCCAGCGCGGCCTGGTACATCAAGGGGCGCAACCTGAAGCTGCTCGTCGACGCCCCGATCATCATCCACGATCCGGTCTTCACGGAGACCGGCGTCGGCAGCTACGCCGCGACAGACCTGCCCGACCAGGCCACGGTGCTCGCCTCGATGGGGACGCCGACCACCAGCACGGTCACCCGCCAGACGGTCTACGAAGGACGTCTGATGCTCCAGGCCCAGTTCTAGCCGCCGAGCTCGAGGGGGGTGGCGCCCGCGCGGCTCGAAGAATACATTCCTGGTCGTATGATAAAGAATGTCGCGGGCGTCCTGACATCGCTCCTGCTGGCCGCCTCGGGCTGCGCCGAGCGGGCGCCCGAGGCGGACCTCTATCAGGGGGTTGTCGAGTACCAGGAGCGGGATCTGGGCTTCGAGATGACCGGACGGATTACCGACCTCCTGGTCCACGAGGGGGACCGGCTTCCCGGAAACGCGCTGATCGCGCGCATCGCGCCCGACATCGAACGGGACACGCTGGCGGCGCGCGAGAGCGAGGCCCGCGCGGCGGGAGCGCAGCTGGCCCTCCTGCAAGCGGGCTCGCGCCCCGAGGACGTGAGCGCGCTCGCGGCCCGGGTCGACGCCGCCCGGGCCAACGAATCCCTCATGCGGGTCAGCGCCGACCGCGCGCGCAAGCTCTACGCCGCCCAGGCAACGCCGCAGGCCGCCCTCGACGAGGCCAACGCTCAGCTCACCCGCGCCGAGGCCGACACCAAGGCCGCGGTCGAGGCTCTCCGCGCGGCCCAGCGCGGAGCGCGCAAGCAGGAGATCCAGGCCGCACAGGACCGCCTGGCCGCGGCCCAGGCCTCGAGCGACGTCCAGCGCGGCCGCGTGGCCCGGTACGAGCTGCGCGCCCTGGATCCCGGCGAGATCCTGGAGATTCACCTCCGCACCGGCGAGCTGGCGGTCGCCGGCCTCCCGGTCGTCACCGTCGCGGACACGGCCCACCCCTACGCCGACGTCTTCGTCCCACAAGCCGCCATCGGCGGCATCGCCGTCGGCGCCAGCGCCCAGGCGCGCGTCGACTCCTTGCCTCACCCCGTTCCCGGGCACGTCGAGCGGGTCTCGCGCCGCACGGAGTTCTCGCCCCGGTATCTCTTCTCCCGAACCGAGCGCGCTACCCTGGTCGTGCGCGTGCGGGTGCGCTTCGACGACCCCGGACGCGAGCTTCACGCCGGCGTCCCCATCTTCGTCCGCATCGCCCGCTCGCCCGCGGGAGCGTGAGGCCATGGCCGATCGGGAGCCGGTCATCGTCACCCAGGGACTGTCGCGGTCGTTCGGGCACCTGCAGGCGGTCAAGGACGTCTCGCTCACCATCTACCGGGGAGAGATCTTCGGCGTGCTCGGGCCCAACGGCGCCGGCAAGTCGACCACCATCCGGATGCTTTGCGGGATCCTCGACCCGACGGGTGGGTCCGGCCGGGTCGTCGGGTACGACGTGGCGACCGAGGCCGAGCGCATCAAGACCCGCATCGGCTACATGACCCAGCGCTTCAGTCTCTACGAGGACCTGACGGTGCAGGAGAACTTGCGCTTCTACGCGGGCCTCTACGGCGTCCCCCGCGGCGGCCGACGGGCGCGGGTCGAGCAGGCCATCAACCGCGCCGGCCTCGGCGACCGCCGCGACCAGCTGGCCGGAACGCTGTCGGGAGGCTGGAAGCAGCGGGTCGCCATCGCCAGCGCGACGCTGCACGAACCGCCCCTTCTGTTCCTCGACGAGCCGACGGCCGGCGTCGATCCGGTGAGCCGGCGCGAGTTCTGGGACCTCATTCACCGCCTGGCCGATGAGGGGACGACCATCCTCGTCACCACGCACTACATGGACGAGGCGGAGCGTTGCCACCGGCTGGCCTTCATCTTCGGCGGGACGCTGATGGACGTGGGGACGCCGGCCGAGATCGTGGCCCGCCGCCGGCTGCGCGTGGTCGAGCTCGAGCCCGACCGGCGCGCCGACGCGGAGGAGGCGCTGCGGGCCGATCCGCGCGTCGAGGAGATCGCGCACTATGGCGCGGTCCTTCGGGTGACGGTCCACGCGGACGCAGATCCCGGGGCCGTCGTCCGCGAGGTCTGCGGCGGCCGGGGCGTCGTCCCGGCCAACCTGCGTGAGTCGCGGGTCAGCGTCGAGGACGCCTTCGTGGCGATGGTCCGACAGGATGAACGGCGGGCGCAGGCGGCACGAGCGGCCGGAGCGCACCCATGAGCGGGCGAGCCCTGGTGATCGCCTGGAAGGAGCTGATCCAGCTGCGCCGCGACCGCCTGACCCTGGCGATGGTCGCCGCCCTCCCGGTCATGCAGCTGCTGCTCTTCGGCTACGCCATCAACACCGACGTGCGGCACATCCCGATGGTGGTCTACGACCAGGACGCCAGCGCCGAGTCGCGTGATCTGGCCCGGTCGCTCGAGGCCACCGGCTTCTACGACATCGTGGGGAACGTCCAGAGCTACACGGAGATCGAGCGCGTCGTGCGTGCCGGCCGGGCCCGAACCGCCATCGTGATTCCGACCCGCTACGCCTCGGACCTCCGGCTCGGCCGTCCCACCAAGGTGCAGCTGATCGTTGACGGCTCCGACCCCCAGACCGTCGCCAGCGCCACTGACGCCGCCTCGGGGCTGGTGGCCGCGCGCGCGTCGGAGTTGGCCCTGGTGAGGTTCCACGCTCAAGGCCCGGCCACCGGCTCCAACCTCCTGAGCTTGGAGCCCGAGACCTGGTACAACCCCGAGCTGCGCACGGCGGTGTTCGTCGTCCCCGGCCTCATCGGCGTCATCTTGACGATGACCATGATCATGATGACGGCGATGGCGATCGCCCGCGAGAGGGAGCGCGGAACCCTCGAGCAGCTGGTGGTCTCGCCGATCGGACGCGTCGAGCTGATGCTCGGCAAGATCCTCCCCTACGTGGGGATCGGCTATCTGCAGATGACGCTGGTGCTGCTCATCGGGTCGTTCGTGTTCCGTACCCCGCTCGCCGGCTCGCCGCTGCTCCTCTACGTCCTGGCGCTGCTCTTCATCGCCGCCAACCTGGCCCTGGGGCTGGTTTTCTCGACGCTGGCCAAGACCCAGCAGCAGGCGATGCAGATGTCGTTCTTCTTCCTGCTGCCCAACATCCTCCTGTCGGGCTTCATGTTTCCCTTCGACGCCATGCCTCGGTTCGCGCAGATCCTCGCGCAGGGGCTCCCCCTCACCCACTTCCTGCGCATCGTCCGCGGGATCGCCCTGCGCGGCGCCGGGTTCTCCGACCTCGGGAACGAGCTGGTTTGGTTGGCCGGCATCTTGATCGCGCTGGTGGCGATCGCGGCCGTGCGCTTCCAGAAGAAGGTGGCCTGATGGGCCGCACCCCGAGCGACATCGCCCCGCGCGTCGTCCACGCCGCCCGCCGGCGCTTCCTGGCGGAAGGCGTGGAAGGCGCTTCGCTGCGGGCCATCGCGCGCGACGCGAAGACCAGCATCGGGATGATTTATTACTACTTCCCGACCAAGGACGACCTCTTTCTCGGCGTCGTGGAGGAGATCTACGTCGCGCTGCTGAAGGACCTCGAAGCACGGCTCGAACGAACGCGCCCCGTGCTCGAGCGGATCCGGCTGCTCTACGAACGGCTCGGCGCGCTCGAACGGCAAGAACAGGACGTCCTGCGTCTCGTGATCCGCGAGGCTCTCTCCTCCCCCGTCCGGCTGCAGAAGATCATCCATCGCTTTCAGCGCGGGCACCTCCCGCTGGTCCTCGGCCTGGCCCGCGACGGCGTCGACGAAGGCGTGTTCCGCGATGACATCCCGGTTGGACTCCTGGTAGCGACGCTGGCTGCCCTGGGGGGCCCCGCGCAGGTCATGCTCGGGGTCGCCGAGCGCGAGTTGCCGTCCCGGAAGCTCCCGCGCGGGCGCGACCCGGCCGGAGCGCTGGTGGACGTGCTGCTCCACGGCGTGGCTGCCCGCCGCCGCCAGCGCTGAAGCTACCCTCCCTGCTCGCGCGCTTCTTGCGCGGGCTGACCGCGCCCGCGCAGATCTCGCGCGGCTCGGTCCGCCCGGCCGTTCCGTTTGCGCGTTCCCGTCGCTGGCACGACGCCTGCTATCCCCGTCGGACAGGAGGCGACGCCATGAAATGCGGAGATGTGATGAGCAGGAACCTCGAGTGGTTGGCCGAGAAGGACAGTGTCGCGAAGGCCGCGGCCGTGATGGCCGAGTCCGGGGTCGGGTTCCTCCCGATCTGTGATGCGCGACAACGGGTCATCGGCGTGGTCACCGACCGCGACCTGGCCACCCGTGCGCTGGCGCAGAAGGTCCAGCCGGAGACGACGTCGGCGGCGATGTTCATGAGCGCACCGCCCGTCACCTGTCTGCCGTCGACCGATGTCCGCGACGCCGAGGAGTTGATGGTCAAGGAACGCAAGGCGCGCCTGGTCGTCACGGATGCCGCCGGTCATCTCGTCGGCGTCCTGAGCCTGGCAGACCTCATCGAGCACGCACCGACCCGCGACACCCTGGCGACCGTCCGCGCCGTCCTGTGGAGGGAGGCGCTCGGGCCGCGCGCGGGCGCCCCCAAGGGCCAGCCTCTTCTCAAGGACGACCCAATCGCCCAGAACCAGCCCGCCTCCTCCGACGGCGCCGTGGCGCGTCCCACCGTCTTCACCGGCGGTCACCGCGAGGTCGACACCAAGGAGTTTCCCGGGTGAGGCCTCTCCGGCCGCCGCCCCGGCCCTGGCCGCGTCCATCGGCGCAGTTTCTGGGCGAGGGACCGGCGCGGCGCAGGAGCTTCGCCGTCCGACCTCTCGAGACCGCGCCGCTCGCCCTGGCCCTGCCTTTGCTGAACCATCGGTCATGACAAAGATCGGTCGCTTCACCCTCACGTTGGTCGGCACCCTGGCCCTGGGCCTCTGCTGCGCGAGCAAGGAGGCGAACCAGCCCCCTCAGATGGAGCAGCTGACCCGCGCCATCACGCCACCCGAGCGCGCCGCTCCCCCGGAGCCGTTGTCGCCGACGGCGAGGGCCCTGCTGACGGATCGCATGGCGTCGCACGCCGAAGACATGAGCGACCTGGTGTCCGCCATCATGCTGCTCGAGTATTCGCGGATCATCACGCGCGCGGACAAGATCGCGGGCGACGTCAACCTCGCCCGGCCGACCTCCCAGGACGCCACCCAGCTGAACGCCGCGCTTCCCGAGAAGTTCTTCGTCCGGCAAGACGCTCTGAAGGCAGCCGCCCGCGCGCTCGGCGAGGCGGCCCGGAGTGGGAATCCCTATCGGGTGGCCGACGCGTACGGCCGCGTCTCTGAAACCTGCGTGCGCTGCCACGCCGACTTTCGCCCGGGAAGCTGATCCCGGCGGCCGCGCGGGCAAGGCGCCCGAGCCGCCCGCGAGTCCGGGCACGGCACCGTCACCGCCGAGCCCACCGAGAACCTCACTCGCGCGCGGTGGGGATGACCAGGACAGGACGGCGGCTGCCCTCGACGACGGCGCGCGAGACAGAGCCGAGCAACGTCTGGATGGCGCCGCCCTTCCCGTGCGACCCCAGGACGACCGCGTCGACGACCAGGCGCTCGGCCGCCTGGACGATGGCGCTGGCCGCGCGGCCCCCGTCGATCACCGTGACCTGGGTGGTGATTCCCCGCTCGCGTGCGTCGATCGGGACCAGCGTTCGCAGGTCCGCCTCGATGCGCGCCCGCTCGATGTCGGTCAGCTTCCCGTCCTCGCGCTCGTAAGCGTAGGCCGGCCACGGCAGGCTCCGTTCGTGGACGTGGCACAGCTCGACGACACCCCCGTGCGCCAGAATGCCGTAGGCGAACGGAACGGCTTGATTGCCCGCCGCCGAGAAGTCGGTCGGGGCCAGCACCGTGAAGATCCCCGGCGTCACCTTCATCCCTTTGGCGGGCGGCCGCGGCCGAACGAAGACCACCGGCAGGCGCGACGCCTCGTGTGCGATCCGCTCGGAGACGGCGGGGTGTGCCAGGCGCGTCATTCCGTGCCGACTCTCGGCACCCACGACCAGCAGCTCCTGGTCACGGCCGCGCGCGAACTCCAGGATCCGCGTGGCGGGGTCGCCCCAGGAAGGCTCGATGACGAACGACGTCGCCCCTCTTCCGGGCAACTCACCGACCTCCAGCCGGAGGGCGCGGTCGAGATCGGCCACCACGTCGGCGTCCGGCTTGAACAGCTCGCGGGCTCCCGTGAGACCGAGACGCCCGAGCTCCTCCACCGCCCAGTAGAGCCGGAGGATGGTCACGTCGCAGGCGACGCGCGTGCGCAAGGAACGCACGAAGTCGAGCGCTCCCTCGCTCGCGCTGCGGCCGTCGAGCGCCACCGTCACCCGCAGCGGCCGCCCTGCGCTCTTGGGCCCGCCGAGCCCTTCGACCGCCGGCGGAACGACGAGAATCGGCCGGTCGCCGCAGCGGGCGATCTCCTCGCCGACGCTGCCCACCAGGAGACGTCGCAGGGCGGAACGCCCGTGTGAGCCCGTGACGATCAGGTCGGCCTTCACCTCGCGCGCGCGCGCCAGGAGCGACGGCTCCACGTCGCCCTCGCAGACGTGCGAGGTCACCGGGACGCTGGCGGTGGAGAGCCGCTCGCTCTCCACGCGCAGCCGCGCCTCGACCTCGGCTCGAACCTCTTCTTCGAGGACGACGGCGTCCGCCGTCACGGCGAGGATGTCGACCGTGCCCGGCTTCATGACGTGCACCAGCTCGACTGAGCCGCCCGCTCGACGGGCGAGGTCCACGGCGACCTGGGCGGCTGACTGACTCCTATCGGTAAAATCGACGGCGCATACGATCTTCATGGCTTCTGCCCTGCTGGAGTTGCAACCACCGTTCCAGCTGGAATGCCGAGGGCTCCAGGACCCAGCCGCGCAGATCTTGCGCTCGTGGTCCCAGCCGCGAACGTCTTGCGCGAGACATGGCCTGGAGACGCTCCGCTACGTCCGCGAGTGGACGATGCGCACCGGGCGTGAGGCTCGCCGGGCCACGTCCTCCGCGAGGGAGCCGATCAGGAGGCGGCCGATCCCGCTGCGCGGTTGCCTCCGTGTGGGCCGAGGCGATGAGCCAGCCCGCCGAGGCAGGGCACGACTGTTGCTCCTTCCGGCGGTATGGCTACCGAAACCGTCCTGCCGCGAACCGGGAAGACCGATACCGACATCCGGAACGACGTCCTGAGCGAGCTCGCCTGGGACAGCCGGATCGATGAGAAGCAGATCGGTGTCCAGATCGACCAGGGAATCGTCACCCTCGGCGGAACGGTCGACGACCTGGCGACGAGCGCCGCCGCCGTCGAGGCTGCCCACCGCGTCGCCGGTGTCAGGGACGTCGCGAACGAGCTGGAGGTCAAGAGTGCCCAGTCGACCCACCTGACGGACACCGACCTGGCCAGGGCGGTGCGCCACGCGCTCGAGTGGGACGCCCTCATCCCCGACGAGGAGATCCGCTCCACGGTGGCGGCCGGCGTGGTGGTGCTCGAGGGCGCGGTGACCACGCAGATCCAGCGCGAGGAGGTCGCGCGCGTCCTGGGCCGGCTGAAGGGGATCAGGCGGCTCGACAACCGTCTCCGGGTGAGCCGAGTGGCGGAGCCGGACGCGGTGGAATCATCGATCCGGCAGGCGCTGAACCGGCGGGCGGTCCGGGAAGCGGGGCGGCTCACCGTCAAGGTCGCCGACGGGCACGTGATCGTCGAGGGGTCGGCGCAGTCGCGCGAAGAGCGCTCCGCGATCCTGGGGGCGATTCGGGGAACCCGCGGCGTCCAAGCCGTCGAGGACCGCCTGAGCGTCGAACCAGGCGGGCACACGTGATGATCCCCATCCCCTTCGTCGCGATGCTCGCGGTCGTGGCCGCCCAGCCGGCCCCAGAGCCGGACGCCGTCGAGTCGCCGTGGATCCTGCGCGGTCAGTTTCAGCTCCCCGCGATGGCGGCCAACCACGTGGTCGGGGGCGCCGGGCTGGGCGCCACGCTCGAAAAGGGGATCTTCGCCTTCGACGCCGAGGCCCAGGTCCTCTTCGTGGCGATCTGCGACTATTCGTGCGGCTCAGCGTACGCGGGCGGCCTGGGCGTCTCCGCGACACCGGGGCGGTTGGGCGACGTCACCTCTCACCTCTCGCTGCTCGCCGAATACTTCGTGCATCCGGGGCTTCACCAGTCCCTCGCCGCCCTCAGCCCCCGTGCCGGCCTCCGCTGGCTGTCGCGCGGAACCGGCGTCTCGCTGGACGCGGCTCTCACCCTGGCCGCTCCTGACAACTTCCAGAACACCGGGTTCGCCCAGAACAAGTTCCTGAGCTGGGCCATGCCGGAGCTGCTCATGGGCCTCTGGTTCTGAACCCGGCCGAGACGCCAAGCGGCCGAGACGCCAAGAAGGAAGGAAGGTGCGCGATGAAGGTTCGTGAAGTCATGACCACGGACGACCTGTCAATGGTGGGCGAGGAGGACAGCCTGGCGGCCGCCGCGCATCGAATGACCTGGAAGCGCTGCCGGCACATGCCGGTCGTGAGAGATCGCGAGGTGGTGGGCGTGCTCTCCGAGCGTGACGTGCTCGCCTGGATCGCCGAAGGTCACCGGCTCGACGGCCCCACGGACCTGGTCCGGGCGGCCATGGCCAAGCCGCCGCTGCTGGCGGCGCCCGAGGACGACATCGGGGATGCCGCGGCCCGCATGCTCTCCCATCGGGTCGGGTGCCTCCCGGTCGTCAGCGGCGGAAAGCTGATCGGGATGGTCACGCGCGGCGACCTGCTCGGCCGCATCGTCGCCGAGATGTACACGCCGATGCTGGACCGTGGCTGACCGCCGCGCCTCGGTCTTTTGCGGCCGCGCCGCGCTCCAACGCTGTTCGCGTGACGCTCGGCCCGAAATCCAAGTGCGTCCTCATCGGGCGCAAGCGGGGCGTGACGGCGCCCCATGTCGCGCGGCATCGCAGGTCTCGTGCCGGGCTCGAGCGCCGCACGGGGCGCGCCGTGGGCCAGCGTTCGCGCAAACATTTCAGGCAGAGCCCCGTTGGCCGCAGATTTGGCGCCTCGACCTCATGCCGCCCGCGGCGGCGTCACCTCGCGTTCGGCACAAATGATGCTCGTTGCTTGGAGCCATGGGCATGATCGTCTGTGCGACCGACTTCTCCCCGGCCTCTGCTTCGGTCGTCTCGATCGCCGCGGCGTTCGGCCGACTCACCGGGTTCCCGGTCGAGCTGTTTCACGTCTTCCAGGCGCCGGCGTTGTTCGCCCCGAACGGGTTCGAGGAGCAGGAGCTCACGGACCTGAGGACCTGGGCCGAAGAGCGAATCTCCGCACAGGCGAGCGCCCTGCGTGCGACCGGGATCGACGTGCGGACGTCGGTCGAGCTCGGGCCGCCCGCAAAGATCGCCGCGCATGCGGCCGCGGTCGGGGCCAATCTGCTCGTGCTGGGGACCCAGGGCCGCAAGGGGGCGTTGCGGTTCTTCCTTGGAAGCGTCGCCGAACAGGTCCTGCAGGCCAGCCCCTGCCCCGTCGTCGTCGTGCCCCAGAGCGCCACCACCGGTCACCTGGCGGCCGCGCGACCGGGCAACCCGCTGAAGGTCGCCGTGGGCATCGACTTCTCGCCGGCCAGTGACGCCGCCCTCGCCTGGCTGCGGGACCTGCTGGACCTCACGCCCTGCGAGGTCCGCCTGATTCACCTCTACTCGCCAGCGCGGGACCACGAACGTCTCGGCTTCGACCCGCCGATGCCGTTCGAGGTCAATCGTGAGGTGGTCGACATCCTGGCCCGAGACCTGCGCGCCCGGGTTCACGCCGCGGTGGGGACCGATTTCGCGCTCCGGGTCCGGCCGCGCTGGGGCGGCGAGGACGACCCGCTCGCCTGGGAAGCCGAGACGGACGACGCCGACCTGCTGGTCATAGGGACGAGCCAGAAGCGCCACTCGACCGCGCCGGCGACCGTCCGGGGCGCGCACCTGCCGGTGGTCTGCGTACCCAGACGCGACCAGGCGCCCAAACCAGACCACCTCCTCCCCGTTCGGTCGGTCCTGGCCGTGACGGACTTCTCCCCCACGGGCAACGCGGCCGTGCGTGAGGCCTATCGCATGCTGCTGCCGGCGGGTGGAGACGTGGTCCTCGCCCACGTCGCAAAGCCCGAAGGTGTCGGCCTCGATCCGGAGCGCCAGGAGGAGCTCGAGACCTGCCTGCTGGGGCTGGTTCCGCAGGACGTCGACCGGACCGGGATCCGCACCCGGACCTTCGTGACGTCCAACATCGTTCCCAGCGAGGCCATCCTCAAGGCGATCAACCGGTTCGAGCCCGACCTGGTCGTCATGGCCTCGCACGGCGCCGACAGCGCCCGCCGCGGCGAGCATGGCATGGTGACCGAGGACGTGGTCTGGAGCTCTCCGAAGCCCGTCCTGGTGGTCCCGTTCGGCGCCGCGGAGGCGCGATGAAGGTCTCCGACCTGATGACCGCCGTCGTCGCGACCTGCGGTCCCTCCGACAGTCTCAACCGGGCGGCACAGATCATGTGGGAGCAGCGCTGTGGAAGCGTGCCGGTCGTCGACGAGACCGGGGCGCCGGCGGGGATGCTCACCGACCGCGACGCCGCCATGGCGGCGTACACGCAGGGGCGACGCCTCGACGACATCTCGGTCTCGACGGCCATGTCGCGCCCGGTGTGGAGCTGCGCCGCCACGGCACCCGTCGAGGAGGCCGAAGGCTTGATGATGGCGCACGGCGTACGCCGGCTGGCGGTCGTCGATCCTCAGGGACGCCTCGTGGGGGTCCTCTCGCTCGACGACATCGCCAGGGGCGCGACTGCCTGGGACGGGAAAGGGGAGATCGATCTCGAACGTGTGGCGGTGACGCTGGGGGAGATCTCACGACGGACGCGCCGATACGGTGAAGAAGACCCCGGCGAGGACGGCTCCGCCCTCGCGGAGGTCGTCCGGAACGGGGTCGAGGCGCTCAAGACCTTGCGCCAGGAGATCGGCGCTGATCTGGGGCTCGCTGGCGAGGAGGCCAAGAAGCGGTGGATGCGCCTCGAGGCGCGGTTCCACGCGGCCGAGCTGCGCGTCCGGGCGACAGGGCATGTCGGAGCCCGGCACCTTGCGGAGCTGCTGGAGCATGCGCATCAGTTCCGAAGCCGACTGGAAGTGAAGCGACCTCCCAGGAACGCTCGGCAGACCGACAGGGCCTAGGGGCATGCAGGACCGCGTCCGCGAGATCCTTGGCTGGTACGGCGCCGACAACCCGGGCACGCTGGCCAACCTCGCGCGGCTCCTCGGCGCGGGGCGCCTGGCCGGCGCGGGCCGCCTCCTCATCTTGCCGGCGGCCAGCGCCGCCCGGAGCTCGCTGCAGGCCATCGACCCCGGGATGTACCGGGCCAGCGCGACATGGCCGACGATGATCGCCGCGACGCTGGTGCCCCCGCGGAGACGGCCGCGCAGACTCTGCGGGCCACCGGTGCCCCGTCCGGTCGATGCGCAGATCCTGCGTCCGCCGGCCGCGGTCGCGCCGTGAACCCGGTTGGCACCGCGGCTGCAGTATCGCGACGACATGAAAACCAACCGTCGGCTCCTCATCATCGCGTTCAGCTGTCTTGGCGGCGGGCTCGCCTCCGCCAGCTTCGGCCAGCCCGCCCCGGGCAAGCCCACGGCCCTCCCCGCCAAGGCGACCTACCAGGTCGACGCCAAGAAGAGCCGGTTCATCGTCGAGACCGAGACCACCGGTCTGTCGTCGATGTTCGCGCACGATCACAAGATCGGCGTCCGCGACTTCACCGGTCAGGCGACCTTCATGCGCGACAACGCCAAGGGCGTGTCGCTGACGCTAACGGTGCAGGCGAATTCGCTCTATCTGCTCGGCGAGAACGACATCGGCGCGCGCCAGTCCATCGAGTCCGCGCTGCGCGAGGACGTGCTCGAGACCGCCAAGTACCCGCAGATCGTCTTCACCAGCCGCAGCGTGACCTCTGAACGCCGTGGCGACGGGACCTTCGACGTCCGGCTCACCGGCGACCTGAAGCTCCACGGCGTCAAGAAGCAGATCACCATCCCGGCGCGCGTCTCCCTCGAAAACGGCACCTTGCACGCCATCGGCGTCATGGAGCTGCGCCAGACCGACTTCAAGATCACGCCGTTCTCATTCGTCAGCGGCAGCGTCGGGATCCGGGACATCGTCACGCTCTCGTTCGACATCGTCGCCACGCAGCCGCAGACCTGAGGGTCGCCATCGGGGGCGAAATGATGACCTGGAGCATGAGGACATGGGAATGATGCGGAACTTCCGCGTCGAGGACTGACCGCGGGGAGGCGTTCAGCCGCGGGTCTGATCGACGACCACGATGTCCTCCCGGAGCGCGTCCGGGGCCAAGACCGAGCGTTCTTCCTCGTCCATGTCGGCCAGCAGCCACGACGTCACCGTCGCCAGCTTGGCGGCGAGCGTCGGGAGCTCGGGGTGGTGGCAGGCCTCCTTGTGAAGGGCCGCCAGCATCATGCGCTGTCGCAGGTGCTCGTCGACGAGCCGTTCAGCCCGTTCCGGTCCGAGCGGCAGGTCGTTGCGGAACAGCGGGAGAAGAACAGCCTCCTCGAACGTCAGGTGGACTTCCATCGCGGCCCGCACGTCGCCGACGGCCGAGGCCACGGCGTCCGGGATCGACGTGTCGCCATCGAGCCTCGCCTCGGCCAAGGCCCGCGCCCGGGCCAGGAGGTCACGAAGGTGGACGTGCTGCGCAAGGATCCCCCGTCGAGCCGTCCCCGCGTCCACCGGGTGCTCGGGAGCCGACCAGTTGATCTCGCTCATGGCTCTCGCTCCTCTCGAGCCCCTGAAGTCAGCACCACTCGTGCCAGCCGGGCTGAGCCGATCGGCATCGTCCTTGCGTCTGCGCTCGTCATGGCAACCACCACCGTCAGGGAGATCATGACCGGCGTCGTCGAGGTCCTGGGGGTCGGCGACACGCTGGCCGTCGCGCGGCAGCAGCTGGCCCGTGGCCGGATACGGCACCTCCCGGTCGTGGATGGCAACGAACGGCTGGTCGGCCTCATCACACATCGGAAACTCCTGGAATCCTGGGTCAGTCACGGCCACCCCAACGAGGAGTCGCCCCTCAACGTCGCCCGCGACGTTCCCGTCGAGATGATCATGGAAAAGCACGTCTTGACGGTCGATCCCGCGACCACGGCCGCCCAGGCGGCGCGCCTGCTCGAGGAGTACAAGCTCGGGTGCCTCCCGGTGGTCGAGCACGGAAGGCTCGTTGGAATCGTGACAGAGGCCGACTTCGTCCGGTTCGCCCGGCGCTACTTCGAGTGGGAAATGACCTCGACCCCGGCGAGCTGACGGGCGCCTAGCCGCGAAAAGCCTGCACGGCGCCCCGACCCGTCCGCATCCCTTGCGCACCGGCGAGGTAGTCCCGGTCGCTCCCCGGAGAGTCCGGGTCGATCTGAGCCTCGTCGCGCCGCGCCGCCGCGCCCTCGCGCTGCGCCGCCGCCCGATGCTCGGCCTGACGGCTGGCGACGTGTCGGCGCAAGACGCCGCCGCCATGACGGCGATGCCCACCACCGCCGGAGGCCACGCCCTCTCGTGCCCGTGGTCTTCATGTCGACCACTCAGTGGACGACCGTGACGGAGCAACTCGCCGCGTTCACCACGTGCGCGCCGACAGATCCGATGAGGAGGCGTGCGCCCGGGCGATGGCCGTGCCAGCCGAGGACGATCAGGTCCGCGCTTCGCTCGGCGGCCTCGCGGCAGATGACGTCCCCCGGCCGGCCCATCTCGATCACCTGCTCCGCGGCGCCCAGCCCGTACTCGTTGACCAGCGTCCCGAGGTAGTCCGTCGCCTGCTGCATTCGCTTGGCGTACTGCGCGGACAGCGTCGGCTCGAGGTTGCCCAGAGCCCCCTCGGGGAATGGCTCGATCACATGGAGCAGGGTCAAGCGCGCCCCGAACGCCTTGCCGAGGTCTCGGCCGAAGTCGAGCGCGCGCAGCGCCCCCTCGCTCCCATCCACGGCGACCAGAATCCGGCTGAGGCGGCCCACGGCTAGGCTGCCTTCCTGGAGAAGGGGACGGTGAGGACGGGACAGCTCGCGTGCCGCACGACCCGCTCGGCGACGCTTCCGAGCATCGCGTGCGCGAGCCCTCGCCGTCCGTGCGTCCCGATGACGATGAGGTCGGCGTGCGCTTCCCGTGCCTCCCGGACGATCTCCCGGGAAGCGTTACCCTCGAGCATTCTCGTGTAGCAGCGCAGGCCTGTCGCGGTCACCCGCTCGGCTCGGGTGGAGAGCTCGAGATCGACGGTCATGGCAATGGTGCCGAGATCGTCGGCATAGTTGACCAACCCATAGGGGAGCCGGCCAGAGCCGCCCAGCTCGACGACGTGCGCGATCTCGACTGTCGCTCCGGTCGGCTTGCCCAGGTCGACCGCCAGGTCGAGCGCCTCGTCGCTTCCTTCCGAAAAGTCGGTGGCGACGAGGATCTTCCTTGTCTCGCGTGTCATGTCTCCCCTCGACTGCAACGATTGGACCATCAGGCACCTCTCCGGACAGACCCCGTGGCGCCGCATGCCGGCGCAGGGACTGCGCCCGGCAATCCCGGGGGTGCATGATCTGCGCGCCCCCAACTAGGACGTTCGGCGTTCCGTCGCGGGCGAGATGCCGAGCTCCGACAGACCGCGTAGAGCCTCATCGAGAGCGGCGTCTTCGCCCTGGCTGGTGTCGATCGACAAGTGAGGCTCTGGGTCCTCGGCGAGTGCCGGTTCGTAGTCGCGGACGAATGCCTCGAGCAGCGAGGCGTCGGCGTCCGACGCCGACTGACCCGGCCGGCGCGCCGCGAGCCGCTCTCGCAACACCTCCGGCGGACAGACCGCCTCGACCCAGACGAACGTTGCGTTCGACGCGCGGGCCGCCGCGGCAGCCTGTTGCCGCCAGCGACATGCAGCGAACGTGGCGTCGAGTATCGCGCCGCGCCCTGAGTCGAGCACCTCGGTCGCCCGACGAACGATCTCGGCGTAGATCCGGTCGCGCGCCTCCACCGTGTAGGCGCCGGCGCCCGCGGGGCTGAGCGGCGGCAGCCCGGCCCGCGTTTTTCTCGTCCGGTCCGAGCTGACCACCGGGACCCCGAGCGTCCGTCCCAGCGCGGCAGACAGGGTGCTCTTGCCGCTGCCGATAACCCCCCCGACCGCCAGGAGAAACGGGCGATCCAGAGGGCGGCCGGAGAAGGCGCGGCTGAGACCGAAGCACCGGCGCGCCTCGGTCCTCTTGGCGGCGCGGATCTCCCCTGCGGCCCCCCGGATCACTGGCCACGAAGGCCGCCACCTTTCCGCGGACCCAGGCCCGATAAGAGAGATAGAAGTCGAGCACGCCGTAGAGACCGAAGTCGTCGCTCGCCTCGGCGAAGCGGGCCATGAAGCCGGCAGCGAGCTCCGGGCGCCCAGCGGCCTCGAGCTCCATCGAGAGAAAGGCGACCTCCGACGCAGCGTCGCCGCAGCGGAGCCGCTCGTTGAACTCGATGCAGTCGATGACGACGGGCGCGAGGTGACCACCCTGCCCCGGAAGGAAGTAGACGTGCTCCAGACGAAGGTCGCCATGCCCTTCGCGGACGCGCCCCTCCGCCACGCGGGCGAGGAACCGGTCCCCGTGTCGCGAGAGCTGGGCTCGCTGGAAGGTCTGAACGTCGTCGAACGTCCCCTGGTCCAGCAAGTCGCCGACGAAAGGCGCCACTTGCGCGAAGTTCTCCTCGGCGTTCAAGCCGAGCGCCTCGGGCGTACCGAAGGATGGTGTCACCGGCGTCGTGCGAAGGAACTCCGCGAGCCGTTCGGCCAGCCCGGAGAGGAGCCGGGCGTCGAGCTGACCGCGCGCCAGGAGCACCGCGGCGTTGGCCTCGTCCGGCAGGCGGCGCATCCGCACCGCCCAGTCGACGATCGGCCCCTCCCCCACGAACCCGCAGCCAGACGGCGTGCGCCGCACGGGGTGGACGCCCAGATAGACCCCGGGGGCCAGGCGACGATTCAGTCGGACTTCGTCCTCGCAGTCACGCCGGCGCGCCTCGATGGTCCGGAAGTCGAGGAACCCCAGATCGACGGGTCGCTTGATCTTCCAGGCGTCGCGTTCGGTGAGAAATACCCACGAGGCGTGCGTGGTCTTGTTCTGGATCTCTCCCGGGTCGGCCTCGTACGCCTCTCGTCGCGACAGGTCACGGACGATGTCGACCATTGGGTTCCGCTCAGGCCGCAGCGGCCACCGGCCTCGATTCCAGCTCGTCCCGGATCGCGGTCAGCAAGCCGCCCTCGATCTGTCGGATCCTCTCTCGGGACAGCGACACGCGCTTGGCGACCGCGCGCAGCGGCGCCGGCTCGTCGGCGAGCACCCGCTCTCGCAAGATCGTCAGATCGCGGCCGGTCAGGCGGCGTTCGAGCCGCCTGACCGCCGTCCGCGCCTTGTGGGTCAGCTCTGCCCTCTCGAGCCGCCGGTCGGCCTCCGGCGAAGGGTCCGCCATGAGGTCGGCCAGCGGGGACCGGTCGGGGGCAACCGGAGCGTCGAACGAGACCTCCCTCGAACCGACGGCCCCGCGGAAGAACGCCGCGCGCTGCGCCCGCGTCCGCACGGCCCGGACCAGCCGCACGTTGTCCATCTGGAACTTGCGGATGAACGCCCTCACCCAGAAGCACGCGTAGGTCGAAAGCGCCGCTCCCTGCTCCGGGTCGAAGCGACGGATGCCCTCCACGAGCCCCAGGCAGCCCTCCTGCAGGAGATCTTCGAAGCTGCGCCCGCGCGTCCTGTCGAACTGGTGGGCGATCTTGGCGACCAGCCGAAGGTTCGTCTCCACGAGCTTCCTCTCGATCCGAGGATCCTTCGTCCGGCGATATTCGGTGACCAGCCGTAACTGTTCGTCCCCGGACAGCGGGCGCGTGCGGCGGTCGCTCAGGAGGTGCTGAATCATGGGCTGGGGTGATGCAGCTCGGATGCCAAGAGGGTCGCCGGCCCGGGCTTGCGAGCGACCCTGTAGAACCACCGCTTCAGGAGCTCCGCTGCCCCGATGTAGACGAGGACGATGGCGCCGATGAGCAGCAGGAGCGCCAGCCGGGGCGGCGCCAGGCCGAGGGGGTGGGCCAGCGGGCTGAACGGAAGCATCACGGTCGCGCAGAGACAGAACACCGTCGCGCGCACCAGGCTGCGCCCGGGTCGGCTGCGCCCAAGAGGCCGCCTGCTTCGCACGACCAGGACCACCGAGGCCGCCGAGACGACCGACTCTATGAACCAGCCGGTCCGGAACGTTACCGGCTGGGCGCCAAAGACGAACAGCAGGGCGCCGAAGGTCAGGTAGTCGAAGACCGAGCTCAGCAGCCCGAAGGCGACCATGAAGTGGCGCACCAGCCGGATGTCCCAGTGCTGCGGCTTGGCGGTCGCCTCGTCGTCGACGTTGTCCGAGGCGATCGCCATCTCTGGGAGGTCGGTCAGCAGGTTGGTGAGCAGGACCTGCTTCGGCATCAAGGGGAGAAAAGGGAGGAACAGCGACGCCCCCGCCATGCTGAACATGTTCCCGAAGTTGGCGCTGGTCGCCATGAAGACGTACTTGAGCGTGTTGGCGAAGGTGCGCCGCCCCTCGCGCAGCCCGCGCGCGACGACGCCCAGCTCCTTCTCCAGCAGCACGATGTCGGCCGCCTCCCGGGCGACGTCCGCCGCGCCCGCCACGGAGATCCCGACGTCGGCGGCGTGGAGCGCCGGCGCGTCGTTGATGCCGTCGCCGATGAACCCCACGACGTGCCCCGACCGACGCAGGGCCGCGACGATCTGCTCCTTCTGCGTCGGCTCGACCTCCGCGAAGACGTCGACCGTGCGGCTCAGCGCCGGGAGCGCTGACGCCGCGGCGGCGCGGATGTCCGCGCCCGTCTTGATGACCGCGTCCGGAAGGCCGATGGCCCGCGCGAGCGCTCGGGCGGCGATCGCGTTGTCGCCGGTGACGATCTTGACTGTCACACCCAGCCCACCGAGCTCGTCGAGGGCTGAACGGACGTCGGCCTTGGGCGCGTCATGGAAGCGCACCAGGCCCGCGAAGGTCATCGTCCGTTCGTCGTCGCGCGTGACGCGAGAGACCCCTGGGAGAGCGCGATACGCGACCGCAATGACACGCAGGCCGTCCTCACAGGCGCGGGCGAACCCGGCGCGGATCGCGTCGCGCTGGCCGTCCAGCGGAACGACGCCTGCGCTGGTCTCCACGCTCTCGCAGGCGTCCAGCACGGCCGCCACGGCGCCCTTGGTGATCAGCAACCCGCCCTCGACGTCGAGGAGCACGGACAGGCGGCGGCGCACGAAATCGAAGGGGATCTCGTCGCGCTTCTGCGCCGGCTCGACCGCGCAGACTTTCAACCCGCGCAGCGCCTCGTCGAGGGGGCTCGCATACCCGGTCTCGTGGGCGGCGTTCAGGAAGGCGAGCCGGCGTACCCGCTCGCTCTCGCTTCCGTCGGCGTCGACGGCCCCCTCGAAGGTGAGCCGTCCCTCGGTCAAGGTGCCGGTCTTGTCGCAGCAGAGGATCGTCATGCTGCCCAGGTTCTCGATCGAGGCCAGCCGGCGAACGATGGTCTTCTCGGCGGCCATGCGGGAGGCGCCGCGGGCCAGGTTGACGGCCACGATGGCCGGGAGCAGCTGCGGCGTCAGCCCGATGGCCAGCGCCAGCGAGAACATCAGTGACTCGAGCACCGGCCGGTGGAAGGCGACGTTGGCCGCGAAGATGCCGAGGACCAGGAGCAGCGTGACCTCCATCAGGAGGTAGCCGAACCGCCGCAGCCCCCGCTCGAAGTCGGTCTCGGGGGCGCGCGTGGCGACGTGCGCGGCCACGCGCCCCAGCTCCGTCCGAGGTCCGGTCCGGATGACCAGCATTCGCGCCGCGCCGCTGATGACGTGGGTACCGAGGAACACCGCACCCGACCGTCGGGCCAGCGGGGTTTCCTTCGGGCTCGGGCCCGGAGCCTTCTCGGCGGGCTCGCTCTCCCCGGTCAGCGCCGCCTCCGACACGAACAGGTCGCGCGCCTCCAGCAGCACGCCGTCGCCCGGGACGCTGCGCCCGGCGCTGAGCAACGCGACATCCCCGGGGACTACTTCTGCGATCGGGACCTCGCGTGTCTCGCCGTCGCGCACCACCTGCGCCCGCGTCGCGACCTGCGCCAGGAGCCGCTGCACCGCCTCGGACGCCCCGTGCTCCTGCCAGACCCCCAGCGTCGCCGAGGCGGCCACGATCGCCAGCACGATGCCGGCGTCACTCGCGTCACCGAGGAAGAACGCCAGCACCGTCGCCGCGAGCAAGATGACCACGATGGGGCTGGCGAGCTGGCCGACGATCAGCGCGGGCAGATCGGTGCGGCGGTGCTCGACGAGCAGGTTCCGCCCCACCTCGCGGAGACGGCTCTGCGCCGCCTCCTGGCTCAATCCCGAGGTATCCGTGCCGAGGCCGACGGCCAGGTCGGCCGGCCTCAGAGCCCAGAACGCGTCGTTCTCCCCTTCGCGCACGGACGAATCCTAGAGCCTCCGGGCGGCCGGGGCGACCGGACCGCGAGCGGTCTTCCGTCCCCCGCGGGGACGGACAAGGACGGCGTGGCCGGGATGTTGGCGTGCGCGGAACGACACGGGCTTGCCGTCTCTGCAACAGGCGTTCCGGGAGCGATCGCGAGCCCCCTGACGAAGACTCTGCATCCGCTTCGCCCTCGCCGTCGACCGCGCGCAGAAACTGCGCGCCCGACCATCGAACTCCCGGGGTTTGTGGCTTGGCACTCGGGTTGCGTCATCGCTGGTTGTGATCACCGGCCGACCAACCCTCCAGTTTCCCGTCGTACGCCAGTACATGACGGCCTCGCCTCACACGATCGGACGGGCCCGATCCCTGGCCGCAGCAGCTCGATTGATGCACGACAACCACGTGCGTCACCTGCCCGTGCTTGACGGCGGCCGCGTCGTCGGGCTCCTCTCCGAGCGAGACCTCTACCTCGTCGAGTCGCTCCCCGGCGTGAACCCGACGAACGTTCGGGTCGAGGAGGCGATGGTCGAGAACGTCTTCATTGTCGAGCCCGACGCCCCGGTCGGCGAGGTCGTCCAGACGATGATCGACCGCAAGTTCGGCTCGGCCGTGATCAGCGAGAACGACCGGGTGGTCGGCGTCTTCACCACCATCGACGCGTTGCGGGCGTTGCACGAGCTTCTGGAGAAACCATGAGGAGCATGACCATGTCGACGATCACAAGCGAGCGCTCGGACCTCGAGGAATCGATCCAGACGATCCTGGGCGGCGAACATCAACGGCTCGAGAGGTCCTTCGAAGCAGTCGTCGCCGCGTCGGCCTACGACGATCCAGACGAGCTTCACGACCTCTGGCAGGGTTTCGAGCGCCAGGTGCTGGCGCACCTGGACGCCGAAGAGGCGCACGTCCTGCCGCTGTTCGGCAAGTCAAAGCCCACCGAGGCCAAGGAGCTCCTGGACGAGCACGCCCGTATCCGGGAGCGCCTGCTGGCCTTGGCCATCGATCTCGACCTACACAGTCTGAGGCCCGAGGAGGTGAAGGTCTTCCTCGGCGAGCTGCGGGCCCACGCCGCGCGGGAGGAGTTGCTCCTCTACCCCTGGGCCGAGCGGCAGCTCGGAAAGGTCGTCGGCGCCCACCTGCGGCGCGCGCTGGTCGCCGGCAGGAATGCGCCGGCGCCGAGCCAGGACTGGCGCGTCGACCGCGAGCGCTCCACGCTCCGCTTCTGGCTCCGCCACGTGGTCGTCCAGCAGATCAAAGGCGAGTTCGCGCGCTGGGGCGGGACATTCACCATCGACGAGGTCGATCCGACGAAGTCGCGGGCACGTGTGTGGGTCGACCTCGCCAGCATCGACACGGCGAACGCCGAGCGCGACGCTCACGTCCGTTCGGACGAGTTCTTCGACGTGACGCAGTTCCCGCGCGCGACGTTCGCCAGCACGGAGATCCGCCTGCCCGACAAGGGGAACCCCGTCATTCGCGGCCGCCTCCGCCTGCACGGGGCCGAGCGCGACGTCGACCTCGAGATCGTTCAACGCGACGAACGCATCGACGCCGAGGGGACCGAGCGCGCGACCTATTCCCTCGAAGGGCGCTTCGATCGCCGCGACTTCGGCCTTCGCTGGAACCAGGATCTCGACGTCGGGGGTGTGGTTGTGGGCGACCAGGTGCAGATCGAGGCCCACGTCGAGGTGGTGCGACGGCGCCGCCCTCACACCTGAGCCTGGACGTGGCCAGGATCGGCGTTCGAGTCGGAGCTCTGGCCGCCGCCTTCGCGGGGTTGCTGGCGGCGTTCTTCCTGGTGGCCCGCCCCTGGTACCTGAGCTGGAGCGCCGACCGCTCGCTGCCGGAGGCCTGGCTGCCCGGTGACACCCTCCTCTGGCAAGGGGCGCCTCGCGAGACGCGGGCCATCGTCATCCACGCGCCCGCCGAGCGCGGTCGACCAGGCGATGATGGTCCGCTTCATGGTCGGATCCTGCGCTCCGCGCGAACGACGCCGTCCTCGGGCGCCCCGATCTCGAACCCCAGCCGCGCGCAGAGCCGCTGCATGCGCACGTTCGACTCGAGGACGTCGGCGTAGATCCGTCCGATCCCCTCCTGCCGCGCGACCTCGATGAGGCGCGACAGCAGCTGCCCGCCTACCCTCTGCCCCTGCCAGGTATCCGCCACCAGCAGGGAGAACTCGGCCCCGGTCGCTCCCCGGACGCGCTCCCGGCTCAGACGGCCCAGCGCCACGATCTGGCGCTCGCCGGCGGCGGCCTGTCGCTCGACCACCAGCGCGAGCTCGCGGTCGTAGTCGGTGAAGCAGATCCGCACCAGGCGTTCGTGGGTCGTTCGCTCGTCGAGCTTGAGCCCCGCCATGTAGCGCATCCGGACACTCTGCTCGCTGAGCGCCCCGTGGAAGGCGACCATCGCCGGCTCGTCCTCCGGTCGAATGGGACGGATCACGATCGGCTCCCCGTCGAGGAGCTCGCCGCGAGAGATGTACTCGGTCGGATACGGTCGGATCGCCGATCTCGGCAACCGGTCGTCCGGCATCTCGGCGTCAACCAGGACGACCCGAGCGTCCAGGGCCACGATCTCCCCCGCCGAGACGAACAACGGGTTGATGTCGATCTCCCGGATGCGCGGGTGCTCGATGACCAGGTCGCCGAAGCGAACCAGCAGGCCGGCCAGGACCTCGAGGTCGACCGAGGCCCGGCCGCGCACGCCGGTCAGGGCCTTGTAGATCTGGGTCTGCTCCATGGCCCGCCGAGCCAGCGTGGTGTTGAGCGGCGGCAGCGCCAGCGCGCGGTCGCGGAAGATCTCGACCAGCTCGCCCCCCGTCCCGAACAGGATCACGGGACCGAGCTGAAGATCGATGCTGCTCCCCAGGATCAGCTCGTAGCCGCCCCGCCGCTCGACGGACGGTTGCACCGTCACGCCGAGAAAGCTCTCGGCGCCTGCCTTCGCCGTCACGCTCTCCTTGATTCCGCGGAAGGCGGCCGCGACCGCGGCGGCGTCGCTCAGCCCGAGACGAACGCCCCCCACGTCGGTCTTGTGGGTCACGGTCCGCGACCAGAGCTTCACCGCGACCGGAAACCCCACCCCCTGCGCCGCCGCGACCGCTTCGGCCTCGCTCCGCGCGACCCGGGTGGGGGTCACGGGGATGCCGTAGCTCGCCAGCAGCGCCTTCGACTCGTGCTCGTCGAGCAACGTGCGCCGCTCGGCGCGCGCGGTGTCGACGATGGCCCGCGCACGGTCCGGGTGCGTTCCTCCGTCCGGCTGCCGGACCGGGGTCTCGTACAGGCCGCGGAGGTTGTATGCATAGCGCCACATCTGGCAGAAGGTCCGGGCCGCATCGTCGGGGAACTGGAAGTTTGGGATCCCGGCGCGGCTGAGGATGTCGGCCCCGGCCGCCACGTCGGCGCCGCCCATCCAGCTGGCCAGGACCGGCTTCCCCTCGATGTGGGCGTGCTTGGCGAGCGCCTCCGCCGTGAGCGTCGGGTCGGTCATGTCCTGCGGCGTGAGGATGGCCAGCAGCCCGTCGCTGGCGCTGTCGCCGGCGGCGATCTGCAGCGCCTTCGCGTAGCGCGTCGGATCGGCGTCGCCCAGGATGTCGAGGGGGTTCGCGTGGCTCCAGGCGGACGGCAGGACCGCGTCGAGGCGGCCGATGGTCTCGGCCGAGAGCGAGGCCAGCTCGCCCCCGGTGGCCACCACCGCGTCGGTGGCCAGGACGCCCGGTCCGCCGGCGTTGGTGACGATCGTCAGGCGTCCGCCGCGCGGGCGCGGTTGCCGGCCGAGGACGTCGGCCAGCCGGAAGACATCCCCGATGTCGTTGACCCGGAGGACGCCGCTGCGCCGGAAGGCCGCGTCCAGCACCTCGTCGGAGCCGGTGAGCGCACCGGTGTGCGAGGCGGCCGCCTTGCTGGCCGCGGCCGAGCGGCCCGCCTTGATGACGATGATCGGCTTGGTCAGCGCGACCTCGCGCGCCGCGGACAGGAACGTCCGCGCGTCGCCGATCGACTCCATGTAGAGGACGATCGCCCGCGTGCGCGGGTCGTCGCCCAGGTAGTCGATGAGGTCGCCCCAGCCGACGTCGAGCATCGCGCCAAGGGACACGAACGCGCTGAACCCCACCCGCTCGCGCAAGCTCCAGTCGAGGATCGCCGTCAGGAGCGCGCCGCTCTGGCTCAGGAAGGCCACGTTTCCCGGCAGCGCCATGCCGGCCGCGAAGGTGGCGTTGAGCCCGGTGAGGGGACTCATGACTCCGAGGCAGTTCGGCCCGACGATGCGCATCTGCCCGCGCCGGGCCTCGGCGCGGATCTGCTGCTCCAGCTCGGCGCCCGCTGGCCCGGTCTCGTGAAAGCCGGCCGAGATGATCACCGCGGCCGGGACGGCCCGATCCGCACATTCACCGATGATCTTGGGCACCGTGGCCGCGGGCGTCACGACCACGGCCAGGTCGACGGCGCCCGGCACGTCAGCGATCGACCGGTACGCCTTGATGCCCAGGACGTTGTCCCGCTTCGGGTTGACCGGATAGACTGTTCCACCGAACGGGCTCGAGATCAGGTTGTGCAGCAGCGTGCGCCCTACGCTGCGGGGTGTCTCCGAGGCTCCGATGACCGCCACCGAGCGCGGTCTGAAGAAGGGATCGAGCGGGTGCTGCCTGGACTGCTTGAGGACGTCATGCGCGAGACCCGTCGTACGCCCGTCTGCGTGCACCGAAGGAGTTGGCATCCCCCACCCCTACTGCAATCGTTGCGCCGGCTATCCCACGGGCCAACGAACCTCCAGCGCGGCGTGCTCGGCGCCCTCTCGGTGCGCCGGATACGCATTTTCTGCGCGCCCCTGCGTGGCGGCGAAGGAAGTGCGCACCTTTCGAGCGCGCGCGCCCAGCTCGGCGCACGCCGACCGGCGGCACCGTGATCGAGCGACGCCGGCTGCTGGCGCTGGATCTGCCGCCTCATGCCGACGCGGGGGACCTCCCCCCATCACCATGCTCCCCGCGCTGGCTCTCGCCGTTCAGATCGCTCGCGAGTACGTGCACGCGCGCCTCTTCCAGTTCGTCGCGGAGAGCTTCGCGGCGGCCAACACCGCCAGCCTCGAGGTCCTGCAGGCAGCGCACACGCACCTGGACGAGGTGCTCGTCGACCTGCGCAGGACCGAGAACGTCCTGCGCCAGGAGGAGATCACGGCCGAAGTCCTGGAGGTGAGCGCCGGCCGGATGAAGCGGCCACCTGAGGTGGCCGGGATCTTGCCTTTACCGGGGGTATGAGAACCTCCAAGCCGCTTCTGCGTAGTTTGTTCCTCGGAGCCGCTCTGCTGTCCGCTTGTGCGACGGCGCCCCGCCCGCGGCCCGAGTCGTCGCAACGCGTCCCCGATTCGGCCCCCGACAAGGTGGCCGGGCAGCGCGCCGCCGCCGGGCTCCACCTCGAAGAGGAGGACGACCGCTGGGGATTCACGACAGCGCGCGAGCTGCGGCAGAAGAAGGAACCGAAGAAGGCGCCGGCGCCCGGGCCTGCGGCGGCCCCGCCCCCCCTCGATCCCAATCAGCCCGCCGACCCGGGCGCGCAGTGAACGGCAACTTCTGCGTCGGGCCGGACGCCCCGCGCAGACGACGCGGCCCATGGCGAGGATCTGGTCATGCGCCGAGGGAATGCAACCGGTGCACCGACTCACACGCGCTCTCCGATTCTCGAGATCCCGGTCGGGCTCACAGCCCGGCGACGCCGAGGAGCTTGCCGACCACGGCGCTCGCGGCCATCGCCAGCCCGCCACCGAGCAGGACGCGAAGCGCCGCGCGCAAGCGCGGAGCTCCCCCGAGCCGGGCGCCGATCGCGCCCAGCACCGCCAGACTCGTGAGAGACATGAGCGTCACGACGCCCACCCGAAAGCCGCTCGGCGCGAGCGCGAAGGCCAGGATCGGAACGGCCGCCAGGGAGGCAAAGCTCAGCGCCGACACCCCGGCGGCCTGCAGCGGGCGCGCCCGCAGGGCATCCTGCAACCCGAGCTCGTCCCGAAGATGCGCCTCGAGGCGGTCGTGCGTGCTCAGCTGCTCGGCGACCTTTCTCGCCAGTTCGGGGTCGAGACCGCGCTTGACGTAGATCCCGGTCAGCTCCGCGAGCTCCCCCTGCGGATCCTCGCGGAGCTGGCGCCGTTCCAGAGCGATGTCGGCCTGCTCGACGTCGCGCTGCGAGCAGACGGACACGTACTCGCCCGCGGCCATCGCCGCCGCCCCGGCGACCACACCCGCCACCCCGGCCAAAAGGACGGTCCCCTTCGACGCCGAGGCCGACGCCAGGCCGATGACCAGGCCCGCCGTGGACACGACCCCGTCGTCTGCGCCGAGCACGGCGGCGCGCAACCAGCCGCCACGGCCAATCCGATGCCCCTGCTCGTCCAATGATCTCGTGACGATGCCAACGGTCGCCACCCGATCGGTCCGATCGTCGGCCATCCCACTCACGTCCCGCCGGCCACGGGGACGACGAGGATCGGGCATCTGCCGTGCTCGACGACCTTCTCCGCGACGCTCCCGAGAAGCGCGTGGCGGAGGCCGCGCCGGCCGTGCGTCCCCATCACGATGAGGCCCGCGGCGCTACGCTGAGCCTGCTCGATGATGCTCGTGTACGACCGCCCGAGCTCGGAGCTGCTGGTGCAGGGAACGCCCGCTTCTCGCACCTCGGCCACCACCCGCTCCAGCTTCTCCTCCGTCTCGGCCAGCACGCGCTCGAACGCCGCGGGTCTCGCGACGACGTCCCCGGGCGGCGGGAGCAGCAGCGCAGGATCCGGGTTCACGTGAAAGACCTCGATCGAGGCGTGGAAGGCCCGGGCCATCCGAACGGCGACGCGCACCGCGGCAGCAGACGCCTCGGAGAAGTCGGTCGGGACCAAGATCAGCTTCAGATCGTCGAGCGTCATCGCAGCCCCTAGGTGAGAGCGAAAACGTCGACCAGGATCTGGGCTTTCCCGCTGAAGAGGGCCGGATCGGGCGCCATCCGCGAAGCTTCGCGCTCGAGCTCGTCCAGCGACCGCGTGACGACCTCGCGGTCCGGGGCGCGGAAGCGCTGGCCGCGGTCGGTGGCCTCCCGGCGAAGCAACGGGAGCATCTTCGCCATCAGGTAGTGCTGTCCCGCAGGCGTCACGTCCTGGAGCCGGCACAACATCCCCCTCAAGAGATCGAGCCTCGTCTCTCGCGCGAGCGGCACTGCCGATAGAGCCCGCGGTGCAACCGCGGCGAGCTCGGGCAACACCATCCCTGCTGTTCTGGCCGTCGATTGATTCACGGGAGCCTCCATGTCTCCAGTCCTGGTGCAGCAGCCGTGCCATGCGCGTGGCGGAGGCCCGGCCGAGGCTTCCTCGATTCCGGTCGGCAACGAATGCGTGGGAGACCTCCTGCCCCGCAAGGTTTTCGCGTTCCCGCTACGACCAGGCTCGCAGCGCGCGCAGGCGGGCCGTCTTCTTGTGCTGGTGATCGCCCATCCGGTGGAACACGTCGTTCACCGTCCTGAGGGCGTCGAGCAAGAACTCCCCCTTGTTCAGCATGACGCACTCCGCGCGCTGGGCGAGCACCACGTCGCTGATCTCGGCCCGTGACGGCATCCCCTTCTTGACCAACTGCTCGAGGACCTGCGTCGCCCAGATGACCGGGACGTGCGCCGCCTCGGCGAGCCAAAGAAGCTCCTCCTGCAGCTCGGCGAGCCGATGGAACCCGACCTCGACGGCCAGATCACCGCGCGCGATCATCACCCCTATCGGTGCGTGGGCCGCCGCCGCGACGATGAGATCCGGCAGGTTGCGGACCGCCTTCTCGGTCTCGATCTTCAGGATCACACCGGGCACCGGGCGGCGCAGATGCTTGAGGCGCGGCTTGAGCTCGCGCCACAGGCTCTCGATGTCCGACTCGTCCTGGACGAACGAATACCCGACGAGATCGGCGTTCGCGACGATCGTGTCCAGATCCAGGCGATCCTTGTCGGTCAAGGCCGGCAGGCCGAGGTCCGTCCCAGGAAAGTTCAAGCCCTTCTCGGGCTTCAACTGCGCGCCCCCGGGCGGCGTCCGGGTCACCTCGGCGACGACGCCGTCGCGCGCCGTCTTCTCGACCGTCGCCTCGATCTTCCCCTCGTCGATCAGGACCTTGGCGCCGACCGCCAGCCGCGTGAGAATCGAGGGTGGTGTGCACTGCGCCTGAAACGGCGGTGAGAGGAGGCCCCTGTCGGGCGCGGTGGCCCGCAGCAGCACGCGATCCCCGGGCAAGAGCTCGCGGTCGCCGCGGGACAACACCGAGACGGTCCGGACCCGAGGTCCACAGAGGTCCATCAGCACCCGACAGCCGGCGCCGAGTCGCTTCTCGGCGGCACGCACGTGGTTAATCATCGCCCGCCACTCCTTGTGGGTTCCGTGGGCGCAGTTGATGCGCGCACAGGACATCCCCCCGGCGACCAGCGCCCGGATCAGAGCACCGTCGGTGGCCGCCTCCTCGGGCAGCGTCACCATGACGTGGGTCCCGACATCGCCCCGCGGCCGCCCGAACAGCTGCCGGGTGTTCCGCGCCAGCAGCTTCCCGCCCAGCTGGAATTTGGCCCGGCGCGGACGGACGGGGACTCGGGCGTCGGCGACCCGCGTGAGCGCCGCCAGGCTGTTGAGCACGGCGTCGAGGTTGGCCAGCACATGAGATTCGCTCCGCCCGAGAGACGAGAGCCCCCACACGGCCAGCTCGTCCTGAAACGCGCGCACGTCCCTCTTTCGAAAGGCGAGGTACGAGGCCAGGTTGAACGCGCTCGGAAGGAAACCCAACCGCTTCAGCTTGGGTCGCCAGCGTTCGAGCGTCCGTCGCGTCTCGCGATGCACATCCTCCCGGAGCGAGGCCAACTGTTCGAAGAGGTCGCGGTCGCGCCCGACCTCTTGCGGTTCGATTGAACGGAGGGACGCTCGTCTCATTCGCTGCGCTGGTTGCATGACCGCCTCACGAAGCACGGGCCGCACCGAAAGAACCCTGGCCGCGCGCTTGACACACGATTGTCACGCTCACGGCCGCGTTCGCCCGACATCGCAACGGCACCGTGGCGCGCGTCCGTCACGGAGCTCGCTCGACTCGACCGAACCTCACGCAATTCCTGCGGCGAGGATGCCCTCACGACGCAGACTCTTCAGCGCGGGCCTCGGCGCCTCCGGAGGAGGACACGTCGAACCGCCGATTGGCGCGCACGACATTGCGGGACCGACCTGGTTGGTGGCGATGGGCGCGACCTGGACGTTCATCCAGACATCCAGCGGCTGGCCCTGGTCATTGGTGCCCGCGGCAAAGCGGGCGGCGAGGACGTACCTGAGGCACCGTTGACGGGCACCGCTAACCTGACTGCTGAGCGCGTGATCTGCACACGCGACCTTCGGGTTATGAGCCCGACGATCGACGTCGGATCTAGGAGGAGCAGCTACATGAAACGGGGTTGCACTCCCCTCCCCGATTCGCTCATTCCTCCCTCATGCGCCGCGATTCCCTCGTCCAGCGCCGCGACCACCACTAACCCTTCGAAATCTTGAGCGGGAGAAGGGGTTCGAACCCTCGACGTCCACCTTGGCAAGGTGAGTCCGGATCGATCTTCTCTAGCCATTTCCCATGCTTACCGTCTCGTCACCCGACCTCAACGTGACTTGGGAGTACGCGACAAGACTTGAGACGACCTGGCGTGACTCCCTCGTTTCTCCCTCGTTCTAGCGACTCACTCCCTCATTACCAGCGCGGATCGACGATGCCGAGCCCCACAGAGTACGGTCCCGGTGACACCTTGTCCCGCACCGGTCCAGATTGACGGCTTCCCTACCGTCGACCCGGTCGCGCCGGCCGTCGACGAACGCGCCCGAACGCTCCGACACCCAGGTAGCGGGCGAGTGCGGACCGCGTCGGGACGTCCTCGGTTTTGGCGTGCTCGTGATACTTCATCTCGACGCCCACGATGGCGCGGGCACCACCTCCTGCATCGATGTCGAACGCGACATCGATGGCCGTCCGGTTCCCTAGGAAAGACTGCTCCAACGGGCCGGCCAGAACCTAATGCCCGCGCGCCGTCTCGAACACCACCTGGAAACGGCGTACGTCGCCAACAGACCCGCACCGACTGGCGCTCAGCTCGTTTCTAGGCGAACTCCATCGTCGAGTTTGACGCGATCGAGACGGACGTCTTCGAGAACCATCCCGTCCAAGAGCGCCCCCCGCAGGTCGGAGCCCTCGAATGAGCCGCTCCGGTAGCGTAGGCCGCGCAGATCGGCACCGCGCAGATCCGTCGCCGAGAGTCGCACGTCCGTGAGCGAGGCGTCCTTGAAGCTGACGCCGGCCATGGTGGCGCCATCGAAGCTCACGTTCTCGATCGTGGCACCCTCGAAGTAGGCGCGCGCCGTCCGCAGCGTCGAAATCCACTTCTCGCAGACGCGCGCTCCGGAAGTCGGCGTCGCTGATACCGATGCCGCGGCAGGTGCAGTGGCTGAGGCTGGCACCCGCGAACGACGCGTGCTCGGCGGAGACACCCTCGAGCTCGCACGCCTCGAGCGAGGCCTCGACGAAGCAGGCCCGATCCAGAACGGCGTACTTGAATGTCACCCGCCGCGCGATGAGACCCGTCAGATCAGCCCCCGACCTTCTCCGCCTCCCGGACCGACAGGCTCAAAGCCGGACTACGCTCACGCGCGAGGCGCTCGAGCGTATCGACGGTGATCCCGCCCGAACCGGCGGAGTCGCGCGCCGCCCCATCGGCATCCAGGAGAGGCCCGTCCCAGCGGTCTCGCCGAGCTCCGCCCCCCCAGTCCAGGTCCTCCCATTTCGCCTCACGCAGCCGCGCGACGTGCCCTCGATGCGGTCTCGACCCTCGACGCAGGCGAGACCGTCGAGCGCCAGCGGTCCCGCGGCGACATCGATCCGCTGGACGCCGGCGCCGACGGCATGGACGAGCGCCGCCGGCCAGCTCGCCACCTCTGGGCCGGCACGCGCGAGCAACCGCGGGCCGAGGTAGGTGTCGGCGGTCGACTTGTTTTCGGTTATGCGGTCGACGAAGCGCGCCGCGGAGGCTGGTCCAGTAATGACCACGCCGAGCGTCTTTGGTAAGCCCGCGCACGCATCCGCACCACAGGTCCGTTAGACGACATCACATCCCATTATGGGTTGGATTGAGCGAAGGCTTTCAGCCCCCTCCCCGCACAAAGCAAAGCCTTTGCCAGGCGGGGCTCTGACCGTTCACCTTGTTGCTCACGTGGGTCGTGAGCGCGCGTCGACGACTTTGTTGCTCAGGTTCCGAGGGAATTGTGATGTCCGTCTCCGTTGAGGTACTGACCCTTCCCCAATGCTCATCGGCGAGTCCCCAACCTTCGTGGCGGCCAAGCGATTGATCGCGCGCATCGCCGCGTGCGACGCGCCGGTGATCATCGAAGGCGAGACCGGGACGGGCAAGGAGCTCGCCGCGCGCGCCATTCACTACCAGAGCGCGCGCCGGGATCGGCCCTTCGTTCCCGTCAACTGCGGCTCGTTCCCGGACGGGCTCATCGAGAACGAGCTGTTCGGGCACAAGCGGGGCGCGTTCACCGATGCGCGCACGGACTCGCCGGGGCTGCTGCGCCTCGCCGACCATGGGACGCTCTTTCTCGACGAGATCGATAGCCTCGGGCCGCGGGCCCAGTGTACCTTGTTGCGCTTCCTGCAGGACCGGCGGTTTCGGCCCCTCGGCTCGAGCAACGAGGAGACAGTCGACGTGCGCATCATCGCCGCGTCGAACCGGAACCTCTCCGCGCTCGCCGACCGCGGCGCCTTTCGGGCAGACCTGCTGTTCAGGCTCAAGCTCCTGTCGCTGGCCTTGCCTCCGTTGCGAGAGCGCTCGGGTGATCCGGAGCTGCTCGCGGAGCACTTTCTCCAGGAGTGTCATCGTCGTTACGGGCGGCCCGCCAAGCGCATGAACCACACGTTCCGAGCGTTCATCAACGTCCACCCCTGGCCGGGGAATGTGCGGGAGCTCGAGAACTTCGTTCACCGCGAGTTCCTCCTCAGCGACGAGGCCGAGCTCGTGCACGTCGGCTCGACGCATCCCCGCGCGCTCGACGCGCAGGAGCCGCCCGCCCCGCTCGACCTCTTCCCGTCGCTGCCGACCCTCGACAGCTACCGCGACGCCAAGGCGCAGGCCATCGAGCAGTTCGATCGCGAGTTCCTAAGCGCGTTGCTCGTGCGGACGGGCGGCAACGTGACCCACGCCGCGCGGCTCTCGGGCAAAGAACGCCGCGCGCTCGGCAAGCTGCTCAAGAAGTATGGCATCGAGCCGGTCTCGTTCCGCGACGCCTGAGCGCCGCGCGCGCTCGCTCGCCGAACTCGCCGAGGACGAGGCACGCCCGCGAAGGGGCGTCGCCGACCCACCCGGGTCGGCGGTGGCGGGTCGACCAGGACCCGGCTCGCAGGCGCCGCCCGACCGAAGGTCACCCGTCGCGCCGCGGCGAGCGTGGCACCGCGCTTGCTGACCATCGGTGGCGCGGATGCGATGACGGAGATGCGGTGGATGACCACAACAGCTGGCTCGTGCGACGGGTCTGCGACGAGGTCCGTCGCTACCTGGACGACAACCCCGGCGCCGCTGACTGCCTGGACGGCGTCGCGACGTTCTGGGTGCGCTCCGGCGTACACGGCGGCTCCGGCGCCGTCGTCCAAGGCGCCCTCCAACTCCTCACAGCGGCGGGACGCGTGAGCCGCGAGACTCTGCCCGACGGCCGCATCCTCTATCGCGCCGCCGGCGCGACCAGGGCCTGATCGATGTACACGGCGCTCCGCTCGACCAGCCTGACCCTGAGGTCGTTCCTCGAGGATCAATTCAAGGCGGAGCCCGATCTACGCCCGTTCTTCGACCCGGGCAGCGGCGGCACGATGAAGGTCTCGCTACGGACGCCGCAGGAGATGGTCAATGCGGGCCTCGAGGGCGTCTCGTTGTGGCTCTACCGCGTGGTCCGCGACGAGCAGACGCTCAACACGCCGCCCCTGCGCGTGACCCCCACCCTGACGCGCCAACCGCCGTTGCCAATGCGCCTGCACTACCTGGTCACGCCGCTGACTGCGGCCCAGACGGTGCACGGCTCGGGCACGGAGCAGGTCGTGCTCGGCAAGGTGCTGCAGCTCTTCCACGACAAACCGAGGCTGAGCGGCAGCGACCTGAAAGACGGTCTCGTCGGCACCGACTACGAGCTCAACGTGCGCCTCGAGACGATGAGCCTCGAGGAGATCACGCGCGTGTGGGAGGGGCTCGAGGGCTCGTACCAGCTCTCCGTGTCCTACGAGGTCAGCGTCGTCGACATCGAGTCGGCCGTCGCGCCCGAGCGCGTCGCGCCCGTCACCGTGGCCGCGCCCGAGTACCTCGTCCGCCAACCCCAGCCGTGGCCATGACGACTCGCCTCATCGATCTCGACGGCGTCACGGTGCCCTTCGCGGCGGACGACGTGCCTCCGCCCGGCGCGCGCGTGAGCGCGCTCCTCGCCGCGCGTGTCGTGGACGAGATCACGGGACGTCCCCCGCTCGCCTCGATCGCGGTGCGCGCCGACATCGCGGGCACGGCGCGCGTGTCCACGGGCGGCGTCGTTGGCGTCGCCGGCGTCCCGCGGGAGGTCTTCCCCGCGCTCGCGTCGCAGGACTACAAGCAGGTGGCCCTCACCGTCGAGGCCGAGGGCTTCCTCCCGCGGACGAAGCTCTTCGACGTCCCCCAGGACACCAACTTCCCCGCGACGTACGCGCCGCCGGCCATCGACGATCTCGCCGTTCATCGCGCGCCGGTCGTCATCGAGGGGCGTGTCGCGCAGCTCGCCGGTGGCGTCTCGACGCCGCTCGTTGGCGCGCGCGTGCGCGTCACGGGCGTCTGGCGCCAGGCCCCGGGCGCCAACGTCGTCGTGCCGCCCGACCCGCCCGATCTGGTCGCACTCGACCCGCCGCTGCAGGCCGATCGGCCCGCGGCATCGACGACGGTCACCCCCGTGCCGCTGCCCCCCGTCGCCCTCGACACGCGCGAACTGCTGCTCGATGTCCCGCCCGGAACGACACGGCTGCACGTCTCGAACGCTCTGGGGATCGTCGCGCCCGGGACCTTCGTCGACATCGACGCCGGGGACGTCGAGCGCGTCGAGTACGGCGAGGTCGTGGGTATCGAGGCGGCCACGACGGCGGACCAGCCCGCCTGGATCACGCTGGCCCTGCCGGTGGCGCGGCCGCACCGCACCGGCGCGGAGATCCGCCGCGTCACCCCCGGGGCCGCGGGCGCCGCGCGCGCCGTCGCACGGGACGCCGCCGCCGTCGACCCGGTGTTATTCCTCGCGAACGTCGGAGGGCTCACCGCCGGCGACACGTTTACGGTGACGACCGTGGGGCCGCCGCAGCCCCCGCCGGACGAGTACCACCGCGTCTCGATGTTCGACGTCGTCACCGACGCCGACGGCTACTACCGCCTCCCGCCGTTGTCACGGGTGGCTCAACTCACCGTGCGGGCGCAGTTCGGCGCGCTCGCTCCCGTCGACCGCGAGCTTCGCGCCGACTTCACCCAACGCAGCCAGCGGCTGGATTTCGTTTTGACCTAGCGACCCGTTCATCCCCGGAGGATCCCGATGCCCGAATATCTCTCGCCAGGCGTCTACGTCGAGGAAGTCGATAGCGGCAGCAAGCCCATCGAGGGCGTGAGCACCAGCACCGCCGGCGTGGTCGGCGTGACGGAGCGCGGGCCGCTCGACGTCCCCATCCTCGTCACAGGCGTCGGCGAGTTCAAGCGCTGGTTCGGCGAGCGCCTCGACCCACTCGACTTCCCCGACGGGCACTCGTACCTGCCCCACGCCGTCGAGGGCTTCTTCACGAATGGCGGCCAGCGCCTTTACGTCACGCGCGTCATCGACTCGGAGCAGGCCAAGAAGGGCGAGCTGCTGCTCTTCGACCGCGGCGATCCGCCGCTCGCCGACACGGTCCTCCTCCGGCCCGTCGGCGAGAGCACGGGCACGACCGCGAACCCGCCGCTGCTCGTCGTGCTCTCGAGCGCCAACCTGGCCGTGAACGACTGGGTGCGCATCGGCGACGGCAGCCCATCCGAGTACGTACAGGTCGCGTCAGCGCCCGTGGCCGAGACCGTGCTCGTGCCGCTCGCGCTGCCGCTCGCCCGTTCGCACGCGAACATCACGCCGGACGCTGTTCAAGAGGTGGTGGCGCCGGCGTGGACCGCGGGGGTGAGGCTCGCCGCCGATGCGGCCGCGGGGGCGGCCTTCATCGACGTCAGCGGCGCGGCTGTGGCGGACATTACGGCGCTCCAGCCGCCCGTCGCGAATCCCCCAACCGTCCTTCTGGAGATCGATGGTGTGGGCGGCGAGCACCGCATCGTCATCGGCGTGACGACGTCATCGCCCACGGCGGCGCGCGTCCACCTCGACAGCCCGCTGCTGCTGGCGCACGCGAGCGGCGCGACGGCCCGGCGGCTCAATTTGCCGTTGGCGACCGCGACGCCCACACTTGACCCGGACGCACGCGCAGGCTCCGCGCTCGTGTTCGTCACCGACCGCGGCGGGGCGTTCAACACGCGCAACAATCTCGTCATCGTCGCGCCCGGCGATACCGCGGCGCGCGAGGTGCGGCGCATCGGCGAGCTCGACAACGCGACGCTCGCGCCGCCGCCCGTCGCGGTCTATCCGGCCGGGAGCCTCGTCGAGGCCGTGTTGATGCCGGACGATGGCACGACAATCAAGACGACGGCTTTGGCAGTGAACGACACGACCGTCCAGGTCGAAGACGTCTCGGAATTCGCGGGGGGCCAGGAGGTCATCGTGAACGGCGCCGAGACGCTCGTCGTGACGGGCGTCAGCGCGGGAGTCTTGACGCTCCAAGCGCCTGGCGCCACCGTCGCGGCGCCTGTCGGCGCCTCCGTCGTACCGCAGCGCCGGCTCACGGCCGACGCCCACGCGGGGGCGTCGTTCCTCGCCCTCGACAACCGCCTCGGCCTCGACGTCGGGCAGGTGCTGCGCGTCGGCACGTCGCCCAACGAGGAGTACGTCGTGGTGGCGGCGTTGCCAAGTCGCGCGGCCGCGGGCGTCCGTCCCGACGCCGGCAACGTCGTGCTCGAGGCGCCGCTCGCGCTCGAGCACCAACAGTCGACGACGACGGTCGTGCGCCTGTCGACGCCCACGCTCGCGAGCCTCCAGCCCACCGTGCTCGGCGTCGCGACGCTGGCCGGGGACGGCGGCGTGCTGCTGGCCGACGGCAACGGCTACGCCCAGGACACGCTCGTGCGCGTGACGACGGACGAGGTCGCCTACCACCGCGTCGCCACTGCGGCGGCACCCGCCGCGCCGATGATGGTGGAGATCACGGCGCCGACGCTGCGCGCACACCCGGCCGGGTCCCCCGTCATCGAGCGCGACCCACTGCTCGAGGTCGAGGCGCTCGACCACGGTGCGTGGGGCAACCGCCTGCGCATCTCCGTTGAGGACGAAACGGCCGGGCTCGTGCCGCGCACGACGCTCACGTCGTTCGGGCTACCCACGCACATCAAGCTGGCATCGTCGGCGGGGGTCGAGGCCGGAACAATCCTCGAGTTCCTACTGCCGGGCGGCGACGTCGTGGGCGGACTGCAGAAGGTCGTCTCCCTCAACCGCGCGACCGGGGAGATCATCCTCGCGGGCCTCGGACTCGACGCCGCCCAGCAGACGGGGCAGGCCGCGGCCAGGCTGGCGGGCACGTGGCTCGGCGTGCGCTCGCGCGAGTTCCGCATCACCGTCAACCTCCTGCGGCAGCCCGACGCGCTCGTGCCGTCGCGCGGCGAGACCATCATCGACAGCGAGGTCTTCCGCAACCTCTCCATGGACGTGCGGCACAGCCGCTACGTCCTCACCGTGATCGGGAGCATCGACGGAAACCTGCGGCTGGCCGATCGCCGGCCCGAGGGCGAGTCCTGGTACGTCCGCGTGCGCGACACGGCGGTACACCAGAGCGACCTCGAGAGCGTCCGCCCGGGGCCCGAGGCCCTCGTCGACGTGCTGCCCGACGGGCGGCAGCGCGCGGCGCGCCACGCGCTCGTCGGCGGCGACGACTCGATCGAGACGCTGACGACCGACGACGCCTACATCGGCCAGGACGATCCCGTGCCCGAGCAACGCACGGGGCTGAACAGCCTGCGCAACATCGAGGAGATCGCTATCGTCGCCGTGCCCGGCCGCACGGGCTCGGTGTTGCAGAGTGCGCTCATCAATCACTGCGAGCTCATGCGCTACCGCTTCGCCGTGCTCGACTCGCCGGCGCCCAACGACGACAGCCTCAACGACGTGCAGAACCTGCGGCAGCAGTACGACACGAAGTACGCCGCGATCTACTACCCCTGGGTCACGATCCCCGATCCGTTCCCGCAGACGACGGCGCCCGCCCCCGAGCTGCCGATCCCGCCGAGCGGGCACGTGCTGGGCGTGTACGCGCGCACGGACGTCGAGCGCGGCGTGCACAAGGCGCCGGCCAACGAGGTCGTGCGCGGCATCGTCGGGCTGCGGCGCCTCATCACGAAGGAGCAGCAGGACATTCTCAACCCGTTCCCCGTGAACATCAACGTCATCCGCGACTTCCGGCCGGACAACCGCGGGTTGCGCGTCTACGGCGGCCGCGTCATCACGAGCGACTCGGACTTCAAGTACGTCAACGTGCGGCGCCTGCTGATCTTCATCGAGCACTCGATCGATCAGGGGCTGCAGTGGGTCGTGTTCGAGCCAAATGCCGAGCCGCTGTGGGCGCGCGTGCGGCGCTCGATCAGCAACTTCCTCACGCTCGTCTGGCGCAATGGCGCGCTCGAGGGGACGAAGCCCGAGGAGGCGTACTTCGTGAAGTGCGACCGCACGACCATGACCCAAACGGACATCGACAGTGGGCGCCTCATCGTCCAGGTCGGCGTCGCTCCCGTCAAACCCGCCGAGTTCGTCATCGTGCGCATCGGTCTTTGGACCGCCAACGCCGACAACTGATTGGCATCTGACTTCACCCCGCGAGGAAAGGCGACGACATGTCCACTACCGGAGAACGCCGAGACCCATTTCGGACATTCAACTTTCAGCTCCAGATCGACAACGTCCCCCTGGGCGCGTTCAGCGAGGTCAGCGGGCTGACCGCCGACGGCGACGCCGTGGACTACCGCGAGGGCACAGACATCAGCCCCAACGTCCGCAAGCTCACGGGCCTGCGCAAGTACCCGAACATCACCCTCAAGCGCGGCTACACGCTGGACCTGTCGTTGTGGGAGTGGCACCAGAACATCATCAATGGGCTGCCCGATCGACGCGACGTCACAATCGTCCTCATGAACGAGCAGCACAAACCGGTGCTGACCTGGCACGCCGAGAGCGCCTGGGTCAACAAGATCGAAGGCCCGTCCTTTAAAGCGGCCGGCAACGAGGTCGCGATGGAGTCGGTCGAGCTCGTCCACGAGGGACTGACGGTCGAGCTCGCCTGAGCGAAGCGCTGCGCATGAGCGACTACCTCACCCCCGGCGTCATCTACGAGCGGGTCGACGCCACGGCGCCCGCCGTGACGGTAATCCGCACGGATGTGACGGGGTTCGTCGGAATTGCCGAGCGCGGGCCCGTCGATCAGGCGGTTCCCGTCGACTCCTGGCGCCAGTTCCAGACGACGTTCGGCTCGTTCATCGGCGCCGCGTTCCTGGCCTATGCCGTGCGAGCCTTCTTCGAAAACGGCGGCCGCCGCTGCTGGGTGGTGCGCGTGGCCTCGCCGTGGGCCGCTCCCGCGGGCGTTGCCCTCCTCGACGACTCGGGCCTTCCGGCCTGGCGCCTCGAGGCCTCCAGCCCCGGCGTATGGGGCGACGCCCTCGACGTCAACGTGCGCGAGGTGCGGCGCGCGCAGACGGTCTCCGATCCCACGCGCAGCGCGCCCGAGGCGCTCGGCGTCGCCAGCGTGAGCGGGTTCGCGGCCGATACGCTGGTTCGGCTGTCACAGGACGGCACGGCGCCCGTGCTGCGCGTCGTGCGCGCCGCCGATGCGGTCGCCGGCGTGCTCGTGTTCTGGGACGCAGATCCACGCCGCCGCGGCCCCTACGACGCGCCCGTCGCGGGCGTCGACCTGGGCCGGCCGCTGCTGGTGGAGAGCCTCGCCTATCAGGTGCTGCTCCGCGAGGCGGGGCGCCTCGTGCGCGTCTACGACGACCTCTCGACGGTGCCCGACCACCCGCGCTACGGACCCGCGCTGCTGCCCGTCGACGCGGCCGAGGACGACGAGGTCCGTCTGCGCGGCGCGCGCCCCGGCGGCGAGGAGCTCGCCATCCGCGAGCTGCGCGACCTCGACGCCCCGGCGTCGGCGCGGCGCGCGCTCGTCGTCGACGCCGCCGCCGTCGTGCCGCTCGCGGGCGGCGCCGACGGCCTGGCCCGCCTCGCCGTCTACGACTTCGTCGGCGAGGCCTTCGCTCCCGAAGACTCCGACCAGCTGCGCGCCGAGAAGCGCCGCGGCCTACGCGCGCTCGAGGAGGTTGACGAGGTGGCGCTCGTCGCCGTCCCCGACATCCTCGTTCAACCCGAGGTGGTGCCCGCGCTGGCGCCGCCGCCGCCCTGCCCCACGGATCCCTGCCGGCCCGCGCCACCAAGGGTGGCGCCGCGTGCGCCAGTTGCGGGCGATCTGCCCCCCACCTTCTCGGACAACGATGTCTTCCAGGTCCAGCAGGCGATGATCGAGCAGTGCGAGCGCCTGCGTGACCGCGTGGCGCTCCTGGATCCACCGCTCTCGGCGGCGCGCGCCGACGGGCTGGGCATGGGCGCCGCCCGAGCCTGGCGCGCGCGCTTCGACTCGAAGTTCGCGGCGCTCGCCTACCCATGGCTGCGCGTCAGCGACCCTCTGGCCGCGCCAGGTGCCGCCAGCCTCGTGCGCGACGTCCCGGCGGCGGGTCACCTGGCGGGCGTGTGCGCTGCCTCTGACCTCAGCATCGGCGTGCACAGGGCGCCCGCCAACGTCGCCCTCGCCTGGGTGCAGGACACAACGGTGGCGCTCGACGACGCGAGCCGCGGCGTGCTCAACCCGCTCGGGATCAACGCGATGGCCGCCATCACGGGCCGCGGCATCCGCATCATGGGCGCCCGCACGGTGTCGAGCGATCCCGATTGGATCTTCCTCAACGTCAGGCGCTTGCTCATCATGATCGAGAAGGCCATCGGGGTCTCGCTCGCCTGGGCGGCGTTCGAGCCCAACGACCTCGCGACGCGGACGAAGCTGCACCTCGTGCTGACGACGTTTCTCCTGTCGCTGTGGCAGCGCGGCGCGCTGGCCGGCGCCAGCCCCGACGAGGCGTTCTTCGTGAAGTGCGACGACGAGAACAACCCCCCGTCGCTCCGCGACCTCGGCCAGCTCCACGTCGACATCGGCGTCGCGCCGTCGAAGCCGTACGAGTTCGTCGTGCTACGGGTGGGCCGCGTCGACAACGAATTCGAGACCACCGAGGTCACGGGCGGCATATCGGGGCGAGGGAACAACTGATGGCTGCGTTGGGCGCGCTCGGGGTCCGCATCGATCCGGTGCTGAACCACAACTTCATCGTGAGCCTGATCGACACGAGCAGCGTTCTGGGCGCCGTCGCCTCGATCGCCATGTCGGCCGTCGCCGACGTCGCGCTGGGCGGGTTCTCCGAGTGCACGGGGATCGAGATGTCGATGCAGCCCGAGGACTTCCGGGAGGGCGGCAAGAACGACGCCGTGCTGAAGTTCCCGGCGCGCGTGACCTGGGGGAACCTCACACTCCGGCACGGCGTCGGCGCGGGCACGGCGCTGTGGGACTGGCATTACGGCTTCGTCACGGGCACGGGCAAGCGCCGCGACGGCACGATCACGCTGCTCAACGACCTGCACGTGCCGACCACCATCTGGTACTTCCGGCGCGGCCTGCCCGTGAAGTACACGGGGCCCTCGCTCAACGCCACGCAGAGCGCCGTGGCCATCGAGGCACTGGAGATCGCCCACGAGGGGCTGTGGCAGGTGCCGGGCGTGGGCGTCGGCGCCGCCGCCGTCAACGTCGTCGCGGGGCTGGCCCGATGAACGACGGACGGACGGAGGTCGAGATCGGCGATCTGTCGAGCACGGTGCGCGCCGTCGACGGCGGCGCGCTGCTGGCACCGCGCACGCTGAGGAGAATCGTCGAGGCAGTCGTCGAGGTGCTCGACGCGCGTGACCACCACCGCGCGCGCGTCCGGGCCGAGCGGCGCGTCACCGCCGCCGGCGTCGGCAACGACGGCGACGAGGAGGAGCGCTAGCGATGGTTCAGCCGCAGAAGGCCCAACTGAAGGTCGAGTGGAAGGGGCGGCCGGCCGAGGCCATCCCCGTGCAGTACAACCCCACCGAGCTCACCTTCGAGAAGAGCGTCCAGTTCGCCGAGATCGCGATCCCCGGCCTCGATTCCCCCCTGCAGCAGTACGTGCGGGGGCAGGCCGAGAAGCTCACCGTCGAGCTGTTCTTCGACACCACCGACCAGGGCATGGGCGTGGGCGCGACGAGCGTCACGACGTGGACGGACAAGATCTACCAACTCACGAAGATCCAGCCCGACCTGCACGCGCCGCCCGTCTGCACCTTCATCTGGAACGAGTCGTTCCCGGGCAGCTCGATCGGCGCCGGCGACGCGAGCGGGGCGCCGGCGCCTAGCGCCGCGTCGCAGGTCGCGGACGCGGTGGGCGGCGTCGTGGGAGCCGTCATCGGCGCCGTCTCGGGCGGCGCGGCCTCCGCGACCGACCTCGGCAACCAGCGCCAGAACGGCTTCAAGTGCGTGGTGGAGAGCGTGCGCCAGAAGTTCACGCTATTCTCGCCACAGGGCGTGCCGCTGCGCGCGACGCTGAACGTGACGCTGCGCGAGTACCGCACACTCGCCGAGCAGGTCGCCCGACCCAACACGCACTCGCCCGATCGCACGCACGCCCACGTCGTGCAGCAAGGCGACACCCTCTCCGCGATCGCCGATCATTACTACGGCCGGCCCGCGTCATGGCGAGCCATCGCCGACCAGAACAACGTCGAGGATCCACGCCGGCTGCGCGCGGGCACTCCCCTCACCGTGCCGTCGCTGCGCTGACATGAGCTTCGTCTCCGTTCTCGACATCCCGCCCGCCGTCGGCCGCTTCGGCGACTTCTACGTGCCGCGGTTCGAGATCCGCATCGCGGGCGTCAACCTGCCCGGCGAGGTGCTGCGCGACGTGACCCAGCTGACCTACCACGACAACCTGACGGAGATCGACGGCTTCGAGCTGACGGTCAACAACTGGAACGAGGAGACCCAGGACTTCAAGTACCTCGGTAGCGGCCTCGAATCCTCAGCCCAGGAAGACCTGCAAAGGGTCTTCGATCCCTGCAACAAGGACGTCTTGATCTCCTTCGGCTACGGCGACGACGTTCAGCCGATCGTCGCCGGCAACTTTACGACGATCGAGCCGACCTTCCCCTCGAGCGGTGCGGCGACGATGGCCGTGCGCGGACTCAACGTGCTGCACCGCCTGCGTCGCAAGCCGTACACGACGGCCTGGGTGGACAAGAAGGACAGCGACATCGCCGAGAACCTCGCGACCCTCTCCGACCCCCAGACGGGGCAAAAGCGGTTCCCCTGCCCCATCGTGACGAGCTCGGCCGCCAAGTCGAGCGAGGACCAGATCGCCTACGTCTCGCAGCGCAACCAGTACGACGTCGACTTCCTGTTCCGGCGCGCGCGCGAGCGCGGCTACGTGCTCTACGTGCGACCGCGCCAGGGGGCGACCGACGGGAAGACCGTCGAGCTCTACTTCGGCCCATCGGGCGACGCGACGCCCGGCCGCCCCGAGGTGGAGTACGAGCTCGAGTGGCGGAAGTCGCTGATCGACTTCAAGCCGACGCTCACGACGGCGAATCAGATCCGGAGCGTCACGGTCAACGGCTGGGACCGCAACACACGCACGGCGATCGCCAAGACCGTGACGATCGACGATCCGCGGATCAACATCAACCAAGACGTCCGCCAGCTGCTGTCGTCCTGCGACCCGCGCGAGGAGGTCGTGGTCGACGAGCCCATGTTCACGGCGCGCCAGGCGGAGACGCGGGCGCTGGCCATCCTCCTCGACCGACATCGATCCGTCGTTAAGGCGAGCGGAACGTGCATCGGCTTGCCCGGCCTGCGTGCCGGCAAGCGCGTCTCGATCGTGGGTCTCGGGACGACCTTCAGCGGCGTGTACTACCTGACGTCAACGACGCACACGATCAACGAGGGCGGCTATACCGTGCGCTTCGAGGCCCGCCGGGAGGATCCCGGCGGCGGCAGCGGCTCGGGCGGGGGGCGCTCATGAACCGCAACCTCATGTCCGGCGTGGTCCTCGGCACCGTGAAGAGCGCGCCGGACGCGATGGGGTCCGTCGAGGTCGAGTATCGCGGCATCGGCACGCACACCCGGCCCCGCGCGTTCATCGCCACGCCGCTCGCCGGCGGCAAGCGCGGCATGTACTTCATGCCCGAGATCGACGACGAGGTGCTCGTCGCCTTCCGCAACGGGGACCGCGACCACCCCTACATCGTGGGGTTCCTCTGGGACGGCGTGGACGCGCCGCCCGAGACCGATCGCCAGAACCGCGTGATCCACACGCCGGGCGGACACCAGCTGCGCTTCGAGGACGGGAACGGCAAGGTCATCGTCCAGTCGTCGGGCGGGCACTCGGTCACGCTCGACGACAAGGCGGGCACGGTGACGATCTCCGCCAAGGCCCAGGGCTCGGACACCAACGAGATCGTCATCAAGACGTCGGGCACGATCACGATCCGCGCGTCGTCGAAGGTCACCGTGGCGGCCCCGCAGGTCGAGCTGACCGAGGGCGCGGCGCACCCGGTCGTGTTCGGCGATCTGCTCCTCACCCACCTCAACACCCTGACGACCTTGTTCAATACCCACACCCACCCCGGCGAGCTCGCGGCGGGAATGTTTCCCGTGACGCCGATGACGCCCGTGCCGCCGTTCCCGACGCCGACGTCCTCGCTCCTCTCCAGCAAAGTCGAGACGGGCTAGCGATGGCGCTGAAAGGTGGACACGTCTCCGACTTCGACGGCAGCCTCGCCGCGGCGATCGAGCAGGCGCTCGCCGAGGAGTGGCACACCGTCAAGGGCCAGGCTCTGCCGAGCGACGGCGGCGTCGAGCGACGCATTCTCCTCGTGGCCATCGCCCAGGGCGTCCTCCGCTACCTCAAGGCGCACCAGAACGACATCCTCGACAGCATCACGCTCGACGCGGGCAGCGGCCCGGTGGCGAACACCGTGAGCGCGCTCGACCTGGAAGTGACGGGGTGAGGGGCCATGGCCGCCGCTGATCGCGAGTTCCTCGGCGTGGGATGGAAGTTCCCGCTGCAGGTCACGCCCGATGGGAAGATCGCCCAGGCGCGCCAGGAGCAGCGCATCGAGGAGTCGGTCTACCTCATCCTCAGCACGGCGCAGGGCGAGCGGCTCATGCGGCCCGACTTCGGGTGCGACATCCACTCGATGGTGTTCGGGCCCAACGACGGGCGCACGACGGCGCTCGTCGTCCACAGCGTGCGCGAGGCGCTCGTCGCTTACGAACGCCGCATCGACGTGCTCGACGTCAGCGCGACGAGCCCGCCCGACCAGCCCAACCTACTGCTCGTACGCGTGAGCTATCGCATCCGCTCGAACAACGCCGTGGGCAACCTGGTCTATCCGTTCTTTATCCGCGAGGCCACCTGATGCCGCTCGAGGATTCGCTCCCCGTCATCGACGACCGTCGCTTCGAGGACCTGCTGACGGAGGTGCGCCAGCGCATCCCCCGCTACGCTCCCGAGTGGCGGCCCGTTTGGAACGACCTCAACGACAACGATCCCGGCATCACGATGGTCCAGGTCTTCGCCTGGCTCGCCGACCTGCTCGTCTACCGGATGAACAAGATCCCGGCGCTCGGCTACGTGAAGTTCCTGCAGCTCATCGGCATCGAGCTGCGGCCCGCCGAGCCCGCGCATGCCGAGATCACGTTCCCGCTCAAGAGCACGCACCCGCTGCCGTTCGTTATCGTGCCGCTCGGGGCCCAGGTCAGCGCCGAGTCGCCCACGGGCGGCGCGCCCCTCGTCTTCGAGACCGATCGCGCGATCTACGCGCTCCGGGCCAGCCTGGCCAGCGTGCAGACCTTCGACGGCTTCGGCTACCTGCCCGTCACGCAGGACAACGCGGAGGCCGTCGACCCCTGGGAGCCGTTCGGCCCCGATCCCATCGACGGGGCCGCGCTCCTGTTCGGGTTCGACGACTCGGTGCCGCTGCCGCAGGCGGAGCTGACGCTCATGGTGTGGGTCGACGACGCCAGCGCGGGTGTCGCGCGTGTGAGCTGCGACGTGCCCACGGGGCCTGCCTTCGCGCCGGCCCGCCTGCGCTGGGAGTTCTGGGACGGCACGGTCTGGCAGAGCCTGACCACGCTCAAGGACGACACGAACGCGTTCACGCGCACGGGCGCCGTGCTGCTCAAGCTACCGCCCGCGGGGCAGATGGTGCCCGCGGCGATCGGCGCCGATGCCGCCCCGCACGCCTGGATCCGCGCGCGCGTCGAGCGGGCCCAGTTCGAGCGGGCGCCCTCGCTGCGCGCCGTGCGCGCCAACACGGCGACGGCGACCCAGGCCGAGACCCTGCGCGACGAGGTGCTGGGCGGCAGCGACGGAAGCCGTGACCAGGTGCTGACGCTGTCGCGCACGCCCGTGCTGGCCGACTCGCTCGCGCTCGAGGTCGACGAGGGGTCGGGGTTCGTCGGCTGGCAGGAGGTCGAAGACTTCTTCGGCGCGGGGCCCGACGACACCGTCTACGTGCTGAACCGCACGAGCGGCCAGGTGACCTTCGGCGACGGCGAGAACGGCCACATCCCGACGGCGAATCCCGACAACAGCGGCGGCAACATCGTCGCGCGCAGCTACCGCGTGGGCGGCGGCGCGGCGGGGAACGTCGACGCCACGGCCGTCAAGACGCTGGTCGCCTCGCTCGCCGGCGTCGACGACAACGCCGTGGGCAACGTGTTCGCGGCCTACGGCGGCGGCGACGAGGAGCGTCTCGACGAAGCCAAGCAGCGCGCGCCGCAGAGCATCCGCAGCCGCGACCGCGCCGTGACGTCCGGGGACTTCGAGGAGCTGGCGGAGGCGGTACCCGGGATCGCGCGCGCCAAGGCGCTGCCGCTCTCCCACCCAGACTTTCCCGGCGTCCAGGTGCCGGGCGTCGTCACGCTCATCGTCGTCCCCAACGGCACGGGCCCGAGCCCGCTCCCCAGCGAGGGCACGCTGCGCACGGTATGCGCGGCCCTCGACGCCAAGCGCCTCCTCACCACCGAGCTCTACGTCATCGCGCCGACTTACCAGACTGTCCAGGTGGCCGTCGACGTGCTGGCCGACGACGACGCCGACCTCGCCGAGCTCCAGCGTCAGATCGCCACGACGCTGGCGGGCTACTTCCATCCACTGACCGGCGGCGAGGACGGGACGGGCTGGCCTTTCGGCGGGACGATCTTCTATTCGCGCGTCTATCAGCGCGTGTTCTCGGTGGTCGGGGTCACGAGCATCAGCTCGCTGGCGATCACCCTCGACGGCGACACGAAGCCCACCTGCACCGACGTCCCCATCGCGGTGGGCGCGCTGATCGCCTTCGCCGAGCCGACGCTCACCGTCGGCTACGCGTCGGACCAGGAGCCGGCATGAGCGTGGCGGACGCGACGACCGTCGCCGACCTGTTGCCGGCCCCGCCGGCTCCGCCGTTCGATCCGCGGTCGGTGCTGCTCGATGGGCGCGTCGGATGGCGGGCCGCGACGCTGACCGGCACCCAGATCGAGCCGGCCTGCGGCGCGCTGGGGCTCGCGCCCTTGCCGGGCACGGGCGCCTCGCTGGCCGATCCCGCGGGGAGCTTCGGCGGCCTCGTGCCGCCCACGGGCTCGGCCTGGGACGGCGAGGCGACGCTCTTCTTCCTCGACGGCACGACGGGCGCATTGCGCGCCCTCGATCGCTGCGACTGCGCGGTGCGACCGCTGCCGTGCATGGCCGGGCGAGGGCGCGGCCCGCGCCAGCTTGGAGAGGCGCACGGCCTCGCCGCCGACCGGGCGCGCCTCTACGTGTGCGACACGGGGAACGGCCGGGTTGTCGTGGTCTCGCGCCACTCGCTGGCCGTGGCCGCGCACTGGCGCGCGCCGGTCGCGCCCGAGCGGCCGAGCGCGTTCGCGCCCTGGGGCGCCGCCGTGGACGGGCACGGGCGCCTGTGGGTGACCGACGCCAACAACGGCGCGCTGGTGGCCTTCGATCGCGACGGTCGCGTCGTCGCCGGTGTCACCGGGCTCGGGTCGGTGCGCGACCTGACCGCGGACCTCTGCGGCCGCCTCTACGTCCGCGTCGAGGGGCTCGCGCCCGTCGGGGTCGACGGCGA
>Ga0070734_10000621_pt1 | contig 67747 bp, 50 predicted proteins | sample Coa_R1_8_FD_66444 | JGI IMG/M metagenome (GOLD analysis project Ga0070734, IMG submission 66444) | Surface soil microbial communities from Centralia Pennsylvania, which are recovering from an underground coalmine fire - Coalmine... | ecosystem: Environmental > Terrestrial > Soil > Unclassified ...
CGGCGGTACAGTTCGTGGTCGCGATCGGCGGCATCGGGCAAGCGCACGCACGCCAGCTCTGCGGCCAGCCGCTCGATTTCCGCGGCGTGCTGCGCGCCCGCCACCTTCCGCTCGGCAAGGCCGAAGCGCAGCGCGCCGCCGGTCCACTCGGCGAATTCCAGACCATGTACGCGCAGGCTGATGCGGCCATCGGCCTTCGGGACAGCCTCGACGCCGGGAAGATGGACAATATGCTGCCACCACCCGGCCTGATTCGGATCAGCCCGCCGGCAGGGCTCCAGCCGTGTATCGAGATTGCCGTGGTCGCGCGGATCGATCCGCGCCACGAAATCCTCGGGCGAATACGTGAACAATTCGAATCGCGCCGCTGCGGCGTTCAGGCATAGCAGCCGCAGCGCGGCCGCCCGCTCCGATCCGGCCGGCACATACAACGCCAGCCCCTCGATCGCGACGCGCGGCTGGCGGGCCCGCAGGTACTCGAGCCAGATCAGCCCGAACGTCAGAACCGCGGCCGCATCGGCCGGGGGCGGGCAGGCGAGGGCCGCCCAACCGTGCTGCCCGTGACGCAAAAACGCGCGCGGGTATGCGGGCGAGAGGCTGTGCTGGAGGTTGGGTTCCGCGCTCAGCTCCGCGAGCTTCCACTCCGGAAACTGGCGCCGCAGAAACAGCCGGAAGCGCTCGCGAAAGACAAGCCGCCCGCTGCGCCTCCCGGCTTCGGCGCCGGACGGCCGTCCCAGGTCGAGCAGAAAAAGCTGCCCTTCGCGATGCGCGAAACGCTCGACTACCAGTTCCAGCCGCGCAGCCGACGATCCGGCCACCTCCAGCACGCGACGCGTCAGGTTGCGGTTGCGGTCCCACGCCTGCATCATCAGCCGCGGGCCTCGCAATTCGAGCGCGATATTGTCGCCGGTTACCGGCAACAGCTCTTCGCCCGGTTCGAGCAGCGCGGGTTGTCTCGCTTGCTTGAGGAAAGCCTCAATCGCGGCGCGGGTCTGTTCGGCGCTGCGGCCGCCCACGCGAGGCGCGGAGGACATCGGCAACCGGATTGTAACTCCCGGCGCATGGATCAATATGCTGAACTGGACTTGAGCCGCTCGTCATGGGGAGAAGTTTTGCATTCGGCCTCACGCTGCTGACCGGAGCCGCCGCCTCCGCCGCCACGCCGCCTGATTTTGTCCACGACGTCGCGCCGATCCTGTACCGCTCCTGCGCCCCGTGCCACCATATGGGCGAGGCGGCTCCCTTTCCTCTGCTGTCGTATGCCGACGCGAAAAAACGCGCCCCCCAGATAGCTGCGGTCACACGCAATCGCTACATGCCGCCGTGGCTCCCCGAGCCGGGGCGCGGCGATTTCGAAGGCGAGCGCCGCCTCACGGACCAAGAGATTCACGCTATCGGCGAGTGGGCTGCGGCCGGCGCGCCGGAAGGCTCCTCCGATCAGAGCCCTGAGCCGCCCCGGTTTGCCGGCGAGTGGCAACTGGGCGCGCCGGACCTGGTAGTCGAAGCGGCGTCCTCGTTCCACGTGCCCGCGGCCGGTCCCGACGTCCACTGGAATTTCGTTTTGAGGCCCGATACCAAAACTCCGCGTTTCGTGCGAGCCCTTGAAATTCGCCCCGGCGACCGCAAGCTCGTGCATCATGCCAATCTGCTGGTCGATCGCACCGCCTCCACCCATCTGCGCGAAAACGCTCCCGGCCAGGGCTTCCCCGGCATGGATCTCGCCGTCATGCGGAGCCCCTTCGATCCGCCCGGCCACTTTATGTTCTGGAAACCGGGCAGCGCGCCCCACCAGGAGCCGCCCGGATTCGTCTGGCGTCTCAATCCAGCCGATGAGCTGGTGCTGAACGTGCACCTGCACCCTTCGGGAAAGCCGGAGGAGATTCGGCCCGCCATCGGCCTCTATTTCACCGATCAGCCGCCCGCAAAATTTCCACTCCTGGTGCAGCTGGAAAACAATCAGGCGCTCGACATTCCCGCGGGCGCGCGGAATTTTGTCGTAAGCGACGCGTTTTCTCTACCGCTCGACGCCGACGCCCTGGCTATCTATCCTCACGCGCACGATCTGGGCAAGCTGCTCGAAGCCTATGCCACGCTGCCCGATGGCTCGCGCAAGTGGCTGATTCGCATCCCGGAGTGGAATCGGGCGTGGGAGGCCGTCTACTACTACCGCGAGCCGGTGTTTCTTCCCCAGGGGACGCTCATTACAATGCGCTACCACTACGACAATTCGCCGGCGAATGTGCGCAACCCGAACCAGCCGCCGCGCCGCGTCCGCGCGGGCAATCAGGCCGGTGATGAGATGGCCGAGCTGTGGCTGGAGCTGCTGCCCCGCGGCCGGGGCGACCGGCGGCGAGAACTGGAAGAAGCCGTGATTCGCCACCGGCTCGACAGAAATCCCAAGGATTTTACGGCCAACCTCAATTTAGGAGCGGTTCTGTTGTCGCGGCTGAACGCGGCCGACGCCGTGGGCGTGTTAAAGAACGCTGTCGCCGCGGACCCCGCCCGCGCCGAAGCCCGCAATATGCTGGGGCTGGCGCTTCAGTTCGTAGGCCGTACCGCCGAAGCCGGCGCTGCCTTCGAATCCGCGCTCCGCCTGCGCCCCGATTACACCGCCGCCCGCTTCAATCTGGCCAATGCACAGATCAAGTCGGGCCGGCTCGACCAGGCAATCGAGAATCTGCGCAAGGTGGTTGCCGCGAATCCGGAAGACCCGCTGCCCAAGAAGCGGCTGGAAGAAGCGTTGGCCTCGCGCCGCTAGTGCACCAGCACTTCGGTTTTATTTTCCGCGCGCGTATTCGCCTTGATGATCCAGCGCATCCCGATCATCACCACCGCCGCAATCAGCGCGGGCACTGCCGCCGCCAGGAAGAGCTGGTGCGTGGTCCACTTCAGGCTCAGCAGAATCCCCGCCACCGTCGGTCCGACAATGGAACCGATCCGCCCAATCCCAAGGCCGGCGCCGACACCGGTCGAACGCAGATCCGTGGGATACAGCGTCGCCGCCAGCGCGTTCACGGCTGATTGGCCGCCCACGATTCCCATCCCCGCCACGAACACGATCACGAACAACAGAACCAGCGAGAGCCCCGGCAATCCGATATTGGCGATGCACAAGGCAGCCGTGACGAAGAACGTCGTCAGGATCGAAACGAACCCGAACCGGTTGACCAGCAGCCCCAGTATCAAGGAGCCGAGAACGCCGCCGATCTGCAAAGCCGTTCCCAGCAGCAGCGCGTAGGCTCCGGAAATTCCCGCCGCTTTGACCAGCGGCGTCGCCACCGTCGGCAGCCAACTCGAGAGAAAGTACAGGTTCAGCAGGTTCATGAAATACACGGTCCACAACAGAACGGTGCGCAGCGCGTAGCCTTGATGAAACAGCTGGACGAACGAAACACCCTGGCGTCTCTCTTCGCGCACAACGTACTGCGTGCGGCCGTCGCCGGGAGCCGAGGGGTTGATGCGCCGGATCCATTTCCGCAGTTTCTGCGGATCCTTGCCATGCAGCGCCAGGAACTGCAGGGATTCGGGAAGCAGAAACAGCATGAAGAGCCCGATCACGAGCGGCACCGCGCCGCCGAAGAAAAACACCGAGCGCCAACCGAACCGCGGGATGAGCCAGAATGCCACGAATCCCCCGATGGCCGCTCCCAGCGTGAACCCGTTGCCGACCACGATCATGAGCGGAACTCGCGCTTTGCGGGAGGCGTACTCGCCGACCAGCGCCATGGCGTTCGGCATAATGCTGCCCAGCGCGAGGCCCGCGATAAACCGCATCGCCAGCAGTTGCGGCACGTTTTGCGCGAACCCGGTGAGAATCGAGACCAGGGCGAAGAAAAGGCAGGCCCCGACGAGTACCGGCCGCCGCCCGATTTTATCGGCCAGCATGCTCAAAAAAATCGAGCCGAACAGAACTCCATAGAGCGCCGCGCTCAAGACCGAGCCCAGAATTGCCGGCGCGATTTTCCATTCCTGGCTCAGGGCCGGCGCCACGTACCCGATCGACTGCACGTCGAACCCGTCCATGATCAGGCACAGCCCGCAGAGGACGAAGATGCCGATCTGAAACCGGCTCACCGGGCTGCGATCGATGAGGTCGCTGACATTGATCCTGGCGGTGTCCACTGGCTTGGAACAGTATACACCGTGAGCTTAGCCCGCTCCCTGCCCGCCGGGCCTCGCTTCTTTTGGCAGCTTCCCAAGGCCAACGAGAGCCGTCATCAGGATCTCCACCTCTCAGAAAGTCTAGAACTACGGCCGGATCATCACACCGCGATGCTGCCAGCCGTAAGAGATTAAACGGTTTGCGCGGCTTATGACTAGATCGTCCTGAAACTTTATGCCACGATACCTCAATGCAAACGGTATTCGCGCCAACATCCAGCGTGCCGGAGCCACGGATAGATCGGGAGCAACCGGCAGTTTCCTACCCCGTCCAATTGCGCCTCCGTTATGAAATGACGGTGGGCTATCTTCATAAAGGTGAGGGACGCACGGTGAGTATGTCCCGCACCGAAGTGATTTTCGAGGCTCTCTTGCGCTTGCCCGTCGGAAAATGCGTGCGCCTGAGCATTGAGTGGCCGGTCAAACTGGACAACGAGATTCCGTTGACGTTGGACGTGCATGGGAGGACGGTTGCGGCGCAAGGCAACCGCGTCTCCGTTGAAATTCTACGCCACGAATTCCTTCTCCGGCCAAAGGGACGTGCCGCGTCCGCGTGATCTGGATATGGCGCGCCACGGGGGCGCCAGCGCGTCCGGTAGCATGGGCACATGGCCGCCCGCATCACCACCGTCGGCGTGATCTCGGATACTCACGGCCTGCTCCGCGACTCGGCCGTTGCTGAACTGTCCGCCTCGCAGCTAATCATCCACGCCGGTGACGTCGGTAAGCCCGAAATCCTCGAGCGCCTTCGACAGATCGCCCCGGTGATCGCCGTGAGAGGAAATATCGATAAAGGCGATTCCCTGCCGAAAACCGCCATCGCGCAAGCAGGGCCGGCGCTCATTTACGTCCTGCACGACATCCATGAGCTTGAGCTCGATCCGGTGGCGGCCGGTTTTCACATCGTGATCAGCGGCCATTCGCACAAGCCTTCCCGGATCGACCGCGCCGGCGTGACTTATCTGAATCCCGGCAGCGCCGGCCCGCGCCGGTTTACCCTGCCCATTACGCTGGCGCGCATGAACCTGGCGCAATTTCCCTGGACCATCGATTTCGTGGAACTGCGTTGAACGTTACGCGCCCGCGAGTCTGGGCAACAGCCGGAGCGCGTTGCCGCGCTCGATGGCGCGCAGGTCCTTGGCGGCAAAATGCTCCGCCGCCAGTCCGCCATTGACCTCGGCGCCCGTGCGGTACGGGTAATCCGTGCCGTAGACGATCTGCGCCGGCGCCACCATCTTCAACAGCGCCGCCAGCGCGCCCGGATGATTCGCCTGCGCCGTGTCGTAATAGAACTTCTTTAGCTCCGCCAGGTAGCCGTTCGGAATGCGCCGGGCCTTGTCCTTCAGCCCCGCTTCGGTCACCTGAAACCGGCTCAGCAGAAAGGGCGTGGTGCCGCCGCCATGCGAAAAGATCCAGCGGATCCCGGGAAACCGCGCCGCCGTCCCGCTGAATACCACGCTCGCTACCGTGCGAGTGGTGTCGGTGGCCCATTCGATCGTCCCCGCGCCCACTTCGTCTTTCAGATTTTCGCAGCACGAGGGCGTGTGCGGATGCGTGTAGACCACGGCCTTGCGCCGGTTGAGCTCTTCCCATACGGGCGCGAATGCGGCGTCGCCCAGCCACTGGTTTCCATAGCTGGTCATCAGGCCGATGCCGTCGGCTTTGAGCGTATCGAAGGCGTACTCGATTTCGCGCAGGCTGGCTTCCACATCGGGCAGCGGCAGCACCGCGAACAGGCCGAAGCGCCCGGGGAAATCTTTCACCATCTGCGCGCCGTATTCATTCACCTCGCGCGACAGGCGCCGCGCCACCGCCGCATCCGGAAAAATAACGTTGGGCGGCGAGAGCGATAGTACTGAAACCGCGATGCCGCTCTTGTCCATCTCTTCGATCGAGCGCGCGGGCGTCCACGCAGGCGCAGGCGGCTGCCCCAGCGCGACGATTGCGGACGAATAGTTCGGCGGGAACAAGTGATGGTGGATATCAATCCGCCGCGGCTTTTCGCCCGCCCCCGAGGCCCGAAATAGCGAGGCCGCGGCCAGGCCGCTCAGGAATCGCCGCCGTTCCAGGTGCATAATGATTCCAGATTCTACATCGGATGAAACTTTTCCGCACCCTGATCCTGCGGCCGCTCCACCGTGACCTGCTCCGCACCGCGCTCACGGTGCTGGCAGTCGCGCTCGGCGTAGCGGTTGTGGTAGCGATCGACCTCGCGAGCGATGCGGCAACCGGATCTTTTCAATCGTCGATGGAAACGCTCGCCGGTAAGACCGACCTTGAAATCCTCGCAAACGGCGGGGTTGACGAGGCGTGGATCGGCCGCCTCGATTCTCTCCCGGTCGACGCCCATTTCGCGCCCGTGATCGAAACCCAGATCGACCGGCCTTCGATCGGCTCCATCGCCGTATATGGCGTCGATCTTGCCGGCCTCCCGCCCGACGCCGCCATCGCTTCCAGCGCCTTGGCGCAACGGCTTGGAGTCGGAGAGAAGAGCCGTCTCACGCTGCCGGTCGGCGCGTTCACAGTAGCCCGCATCGCCGACGCCGGCAGCAGCGAGTTCCTCGCCATCGATATCGCCGCGGCCCAAAAGGTTCTCCATCGCTATGGCAAACTCGATCGCATCGACGTGACGGTGAACCGGGGCGAAGACTTTGCGCGCGTCGAAGAGGCCATCAAGAAGATTTTACCGGCGGGATATCTCATCGAGAAGCCCGGCGTGCGCAACGACGAAAATCAGCGTATGCTGCGCGCCTTCAAGTGGAACCTGCGGGTGCTGAGCTACATTTCGCTCGTGGTGGGCGCGTTTCTGATTTACAACACGATCTCGGTCAGCCTGGTGCGCCGCCGTGCTGAAATCGGCATCCTGCGCGCGGTTGGCGCGAGCCGCTTCACTGTGTTCGCGCTCTTCCTGGCCGAGGCATTAATCCTCGGCCTCGTGGGCGCGGCGATTGGAATCGGGTTGGGCCGCTTTCTGGCCGGCGGCACTGTCGGCCTGATCGCCGGGACGGTGAACGCCCTCTACACCACCAGCCGCCCGGCGGCCGTCGCTCTTACCGCCGGCGAGGCCGGGACCGGCATCCTCGCCGGCGCCGCAGTGGCGATTCTCTCGGCGTTCGCGCCCGCGCGCGAAGCCATGGACGTGCCGCCCACCGAAGCCATGAGCCGCGGTGCGCATGAGCATCACGCCCGCCTGCACTGGCGCCGCGCTCTATGGGGCGCGGCGGTGTTGGCCATTCTGGCGGGCGCCGCTTCGCAGGCCGGCCCGATCGACGGCAAGCCGATCGGCGGTTACGTGGCGGCATTGCTGGCGGTCGGCGCGGCGGCACTGGCCTCTCCCGCAGTGGTGCTTGCGGTAAACCGGCTCACCGCGTTGGTGGTGCGGCGGAGCGTCGAGGGCCTGTTGGCGGGCCGCAGCCTGGCAGCCTCGCTTTCGCGGACTTCGGTGGTGGTGGCGGCTCTGGCCACCGCCATCGCCATGATGGCCAGCGTCGGCATCATGGTCGCCAGCTTCCGCGAGACCGTAACGTTGTGGCTGGACGTGCAACTGCGCGCCGATCTCTACGCCGCCCCCGCCGGCCGCGCCGCCGCCGGAGAATATCCACCTTTGCCCGCGGCGTCTCCGGCAATTCTCGCGTCCACGCCCGGTGTGGCCGCGGCCGATTTCTTTCGTGCCCTCGAATTCCATTACCGCGGCGAGCGCGCCACGCTGGGCGGCGGCAATCTCGAGATCGTCCGCCGCTTTGGCCGCCTGCGCTTCCTGCCCCGTGAAGACCGCGACGCCATCCTGCGTTCGCTGCCCGGCCGGGACCGCGCGATTATCAGCGAGCCGTTCGCCAACAAGTTTGGAATCCGGCCCGGCGATCGCCTCACCCTCCCCATTGGCGCGCGCAACGTCACCGTTACGGTGGCCGGCGTGTATTACGAATATTCGAGCAGCCAGGGCTTCGTGCTGCTCGACCAATCGACCTTGTTGAAGTACCTGCCGGGGCAGCCGCCCACCAACGCCGCCATTTACCTGCAGCCCGGAGTGGACGCCGCCGGCGTGCAGCGCGAGATGCAGCGGCGCACCGCCGGCCTCGGCGTCGCCATCAGCCTGAATCAATCGCTGCGGCGCAGCGCCATCATCATCTTCGACCGCACCTTCGCCATTACCTGGGCGCTCGAAGCCGTGGCGATCGTGGTGGCCATGCTCGGCGCGGCCAATTCCCTGCTGGCCCTGGTGCTCGACCGCCGCCGCGAGCTGGGCCTGCTGCGCTATCTTGGGGCGTCCTCGCGGCAGCTGCGCGGCATGATTCTCGCCGAGGCCGGCCTGCTCGGGCTGCTCGCGACCATCCTCGGATTGGCGCTGGGGTTCGCTCTTTCGCTACTATTAATATTCGTAGTCAACAAACAGAGTTTTGGCTGGACGATCCAGTTTCATCCCCCTGTAAACCTGCTGGCGGGCGCGCTGCTGCTGGTGTGGTGCGTAACGGTGCTGGCCGGCCTGTATCCCGCGCGGGTGGCTGCGCGGCTCGATCCGATCGACGTGATACACGAAGAATAATGCTGGAAAAGGAAACTCCGCGCGCGCTGGAAGAGGCGCTGGCTGCTCTCGAGCACCGGTTCGCCGCCTTGCCGGACTTCCCGGTTTCGGCCACGGAGGGGACGAGTGCGGTGATGGCCGACGTCGCCGCGCGCCTCGGCGACAATTTTCCGTATTTCCATCCGTTGTATGCCGGGCAGATGCTGAAACCGCCGCACCCGGTGGCGCGCGCCGCCTACGCTCTGGCCACGTGGATCAATCCGAACAATCACGCGCTCGACGGCGGCCGCGCCAGTTCCGAGATGGAGCGCGAAGCGGTCGCGCAGATCGCGGCTATGTTTGGCTGGCGCGAGCACCTCGGCCACCTGGCCGGCGGCGGCACCATGGCCAACCTGGAAGCGCTGTGGGTGGCCGGCCGCCTGCATCCCCACAAGAAGATCGTCGCCTCGGCGCAATCGCACTACACGCACGAGCGCATCAGCGGCGTGCTGCAGCTTCCATTTGCCAAGGTTGCCACCGATACGCGCGGGCGCATCGACCCGTCGGCGCTGGAATGCATGTTGAAGGCCGGCGACATCGGCTGCGTCGTCGCCACGCTCGGCACCACGGCGACCGGTTCGGTGGACCCGCTGCCGGAGATTCTCGCGCTGCGCGAGCGCTACGGTTTTCGCCTGCACGCCGACGCGGCTTACGGAGGCTATTTCGGGTTGGCCGACAATCTCGGGCCGGAAGCGCGCGCGGCGTTCGATCGCATCTCGGAAGCCGATTCGATTGTCATCGACCCGCACAAGCATGGACTACAGCCGTACGGCTGCGGCTGCGTATTGTTCCGCGACCCCGCGGTCGGCGCTCTCTACCGGCACGATTCGCCGGCGACTTATTTTTCGTCCAGGCAGCCGCACCTGGGTGAGATTTCACTCGAGTGCTCGCGGCCGGGCGCTTCGGCCGTGGCTCTATGGGCGACCATGCGGCTGCTGCCGCTGGTGCGCGGCGGCGTTTTTGCCCAGGGGCTCTCGGCCTGCCGTCGCGCGGCTCTCGCGTTCCATGCGCGCCTCGCGGCGGACGGGCGCTTTATCGCACCCTTTGAGCCGCAGCTCGATATCGTCGTGTGGGCCCCGCGCAACGGTTCGGCGCAGCGGATTTTTGATGAGGCCGCCAAACGCAATCTGCATCTGGCGCTGGCCCGGCTGCCCGGAGTTTTCTTCGGGAAGACGGAAGAAATCCTGGCGCTGCGCTCGGTGTTGATGAAGCCCGAGCACGAGCAGTGGATCGGCAGAATCTGGGAAATTTTGGACGAAGCTACCAACGCATGAACAGTTCCAACGCATCCATACGAAACATCGCGATCATCGCGCACGTCGACCACGGCAAAACCACGCTGGTCGACGCCATGCTCAACCAGAGCGGTATTTTCGGCTCGCACGAAGAGCACGTCGAGCGCGTGATGGATTCCAACGAGCTCGAACGCGAGCGCGGCATCACGATCCTTGCCAAGATCACCGGCATCCGCTATCAGGGCGTCAAGATCAATATCGTCGATACGCCCGGCCACAGCGATTTCGGCGGGGAAGTCGAGCGCGCGCTCAAAATCGTCGACGGCGTCATGCTGCTGGTCGATGCCAGCGAAGGGCCGCTGCCGCAAACGCGATACGTGCTCATGAAGGCGCTCGAGGCCAAGCTGCCGCCGATCGTGGTGATCAACAAGATCGACCGGCCCGATGCGCGCGTGCCCGAAGTGCTCAACGAAATCTACGATCTGTTCATCGATCTCGACGCCACCGAAGACCAGCTCGATTTTCCGGTGCTTTACACAATCGCCAAGACCGGCGTCGCGAAGAAGTCGATGGAAGATCCATCCAATGACCTGCGGCCGCTGTTCGACGCGATCGTGCAGCACATTCCCTGCCCCGGCGGCGATTTCGAAGACGTGCTGCAGATGCTGGTGGCCAATCTCGATTACAGCGATTATCTCGGCCGCCTCGCGATTGGCCGCGTGTTTCAGGGAACGCTGCGGCATGGCGAAGAAGTGGCCATCGCCAAACGCGACGGCTCCCTGCAAACCACCCGCATCACCAAGCTCTACTCCTTCGAAGGCTTGAAGCGCGTCGACGAGACCATCGGCCGCCCCGGCGATATCCTGGCCATCGCGGGGGTCGAGGGCATCACGATCGGCGAAACCCTGACCCACGTCGAAACCCCGAAGCCGTTACCGCCTATTCACATCGACGAACCCACGATTGCGATGGCATTCACCATCAATACTTCGCCTTTTTCCGGACGGGAAGGCCAGTGGGTCACCTCGCGCAACCTGCGCGACCGGCTCGATAAGGAACTGCTCACGAACGTTTCCATCCGGGTCGAAGAACTGGGGCACGACACGTTCAAGGTGATGGGCCGCGGCGAATTGCAGCTGGCGATTCTTATCGAAATGATGCGCCGCGAAGGATTCGAACTGGCTGTCGGCAAACCGGAGATTCTCACACGCACCGTGAATGGCAAGGTGCAGGAGCCGGTGGAGCACCTGATCATCGACTGCCCGGAGAGCTTCATCGGCGTGGTGATCGAGAAGCTCGGCGCGCGCAAAGGCAAGATGATCAAAATGGTCAATCATGGCTCGGGGCGCGTACGGCTGGAGTTCCACGTCCCGTCGCGCGGCCTGATCGGGCTGCGCAGCGAAATCCTCACCGATACGCGCGGCACCGCCATCATGAATTCCCTGTTCCACGGCTACATCGACTGGCAGGGCGATATCCCGACTCGCCCCACCGGTTCGCTGGTGGCCGATCGGCCCGGCAAGGTGACCGGACACGCCGTATTCAACCTGCAGGAGCGCGGGGAAATATTCGTGTCCCCCGGCACCGAAGTCTACGAAGGAATGATTATCGGCGAGAACGCGCGCGAAAAAGACCTCGACGTGAACATCGTCAAGGAAAAGAAGCTCACGAACATGCGCGCTTCGACCGCCGATGAAGCCATCCGACTGGTGCCGCCGCGCATCCTGAACCTTGAGCAGGCGATTGAATTCATCCGCGACGATGAATATGTCGAAGTCACGCCGCAATCGATTCGCCTGCGCAAGAAGATTCTCAAGGCCAACCAGCGATAACCGCTCAAGTGGAGCGGTCAAAACGGCGACCGGCACGGAAAACAAAAGAGTTAACCATGCGCGACCGCTCCACTGGAGCGGTCGTGGAAACCTTCGGTCCGTCATTTCGTCAGTGTTACCATCGGCTTAGCCAGGGGTGGCCTGTGACGCGCGACGAGGTTCTGGCCCAGCTACGTGAAAGGATTGTGCGGTTCGCGGCATCCCATGTAGCGAGGGACACCGCCGAAGATCTGGCGCAGGAGGTCCTTATGCTCCTGCACGAAAAGTACGCCCACCTGGAGCGCCCGGAAGACCTGCTGCCGCTTTCGCTCCAGATTGTACGGTTTAAGATGATGAGTTGGCGGCGAAAAGCCGTGCGCCGAGGCGAGAACACCCAGGTGTCCATCGACGAAATGCCGCTGCCGGATCTCGGCCCCGGCCCCGCCGACACGCTCGAGCGCAAAGAAATGCTGGGGCGGCTGGAGACGGCGCTCGGGCGCCTGGGCGAGCGCTGCCGCGAACTCTTCCGGCTGAAGCTGGAAGGCCGGAGCTTCCCGGAGATCCAGAAGCTTTTGGGCGTAGGAGCGATCAACACGATTTACACGTGGGACCACCGGTGCCGCAAGCACCTGCTGGAATTGATGGGCGGAAGTTGGGAAAAGAAATGAGCCGGGACGAGATCCAGAAGCTTTTGGGCGGATACGCCACCGGCACGTTGACTCCGGCAGAGCGCGATGCATTGTTTGCGGCCGCGCTCGAAGATCAGGATCTATTCGACTCGCTGGCTCGCGAAGAGGCGTTGCGCGAACTCCTGCAGGACCCCGCCGCCAAAGCGCGGCTGCGCGGCGCGCTGGAGCCGAGACCGGCGGCGCCGTATTGGAACTGGCTGCGTCGGGCGGCATGGGCCATTCCGGCGGTGGGGTTGGCCGCCATAATCGTGGTGTTCGTCATGCAACGGCAGGCATCGCGGCCGGTCATGATCGCGCAGGCGCCCGCGCTGCCGCGTATGGGACCGGTGGCGCCGGTTCCTTCGCCGGTGCCGCGCTCGTTGGATCTGCGGCTCCCGCCGCTACTCGAAGCGCGGCGGGAGCCGGTGGCGCCGGTCGCAGCGCCGCCGGCAAGAGACGCGGAGGCTTTGAAGGATCAGGCTCCAGCCGCCCCGCCGCCGCCGGCGGAGACCGTCGCGGTCGAGGCGGCTCAAATCCAACAGGGCCAGCAGGCCGCGGCCGGAGTTCGGCTGGGAACTACCGCGCAGACGCTCGGCGCAGTCGGCGGTTATGTGCCCCGGCCGGATGCGCGCGCCCTGTTTTTCGGCCAGCCAAACGCGCCGGTCTTCCAGGCGAATCGGGTAGAGCCGCAGCAGCAGAGGGTCGCGGTAATGCGGAGCGCGGCGGCGGCACCCGTGACGCAACCACTGGGAATCCGGTACAGCATCCTGCGCCGCGTCCCCAACCGGGAGCTCGCGGCAACGATACCGAACGAAGTTCTGGACCCGAACGATCAGATGGTGGTGCGGTTCGAGTCGAACGAAGCCGGTTATCTTTCGGTGTTTGAACGAGCGCCGGAAGGATGGCGGCTGTTGAACAGCGGTCATCTCGAACGCCTGGGGCCGTACTTCGTACCCGCGAGCGGCTCGCTGACATTTGATAACGTCGCGGCCCGCGAGCTGTTCGTGGTGTTTTCGCGGCAACCGCAGCAGACGCCCTACCCGGTACCCGAAGCGCGGCTCGATCAAGTCATGGACTCGAACCTGGCGGAGCGCCTGACCTACGTGGTCAGCACGGCCCCGCCGGCGCCGGCGCAAACGATCGCGTTTCCGATCAAGCTAACGCACAAATGACCGCTACTGCACCGGGATAAAAACCGTCTGCGCCACGGACGAGCCGCTCAGCAAGGTGACGGCCAGGGGCTGATCGCCGCTGGTTACTCCCGCCGGCACAGTCGCGTTGATCTGGTACGTGCCCGGACTGACAATTCCACAAAACGACACCGGCGCCGCTTGCCCGCCAATTGTGACTTGGGCCAGAGGAGCGCGGATGTCCGAACCGGTATGCGCCAGCGGATAAGCGACATTCGCGGCGATCTCGGGGTTCAGCTGGGTGGTGGTGGGGCCGAAAGCAGTGCCAAAGATGAGGATGGTGTCGCCTGCTTTAGCGGGACGGGATTGCGTCGAGGCTCCCAACAGGCCCGCCGGAGCCAGATATTCATAGCTGGTCGCGCTGTCCATTACGACCGCCACGGCATAACGGCCCTGACTCTGCGGGAACGTGTAAAGCGCCGGCGAGGATGTAGCGAGTGCCGCCGTAGCGGGCTGGCTCGACCCGGTGGCATTCGAAACTACCACACTGGCATTGCCAAGCGTCGCCGTAGCCGGTACCAGGGCATTGATTTGCGTCGAGTTGACGAAGCTCAGGGGTGCGGACTTTCCATCGATGGCCACGGTGACGCCTCCCAGAGTCGTCGGGAACACATTATTGATGATGGCGCCGTCCCAAGTAGCCCGCGCTGAAGCGAAGTTTGTACCCATGATGGTGACCCACGATCCGGATTCCAGAGCCTGCGCTCCGCTGATCGAGTTGACGATGCTGGTAATGGTGGGAATGCCAGTGGTAGCGGTCGAAGCGGGCGTCAGGACGTAATCCGCAGCGTAGATATGGTCGCCGCGGGGCGTGTTATCGCCGTTAGTCGCGTTGGCCGATACGTAGAGGTGCACATTGCCCGCACCAGCCGCCGGGGCCGTCCATTGCACCGTGATGGTGTTGGTGAGGGAGGGTTGCGTGTGCTCGATCCACTGAATGCCATTACCGCCGCAACCGGTGGCCGGCTCAATCGCATTGTCGGAGCAGACGACCTTTTGATTCGTAGCGGCCGTGAAGTTGCCGGCCTGCTGCGTCGAGGAGCCGCTTTCCAACCGGGCGCTCATCTCGAAACCGTAGGTGGCGGCGACGGCATCATTGATGACCACGGTGAAATTCTGAGCCTGTCCGGGAGCGTAGGTCAGCCCGTTGGCGAAAGCCACGCGCACGCTGCCGCCGCCGTTGAGCGGCGTTCCCGTATGGCACTGGGTACAGGCGATGCCCGGCTTGTCTCCCGGCGCGACAGTAAATCCGTCCGGAGGGCCGCAGTCCCGCATGTTCACCTCTGATTGGGGAGCCGAGACGAGTGGTTATGATTTCGGAACCGAGACTTGCCGTTGATTATGCCGAAACGGCGGCGGTTGGCCTAGAGGCTAAGTGTAAAATTTTTGTGAACTATCGCTGACATTCCGTCTGCTTTATCAGAACGGGATCCGATCACGCTACCACGCCAGAGGGCCACGGCTCGGCAGCAGCTTCGAGAAACAGGCGGGCGACGCGCGGGGCGTCGAATTGTTGAACCCATTCGGCGCCGGCTTCGGCTTGGACGCGGCAGGCGTCCGCAGACCGGTATAGGGCCTCGATGCCTGCGGCCAGCGCTTCGGGATTATCGGGGTCGACCAGCAGACCGTGCGGCGCCACCTCGGGGATGGCGGCCGCGCGCGACGCCACAATCGGGCACCGCGCCGCCATTGCTTCCAGCAGCACGATGCCGAAACCCTCCTGCACGCTGGGAAGACAGAAAAGGTGCGCGCGATTGTATTCTTCCGCCAGGGTGGATCGCGTGACATCGCCGAGCCAGGTGACCGTGTTGTCGAGGCGCAAATCGCGCGCGAGGCGGCGCAACGCAGGCGCGCAGGGGCCATTGCCGACAATGCGGAGTTGGAGAGCGCGGATTCTCTCACCCATTTGAGCGGCGGCGCGCAGCAGCACATCGACGCGTTTGCGGCGGTAGAATCGGCCGACGAACAGGATGGTGAATTTGTCTGACGCGGCGGGGTGGCGATCGAGCCAGCTGCGCCATTCGGTGAGATCGATCAACTCGGGAATTACGGCGGGCAGCCGGTCGAGACCGTACAGCTCGCGGGCGCGCCCGGCGGAGTACCGGCTGGTGACGAAAACGCGGCGGGCGCGGTGCACGTGGAGACGTTCGCAGCGCGCCTGGACGCCCATTGTAAAGCGCGTGAGGCCGGATTCGAAGCGGACCTCGTCGGCGATCACTCCTTTGAGCGAGGCGATATCGGCAGTGCGATAGCCATCCATATCGAAGCCAACCGTGAGGTCGAACCCGGGCTCGCGGCGCAGCAGACGGTTGAAGAGAAGGCGCTCGGCAGTGTAAACGGGGAGATGAATGTGCGGCGTTCGAAACTCCACATGATGGCCCTGCGCCTCCAACGCGCGGGCCAGCACGTGCATCCCGACATAGGTTCCGCTGCCGCGGGCGACATCGAGCGGGGTGGAAGTAAGAAACCGCAGACGCACTGAAGCTACTATGATAATTGGTGAAGAAAGCGGTTTGCCTGCTGAGCGGCGGGCTTGATTCGGCGACGTGCCTGGCCCTGGCGCGGCGCGAAGGTTATGCCTGCTATGCGCTCTCGTTCGATTACGGGCAGCGGCATCGCATCGAGCTCGAAGCGGCCCGGCGCGTGGCGGAGTGCCTGGGCGCCGAGCGGCACATGGTGGCGCAGATCAGCCTGGATGCGTTCGGCGGCTCGGCGCTGACAGCCGACATCGCGGTACCGAAGGCTCGTTCGCTGGAGGCGATGAGCCACGCAATCCCGATCACGTACGTGCCGGCGCGCAACACGATTTTTCTTTCGTTTGCGCTGGCGTGGGCCGAGGTGCTGGAAAGCTCCGATATTTTTATTGGCGTGAATGCCCTGGACTATTCCGGGTACCCGGACTGCCGCCCGGAATTCATCGAAGCCTACCAACGAATGGCCAACCTGGCGACCAAGGCGGGAGTGGAAGGGCGGACGCAACTGCGCATCCATACGCCGTTGATCCGGCTCAGCAAAGCGGAGATTGTAAAGCTGGGCGCCGGGCTCGACGTGCCATTCGGCTTGACGCATAGCTGCTACGATCCCGGCCCGGACGGACGGCCGTGCGGCCAGTGCGATTCCTGTCTCTTGCGGCGCAAAGGTTTCGAGGAGGCCGGGATTGAAGATCGCTGAGCTGTTTTATTCGCTCCAGGGGGAAGGCGCGCTGCTTGGCGTGCCCTCGGTTTTCATCCGTACCAGCGGATGCAATCTGCGCTGCGCGTGGTGCGATACGCCGTACACGTCTTGGCAGCCGGAGGGCGTGGACTTTTCGCTCGACCGGATTTTGGATGAAGTCAACGCGCACCCGGCGCGGCACGTGGTGATCACGGGCGGCGAGCCGATGATCGCGCCCGAGATCATCGCGCTGACCGGGCGGCTGCGGCAGGCGGGTTTGCACATCACGGTGGAGACCGCAGGAACCGTGTTCCAACCGGTGGCCTGCGACCTGATGAGCATCAGCCCGAAGCTCGCGAATTCGACTCCGCTGGCGGGCCGGAATTCCCGGATTGCCGGTGACCCGCAAGTCGCCGGCCGCTGGGCGGCGCAGCACGACCGGCTGCGTATCAACCTAGAAGTGCTCCGCAATCTGATGGATCGATACGACTACCAGCTCAAGTTCGTGATCGAGAAGACGGCGGATCTGGACGAATTGCGTGAGCTTGTCTCGGCGCTATCGGCCGATCCGGGACGGGTGGTTCTGATGCCCGAAGGCACCGATCGCGACTTGCTGCGCGAGCGCGGCGCGTGGCTGGCCGAGATCGCAAAAGCCGAGGGTTTCCGCTTCACCCCGCGGCTGCATGTGGAACTGTGGGGCAACCGGCGCGGCGTGTAGATAAGTATTAGCGGGGCAGGCCCGGTTCATTCCGCATGAGTCCGCCAGGCAATTAGAAGTAAGATGGAAAGTATCCGGGGGCGTAGCTCAGGTGGATAGAGCAACGGCCTTCTAAGCCGTAGGTCGGGCGTTCGAGTCGCCCCGCCCCTACCATCACGCCGCCGCGGTACGGCGGCTCAATACGCGGGGGCGTCGCTGGCGGGAAAGGATTCCTCCGAAGCCAGCTCGACCCGATCGAGCGGAGCAGCCTGCGCCGGTTCGGAAGGCGCACCGCGGCGCTCTTCGCCGCGGGGTACGACGAGAGCTCCCATCACGGCGCCGACCGCCAGACCCATCAGAAATCCAGTGATGCCTTGCATGTAAAAACCTCCGCTCAAGGGACGCGATGGCGCCTCTCAGTGAAACCGTTTCTTGTAAAACAGATCGAGGTTCACCTCGCCGTTGACGTCGCGCGCCAGGATGGCGGACCATCGCGGGTTCATAGCCCATTCGACTCGTATAATTTGTGGATTGCTCTGCGTGACGTCCTGAATGTATGTGAACGTCATGCTGCTATTGATCTGCTGTTGTAAGGTGAGCGTGGCCTGCGGTGTGTTGCTGGCGCCAGTGACTTGTGGATTGATCTGCAGCTTGCTGACTCCGAACAGCCGCTGCAGGCGGCCCGATACCGGACTCGCCACGGCTTGACCCAACAGCATGGAAGCGCCGGCCTGCCCGACATTCTGTTGCGGGGGCGGGGCCTGCCGCGCCGCCAGGACCGGATCCGAAGTCGGCGGCTTGCCGGTTGCCAGCAGCGACACGATTTCCGTGAATTGCAACGGTGGATCGGAATGATACGACAGTTTCATCTTATCCGCGGGCCCGGAGACATTGAGCGTCACATTGACGCCCTGCACGGTTGTGCTTAACGCAACGTCGAGAACCGGCTGGATCTGGTTCGGGTCAAAGAAGGTGATCGCGCCCTGATCCACGGTGTATTTGTTACCAAAGAACACGACTTTGCCTTGTGTAACATCGACCCGTCCCAACATTCCCGGATGATCCGGATTACCCCGGAGGGTGAGATTGGCTTCCGCCTGGAGGTTCTCGGTGAGTTCGGTTCGGAACTGCACGCCCGTGGTAGTCATGATCCGCACGTCGAACTTCATCCCGGCCATAAAGCCGGAACTGACCGAAGGCGCCGATGGAGGCGCGGCCGCGGAATTGAGCATCGCGCCCATATCGGTATGGCTGTGCATCGCGACCTCCGAGATGCGGACCGTCCCGGAGAGAAGGCTGCTCGAGGTCACACCTGTCAAAGACAGTTGGGCACTGGCCGTGGTTGTAATGCTCTCCGGGTAGCGCACGTGAATCTGGTTGGCTTGCGCCTGTACGCGAAACTGCATTTCGGGCCCGCCATAGCCGACCGAACCCGACACCGTGACCTTGCCGCCGCCGCTCTCAGCGGTAAGGTTTTGAATCACGGCCTCGCTGCCGTTAAACAATACCGTCCCGTTGGCATTGGACACGCCGTTCGGCACGTCTGTCATATTGAATGAGGCGTTTTGCAGCTGCAGACGGCCGTTCACGGAGGGCTTCGCCGGCGTGCCGGTGATGGCCGCGTTCAAAGCCACGCTTCCCGAGGAAAAGATGTTGGAGCTGAACGCCTCCAGCAGATCCAGCCGGATGTTGGCGTCGGCACGCAGGTTCATTCGCTGCGGGCTGCCTAGCGATGCGGAGCCGGCCAGATTCAACGTACTATACGGACCCACGATGTGGGCGCGTTGGACGGTAACGACGGAGCGCGCCAGTTGCACGGAGACGGGGCCGTCATTGTGCAGCTCGAACTGAACGCGCGGTTGCGTCCCGGTGGTGGCTACGTTTGTCGAATGCGCTTCAACTTTAGTGAGTTGGAGAGCCGCAGTAAGCGCATCCATCCGTTGGGTCGGACCGCTCGCCGTTATTTGCCCATCAACCGCCGCGTCGAACGGCTGAGGGCCGGTGCTGCCCGTCCAGGTTTCGAGGCCGGCGTAGGTCACATTCGAGAAATTCACCCGCGCGTTCAGTGGATAATCACCGGTAAGGCCCAGGGTTCCCTCGCCTTTGATATTGGACCGGGCGAAATTCGAGGTCAGATTAAAAGCCACCTGCTGACCCCGCGTTTCCGCCGCGAGAGTGGCATCCCCAACCGGCCTGCGATCCACCGCCAGGCCGCGCGCGGACAGATTTGCGTTCAGCCGCGAGAACAATGGAGGCGCGTTGCGCCGCAGCGTGCCGGCGCCTTCGGCGGACAGTTCGACTGTGCCGGTCAGGCCGCGCTTCGCCTGCTCGATCGCGTGAAAACGCGCCAGTTGGAGCTGATTGCTCCGCACCCGGAACTGCGCCTGGCCTTGCTGAAGATCGCTGACGGGGTGCGCGAAGGAAGCGCTGATTTCGATGGTGTTCGGGCCGTCTTCCAACCGGAACTGCGGTAAATCGATCAGCTGGTCTGAGTAATTAATCGTGGCCTGAAGCCGGTTGAATGTCTGCTGAAAGGCGGAGCCGTTTGTGACGCTCAGGTTAGCGCTGGCGCGCGGAGTCGCGAGGGTCCCGGAAACCTGCGCCGCGGCGTTGAAGTTTCCGCGAACGGGCAGATCGCTGCGGCCCGCTACCGCCAGCACCCGATCGATCGGCAGATTCGAAACTTGAGCGTTGGCGCTGGTCTCGTGATCTCCGGTCAGCAGCGATTGGCCGTTCACGCGAATGGTTGAGCCGGCAAAATCGGAATTCACATTGTATTGAAGGTTTGCACCATTCGTATTCGCAACAATAGTCGCATCGCCAAGACGCTGCCCCTGCATTTGGAGCCCGCGAACGGACGCGTTGGCGGTAACGCTGGTCACCTGAAACCCGGACCCAGACCTGCCGCGGCGGATCGTGGCGGCAGCATCGGCGTTCAGTGTCAGCAGACCTCCGAGACCGGGCCGGTCTTTTACCAGTGATTGGAATTGCGCAAGCTGGATCTGATTGCTTGCGACGTGCGCGCGCAGGTTGCCGCCGCGGAGATAATTCGCGGTCGCGTCGAGACGCGAGGGGCCGTTTGTCAGCGAAAGGTTTACCGAGCCAACCGGATCGCCTATTGTTCCTTCAACGTGGGCGTTGGCATTCAGCTGGCCCTCCACCGGACTACTGGATTCGCCCGCAAGGGCCAGGATGTCCGACACGTCGGCATTGCGGATTGTTGCGTCCGCACGAACGGGCTCGAAATCCTCAGGCTTCCAATTGCGCAATCCTACCGACGCGTTGATCTCCGTCTGGAGCATTCCGTGGGTCAGCATTGCGTTGGTGACCGTCGCGCCCGAGCGCGATGCGGCCAAATCGGCGTCGAAGCGGGTGAAGGGGCGTCCGTTCACCGAGAAATCGGCTAAGGCGGCATGGGCGGCAATCCGAGGCGCGCTGACGCTGCCGGTGACGGTCGCAGTGAGGGTCGCATTGCCCCCATTTTGGAAAGAAACGGGGATGGCGGCGACCGGCCGGAAGTCGGCGGTGTTGCGGGTTACGAGTTTCACCTGGATCTGGTGTCCGATCGAGCCGGAAAAATCGAGGCGCGTGTTAGGAAGGGCGAGATAGGAACTGCCAAGATTTACCGTGTCAGTGCCGCCGTTGTAGTCGGTGTTGATACGGCCGGATACCGGGACCCCGCCGGATCGCGGTTGAATCATTAAAGCCGCGCGCGCGGCCAAGCCCGACGGATTTTTGACATCACCCGAGGCCTGCAGATCGCCGGAAATCGCGCCGCTATAACCGATGCCTCCGGGTTTGAAGAATGCCGAGATCTGCTTGATGCCGAAATTGTTCAACTTGCCCGAAAACTGGAAGGTCCGCATGTTGTCGAGGGAGCCGGAACCCACCAGGTCGCCGTCAAGCAGGGCGAGGCGCAGGCCGCCCAGTTGAACGCGGCGCGGGTCGGCCGTGACACTCGAATCGAGAGTGGCGCCGGTAATGCGGGTGGCGCCCTGGCCGGCGGCGAGTTGGCGACCGGTAATATTGGCCTGGAGGTTATAATTGCCGGAGGAATCGAGGCGCGCGTTCCCACCGACCCGGATGACGCCGTCCGGCCGTGCGGAAACACGCAAAAGGCGCCCGAGTTCGCCCAATTGGAGGCCCGCCTCGAAGCGCATGCCGGCGGGGCGGTTCGGCTGCTGGAGATCGCCCGAAGCAGTAATTTCGCTTTGGCCCAGCCGGATACGAGCGCTCTGAACAGAGAGGCGATTCTCGCCGGTGGAGGCGCTAATGTCCGCTATAAGTTCGCCGGGACCGCGAATGGTATCGAGCGGTATCATCAATCCCCCCGCCCGCTTGAGCTCATCCAGTGACAGCCGCGCATTGACCCGCGCCGAGGTTTGCGGCGACACCAGGTGGTCGATCGATCCGGAAATCTGCACCAGCGATCCCGGGGTAGTCAGTCTGGCATTGGCGAGCGAGATCTTGTCGGCCTCGATCGTGACCGGCAGGTTGACATTGACGTCGAGCGGAGCGTTGCCGGCCGATTGGAGATGAAGCGGGCTGATATCGAGCTCGCCGACATAGCGCGGCATCAACGGGTTATACCCGAGCTGGGCGCGCAAATTATTGCCGGACGCATTAAAGCCGGACTTGCGCTGGGCGAACGTAAGACTGCCGTTCCGGAGATCGAAGCGACCGATGGCGAGGTCAACTACGGTTTGCAGACCGCTCTTATTGCTGGTTTGCTGTGTTTTAGGCTGGGGGATATTGGTATGCCCGTCGGGATAGACAATGACGTTGGCCTGCGGAGTATCGATGAGCAGATACGCGATGTCGACGGCCCCTTTAGCTGGGGAAAGGAGCTTGAGGTCTATTTGAACGAGATTGGCGCGGAACAGCGGCGGCGATGGGGGCGCTTCCAGGCCGTGAATCACAAAATCGCGAACCTGGGCGCGCAAATGAGTCCAGTCGAAGGTGAAGGAGCCGATATCGGCTTTGCCCCCCGTCCCATCTTCGACGGCGCTGATGATCTTTTCGCGGACGAAGTTGTGGAACCAGGCAGTCTGCACAACAATGAGGGCGGCGAGAAGCAGAACAATGACCAGGCCGGCGAGGGAGACGGCACCGATGGTTATGATCTTCAACGGACGCGTCATTGAAACGCCTCCTGCTTATAGTCGATATGAGTGTTGGCGCGCGCTTGTTTGAGCCAGGCGTCCAACTGTTGGTCGACACCGGCCGCGCCGGGCGCGAGGCGGTCGGCGGATTGGGGGCGGGCGGGCGATTCCGGCGGCTTGGTAGCCGGCGATTCAGGCGCGCGCGCTTCGCGGTTCGCAGACGGTTCGGGATTTTCCTGCACGTCGGGATGGAAACGTTCGTCGGTGAACTGGATGACGGTCAATTGCCAGAGCAGGTATTGCTTGACTTGGCCTTCGGTGAGGCCATAGCGCTCGAGCGCGGCGCGAAACTCGGCATCGCCGGGGTAACGCTGCCGGCGCAAATTGCGCACCATGGCGTCGGCCTTGGACGGATCGGGCGCCTGGTAGTGGGCCACTTCCATTTCCTGGCGAATGAGCTGCTGATCGACCAGGCGATCGGCGGCGGCGCGGCGCTGCTGCGGACTGAAATCCGGCGCCTGGGATTGCATGAATTCTTCCAGCCGCAGCTCTTCGTTAACCTCAGTTTCGGTGATCACGTCGTTGCCGACCACGACGGCGACACGATCCACAACGGCCGCCGCAGCGACAGCCGCGAAAAAGATATGGAGAATCGACCGCATATTAAAAAGCCTGTCCGATCGAAAAAAAGAATTGAAAGTGGCTGACACGCTGGACGGCAGGAGTAGCCGTATTGAACAGCAGCTGCTGGTAAGTGCCCTGCAGGCCATTGAAGGTTGGCGGATTGATGCTGTATGCCAGATCGATGCGAATCGGGCCGACCGGGGTTCGATAGCGGATCCCAAATCCGGCGGCATGCACCATGTAATCGAAGTCGGTGAGATTGTTCTGGTGAGTGCGGAAAGAAATGGCGCTGACACTGGAATAGACATTGCCCATATCGTGAAACAACACGCCGTCGATATTAGCGCCCATGAGGGGGAAGCGCAGTTCCGTCGAATGGAAAAGCAGGCCGTTGCCGCCAACGGGGAAGCCGGTGGTGGGGTCGCGCGGGCCGGCCTGATTGTCGGGAAAGCCGCGATGCGAGGTGCTGCCGCCGCCAAAAAAACGCTCGGGCAAGGGGACATAGTCGAAAGGATCCACTCCGGGTGTGACGCTGAACGGGTGAATCCAGCCGAACTCGGTATTGCTGGCGACGACGACATCGCCGGTTATCCGCTTGTAGTAGGAGTTACGGCCAAGGAAGCGGATGAAATTTTTGTTGCCGCCGAAGTAATGCTCCACTACGCCCAGATCCAACGAGTTGTAAATACCGCGATGGGCATTGATGGGATCGTCGCGGCGGTCCTGGATGAAGGTCGTGGACAGAATGCCGAGGCGCGCAGGCTGGGCGGTGAGCGGGATCAGCAAGGGATTAATTTTGAGGCTTCCCTGATCGACCTGAACGTCACGCCACGTATAGCGGAACAGAGCGGTTTCGGATTTGGAGACTTGCTTGGAAAGCTGGGCGGAGCCTTCGAGCCGCCTGCCGATGAAGGTGAGCACGTCGCGCTCGTTGTCATAAAGCCCGGTAATCGTGATATTGCGGCCCTGGACATCGCGGTAGTGAGGGACCGAGTAAGTCAGGGAGACGCGGCGGTCGAGAGTGGAGTAGCGGCTCTTGAAATCGAGGCTGTGCCCCAGCCCGAACATGTTATAGCGGCTGATTTCCAGGTCGGCGCGGGGGGCGAACCCAGTGGCGCCCCCGGGGTTGTTGAGACTGGTCTGACTGCCGCCGATGCGGGCCAACTCGCCGCCGAAACCCACGCCTACGTAATAGCGATGGCCTTCGGTCAAGTGGAAGAGGACATATTTGCGCTCGATGTCTCCATTCGGGTTCTGGATCGCCATGTCGACCCGATCGAAGACGCCGAGATTATAGAGGCGGCGCTGCATCAAGCCCATATCGGTCCAAGAAAGCGGATCTCCCGGCTGCAGGGCAATGCTGCGGTTGAGCAGGCTGCGCCGGGTGTTGTGCAAACCGGAGAAGAGCACGTCGCGAACGTAACGCGGCAGGCCTTCGGTGATGAAATACTGCAGGGTCACCTCGTGAGTGCCCGGGCCGGGCGCCATGCGCCAATCGAACCCGGCATCCGGATAGGCTGCGTCGTGGTACTGGTTCAGAATAAAAGTTCGATCGAGCGAAACATTGGTTTCACTGAAGGGCTGCCCGGGGCCGGACGCCAGCTTGGAGGTTACGAACGATTTGTCGAGATGAGTGATGCCGTTCAGCGAGACGGACGCGACCCGGTATTGAGCGCCTTCGTTGATGATGACATTAACCAGAACGTCGCCCTTCTTATCCCGATAGTCATCCAAGGGTGTGATGACGACCTTGACGTCTCGAAAACCGTTGTCCTTATATAAGGCTTCGAGCGCGTCCACATCGCGTTTTGCAAAACCATCGCTATAACGGCCGTGGCGCAGCAGAATTATGCCTTTCGGCTGAATGAACATGTGCTCGCGAAGGTCGGTGGTCGTGAAGTAATGGTTGCCTTGGAGGTCGACGCGAACCACTTTGTGCCGTTCGCCGAGTCCGATCACATATTGAATCCGTTCGTGATCGGGATCCACGTTGGTTGTTTTGAAATCAACCTTGACGTCAAAGTACCCGCGATTCTGAAAATAGTCGCGTAAATTGCTGACACCCGATACGAGCAGGTCGCGATTTACGGTTCCTTCATCGAAAACGGGGACGTATTCCTGGAGTTTGGATTTGGAAACTTTGGCTCCGGAAGTTTTGACTTCAACCTTCGGACCGCCGGTGGCGGAGATAGTCGGCCGCACGCGATTCTGTTCCTTGATGTAATCGGTACGGTCGAGCGAGACAGACGCCGTGAGGCGCTCCTGTTTGGCATACTTTCTTCGAATGTTCTCCACGCCGGCCTGCGTGTTGGCTTGCGTTACCTGCTTCCAATGAATAATTCCCTTATACTTCGCGGCCTTGGCGACCTGCGGGACGGGGATGCGGGTATCGCCTTGAATAACGGGTTCGGTGTAGCGGGCGCGTTTTCCGGGGTGTACCTGGAATGTAAAAGAAATCTGTTCGTGCTCCGGGTCGCGCTCCACCTTGGGATCTATCGTGGCCAGATACAAGCCATTCCGCTGGAACAAATTTCGAATGTTGGTTAGGGCGTGTTGCAGGTCTTCGTCGCTGAAAGGATTACCCAGTGAAAGGCGGCTGGCATTGGCAAGCTGGCCCAAATCAGGAGGGGCGCTTTCTTTGCCGTGGACTTCGACCGAGCCAACGAAGAATTGTTCGGTTGTCCGGATCACCAGGGAGACGCCCTGCGAGGCATCGGCCGCGTCGATTTCGATATTCGCGTACTCGCCGGTGCGGTAGAGCTGCTTGATAGTCGCGCGGATGTCAGCCAGACGGAGGGGCTGCCCCGGCCGCAAGCGGACGAGCCGATCGCGATCGGCGCGCACAATCGGTTGGGATTCCGGCGAAAATAGAACCTGCTCGATCGGCTTGCCTTCGTATTGCGACAGGGGCGCCAACTCGGCAGCATGCAGAGCCCCGGCCAGTAAAACGCCCGCAACGGCCAAGGGGCAGACAGACCTCACCCGCCAAGACATAGTCGCAGATGAACAGCAAATGGACTGCCCTGGTGTGAATCGGGACGAATGCTCCGTTAATGCGGTCACCGAGCCCGCGTTCAGGAGCGGCGGCGCGATCGCGTCACTCTGCGCCGCTGGCCGGTCTTCTTGGCGGAGGTCTGCTTGGAGGTCTTCTTGCGCGCCGGTATTTGCGGTGTCAATCCAGGCTCCCGAGCCCAATCATGTTCCTCGGGATGATGGTGGCCGTGGGCTAAGTCACGAAGGTGACGCTTGAAATCCAACTCATCCATTTACCACCTCCAAAGGTCGGCCCGTCGGAGCGCGGCCGGTGAACAGGAACTGCGGTGAAACAGAAGCCGGCCGCGAAATGCCGTCTCGCCTAAATACGGCCGGTCAGCAGGAGCAGAGCCAGGATAACAACCACCAGTCCCAACCCGCCGCTGGGATAGTAACCCCACCCCCGGCTATACGGCCAAGCCGGCACTGTAGCAGCCAGCAGGATGATCAACAGGATCAACAGCAACAGCATCGCTCAGTACCTCCGGGTGTTCCGAATGCAACCGGCGAGCCAATTGATACTAACGTACAAATCCCTACAGATAGAGCGCCGTCCTGATACGCGCTGGGGGCGCTTCGATGCGCACCCTCCCCGACGGTACTAACGGTGTTCCATCACAGTGGCAGAGTGCTTGCTCACCTCGTCGTTGTAAGGGCATTGGAAAGAAATGAAAGGGGTCATCAGATGGTGCGATTGAATCAGAGGTTGGATCCCACTCAGACTGGTCAGGACGCGGAACGGCTCGATTCCGGTCTGCACAAGCGGATCATCGGGCAGGATGATGCGATTGAACAGATCGTCAACATCTATCAGACATATCTGACGGGGATGAACAGCCCCTACCGGCCCGTGGGGAACTTCCTCTTCCTGGGGCCGACGGGGACGGGCAAGACACGCCTCGTGGAGGCGACGGCCGAGTGCCTGGTGGGCGATGCTCGCGCCATGCTAAAGGTGGACTGCGCCGAGTTTCAGCACAGCCACGAAATTGCCAAGCTGATTGGTTCGCCCCCGGGATATCTCGGACACCGCGAAACCCATCCTCTGTTAAGCCAGGAAATGCTGAACCAGTACCACACAGAAAAGGTAAAGCTGAGTTTCGTGCTTTTCGATGAGATCGAGAAGGCAAGCGACGCGCTTTGGAACCTGCTGCTGGGAATTCTGGATAAAGCGACGCTGACGCTTGGTGATAACCGGCGTGTCGATTTTTCGCGAGCCTTGATTTTCATGACCAGCAATCTGGGCGCTTCGGAAATGGCCGCGATGGGGCGGCCCAACCTCGGGTTTGCGTCCTGTGAGGCGGAAAAACGATGGAACGCCGGGCACGTCGACGCGGCCACCGATCGAAAGATCGCGCGGGCAGGAATTGAAGCGGCGCGGCGTAAATTCACGCCCGAATTCATGAATCGAATCGATAAGACCGTGGTGTTCAAGGCCCTCAGCCAGGTCGAGCTGCGGAAAATTCTCGACCTGGAACTGAACCGGCTGCAGCAACGGATCCTGAGCTCGTCGACGACTGCGTCATTCGTTTTCGAGCTGACCGAAGAAGCGAAAGACGAACTCTTGAGGGAAGGGACCGACGTGCGTTACGGAGCCCGGCACTTGAATCGCGCGATCGACCGAAGTCTGGTGCATCCGCTTTCAAACCTAATCGCTACCCGGCAAGTGCGAGACGGCGATTGGGTAAAAATCGATTACGACCCCAATCTTCATCAGATGACGTTCTCGAAAGAAGCAGAAGGGATCCCGGCCTACGCAATGCTGCAGATGACGGAAAGCTCGCCGTATCTGCCGCCGAGCCTGGCCTCGACGGTCGCGGCCGAAATCCCCGGCAGTGCGACACCGGGGCGGCGGGTGCCGGCGGGCGGAAAAGAACGAAACTTGGCCGCGTGATCTCCGGGGGAGGCGGCGTCGCGTGGTGCGCGCGCCGCCTCGCTGGCCGGCAGGTACTCCTTCATACACGCGGGAGGATGGCCGGATAGGAAAGAAGTACTCTCCTGGAGCAGATCAGTAACTCTGAACACAACCTCCTGTACCTAAGTTCTCATTTCTCTATTCGGATCCCGGACTGGCATTAACGTTGCTTCATCTATTTAGACCTGAAAACGCTACTCGGTAAGAACTGGGTCAGACACTCAGACGGGAGGCTCTCGATGCATCTCAGCAGCCGCTTAAATTTCGCCCTACTCGGTGGCGTGGCGGCGGTGTCGATGCTCTTCTCGGCGTACCAAGCGGTTTGGGAGATGCACACGCTCCGCGACGAGGTACAACGACAGGCACTCGTTCTTGCCGAGAGCCAGCAGCGTATCGTCGAAGGGCTTCTGGAAAACGGCTCGCACAGCGACTTGCAAGGGTTTGCCGACCAATTCCAGAATCATGAACGGCTGAGAGGGGTCGGAATCTACGATCCATTGGGCGGGGCGCTGGCGGTGACGTCTAAGATGACTCCGGTGATTGGCACCGCGCCGAACGCGGTCCTGCGCGCTCTGGAGACGCACAAGGTGCGGGGCCAATTTTTCAATGAGGCAGGCATTGCCATGCACGTTCTGGCACTGCCGATCAGCAGCCACAACCGGCTGCTGGGGGCGGTGGCGGTTTTCCACAACGTAGGATATACCGGCTCGCCGGTGTGGCGGCAGGCGTTCTCCAGCCTGGCGCAAACCCTGCTCATCGTAGGTATCACGCTGCTGGTGATCCGATGGAGCGTCGGAAAACACCTGCACAAAATGACGGAGTGGTTGCGGGATTTGCGCGCGGGAAGAGCTTCCTTGGACGCCGGACTGCCGAAAGAAGAAATATTCCAGCCGCTGGCCAGCGAGGTAACACGGCTGGCGACCAGTTTGAACGAAGCGCGCGCGGCGGCGGAGCAAGAAGCGCGGCTGCGTGACGCCGCGCAAGCGCGGTGGACGTCCGAGCGGCTGCGGATCTCCGTCCAGAGCAAACTGAACGGAAGCCGTCTTTTTGCCGTTTCAAACCGGGAACCGTACGAACACACGAGGCAGGGAGGGGAGATCACGTGGAAGATTCCGCCGAGCGGCCTGGTCACGGCCCTGGAGCCCGTGCTCCGCGCCTGCGACGGGACGTGGATCGCGCAAGGGACCGGACCGGCCGACCGGGATACGGCGGACAGCCGCGGGAGATTGCGAGTACCGCCGGACCGCCCGCAATACACGCTGCGCCGCGTCTGGTTGACGAAAGAGGAAGAAGAAGGATTCTATTTCGGGTTCGCCAATGAAGGCTTGTGGCCGTTATGTCATATCGCACACACACGTCCCATCTTCCGCGCTGAGGATTGGGAGCAATACCGGGCGGTGAATTGGAAATTCGCCCGCGCGCTGGTGGAAGAAATGCGCGGCGAGAAGGACCCGGTTGTGCTGGTCCAGGACTATCACTTCGCACTGTTGCCGCAAATGGTAAAGCAAGAACGGCCGGACGCGCGCGTCGCGATCTTTTGGCATATTCCCTGGCCCAATCCGGAGGCTTTCGGCATCTGCCCGTGGCAAAAGGAGCTGCTGGACGGCATGCTCGGAGCAGACCTAATCGGGTTCCATATCCAGGCGCACTGCAACAATTTTCTGGAGAGCGTGGACCGCGCGCTGGAATCTCGTATCGACCGCGAACACTTCGCGGTCAACCGCCGGGAACATCTCACGGCGGTGAAGCCGTTTCCGATCAGCGTCGATTTCGGGGGCGATAACGACGTTACGATACCGCCGGAATCGTCGCGGCAAAATCGGGCCGCGCTGTTCCGCCAACTGGATATTGATCCGATTTTTTTGGGGCTTGGCGTTGACCGGGTCGATTACACGAAGGGAATCCAGGAGCGGTTTCGGGGAATCGAGCGGCTCCTCGAGCAATATCCGATTTATCGGGGGAATCTGACGTTCGTTCAGATCGGCGCGCCCAGCCGGACGCACATCAGGCGCTACCAGGAGCTTATGGCGGAGGTAAGCGACGAAGCCGAGCGCATCAACCGGCGGTTCCGCAGCGGATCGTGGAAGCCGATCATTTTTCTCAACCGGCATCATTCGCACGCCGAGATCCAACAGTATTATCAAGCTGCAGATTTTTGCATGGTCACGGCGCTGCATGACGGAATGAATCTGGTTGCGAAGGAGTACGCGGCCGCGCGGCACGACGAACAGGGGGTCCTGATCCTGAGCCGCTTTACGGGAGCAAGCCATGAGCTGGCGGATGCGTTGATCGTGAATCCTTATGATGTAGCGGAGCTCGCCTCGGCGATTCACACGGCGCTGACGATGCCCGCCGAGGATCGGAGGGCGCGCATGCGCCGAATGCGGGCCGTGATCCGTGAAAACAATGTCTATCGCTGGGCCGGAAACCTGATTGGCGAGGTGGCGGGCATACGGCTGGAGCCGGCCGAACCAGGCGGAGCAACCGAAGGCGGGGCCGCCGAAAGCCGGTTTGCGGATATACGGGAACCGGACCGGGTGATGAAGTTGAACGCCCGAACAGCGGGGGGCGCCTAGGAGGGATGCAACCGATGAAGGCAGGTTATGCCGTGGTGCTCGGTCTCTATCCGGTTCCGACCAGCATGGAATATGGAGTGGACGTCCTGCGAGGAGCCGGGTTTCCGAATACCAACATCTCCGTCGTCTTCGCAAAGCACCCTAGCCCTGCCCCGAGGGGCGCCTCGAAGCGGGCGAAGATGGCGCGCCGAAGCAAGACGGGGATGGTGTCCGGCGCCATCGTCGGCGGGGCGCTCGCGTGGCTGATCGGGACGGGCGTCCTGGTGGCGCCGGGAATCGGGCCGCTGGTTGCGGCGGGACCGATGACCGCCGCGCTGGCGAGCCTGGGAGCCGTGGGCGGCGTGGCGGGCGCGCTGATGGCGTGGGGCGTCCCGGCGGCGAAGGCGAGTTGGTACGAGAGGCATATCGAAAGGGGAGGGGCTCTGGTTTCGGTACATTGTGATGAGCCCGATTGGACCGGACGCGCAACCGGCGTCCTCAAACGTACGCAAGCTCACGAGATCTTTTTAGCAAGGCAACCGCAACGCGTGCTATCGGCAGGGTAAAAACTACCGTCGCGCGGCTCCCCACCGTCGTTCCAATCTTCGACAACCGGTTGAATTTACGACGCCTCACCCGTCTTGGCACGCGAGGTGCGATTGATTAGTCAGGAGCGCCGGCGCAACAGCGGCGATTCGGCGCCCAAGAAAGGAAGACCAAGATGACGTCATTCTTTCGGACTCACTCGCGTGCCGTGCTGGCGCTGATTTGCGGCTTAGGCATAGCGGGGAGCATTGGAGTTATTCCCTCGCAAGCAGACGAATGGAATAAGAGAACGACTCTAACGGTGAATGAACCAATTCAAATCACGGACACGGTATTAGATCCGGGTAAGTATGTACTCATGCTGGCGAATTCCAACTCAGACCGCCATATAGTGCAAATTTACGATGCAAACCAGACGCATCTGATCAATACGGTAATGGCAATTCCGAACTACCGGCTGCAACCGACAGGCAATTCCCGTTTCATGTTTTGGGAAACGCCTCCGGGAACAGCGCGAGCCCTGCGGGCATGGTTCTATCCGGGCGACAACTTCGGGCAGGAGTTCACGTATCCTAAGCACCCGATGGTGCTGCAAGCGAAAGCGACAGTCCCGAGTGTAACGCAGCCGCCAGCAGAGCCTGCGCCTGCGCCCGCGCCGGTAACCACGCCGGAGCCAGCGCCGCAAGCATCGGCGAAACCGGCTCCGGAAGAGGCTGCTCCTGCGGAACAGCCACAACCGGAAATCGCGCAGAATAATCCGCCAGCGGCGCCGGCGCCTTCCTCCAGTAGTCAGAGCGAGGCTCAGGAGCAGCCTAAGCCGCAGGAACTGCCACAAACCGCTAGCCCGTATCCCTTGATCGGACTGGGAGGCGGTGTGTTGCTGGGACTGGCTGGATTACTGCGTCTGAAACGAGTAACCGGTTCGGATCTTTAAAGCTCAGACCCCCTTTTGGAGAACCGGTGCATGACACGGCGCTGCGCAATCGAGGCAATTACGGTTGGCGGCGCCGTTTCTTTTGTGTCGCGTTTGCTACAGGCGGCCGAGAGCCCCTCGGACTATACGATTCGCAGCGACGTGCGGCTCGTTCTTCTGGATGTAAGTGTAACGGACGCGCGTGGATCTCTCGTCGCGGGCCTGCCGAAAGACAGCTTTCAAGTGATGGAAAATGGCCGGTCTCAGCCCATCACAGTGTTCGACAACGCCGATATTCCAGTGACGGTGGGACTCCTGGTGGATGAAAGCCGGAGTATGGGTCCGAAGCGGCCGGACGTGCTGGCGGCGGCGGATGTGTTCATCAAGGAGAGTAATCCGCGCGACGAGATGTTCGTTCTGAATTTTAACGATCAAGTGCAACGAGGCCTGCCGGAGAAGGAACTGTTTTCGGATAATCCCCGGGAACTCTCCGCCGCTCTGTACCGGGGCCGCGCCGCCGGTAAAACGGCGCTGAACGACGCGATCGTGGATGGGCTGGCGTTGTTGGAACAAGGCAGACGCGAAAAGAAGACGTTAGTGCTAATTAGCGATGGCGGTGATAACGCCAGTAAACATACGCGCCCCGAAATGCTCGAGAAAGTAGAAGCGAGCATCGCGACGATCTACACAATCGGCCTATTCGACGAAGACGATCCGGATCGGAATCCCGGCCTGCTGAGAAGGCTGGCCGCGGTCAGCGGAGGACAGGCTTACTTTCCCCCGGATACTACCGGAATGATTCCGATATGCCGGAATATCGCCAGGGAAATCCGGTCGCGCTACACGATCGGGTATGTGCCGAAACCAGAGAACGGGACGGGGCTGCGCCACGTTCAGGTGCGCGTGTGGGCAGCCGGCCACAAATCATTGCATGCGCGCACCCGCAGTTCGTACCGCTACTGAGGACACCATGAGCCGCTGGAGCCGAGCTGAAAAAGCGCTTTTGTTATTGGGTCTGGCGGGCGTCGATTTCTGGCTGCTGTCGAATGCCGAGAAATCTATTTACCAAGCTTGGCAGGGATGGGTGTTCGAGCGTCAGCTTCGAGGCGAACGCGCCGACGCCGGCGCATTCGTCGAAGAAAAGGAAGGACAACTGGCGGAGTGGTTGGGAATGGCGCCCGGGAAGCACGCGTCGTCCCAGCCCGGCCCGCCTGCCCAGATTAATCCACCTCGCGGGGAGGAAGCGAAAGCGCGGGAACCGCGTCGCCCGGAGATCCCGGTTGACGGCGTGATTGGCCGGCTCACGATTCCCCGGCTGCGGATGAGCGCGATGGTTCGCCAGGGAGTCGATGAGGACACGTTGCGGGTGGCGCTCGGCCATATACCGGGCACGGTTTTGCCGGGGCAGAGCGGAAATGTAGGAATCGCCGGTCACCGCGACACACTATTCCGCGCGTTGCGGCGGATTCGCAAGAACGACGTGATCTTGTTCGAAACACTCGGGGGCAGGTATGAATACCGGGTGGAATTGACCCGGGTTGTCAATCCACGCGATGTGGGCGTGCTGGATTCAAAGGCAGTTCCAGAGCTTACACTGGTCACCTGTTATCCCTTCTATTACATTGGTTCCGCACCAGAGCGCTTTATCGTCAAAGCCCGCCAGCAGGCCGGTGCCTGAGTTGAACGCCCGGTGCGCGCTACCGATTGGCGTGATTGGGCGGGGGCGGCGCGGGAGTTGCTTCGCGGGCCGCGCGGTCGGCTTGCTGGCGTGCAGCTTCGGCTTCCGATTGCGCCTGACGCGCCGCAGCCTCGGCTTGTGCTTTGGCACGTTCGGCCGCCGCGAGTTGCTCGTCCTGCTTTTTCTTCACCGCGATCTGGCGCGCATCTTCGGCGTGCTGAGCGGCTTCGCGGGCGCTTTGCACGACCAGTTTCGTGTTCGCCTTGGTCGCATTGAGGCGCTGCGCTTCGGAAAGCGAGCGTTGGGCGGCGGCGAACGCATCGGGCGCGTAACGCTCGGCGTCTTCCGTCTGCGCGATATTAACGGCGTTCTGCGCCTGATACAGCTGGAGCAAAGCTTCGTAGCGGCTCATCGACACCTTCGGCGCATTCGATGGAGCATCTGAAGTCGCCGGCAGCTGCCAGGTGTATTGGCCGCGCGGCATCAGTTCCGGCTTCGGTTGAATCGGCTGAACCTTACCGACAGTGTCCGGCCGGGCATGATTTTCCAGGACAACTACGTTGCCCGGCTGCCGGACGGAAGCATACGGCTCCGCCGTGATGATCATGCCGAAGGTCTGGAGGTCCGCCGTAACCCGCAACGCGGCGTGATCGGACGCATCGGGGATGACCTCGCCGATGTTGTACGAGGCGCCGTCCGGGCTGAGCGCCCAAAGAACATACGTCAGGTATTCGCGGCCGAAGCGCGTAGGCGGCAACAGCTTCTCGAACCTGGCGTCAATTTCTGTGCGTCCTTGCCGGGATTGGACGGTAGCCTGGCCTTTCGCGTCGGGCAGCAGCACAGTTCCGCGGAAGTCGATCTTCGTAGGTGCGGCGCGGTATTGGTAGTTGACAGCGTCGATCCCGTGTTCCACGACTGTCACCCGGTAAATCGGCGTCGGCTGGCTGGCAACGGAACCTGTTCCAGGCCGGGCGTTCTCCTGGGCCCGCGAAGAAGGGATATATACGACAGCCGCTGCTAAGCAGCCGGCCAAAATTCGAAACATGCGGCCTCCTCAACAGAAATCAATGTGCATATTCGTGCATGTGCCGTGCCGTTACTCCGGAACGCCAGTGACGGCGCGAAGGTCGTCCATCGCACAATTCAACCTATTGGTAATTCAGCAGTTGTACGGAGCATTGCGGATTGCGGGTGCATACGCGAGTCGGCGTCCCGGGACGTAATCGACACGGTGCGAAAAGTTTGCGCAGCTGTTCGTTCTTTACTTCATCGGAGATGAGGCCGGCAGCCGGAGGGGATGCCCACTACTGTCCCCATGAGAGCGGACGTCACATGAGGACATTCCATGGCGGAATCCCAACCTTATTTATAGGAGCGGCCGAACGACCGCTGGGCGGGCGAACCCTCTATAGTCCTCGCGAAATCCTAACTAAGGTTAACGGCAAAGCAGGACGAACGCTGTAGAGTGGCACGTTCCATCCTCCTCCTGCGTCGCCGTAAACCATGGCCGCAAATCCAATCTCCCATCCATTGTTTGTCACTCGATAGTCAAGTTAGGGCGAAAATCGGAGATCTCTAAGGCGAGTTCCTAATTGAGGCAGTACCAGTGAACCGTTACAGTAGGCTCTCAAGGCTTGCTGTGATTTATACCGATTCACTTAGCGCATTCAGACACCGGCCTTCGGCCTTTTCTTGATCAGGTGCAGGGCTGGATCTGGAGTGCACTCCTCAGGATCCGGTAGACGGAAAGTCACCACCTGCAAAACCCGTAACACGACCTTAGGGTTATCAACCGAATCGAGTCAACTATGTTCAGATTACCTATTTTCTCATCACATTATTTAAAGGTTTTAGGTCCTGTTTCTCTTCTGGCTACGAGTATGCTGTCGGCCCAAACAGGGCCGATCGTCTGGATTGCGCCGAGCATGCAGAGAGTCGGCGCGGGAGATGCGGCTGGCTCCGGAACAACCGCCCAGATTGCGGCCGCGAAGGGCGAATACGAGTCATTCCAGATTATCGTGCAAGGCCCCTCATCGGGCTTGAGCAACGTCAACGTCAGTGTTTCGAATCTGAGCGGGCCCGGCGGCCAAACGATCGGCGGAAGCAACATCTCGCTGTTCCGTGAGCAGTACGTGTATGTGAACGCAGCCAGCCCGAATTGGGGAGGGTCGAATCAACCGATGGGGCCGGGCTGGTATCCGGATGGGCTGATTCCGTTTATTGATCCAGCCACCGGCGCGCCGCCTTCGGGCGGCTCGCTGAGAGCGGTGCCGTTCAACGTGTCGGCGCGCGCAAATCAGCCGATTTGGGTGGACGTATTCGTGCCGCGCGGCTCGGCGGCCGGCCAGTATAACGGGGCTTATACGGTTAGCAGCGATCAGGGAACTGTCAGCGGCCCGATTTCTCTGTACGTCTGGAATTTCTCGCTGCCATTGCGGCCGACGCTGCAATCGAGCTTCGCGTTCTTTGGCGGCAGCTCCCTGGCCTCGGAGCAGGAGTTACTACGAAACAAGGTTTCGCCTCTCAGCGTGAGCCCGTCGGACCAATCGGGCCTGCTGAATAGTTTCGGCCTCGGGACGACTAACCTGGGATTCTGGAGCGGCGCGAACGTTTCGAGCTGTTCCATGTCCGCCCCGCCGAGCATTTCGCAAATTCAGGGGGCCATGGCGCAGCAGAATTCGGGGCTGACCATGTTTGACTACTCGGCGGATGAAATTACCAGCTGCTCGAATTTGTACTCCATGGTCCAGCAGTGGGGCTACAACCTGCACCAGGCCGGCGCTAAGAACCTGGTGACCATGGCCCCGGTCACGGCGCTATTCGACGATGGCTCAGGAACCGGGCGTTCGGCAGTGGATTATTGGGTGGTTCTTTCGTCCTTATACAACGGATCGGCCGGCTCTATTCAGCAGGCCCAACAGAAGGGCGATTCGGTGTGGTCGTATACGACGCTGGTGCAGGATCCGTATACACCGAAATGGGAAATCGATTTTGCACCGATCAATTTCCGAATCCAGCCGGGCTTCCTGAGCCAGAGCCTCAATCTGACCGGCCTGCTCTATTGGCGGGTTGATGATTGGTCTTCCGATCAGTGGAACAACGTCAACAACGCGGGCACCTTCAGCTCCAATAACTATCCGGGCGAGGGTGCGCTGGTGTACCCGGGTTCCACAGTCGGACTGCAGGGCGTTGCACCCTCGATGAGACTTAAGTGGATTCGCGACGGCGTGGAGGACTATGAGTACGTCGCCCTGCTCAAGCAGGCGGGGGCGGGCTCGTCTGCGTTGGCGACGGCGCAGTCGGTCGCACCCGACTGGACGAACTGGACGCGGGATCCGAACGCGGTCATGAATGCCCGCCAGCAACTCGGCCAGCAGTTGGATCAACTGGGAGGAGGCAGCGGCACCACACCGGCGGCACCGGCTCCAGCACCTGCACCGGCTCCGGCACCTGCACCCGCACCCGCGCCCGCTCCTGCACCGGCTCCGACGACCGGCACCCCGGGCGGTGTGGCTGCATCGCCTGCATCGGGCAGCGCCTTGAGCCAGACGTTCACGTTCACTTTCTCGGATACTGCCGGCTATCAAAGCCTGTCCGGCGGGAATGCGCTCTTCAGTGCTTCCGGGAACGGCGCAAACGCGTGCTGGCTCTACTACGACAGGAACGGTCCGACCCTGTGGCTGGCCAGTGACGACACTTCCACATGGAACAGCGCTCCGGTGGGTTCGGGCGGAACCCTGCAAAACAGTCAATGCTCCATTAACGCCGCGGGCGTTACGGGCACGGGGTCGGGGAACAATCTTACGATTCAGGTCCCCATCACGTTTAACCAGTCGTTCGCGGGGACCCAGTCAATCTTCGTGCGCGGCATTGACGTGAGCGGCACAAAAAGCGGTTTTGCCGCGGTCGGCACGTGGGTTGTGCCCGCAGCGGCTCCTCCTGCTCCTCTCGGAGGCGTCGCCTCGGCGCCGAGTTCCGGCACGGGTGCAAGTCAAACCTTTAACTTCACATTCTCGGATCCGAACGGCTACGCAAGCCTGGCGGGAGTTAATGCCCTATTCAATACCTCCGCCAGCGGCGCCGGCGCATGCTGGATCTACTACGATGTCGCGGGTAAGACGTTATGGCTCGCCTCGGACGATGCTTCCAGCTGGAGCAGCGCGGTAGCCGGCTCGTCCGGAGCTCTCTCGAACAGCCAGTGCTCCATTCAAGCGGCCGGGGTAACCGGAAACGGTTCAGGCAACTCGTTCACGCTGCAAATGTCGATCTCGTTCAATGGCTCCTTCGCGGGTGGCAAAACCGTATATCTGCGAGCCATTGATCAGAACGGATCAAACAGCGGGTTCGCGGCGCAGGGTAGCTGGACCGTGCCCTCGGCAACTTTGGGCGCTCTTTCAGTAACCCCGAATGGCAGCTCGGGAATGAATCAAGCCTTTACGCTGGTCCTGGCAGATCCGAGCGGATCTGCCAGTCTCGCCGGCGGAAACCTGCTCATCAGCACATCTCTGAACGCCGTGGGCTCCTGCTGGCTGTATTACGATGCCACTGGCAACAGGATTTGGCTGGCCCACGATGATACGGCGAACTGGGACAGTGCGCTTGCCGGCGCGCCCGGATACTTGGCGAACAGCCAATGTTCCGTCAATCCACAGGCAGTAACGGCGAGCGGGTCAGGCTCGCTCCTGACCGTGACGATTCCGATCAGCTTCACCGGCTCTTTCACCGGGAGCAAGAATCTATACGGCCGGGCAATCGATGCAACCAACGGGCCCAGCAGTTTCACCCAGCTAGGCAGCTGGACCGTGCAGTAACTCACATAGGTTGTAGGTTAATCATATCTTGTATTCGGTCCTGGGACTAGAATACGAGGAGAATGCTGGCGCCAAGATTCCTGTTTCTGCTCCTTGGCGCCTCGGGATGGGCCGCCAGCGGTCCGACTGTATGGGTAGCGGGCAGCCTTGTCCGTGTAGGGCAGACAGAGCGGGCGGTTCCAAATACAGAATCCCGTCTATCCGCCGGGAGAAACGAGTACGAATCGTTTCAAATCGTGATTCAGGCGCCGGCCGCCGGCGGTCTCACAAACGTCGCAGTCACGGTTTCAGACTTACTAACACGCGACGGCTCTCGAATAACGTCTGATCATGCCACTTTATACCGGGAGCATTATGTACGGGTGGGGTCAGCTAGTCCCGACTGGCAGAAATCCAATCGGCCGCTGGGTCCTGGGTTGTATCCGGACGCTCTGATCCCATTCATTGATCCTATTACCGGCAAACGACCCAGGGCCGGGCAATTTCAATCCTCCCCCTTTGATGTGCCGGCAGGGACGAATCAACCGGTCTGGGTGGATGTCTTCGTGCCGCGTGAAAGCCAACCAGGAGCATACGCCGGCACCTATAATGTGACCTCCGATCAGGGTGCGGTACGCGGGCATATCTCTCTGCAGGTCTGGAATTTTACGCTGCCCGTGAAGCCATCTTTGCATTCTGCCTTCATGATCTGGCAGCCGGATGAGCTTCCGATCGCGCGAACTCTGCTGCAAAACAAGATATCCCCCTTTTCCAAGTCGCCTGAAGTCGCCCGCAAATTGAAGGGGGAAGGGTTGAGTATCCTTGGGCTGCCGTTTTGGAGCGGCGCCGACGTTTCTCACTGCGCGATGCAGCCGGCTCCGTCCTTAGCAGTGGTGCGCGCCGCTATTGCGCGAGTTCCGCCCGGCCTGGACTTAGTCGACTACACCGCCGACGAAGTCGGAAATTGTCCGAACTTATACGCGGGGCTACGCGAATGGGGATCGGTGCTGCATAAAGCGGGAGTCCAAAACCTCGTGACGATACCTCCGACGCCCGAACTGCTTGACGACGGCCTTGGAAAGGGGCGCTCCGCGGTCGATATTTGGGCGGTCCTCGCGGAGGGGTACGTGGCAAAGCTCGGCGCAATCAAAAAGGCGATGGCGAAAGGCGATTCGGTCTGGTCATACACCACGCTCGTTCAAGACCCCTATTCACCCAAATGGGAAATTGATTTTTCGCCGATCAACTTCCGCATACAGCCCGGCTTCCTCAGCCAGACCCTGGGACTCACCGGTATCCTCTACTGGCGCGTGGATCTCTGGACAGCGGACCCCTGGGCGACCGCGGACACGACGGGCCGCTTCAATTCCAATAACTATCCGGGTGAAGGAATGCTCGTTTATCCCGGCGCTCCGGCCGGAGTGCACGGTGTGGTGCCATCGATGAGATTGAAGTGGATCCGGGATGGCGTGGAAGATTATGAGTATGTCGCCTTGCTGAAGCAATTGGGCTATGGCGCTTGGGGGCAGCAGATCGCAGCCCAAGCCGGCACGGACTGGTCGCATTGGACTCAGGATCCGGCGGTACTGGAATCTGCCCGCGAGCAGCTCGGGCGAAAGCTTGATTCGCTAGCCGCCGCGCAACAATCCTCCCGCCCCTAAGCACGACGGTGACGGTAAGCCGGTCACCGGGAAAGCGCCATGTATTTCTTGGACGGATCTGGCGCTTCGGCGCCGGATCGACTCTGCCGATACTCGGGAACTAATTGAGCGAGGTGCGCAATGGCGGCCGCCTCCTGTCTCGCAGCAACCAGCACTTTCAGGCGGTTCAGCCAATGATCGACAACCTCCCAGGGTAGAGGTGCTTCCTCGAAGATTTTGATCTTTTCATGAAAGGTCGGCACTACATTCTCGCCCTCGGTCGTGATTTCTTCGAACAGTTTTTCGCCGGGCCGCAATCCCGTGAACTGAATATCTATGTCTTCGTAGGGCACCAACCCTGCGAGGCGAATCAGGTTCTCCGCCAGATCCACAATGCGGACCGGCTCCCCCATATCTAGGACGAAAATCTCCGATCCTTTCCCCAATGTGGACGCATGTAAGACCAAAGTCACCGCCTCGGAGATCGTCATGAAGTAGCGCCGGATGTCCGGATGCGTAACCCGGACCGGGCCGCCGGCTGCGATCTGCGCCTGAAACGTGGGCACGACGCTGCCATTGCTCCCGAGCACATTGCCAAAGCGGACGGAGACACAATTCGTGCCCTGCCCGTCGGGGGGCATGGAGGAGACAATCCGTTCGCAAGCCCGCTTGGTAGCACCCATGATATTGGCGGGATTGACGGCTTTGTCGGAAGAAATCATCAGGAAGTCAGTGACTCCGTGGCGGCGCGCCTCTCGCACCACGTTCCAGGTCCCCAATACGTTATTGCTGATTGCCTCAATCGCGTGCGACTCCATCATGGGCACATGCTTGTAGGCAGCGGCATGAAAAATCGAATCCACCGCGTTCCGCTCGAGCACTTCCGAGAGGCGCGCGGCATTCCGAATGTCACCGAGCGCCGTAACCAGATCGAACTCCGGCTGCTTGCTCAGCAGTTCCGATTCGATCATGAACAGTTCACTCTCGGCCTGGTCGAAGAGGATGAGGCGCTCCGGACCACAGCGTGCCACCTGGCGGCAAATTTCGGACCCAATCGAGCCCGCCGCACCGGTGACCATGACGGTGCGGCCGGCGATTCGTTCCCGAACCAGTGTCTCCTCGAGTTGAACGGGTTTCCGGCCGAGCAGATCAGCTACGGAAACGTTTCGAACCTGCGCGCTCAACACGGTCCCCCGCAGCAACTCTCCCACGCCGGGAATCGTTTTGCAGGGGATGCGCGCGGCACGGCAGTTTGCCAGGGCTTCCTGCATTTGGCGGCCGGTGGCCGAGGGCATGGCAATAATGATCTCTTCGATAGCCGGCTCGGCCCGGTTCACCCGGCTCACGATGGCCGAGGCGTCGCGACCGCATCCCAAGACCGGCACCCCGAGAATCAAAGCGCGGCGTTTCCGCGGATCGTCGTCGAGAAAACCCTTGACCTCATATCCCGCCGCAGGGGCCGACCGGATTTCGCGCAGTAACTCCGTGCCGCCCGCCCCGGCGCCATAGATCAGGATGCCTTTCCGCCGCTCTAATCGAGACCCGCGGACGAAAAATTCTCTTTGGATCTTCACCGCAAAGCGGAGCAGAGTTGTGCCGCCCAGACAGAGGATCGCGTCCGACACCAGAATCGAGCTCGGCAAGGCCGGGCCGAGCCACAGCCACGCCCCGATCGAGAGGGCCAGCGAGGCCGCGATATTGCCCATCAGGATTCGAAACAGGTCTGGAATGCCTGCGAATCGTTTGATTCCCCGGTAAAACCCGCTCACCTCGAAAACCGGGGCTTTGAGGAGAATCGCCAATAGTAATGCCCGCTGGATGACAGGCAGCACAGAATCCGGGATCGAAAAATCGAATCTGAGCTCACAGGCGGCACAGAGCGCCACCACAATCACCGCTAAATGCGCGAACCGGTCTACCCAATTCGGAAGACGATGTTTCATAGAGGTCCCACCCCGTGAGCCGAACCATTGAAGAGCGCCTCTTTGGATGCAGGGCGCCGCGCGCCGGCCATCAGGCGATCGTAAGTTCGAATTGTGTCGGCTACCATCCGACTCTCAGAGAATCTGGCGTGCGCCGCGTTTCTGGCATTCGAGCCCAAGGCTCGCGCGCGATCCCGGTCCTCAGCCAGCGAAATCAATGCCCGCGAAAGCGCTCCGGGATCAGCCGGCGGGACAATCAGGGCCGTCATGCCGTCATCCACCACTTCCCGATTGCCTTCAATATCGGTCGCGACAATAGGCTTTCCCGCCGCGAGCGCTTCGATCAGCGAAATCGAGAGCCCTTCCCACAAAGAAGGCTGCACGAAGACATCCAGCGCCGCCAGCAAACCAACGACGTCACGCTGAAACCCGATGAAGTGGATGTGGCGCGTCACGCCTGCCCGGTCCGCCTCGCGCAGCAATTCGTCTCTCAGTTCTCCATCTCCGGCGACAATAAATTGTGCGGAGGGTGCGGACCGGAGTACGTCCGGGATTGCGTGAATCAGGTGTGCGAAGCCTTTTTGCGGCGCGAGGCGCCCCACCGCGCCGATCAGGAACGCCGACGAATCAAACCCCAGCCGTTTTCGAATTGACTCGCCGTCAGCTTCCGCGAAGGGCCGAAGATCAATTCCATTGGGAATGGTGCAAGTCTTTTCCGGCTTCTCGACGCCGAGTTCCACCGCCAGCCGGCGCTGCTGCTCGTTTACCGCAACGATCAAGTCTCCCATCCCGGCGGCAAATCGCTCCAACGCGACGAAGAATTGCGTAGCGCGGGGACTGAGCGGACGGTTGAAGGAAAACCCGTGAGCATGGTGAACGATATGCGGAACACCGGCAAGACGCGCGGCCACGCGACCGAGAAAGCCGCCCTTAGACGTATGGGTGATTACCAGATCAAACTGTTGTTTCCGGCAGAATCTCCAGAAATAGCCCAGCAGTAGCACGTCAGTTGGATTGATGGCTTGGAACCAGAATGGAGGTCGCACCAGATGCGCCCCGGCTTCCGAGAATCTCCGATCCGTTTCGTCGTCAAAACTTAGAACCCACACCTCATCGCCGCGAGCGATCATTGCTCGGGTGACGGTCAGCACAACGGCGCAGGCGCCGCCCCACGCGCGGCCGCACAAGAACTGAAACGCTTTCATGGCGTGGTCCCCCGAAACATTTGCGGTTCGCTTTTCATTAGGTCTCAATAACCTCTGGCCCTATTACTCGTCCAGAATGGACGCGCAGGCGGCGGAGACATATTTCTCCCGCCGGGCCGATTCGACGACCTCCTTCACGCTTCTGGCAACATACTGCACCTGCTCTTCTGTCATCGCAGGATACAGCGGCAGTGAAATCAAACGCGGGTATAACTCGAGGGCGCGCGGGCATTCCTGGCCGCCAAGACCCAGCCCGGCAAAAAACGGGTGCAGCGGGATCGGTATAAAGTGCACGCTCGTGCCGATGCCGCGCTTTCGCAATTGAACCACAAACTCTTTTCGGTCTATCCGTAGCCGGTCCAGATTCAGCCGGATCGCGTACAGGTGCCATGCATGGCGGCAGCTCGGATTATCGGGAGGCAGCTCGATCTCCTCACAGTCGCCGAGAGCGCGGTAATACTGATCCGCGTATTGTGTCCGGATCGAAATAAAATGATCCAATTTTCGTAGCTGGTGGATACCTATCGCGGATTGGATGTCGCTGAGATTGTATTTGAATCCGCCGGCGACGACCTCGTAATACCAATTGCCATGCTCGGTATAACGCTCCCACGCATCCCGGCTCGTTCCGTGCAGGGCTAATTCGCGGATCTTCCGGGCCAAAACCGGCGAAGCCGAAGTAACCATGCCGCCTTCTCCGGTTGTCAGATTCTTTGTGGCGTAAAAACTGAATGCCACCGCATCACTGCCGGGCTGCTTGCCGCCACTGGCTCCAATAGGCTGGTTCCGATAGCGCGCCCCGGCCGCATGCGCGGCATCTTCGATCACGGCGATGTTCCGCCGGCGGGCGATGCTCCAGATGGCCTGCATTTCACAAGGCAGACCGCCCAGATGCACCGGGACAATGGCCTTGGTGCGCTTCGTGATCCGGCGCTTGATCTCCTCGGGATCGATATTTCCATCCGGGCCTATATCGGCCAGCACCGGCGTTGCCCCGGTATGCAGGATGCTGTGCACCGTCGCGCAAAAGGTTAGAGGAGTTGTGATGACTTCGTCCCCGGGGCCGATGCCGAGCGCCACCAAACTGAGGTGGAGCCCCGCCGTGCACGAGTTGACGGCGAGCGCGTTAGAGGCGCCCGCATAAGTGGCAAACTCCCGTTCGAATTGGGCCGTGCGCGGCCCGGTTGTAAGCCAACCCGACCTCAGTGTTGCCTCGACTTCACGCACTTCCTCGTCTCCAATGGAGGGCAGATGAAAAGGAATAAATGATTCATTCATGAATGGCACCCTGACAGCGGAAAAGCTGGCCCAGCCGGGCCCGGCTGAAGGACATCGGAAAAAAGCTGTAGCACAGAGTTAACGCAAGCAGCTGCAGGTCTCGGGAAATCGTGCGCGATTGCTGATACTCCAGATTCAAGTACAGCTTGGCCGGTAAAATCGTGTCCCGATAGCTCCTGATGGGATCCGGCAGAGACTCCAATAACTGCTCCTCGTCGCGATAGACAAGCGTAGCCAGGTCCGTGACACCGGGTCGTACACTGAGAACGGCCTGCCATGTGGGATCATCGATACGCACGAATTCCGGCACCTCGGGACGCGGGCCGATCAGGCTCATTTCACCCACGAGCACATTCACCAACTGCGGCAGTTCGTCGAGTTTGAGTCTTCGCAGCCAACGCCCTACCCGTGTGATCCGCCGGTCGCCCGCGGACGTCACCGGGGCACCGGCCGAATTGGCTTTCATCGTGCGAAACTTCCAAATTTGAAAATGCGTCCCGCCCTTTCCGACTCGTGTTTGCCGGAAAATAACCGGCAAACCGTCGTCAGTCAGAATGAAGGCAACGATGAGAGCGATTACGGGCGATAAGAGCACCAACCCGGCGATAGAGCAGGTTACATCGATGACGCGCAGGAATTGACTTTTGAACTGCCTGCGACCAGTCATACATAACCTCCCGACGCCGAAGGACAAGCCGCTCTCGATCCTTTCGGTTCCTGGTTAACTGAGATTCGGTGATAGAACTCTTTCATATTGAGACTTTCGATCTCGCCGCGGTCGCGCATGCCGGCAAAACCGTCCAACACTTTCTTGAGAAAGAGCACGTTGCGTTCGAGGTCAGGACCGACATCCTCGGGATGAAGCCACAGATGGTAAACACGTCCGTGGCGCGCAGCGTAGGTCATTTCCTGCTGGATCCGTCGTATCCGGAGTGGCTCCAAAGGACCGAGCCAACGCCGGCCCATGCTCAGATACCGGCTCGACGGCAAATTCATCGGACGGCTTCCGCACAGTTCGGACGGGTCGTAGGTATTATGCCCGGAGACATTGCAGTGCAGGTCCACCAGCCGAAGCGCGCGACGGAACGGAGACTCGTGCTGCCGCTGGCGCGGAGCGTACATCCAGCCCGCGTTGTTTCCCCTGTATACCTTGATGCCGAGTTCCGCACAAACCTCGAGATACGCGCGATTCACCTGATTGCGCGGAAAAACCAGGCTGTGAAGCTCGATCCCCAACCTTTCCGCCGCGTGCTGGGCAGCGCGCAAATCAGCGCGGAAGGAATCAAGGTCCTGTCCGTCTTCGAGGCAATAATAATGCGAAAACGTGTGAGTGCCGATCTCCTGATGCGGCACCGCTGCAATCGCTCGTATTAACGAAGGCGCGTAGCGGCAGGGATCGGATTCCTCATCCAAGCCCAGCGTTTCCACATCGCGATACGGCGACAATTCCCGGCGCCTATATCGAGGCGTGGGCGTGGGAACAGCGCGAAGCAAATCCTTTTTCGACTGGAAAAAGAGCATGCCCACGGTAGCCCAAGTCGCATGGATTTCGTACCTTGTAAACAGTTCTAACAACGAAAACACGGCTTTGCGGCCCGCCAGCAGCTTCTCCCGGCACTGCTCGACCGTGATCAGATCGCGAACACCCCAATAAAGCTCGAAATCCAGGGAAACGATCAGAAAGCCATTCCGGTGCTCCTTCTCGCGGACCGGCTGAATTCTTCCAGGAGAATCACCGCCACTCTTCACGATTCCGAAATTTCCGTAACCCATCTTCCTCGACTCGGCCATTTTTTTCTACGAACGCTCTCAGTTAATGCTTCTATTTGCTCTTGTACTCCGCCATCTCGATAGTCTGATTCGCTTGGACCAGCCGTCCTGCCTTCCGCTCGCCGCGGGCCTGACAAACCGCTTCACGATATACCCCGAGCGTTCGGTCGACCATTTTGTCAATCGTAAAGAGGTCGATAAAGCGGCGCCGCCCAGCCTCGCCCATTTGGACTCTTAATGTGGGGTTGGTGATCAACCGCCTGAGAGAACGCGACAAAGCGCCGGAGTCTTTGGCTGGAACTAACATTCCCGTTTCACCCACATTTACTGCTTCCGCTATACCGCCGACCTCTGAGCTGACAACGGGCAATCCGGCGCGCATCGCCTCCAGCACGGAATAGGGGAATGCCTCGGATCGCGAAGACAGGACGAAGATCTGCGCGTTCGCCAGCAGCGGCGCGATATCGGAGCGCGCGCCCAAAAACCGTACCCGCGGGGCGAGCCCCAGGTTGGCCGCGATCTGCATGACCTCGCCCTGCATCGGGCCATCTCCGACGAGATCGAGCTTCCAGTCATGTTGGGCCAGATGCGACAGGCCCAGGAGTAAAGTTCGGTGGTCTTTTGGCTGTTCGAACCGCGCAACCATGATTAACCTGGGCGGCTCGCGATCGGGTTGCGCCAACAGATCCGCCGGGATGTCGGGGAGGCCGTTGTGGACGGCCGCGAGTTTTGCGGCTGGAGCGATCCTGTATCGCTTCGCAAGACGGCGTTCATATTCACAAACGTTGATGATGCGCGCGCAAACATGTGCACTCATCCGCTCCAACAACCGGAAGATAGAGCCTTGACGCGGCGAGATGCGGTCGCCAATCGACCAACCGTGCGGAGTAAATACCGCCGGTACACCCGCCAAAGCAGCCGCCCATCGAGCCAGGATGCCGGCCTTCGCCGTGTGAGCGGCTACTAAGTCGGGTTGAAGTTTCCGAAGGGCGCTCCGGATTTCCAGCACTGCCGACAGGTCTGCCGCCGGCCTGAGCGGCCTCACTAAGGAGCGCAGCGATTGAAACGGGATTTGCTTTCTCGTCAGTTCGGCCGTAAACGGGCCCTCGCCGCCAACCAGCACCGTCACGTCGTGCCCGCGCGAGAGAAGGGCATTCGCCAGATCGAGCACGTGAATCTGAGCCCCGCCCATCGAATCAGCTCGCGTGATGACGAACGCAACGTTCATCGGCCGGCCTTCGGGAGTCATCGGCCCACCCTTTCCCGGCATAGCCGCCGCAGGACCTCGGGAAAAGCTGCAATCGCCGGCAGGGGATCATCGACGGCAAAGACACCGAGCTCCATGGGGGGCCGTAGCGAGCGGAGGTAGGAATTGGGCGTCAGTCGGCCCCGACGAATCTCAAAAACGGCGGCCACCAGGTCACGTAGCCCTAACATCCACTGGACACCGGTTCTTGCGCGCATGCGCGGTACGGCGCGGCCCTGGGTCTGCAGACACATCAGATACGGGAAGTCGATTCCCGCCTTTCGGCCCAAAGTGTGCCATGTCCACACTCTTGGATTTACATCCAGCAACTTGAATCGGTTATCCCGCTCGTCATACTTAAACTCCACTTCGACTAGTCCGCTGTATCGGATGGAACTAAGAAAACGGGTCGCGGAATCCTCGATCTCTGGACGATCCATCGTCTCGACGAACGTGCTGGTGTAACCGAAATCGACAGGAAACTGGCGCGTTCTCCTCGCGACTAAACTTGCGATCGGCGCGCCGTCAAGGAACAGGGACGCATACGAATATTGAGCGCCGCCACCGCCGGGAATCATTTCCTGAAGGATCACTACGCCGGGCTCGACAAGTTTACTGGCTTCGTCAAACCTGGCCAGCAGTTCGGCTCGATCGCGAACCAGCCAGGCCTTCGCGCGGGTAAAAGAGTTCCGGGTTCTTCGATAAGCGGGCTTCAGAATTACCGGAAATTTGCACTCGATAACATGTAGCGCGTCACGGCCCGGAATCACACGCGTCCAGGGGTGGTCAATACCAAGCTCCGCGCACCGCTGATACGTCAGACGCTTGTCAAATGCCCATCGCGTTATTTCCCACTCCGGTGTTGTCAGATGGAACCGGCGGCTCAGGGCATCGTGGTTGCGCGCGAACAATTCGACTTCATCATCGCCACCCGGGAACAGAACCCAACCTTCGAGAGCATGGCGTTCGGCCAGGCCCAACAAACAATCGAGCTGCGCCGAAGAATCGTGATCAGGCCAAGCCCAGCTTTTCTGAACATAGCGAGAGGCTTTTTGGATCGGCGACCCGGGAGCCACAGCCCACACCGGTACCCCGCGCCGCCCAAGACTCCGCGCGATGCCGAGGCTCCCATGCGAGCCCCCCGCAACAATCACACCTGGCGGCAGATCGGGTTGCGCCGCATCCCAATCGGCGGCGGCCGGATTTTCTGGTTTACATTCGATCATTCAATTCTTCAAGAACACTGGGCAGGCTCGTTAGCGATGATGCTTCCGATCTGCTGACGACCGCTGTAGCCTGATCACGCGCAACCGCGGCCGGTACTGAAATCCGCGAACGTGATTCTCGATTCCGTAGAACTTGCCGGCCCACATGCGCGGCGATTCGCCGGCCGGCCTCATTCGAGCCGGCCACAAACCGCATTAGCGGGCCCAGGCTCGAAACCGCCGCGGCTCCCGCGAAATACAATCCGGCAATGGACGATTCCAAACTGCGTGAGAGCACTGGATAACGGTCGCTCGAGGCCATTCTGAAAGTAAGTTCGGGGGCCAGAAACCCATACCGATTCAGATCGAGCCGATAACCGGTTGCGAGCAAAATGTGATCTACCGAGAGTTCCGAGCGATCATCCAGCTTTAGCCGCACACGACCGCCCGCTTCCAACGCGGAGACTACAACGCGCGAAGTCCGGAGCCGCAGTTCTCGCAGGCGCGGAATCAGCCAGCTCGCGCCGGCGGGCCTGAGCGCCCGTCTCGAGATCACCCGCCTCAGCGTCGGAGGCAACAGCCTCAAGGCATCCGGCGTTTCCACGAGCCAGTTCAGCGGAAACGGCCCGATCTGAGCTGGGGCGTGAAACCGGTCAAGCAGAGGTTGAATGCTCGATGGTGCAGTTCGCTTACCGATCCAGTGAATCCTGTCCGTCCGGGCAATAACATCAACGGCCGCGCCAGCCTCCAACAGCAGCGCGGCGCTCTCCAACGCGCTCTGCCCGGCTCCCACCACGGCCACATGCCGGCCCGCAAACCGATCAAGCGAACTGTGAGCCGAACAGTGGGTGGCCAGTTCCGACGCAAGGTGCGTGAACTGCGGCGGGCGGTATTCGTGACCAGCCAGGCCGGTCGCCACTACGACGCGGCGCGCTCGGATCGTGCTCCCGTCCTCGGTCGAAACGCTGAAGCCATGCGGAAGGCTTTCCACGCGGCACACGCGGCGCGGGTCGACTGCCGCCACGGCCGCCCGCTGGAACCACTCTCCATACCGGATAAAAAACTCGATCGGGACAGGCTCCCGCCGCTCCACGCCTTCGACGCTCAAGAAATGATCCAGAGTCAATGCCTGGTCCGGGTGGCCGATATGCGACCCTTCCCAGGGAGATCGCAGGACCATTCCTTTGGGCATGCTGGTTTTCCAGAAGCCCATCACGTCACCAAATACAACCGGATCGAGCTTCCGCGAGTGGAGGTGGGCCGCCACTGCCAAGCCGTAAGGACCAGCGCCGATTACCGCTACTTCGCAAAGTGTCATATTCTCGTCTTCATTGAAGATCTACCGCCGGCCTTCTCCAGCCCAGTCCTAATATGCTCCCCGGCACCCGCAGACTGCCTGTACCGTCCGCGCCAATATATACACGTCCAGCCAAGGAGACCAATTTCTGACATAGTAAGTATCTAGAGCGACTCTTTCCTGGTAAGTGGTGTCGTTACGGCCGGACACCTGCCATAGGCCGGTAATACCGGGTAACACTTGGGCGTATAAACCGAACTCATGGTCGTACGCAGGAATCTCCTCCGGAACAATAGGCCGCGGACCCACCAGACTCATCTCCCCTTTGACTACGTTCCACAGCTGCGGTAATTCATCGAGGCTCGTCCGGCGCAAAAACCTGCCGACGCGCGTCATTCGCGGGTCGTTCCTCAACTTACGCCCGCGCATCCACTCTTCTTTCAACTCGGGCCGCTCCTTGAGGTAGCTGCCTAACACGGCATCCGCATCGACCACCATCGATCGGAATTTCCATACCTTAAAGTGATCTTCGTGCCGGCCGATCCGCAGATGTCCGTAAAATACCGGGCCCCGGCTCTCCAGCTTGATCAACAGTGCGATGAATAGGATCACGGGCAACAGAGCAATGCCGAGAGTCACGGACACTAACAGATCAATCAGGCGCTTGATTGTAGCCGCACTCGAAAGCAGCAATCGGTTACTGACTTCAAGAGCCAGCACGTGACCAAGGTCTAAAGATCCGATTCCCAAGCTCGATAGGCCTTCGAGATCCGGGATTACGAACAGGTGCGAAAACGGCCTTGCGTGGCTATCGAGCACCCTTCGCAGTTGCTGCGCCGAAAATCCCGGAACGGCTAGAATGGCATGCGTGATTCCATAGTGTGACGCAAGGATAGGGGCTTTTTCCCAGCCTTGAAAAACCGGCGCTGCGTGGTCGAACTTCTCGGGGCTTGGCTCGTACTGAAGAACGGCCGTTACCCGCAGGCCCAGCTCAGAGTGCCTCTCGAGTGTCCGCAAGACTTCCTCGCCTTTGCGGTCCCGAATTAAGACCAACGTTCGATATCCCCACCAGCTCTTGTGGCAGAAACAACGACGCAATATCATCCGGGCGGGCGGCACCAGCGCCATGGACATAAGCCACGCGACGATGAACACAATCCTGGAATATTCCTCGGAGACGCGCAGCATAAATGTGAGGACGCCGAGGATAAGGTATACGGTAGTCGTGGCTGCGGCTACAGCTCGAATTTCCATAACTGGATTGAAGACAACGCCGGGGTAGAGGCCGTACAGTGCATACGTTACGACGAACAGGCCCAGCACCGGCCATAGTTGCGAGTATGTCGGCAGCTCATACGCACCGCCAAGCAGCTTCCGAACAATCACACAGACGAAAGCCGCAAAGCTCAACGTGACCGTGTCCCCCATGATGATGAAAAGGGCGGGAATAAACGGATACCTTCGTCCGGTAATACTCGGCGCGTGATATTCGTGAGCCAGCGTTTCCGGCGCCGTAGCCATACCTATCGAAGCCCTCCCGATATTGCCGCGGATTCGCCATCCAACGCGGGATACTGCCGGGATCGTGATGCCGGGTATGCGATTGCCCCGGCTCCGGCCATTGTGTCCTTGGCGCGAGGGCCGGCCTGGACACTTTTGGCTGATTTCCTGGCCAGCGTATATCCGGTCGCGATTAACGCCAATATCATCCACCACTGGCGTTGATAGAATCCCTCGATACCGACGGTCAATCCCAGTAGGGCCACATGCGCCAGGGCCATCGCCAACATAACCGGCTTCTCCTCTCTCGGTGCAAGGCGAAAAGCGGACCAGGACCTTCGGAAAAACCACGTGACGAAGCCAAGTAAGACCAGCAGGCCGACTATGCCGAAATCGGCCAAGAACCAAAACGCCGTGTTATGTACGATGATTCCTTCTTTCATGAAGAAACTGGCCAGACCACCGCCGAACCAGGGATTGGCCGCGAATTGAGCCCAAGCATCATCGAGCAATTCAAAACGTCCGGCAACCTGCTCGGGCCGGCTTGCCATGTCCTGAAAGAAGCCGAGGAACCGCGCGCCCATCAGGAGGAAGACGGCTGCCAAGCCGACCAGACCGACGACGGCGAAACGTAATGCCATGCCCCGGCGGATGATACACAGCAGAAGCAGGGCCAAGGCCAAGGCGAGCCAGGCCGAACGGGAGAATGTAAATAGAATTCCCAATCCCAGGCTGGTTCTGACGAAAACGCGCATCCACGGTCCGAGCAGCGGCTTTGGCCCCCAGGAACTCCCCTCGCAAAGAACCAAGGCCGTCACAAGCAGGCCGCCATATGCATTTGGATCGACCATCAAGCCGGCCAGGCGAGCACCGTCATACGCCGTAAAAATGTTGTCCGTGTGCGATGAATAGGCCACCAAATACGCCGCGACAGCAATCACGTTTTGCGCGGCGACACTCACTGTGAACACCTTCAGGATTTTGCGAATGTCCTGCCAACTTGTAGCCACCGTGCTAATCGTCAGGTAGCTTAGATATAAGAAGACGAGCCCGATGTCTTTGTTGAGGACCGTGTATCGGTTGAGATCGCCGTCCTGCAGGGCTTGCATCATCGTTCCAATGGCAAATACAATCAGCAGGGCGGCGTGCCACAGGCACCATGCCGGCTTACGGTACTTCAATTGTCCGGGTACGAGTATAGCGGCGGCCACTAAGCACAGATCCGCTGGGGCGACGCGAAAGCCGGTCGCGCCCGGGTCGAACGTGACCTGAATTTGCAGTAGGGCGACATATAGCAACACTAACCAGGGCAGAATTCCAGCTTTCGAAGCCTTGGTCTTCGATTGGACCCAAAGGGTTGCGGGGCTATACGGTGCCGGACTATAAGGAAATGGTGAGGTCATACTCCGTACTTTGAGGGAGAATCGTTTTCGCCTTAGAGATGAATAGCCACCCGGCTGCCGCGCTGAAGGCGGTGACCTGAACCAGGGAAGCCAACATAACCGCCGATGCGGCCCCGGCCAGTCCGGAGTCCCTCACCCACAACATGCAGCCGAGGGCATTGCTGCAGACTACCAGCAAATAGATCGGGACTTGTATACGGAAACTCCGGGCGGAGGTGATGCCGTAAGTTAGCAGCGCCGCAAACGCGGAAATACCCGCCGCCGACATTAAGCGCACAAACACATCGGAGTGTGCTGCGTATTCGGAACTGTAGAATATCGTCAGGAGAGTAGCCCCCATCAATTTCGCCGCTATCCAGGCGCCCGCGCCGAGCAGTACGCCGAATGCGGCCAGACGGGCCATCAAGGCTTTAAAGGCCGACATTTGGCCTGCTGCGAAAAGCCGCGAAAGCTGAGGCGTCGCCGAAGCTCCAAGCGCGTCCGCCACCAGCGTCACGGAAACGGTTGTATATGATAAGGCCGAAAAGATTCCCAGCTCGCGCTCACCCAAATGCGCGTGAATAAAATACCGTGGGACGCTCTGATTGAATGCCGCGAGTGTCATCACGATCCCGAGCGGGAGTGATAAGCGAATGAGCTTCCACTGCCGCTGGAACCAATATCGCGGCCGCTCCATAAACGCGCCTAAGCTTGTGGGGCCAACCGTCCCCAGGAAGCCTCTCCCTCTGCGGACGTCGAACGACAGCAGGACTAGCAGCCAGGTCAAGGCCAGTACGACCACGCTCCAAAACGCGTCCTTGGTCAGGTACAGCGTCGCGCTCAAGCCGGCTACCGAAACGACTCCGCGCAAGATCATAGACTTGCCGATCTGGTCGAGCCGGTCACGGGATTGGAAGAGCCCATAAATAACGTCGCTCAATGTCTCCAGGCATTTTGCGCAGGCCACTGCAAAAAGTATCTTGGTGGTTCCTCGCGCGTAATTGCCTAATAGGATCACCAGCGCAATGGATAACATCGCCAGCAGCGTCATACCGGTGCGGAGGCCAAGGTACTCGGCAAACGAATATTCGCGTGTGGCGTCTGTCGCTTGCACGGAACGGAGCTGGAGATTAGTGAACATAATAATCGGCGTGGCAATGGCAAGACCTAGGGAAAACTGTCCCACCATGACGGTGTTGCCGAATTTTGCGAATGCCACGATCATGCCCCATTGACACGCCGCGTAGAGGATACTCCCGGATAGGGCCCACCCGAAGTTTCGCTGCAAGGACAACCCTGAACTCTCCGCAGCATGGATCCCCTCACACTTTGGGTTCGTCATGCGCTTACGCGGTCATCCGGCTCGAGTCCCGATAGTCCATGTAACTGTATCGATTGCCTTCTGCCGCCGGATTCCAGCTATTCAACACGGTTCCCATCACCGGAATACCGTCCATCACCAGCCGGTGGGCCGCCGCCTGCGCGGTCTGTTTGTCGGTGTAATCGGCTCTCAACACCAGCATGGCCCCCTCGGCATAACGAGCCAGAATGCGCGAGTCCGCAAACTCGAGGCACGGTGGCGTGTCGATGATGATGAAATCAAATTCCTTCCTGTATCGGTCCATCAGTTGCCGCATCCGCTCTGAACAAAGCAGGGCGAAAATCCCCTCCGGACAGGGACCGCTCGGAAGGATGTGTAGCCGCGGTATGTCTGTTTTCCGGGCCAGGCACTCCAAAGGAACCGCGCTGATATCGTTTTTGTCTTGCAGTAAATCACTAAGTCCCCAGCTGTTCGCCGTATCGAACACCTTGTGTAGCCGCGGATGCCGCATGTCGCCATCGATCACCAGAACCCGTGAACGGATCTCCGCAAGCGCGATGCCCAGGTTGCTTACGACGGTAGTCTTCCCTTCCCCGGGAACCGCGCTGGTAATAGCGATGGTTCGAGACGACCCGTCTCGCGTTTCAACGGAGAGAATCGACGCGACGGTCGAGCGGAACGATTCCGAAACCTCCGAGAAACCCGAGTTCCAGGTAATCCGCTCCACTTGGTGCTCGCCCTCGATCGCTCCCAGCAATTTCCGTGCGGCCCGCGGCGCCAGCTTTGCTCTCGGGATTGCCCCCAATTCCGGGAGGCTGAGCCACGATGTCGCTTCACCGGGAGACCGCAGGTGGTCGTTACTTTGCTCGCGGAACATCGCGCCGCAGATACCGAGGATCAGCCCGGCCGCCGAGCCGACCGCCAGGTTCAGCGGTAGATTCGGCGTGTAGGGTGTCGGAGCGGGTTCGGCCGGACCGACCAGCCGGATGTTGGTCTGCCGGATGGCCGAAGCTACGCGGGCATCATTAACCCGCTGCTGCATGGCTTCATAGAATTGCCGGTTTGCGTCGACCGCGTGCTTGAGCGTGTCGTAGTGAGTGACGCGGCCGGATAGATTCGCCACCACGGCCGATTGCCGGCTATACGCCGCCGTGAGACTGTCTTCGCGTCGCTGCGCGGCCCGGTAGTCGGATTGCAACTGGTCGTGAATGCGCTTCGTTTCGGCGCGCGCCGCGGCTTCCAGTTGCGCAATTTGCGCGCGCACCCGGCTCACCTTGTAGCTTTCCGGCTGCAGAATCGATTCCAGGTCTGCCAACTGCCGGCGCAGGTCGGTCAGCTTGGTTGTGTAATCTTGCAGGATCGGGCTTTGTGTCGTCGGCAGCGCGCTCTCCGAATTCAGGGTTTCGTATTCCGCCTGTTTCGCGATACGGTCCCCCTGTGCCTTCGCCAATTCATCTTGAATCGACTTCAACCGCGCCTCCTCGATACTTTCCTGCCCCGGCGTGAATTGCAGCCCGACGGAACGCGTATATTTGTCCACATCGTTTTCCGATTGGCCGATCTTGTTGTGCAGTTCCTGCAATTGTGGGCTCAGCCATTCCTGGATCTGCTGCGCGGCAGCGCGGCGTGCATCCACGCTCTGTTCAATGAAGGTCTGTGCCAGCGTATTCGCGAAATCCGCCGCCAGTTTCGGATCAGGCGATGAATAGGCGATCCGGATAATTCGGCTGTCGCGCGAGGTGCCCACGGTCAGGTTTCGGCGCGCCGCCTGCACCGCGTATTGCTGCGGCGTGATTTGCCCTTTTTTCAATCCGGTCTTCTCGAGCAGGTTGTCCCAAAGGCCGCTCTTGGGACGATACTCGGCGCGCTCCACGAGCCTGAGCCGATTCACCACTTCCTCCAGAAGCCGGTCCTGCTGCAGCATTTCCGCCTGCGTTTGCACGTACTCATCGCTCGTAGCATTCGATGGCGCCGATGTCGGATCGACATCATGGAGGTTCAGGAAATTCTCATTAACTGCCTGCACCTCTAGCGAAGCGACAGACCGGTAACGGGGCGTTTGCAGCAGGGTTATGCCCAGTCCGGATAGCACGCCGGCAAGTAAAACCAATAGCACGGTCCACTTTCGCCGCTGAAGCGTCCGGAAGCATTGGGACATTCCGATACTGTCGGAATCGTCCAGAAGCCTTCCCGGTATCACCTCCATCTGGGGATGATGCGCATTTATCATCGGGGGCCCCGCTGGCACAGCGGGAACTCTGGGGACAAGATTACTCTCGGACATGAACCTCTCTCCTTGTGTTTACCCTGTTGTTTCTCTACCGTTAGCCCGGACTATGGCATCCGCCAAATCACAACGCCGGTCGCTGTCTGGACCGCTGCCTCCAGCGCTCTGGTCACTGCCTTCTTTGGAGTATTGGTGGGAATGAAGAGAATATCGTTCGGGCGAAGCTCCATGTCCTCGCCCTTTCCCGCCAGTACTTTTTTCAAATCGAGGGCGATTTCCTGACGCTGCGTGGCTCCGGGAACCGGCCGGAGGATCTTCGATTTCTGCGCGGCGGGCGTTGCGCCCAGTCCTTCGGCATAAGACAGCGCTTCCAGAACCGACACGCCCGATTTTTCATTCAGGATGATTCCGCCCGGCTTTTTTACCTCTCCGATTACGTACACCATCTCAGCCTGCGGCACGGTAATTACGTCGTTTGCCTCCACCTGAATATTCAAGGCGGGATTCTGGGCGCCAATCAGCTCCTTCACACTCACGTCTGCAATACTGAACTTCCCTGTCGAATCGGTCTTGGCGCTTGGCAGGGGAATCGGCCCCCACTTGAGCGAACGGCTGATGTTGATCCGCGGCCCACAATCCGGTTTAAGTCCGCCGGCCATCGACAGCACTTCGGCGAGCGTCTTACTACCGCGCAACTGGTGTACTCCCGGCTGATTCACGGCCCCGATGATTGTTACCGGTTGGCTTCCGAACTCCACTACCTCCACTGATACTCTCGGCTGGCGAACTTCGGTAACCAGGCGCTTCAACAGGGTTTGTTCGAGTTGCTCGACCGTCAGTCCACCTGCCTCAACTCTTCCCACCAACGGCAGATCAATATAGCCGTTTGGGTCGATTTTCACAGGCTTATCCGTAATCTCATCCACTCCCAGCGCCCAGATCTTAATGCTGTCGTCCGGACCCAGCACATACTGTGCCCGGTCCGCTGGCTGGCTCGACGCCGGCTTAGGTGTAATTGCGGCCACCTGCTGCTGGCCGAACAACACTGCACCGGCGAGTGTGAACGCGAACGTAGTCTTAACTAGTAGTCTCATCGCACTCTCATGTTTCTGCCGAAGCGCACCGTGAAACCGCGCCTTCATACCCCGATGCTTTGTTAGGACGTTGTTCTTGCGGTGGCTCATGCGAAATACGCGGGACAAAGACTGCAAGGTAGCTTCCACCGTGCCTTTGCGGACAGAGTAGTGTACACGGATGTTGAATCATGGTCGAACCGCTCGGCACGCCTCATGGCGCTGTCGAAAATCTTACTCTCCCTCTAGAAACCCGGCCAAAAATTGCACATTCGAAGACACTATTCAGAAAACCTGTCGTCGGAAGCGCATCTCACGCCGCCTGTTTAACAGGCGTGGCACCTTGCTTACAACATCTCGGACGCTGGCATGTGTCGTGCTGACACACCGGCGCCGTAAGGATGGCTGAGCACATATTGGAGACGCTTTTTTCCCGGCTAAAACCACAGTCCGAGCGGGCCGTCGGGATCATCTCGGCCAACTGGGCCGCCGTCTCCGATCGTTGGCGGCGTCAAATCGGCGAGCTCGGGCTCAGTCCCCAGGAATTTGATTTCCTGTCCAACGCGATTCGTGAAGCCGGAAGCCGCCGCTCCGACGGGCTGACGTTTGAAGAGTTCCAATCGTATTTCACTCAGCTCGGAGAGCAGCTCGCGGAGAAGCACGTAGATCTTTCGTCGGCGCTCACGTCCTTGCATCTCCTGATCGAGATTACCGAACCATATCTGGATCTTGGTAACGGCGCGCCGGCGCCGGATAATATGGCCTCGGCCACGCGCCGCCTTTATGGAATCGCGGTTCTGGCAATCATCACCGGCTACACGAGAGCCTGGAAAGCCGAACAACAGTCGTTAGCGGCCACACTCGAGCGGGCTGGAAGAAGACGCCACCAGGCGTCCGCGTATGTTACGAACGTTTACGAGCAGGAGAGGCGCCGGCTCTCGCATGACCTGCACGACGACATCGGCCACCAGTTGCTTCTTTTGAAGCTGTATCTCGAGCTGATGGTCACCGACGCGAAGCAGGGTGAAATCCCACAGATGGCTCGGCGGCTGGATGAGGCCTTGGTTTTGGTCTCCAGCGCGATCGAATCGGTGCGCCGCTTAATCCTCGACTTGGGCCCGGCAATCTTCGACGACCTCGGATTTCTGGCAGCCATACGGTTCTATGCCCGGCAGTTTTCTTCACGCACTGCGATAACCGTCACGGTGCGTGCGCCCGAATTACCCGAAAATATTCCCATGAGCCATCAGATCGCCCTGTATCGCGTCCTGCAGGGGGCCCTCTCCAACGTCGTGGAGCACGCGCGCGCGGGCCGAGTCAAAGTCACCATTGAAGCGGTCGATCAAAAGCGGCTTATCATGGTAGTTGAGGATAATGGCGTGGGGTTCAACACCGCGTCCATGTCCGGCCGTTCGTTTGGGCTCACTGCCATGCGGGAGAGGGTAGAGATCCTGGGTGGCAGCCTTCTCATTGATTCGACTACCGCCGCTTCACAATCTCCAAGAACCGGAACGCGCATTTCAGTAGAACTTCCGCTGCCGGAGGCGTCGAATGAGTAAGAAGATTCGAGTTCTGGTCTGTGATGATCATGCCCTGTTTCGGGAGGGAGTCCGCACAGTTCTCGCCGGAGCCGGTGACATTGAGGTGGTCGCCGAAGCGGCCAACGGCATCGAGGCGGTTGATCTGGCGCGGCAGTTCGAGCCGGACGTCATCTTGATGGATATCGCAATGCCCGTGCTTCGCGGGTTTGACGCCACTCGCCGCATCAAGCGGGTGCTTCCTGAAGCGCGCGTGTTGATTCTCACCGTCTACGACGACGAGGACCTGGTCGCCCGCTGCATGGAATCGGGCGCTTTCGGCTACCTGGTCAAAGACTCCCCTCCGTCTCAGTTGGTCTATGCGGTTCAGGCGGCCGCGCGCGGAGAACAATATGTGAGCCCGCGCGTCATGAAATCCGTGGTCGGGCACTATACGCAGCCCCCGGGCAGCGGCAAAAGCGATTATGACCTGTTGAGCGACCGCGAGCGCGAGATCCTGATCCTTCTGGCCGAAGGTTGCGCCATGAAGGAAATCGCGCAGCGCTTAAACCTGAGCGTCAAAACCGTCGACGCGCACAAGTACAACCTGATGCGCAAGCTCGACGTACACGACCGCCCCGGCTTGATCCGCTATGCCATCCGCAAGAAACTCATCGCCGTTTGAAGTCTGCCGCCCTCCTATAGACTCGCGTTCCCGTCGAACAATGATGGCGACCAGGCGCTCGGATTCTGCAAATGTTCGGCGAGCCAGGGTTGACAGGCGCGATAGAAGTAGCTCCAGGCGTATAACTTTCGCAGATGGGGCGCGCTCGCGGCAATGATCTCGCCGTCTTCCAGCCACCGCCCCACGTTCTCAAGCATGTGCACCCCTGTCCGCCGGCATCGCCTCAATCCCCACGACAGCAGGGAAGGCAACAACTCCTCGCTTCCATTCAGCGATTGATAATCCACCAGCCGTACCCGTTTCAACGCGTATTTGGGATTATCCCTGCGATCAAAGATGGCGTAGGCCGCCAGACGACCGCGCTCAGCCACCGCGGCGATCCACAAGCGTCCGTTCCGAAGGGAGTCCCCAAAATGCCAGTTCAATACTTCGCGCGACCGCACCGCGAGCAATTGGTTCCGGCGCTGCCACCTGAGTTCCTCCCAAAAACCATCGAAGCGTTCATCGAAGCCCGCGCAGCACTCCACTTCGGCAGTATCCTGGAGTCCGGCCTGTCCTGACAGTCGTTCATGAAGAAAACTCGCCGGTCCCAGAACACAACTCAAAAAGCGCAAGCGCGGAAAACCTTTCTTTATCAGAAGACTCGCCGAGAACCCACGATGATTCGTGACCCAGAACGCGCGTTCGTCCCAGCGTCCCACCGGCACGCGCAGACAGTGGAACATCTCGATGGCCGGTTCGGCTTCCTTGGTCACCGTGCTGTTCAGGTATAGATCCACACCCCGCTGGTTCACCACCGAATCCAACAGCAGAAGCGACGCGCTTCGAAAACCAGGCTCGGCGACCCAGGAAATGCCCGACGACGCGATGATTGGCCTCCCGTTCCACTCATAAGGAAGCGGAATGTTACCGATTGACGCGACAATCCGCCCCGACCGGTCCTCCAGCACCCAGCCGATCGGCCACCGGGACCGTAGCTCGCGGTAGAGCGGATTGCCCAGCCACATCTGGCTCCAGTCTTCATAGCTCCGCGTGCCCAGTCCGTAGCGCCGCTGCAGCGAGACGATGGGCCCGTAGTCTTCGAACCGAGCTTCCCGTATTTTGAAAGCCGCCCCCGTAGCGGCAACCGTGGTCGTCACTTCGCTCCTTTACGCCCGGCCCGGGCCCGCGGGCCGGAATGTCACTGGCAGCCGCTCCAACCCGCGGAAGATCATGTTATGGCGCCACACCAGGGGCTCCGGCTCGAGTTTCAGGTCGTTGAGCCGGCGCAGCATTGATGAAAATGCGATCTGCGCCTCCGCCCGGGCCAGCGGCGCTCCAAAGCAATAGTGGCTCGCCCATCCGAACGCCAGGTGACGATTGTCTTTCCGCGTGATGTCCAGCCGGTCGGGCTGCGCAAACCGCGCCGGATCGTAATTGGCGGCGCCGAGCACCGCAATCACCGCTTGACGTTTTCGAATCAGCTTTCCGCGCAGTTCTACGTCTTCCGGAGCCAGCCGCGTCGTGTATTGGATCGGACTCTCGTACCTGAGTAACTCCTCAATGGCCGAGGGCATCAGGTTCGGATCGTCGCGCAGCCGGTTCATCTCTTCCTCGTGCTTCAACAGAGATAAGAGCCCGTTACCGATCAGGTTGGTCGTGGTCTCCTGTCCGCCCGTCATGGTGATGATCGCATTCGCGATCACTTCCTCCTCGCTCAACCGGTCTCCATTGACTTCGGCAGTCATCAGCGCGTACAACACTCCGGCACGCGGCGTGATCTCCTGTTCCCGTATTCTCGAGCGGTAATAGGACGTCATGTCCTGGACGATCTTCAGCATCCGCGGTGTCCTGCCGGGGTTGTGCTGGAAATTTCCCAGCATCTCGGAAAACTCGATCGACCAGGCCTTGAGCTGATCTCGATCCTCGACCGGCACTCCCATGAGTTCCGCCGTCACCGTCGCCGGCAGCAGATTCGCCACATCCGCAATCACGTCCATGCGGCCCGCGGGCAGAACCCGATCCAGCAGGCCATCCGTGATCTCCTGAATGTGCTGCCGCAGCGCTTCGACCCGGGTGGGTGTGAACGCCGACGCCGCCAGCGCCCGCAACCTCGTATGCCCCGGCGGATCCATGAACAGCATCTGCCGCACCATCACCTGTGCAATCGGATTCAACTCCGAGAGGTCCAGCGCGGTCAGCTGCTCCGGCGTGGGACTGCGCGCGGCCGAGAAGCGCTGCAGAACCGTCACGACATCGTCATACCGGGTAACGATCCACGCGTGCAGGTACGGGTCCCAGTGCACCGGGTCTTCGGCGCGCAGACGGTCATACAACGGGTATGGATGAGCCCGGGTTTCCGGGTCCAGCAGATGAAACAGGCTGAGAGGCGCCTCCGCGCTGGCCGCCGGCGCCGCTTTCAGGCTTGTGCTCATGGAAGTGAACTCGCGCTCGACAGTTCCGCCTCGTGCGCGCCCCGCCGCTGTTCGACCTCCGCCGCCAGTGCTGCGATCGTCGGTGCTTCAAACAGCGCCCGCAGAGAAATCTCGACACCAAATACGTTTCGAATCCTGGCGATCAGCTGAGCGCCCAGCAGCGAGTGCCCGCCGAGCAGAAAAAAATTGTCGTTGCGCCCCACGCTTTGGACATTCAGAAGCTTCGCAAGCATCCCCCCAATACTCTGCTCCACCGGCGTCTGCGGTCCTTCGGCGCCCGGCGCTTTTTCGAATTTCGGCGCCGGTAACGCCGTTCGATCGATCTTTCCGTTGGCAGTGAGCGGTAGGGTACCCATGCGGACGAACACGGATGGGATCATGTAGTCGGGTAGAGCGGCGCGCAGAAACTCGATCAGGGCTCCATCGGTTGCCTCTGATCGGGCCGCCAGCACCACATACGCGACCAGCCGCTTTTCTCCTGACGGATCCTCGCGGGCCAGCACCAGACTCTCGCGAACATCCGGATGCTCGTTCAGCCGGCTTATGATTTCGTTCGGCTCGATGCGGTACCCGCGAATTTTGATCTGATCGTCGAGACGGCCCCGGTATTCGATCTGCCCGTCCGGCAGAAGCATGCCGAGATCGCCCGTGCGATAAATTCGGGTCGCCGCTCCGGATTCGAGCCTAACTTCGACAAACTTCTCCGCCGTCAGATTGGGAAGATTGCGGTAGCCGCGCGCCAGGCTGGGACCTGCGATGCAAATCTCGCCGGGACTGCCCGCCGGCGCCGGCTGAAGATTTTCGTTCAGGATGTAGATCTCGGTGTTCGCAATCGCGCGCCCGATCGCCGGCAAGGCGCTGTAACCTTTCTCCGGAGGGACCGCCGCGGACGTCGCCACTACCGTGCACTCCGTCGGCCCGTAGTTGTTCACTACTTCGAAAGGCAGCCCTACGGGCGGATAGTGATGGAGTGTGTCGCCGCCGGTCAACAGAATGCGAACATGGGTCTCCGCAGGCCATGCCAGAACCAGCATACGTTCCGCCAACGGTGTCGGAACGAAACTGATCGTAATGCCCTCGGCCACCAGCCAGTCTCGCAGCGCCTCCGGAGAATTCCGCGTCGCGTCATCGACCAGATGAACGCTGGCTCCCGCCGCCAAATAAGGCCACAACTCCCAGCCGGACGCATCGAATCCCAGCCCCGCCAGGTGGCTGGCGCGATCGGCCGCTCCCACCGAAAACGCCTCATTATGCCAGGCGACCAGATTCGCGAGAGCCTGGTGCGTGATCTCCACGCCCTTGGGCACGCCCGTCGAACCCGAGGTGTAAATGACATACGCCAGATCGCCGCAGTCGGTATCCGTCGTGACCGGCTCCGCCGACTCAATATTTGCCTCGGCCGCCTCGCTGTCTACCAACCGGCAACCAGGGATCGCCAGTTTTCGTGAAATGGCACGGGTGGTCAATACCAGCATCGGCCGCGCATTCTCTAAAATCGAAGCCAGCCGATCCGCAGGATTCGTCGGATCCAGCGGCAGGTACGTCCCGCCTGCCTTCCAGATCCCCAACATTCCGGAGACCAGTTCCACCGAACGCGGGAGACACACGCCTACCAGCGTCTCCCGGCCCACACCCTGAGAGCGCAGAAATTGCGCCATACGGTTGGCTCGATTGTTCAGTTCGGCATACGTCACGTTCTTGCCGCCGGCGCCGACCGCCCTCGCGTCCGGTCTTTCACCGGCGCGCGCGACCACGGCATCTCGAACATTGGAAAAAACCTGTCGTGCGGTCATGCTTCTCCTTGCGAACCTTCTGAATTGGAAAGGGACATTTCTAAAACAGTGGCGCCTGAGTTACTCTCGAAGGGTCCAATCGGCGATCTCAATGCATCTAACTGGTCTACCACTTCGGCTACATCGTCGCGTAACATGAATGCGCTCGGCATTGGATCGGCGGCGGAGAGAAAACCGAACTCCTGGATGCCTCGAAGCGAGCTCCACCATTCCCGAAACCCCATTCTTCTCTTTACACTGCATCCGATCGCGGTCACCAGATCATAATCCTCCACAACCCACTTACGTCCTTCAACCACTTGCCCCGCGCGTATACTGCGCCCTGTCTGGTCAAGGTAGAGTACCTGCGCGACATCGAGGCCTTCTTCAGAAACAAATAGCCGAAAGGATCCACCGATCCGTGGATTCACGTCCAGGAGTTTGTACTGCCCGTCTCTCTCGTCATAACGAAAATCCATGTCCACCGCGCCTTCGTAATGGACTGACTTCAGAAACCCAATGGCGATTTCTTGTAGCCGGTCATTTCGTTCACAGACGCCAAGGCTGGTGACTCCGATGTCCGGCGGATACTGCCGGAGCTTCCTGCCGGTAAAAGCGGCCAGGCACTCGGATCGGCTAGTCAGGTACCCATTAAACATCCAATCGGTCCCGGCGCCCATCGGAATCCACTCTTGTACGATGATTCTGCCAATTACTTCATCCTGAATTCGGGCGTATAGTGCGAAGGCTTCGTCCCTGTCGCGAACGACCGCCTTGGTTTGGCTTTTGTGTTTGCGAAACCGGCCGTCAATGGACTTGACGATCAGCGGATATTTTCCGTATCCAAAGCACGACGCCAGTTCGGCTCTCGTTTCCGGAACGGTCATCTGCGGCACGGCGACACCGAATTTCCGCGCCAGTTCATACACCTCCCTCTTATTGCACAGGCTACGGATGAGCAGCGGATCCAGGGCGGCAAAGGTGAACAGACTTCGAAGCACCTCTTTGTGATCCGCGATGAAAACCGCCGCGGTATCGGTTGTTGGAACCAGCACGGCGCGGGACCCGATACGGCGTCCCAGGGTTACTAAAAAGTCCAAAGACGATTCGGCCGGATTGCGTTCAAAGTCCCAGATGGCTTTTCCTTTCGAGTATCTGGAGAAGAACGCGGGCGCCCATCGAGTCGAATCCACGTTATAGACGGGGACTCCCAGCCGGCCCAGGCTACGAGTAACGCCGAGGCCGACGTGGTGTGGGCACGGAAATACGACTGTGGGCAACGAGTTAGCGGCTTTTGAACTGGGGTGCGAGGTGCCTCTGGCCATTGGTAGGTCGGCAAAGAACGCGAGTAAAGATTGCACGGCCGGTTCCACCGGCTGATTCGATACGGCAACGCCAGCTGTGTGTTTAAGGACAGAGACCGGAATTTATATTGAGCCGGCGTAGCTTATAAAATGGAGAAACCTGGATCAGTAGGCTACGAGGATCGCCACATCGGCAGGGCAGTGAGGTTCGACGCACGATGAGTCCACCCGGCATTGCAGAAATCGAGCGCTGCTTCGAATTAATCCGTGATCGGGCGCCCAACTCGCGCATGAAACGTGCGTGGGATGTAAAGGGAAACATATGACCGGGCGAGACACCGTGTCGCCCGGTCGACTTAAGCCAGTTTCCGGCCGTCGCTGCCGGCCGACCGAATCCGATGGGAAGCTCGGGTATTACTTATCCCTGGGGGGCGTATTCGACTCGTTATCGCGCCGCGGCGCTGGTTGCGTCTGCGGCTCCTGCTGCGTCGTATCGCTGCGATTGGCTGTATTGTCCGACGAGCCGCCGCCTAGAGCAGCCGTCACCTGATCTGCGCTGAATACCTTCACTTCGACCCGCCGGTTCTTCGCATTCGCCTCGCGCCCTCGACCGGTATCTGCGGGCTTCTGTTCGCCTAATCCGACCATCTGTATTCGATAAATCGGAATATCGTGCTGTGCCACCAGGTATTGAACCACCGAGTCCGCCCGGCGGCGGCTTAAATTTTCGTTGTATTGCTCCGGCCCGGTCTTATCCGTGAAGCCTTCCACTGCGATGAAGTACCGCTTGGCTGCTTTGACATCGCTTGCCAGCTTGTCCAAATCCTGCTTGGCCTCGCTGCTTAAATTGTATTTGTCAAAACCAAAAGGAACGGTCGCCGAGGTCTGTAGCTTATAGTCATCGATATTGGCCACTGTCTGCCGCAGGCCGGTGAGCACCCGGTTGTTTTCATCGGACTCCTTCTGTGCTTGATTCGCCCGATTCATCGCGTCGCCGGCATGCTGATCAGCGGTCATCGCGTGTTGATCGGCCGTAGATGCCCGTTCCTGGGCTGCGTTAATTCCGCTTTGTGCCCTCTGATCGACTTGTTTTACTTGGCCTCGCGTCTCCTCGATCGTTTGGCCGTTCTGGTTGGTTTGTTCTCCCACTTGATCGACTTTCGCTTGGATCGGGGCCGCGGTGTTCCGAACATATTTTTTGGTAGCGCAGCCGGCAGCGAGAAAGGCGACCATTGAAACGCAAGCAGTCACAGCGAAAAATCTCATTGGTATCGCACCTCTTCGGTCGAGCGAAGCAATTCTATTTCCGTTCCCCGCCGGCAATAGCCCCAAAGTCAAGGCAGGGGCGCCCCTTCGTGGATGAGTACGGCTGACTGGAAATTCCACACGGCGCCCCCTGACCGAGACTCTATGGCTTGCTGGTGAAAGTTTTTCCCGAACCGGGATCGGTGTTCCGCAGTTCTTCGTCGCGGAGCGACTTTACCCAATCGTCGGCTCTTCGTTGCGCCTCTTCGCGTGCGATACCATATCGCTCCTGCATTACCCCGACGAACTTATCCCGGCTTCCTGCTATCATGTCCAGATCATCGTCCGTCAGCTTACCCCACTGTTGCTTGAGCGATCCTTTTGCTTGCTTCCACTTTCCCTGTAGTTGGTCCCAATTCATTACGATTTCCTCCGCTTCCTTAATTTAACTTCTGTCTCGAAGTACTTCGTATATACTCACGTCCAATACCCAGAGAAAAGCCGCGGAGCCTGCGTTGCCGGCTAGTACCGTATACCAAACGTGACCGGCAGAATAGAAGTGCTCGTGCCCCGCGTGTACATCTTGATATACCGCGCCTCGGCGAAAAGCTTGGCGTTGCTGTTGCCCAGCCGCACGGTGAAGCCGCCGCCGCCATTCATCCCGAATTTCGTTGTGCCGAATGAGCCGATTACCTGGTTGGCCGGAACGTTCACCGGGAAGAAATAACCGAAGAACGGGTCAAACGCGGTAACGGTCGCGATCGTCGGCTGCGTGAATTCCACGGTCCGCCGGTACACGCCGGGGCCACCAATCAGGTAGAAATCGAAGTGGCCTTTCGGATTGAATCTCACAATCGGATCAAGCGAAAATCCCCACATCCGGAAATTGCCATCCGGCTCTCCGACGCTTTGCAGGAATGACCCGCTCAGCCCTGACTCAGTGTACATGAACTGACCCATTACTCCCAACCACGGAACCAAATTGATTCCAGCCCCGGCCTGTATGTTCCACCCCGTGTCGATGCGGTTTTCCAGATGACCGATCGGCTGCGTGAATCCGGCGCCGGCGTCAAACGTGAATCTTGGCGGTTCCGCTGTCTGTGCTTGAACAAGCA
>Ga0070734_10000622_pt1 | contig 67629 bp, 53 predicted proteins | sample Coa_R1_8_FD_66444 | JGI IMG/M metagenome (GOLD analysis project Ga0070734, IMG submission 66444) | Surface soil microbial communities from Centralia Pennsylvania, which are recovering from an underground coalmine fire - Coalmine... | ecosystem: Environmental > Terrestrial > Soil > Unclassified ...
TGGTACAGGTTCATGAAGAACATCGATCCGGTAGCGCCGCCTGAGACCGAGCTGATCAGCGCAACCGAGTCGGCAAAGGCGGCGTTCTGCCAATGGGTCGATTGATTCTGCAGACCCGCCAGAACCTGGGCCGTCCATGCGGCAGCCTGGATTCCGCCTCCAGCAGTAGCGACGAGGACAATTGGCTTCTTCTGTCGTATGCGGGTCTCCAAAACCTCGGCTGGACGCACGGTTGGAATTTTTGCTCCTGCGTAGGTCTCCCTGGCGTCGTAATAGTGATCGGAAGAGGGCGAGAGACCACCCAAGGTAATCAGCAGAATCACGGGCGCCACGAGTGGAATACGGTAACGATCCAGCAGGAAGGCAAAGAAGGAAAAGATCCAATTCAGGTTCAGGAGCAGCAGCAGGACGAAGGTAATCGCGGAGACCGCGGGCTTTTCCATGTGCTGCCACGTATAGATATCGATCACGAGGTAGAGAAGGATTGTGGCTGTGGTGAACAGTAGAGCCAGCCAATGGCCGCCCCAAAGAAATCCGTCTTTGGGGTTGAGATAGCCGATCCAAAGGCCCCGCGGGAGATGGTCTCGTATCCACCGGCCAACTGCGGGTATCCAGGCAGGGAGAATTTCATGGGCATTCGCCCACCGTAGCCAATCGATCATGAAACGGGGAGCGGGAAAGGTGTAAGCGGCATCCTGGGAGCCTGCTGGGGCGAGAAGCACCGCGAAAAAGATCGCTGTGTAAGCCAGCAGATAGGCGGTCGCAATGCCCCCCAGGATCGCAAAGGTACGCTTGGTGATCGCGTCAGAATCGTAGTGGAAACCCGCGTACGGTGTGAACTGCGCCAGCAGAATTGGGAGCGACAGAAACGTGACTTTCACCACGGAGGCGGTGCTCAAGTTAACTGCCCACAACTGTTGCGGCAGTCCGAAGCGGTCCGAGCCGTTCAGCAGCACAAGCCGGGCTGTGAGCAGCAGGCTCCATGCCAAGACCACCGTCGCTACCGTGCACCAGAAAGTTGCGCCGGGCGTGAGAAAGAACAGGTTTTGCAGAAGGATTCGCGCTGGCCACAGGGCGATCACGGGAAATAGCGCCATGACCGCGCCGATCAGCACCGGGACCCGACGCAAGTACAGATAGGCAGCCCAGGTGGCGATTCGTTCGAACAAGCTTGCGGGAGGCTGAACGACAGGAGCGGAAGCGTTCATGGGTGTCACTCCTAAAGATCTGTGCGGGAAATATTATCCTGGTTCGTTCTTTCGTGAACAATTTGCACTCGTGGTTCGTGCCGGCTCATGGTTGCGGCCCAAATATGCGATGTTGCTTCGTGTGGAATGGTCTAAAATATCCAGTGCAGCTTTTCAAGGACATCGCAGCCACGCTTGAGATGATCCGGTGGGAGCACTCGATTTTTGCTCTCCCCTTCGCTCTATGCGGGGCCATGCTCGCCGCCGGAGGATTGCCGACGGCCGTTCAGTTGGGTTGGATTGTCGTCTGCATGGTATCGGCGCGGTCGGCAGCCATGGCTTTCAACCGGCTCGCGGACGCGCAGATCGACTCCGCCAATCCACGGACTGCCGCCAGGGCCATCCCAGCGGGTCTGCTCTCCAGGAAATTTGTCGCTCTATTTATCGCGGTTTCCTGCGTGGTTTTCGTCTTGGCCGCTGCCAGGCTGAATCGGCTTACATTCTTTCTCTCGCCCCTGGCGTTGGCCATTGTGCTGTTCTATTCGTTTACCAAGAGATTTACGCGGTGGTCGCATCTTGTGCTCGGCTTTGCTCTTGGCGTGGCTCCCGCAGCCGCGTGGATAGCCGTTCGCGGCTCTCTGGATGTCCGCATTCTGATTCTGACAGCGGCTGTCACGCTGTGGGTGGCGGGCTTCGATGTGCTCTATGCCTGCCAGGACATCGACTTTGACCGTTCCTATCGCCTTTACTCCGTGCCTCAAGCGTATGGAATCCGCAATGCGCTATTGCTGGCGCGCGGCCTCCATCTGCTTATGCTTTTGCTGCTGGCAGCCCTGGTGATCATGTTTGGATTGGGAAAACTGGCGGTGCTCGGCGTGGTTGCGGTTGCGCTGCTCTTGATCTACGAGCACTCTTTGGTCTCCGCTAACGACCTTAGCAAGCTCAATGCCGCGTTTTTCACCATGAACGGCGTGATTGCCGTAGTGTTCTTTGTTTTTGTGGCGGCAGATTTACTGTGGCGCGCTCGGCGCTAGCTGCAAGAATAAATCTATTTGGCGAGCAGTACGTCAAGGGTCGTTAGGACGCAAGCTTTGGGGAACTCTTCAGCAAAAGTAACCTTCCCCCAATGTACCGTTTCCGCCAGCCTTCGTTTCCGATATCATTAAAGACAATGGCTACCGCAACTTTGAATCTACCGCATGCATTTCAGACGGACGATTCCCGTCTGCTCCCGATTGCCGATAAAGTACGCGCTCGCGAACGCCTGAGCTTTGACGATGCAGTTGCGCTCTATCGCTCCGCCGATATTCTGGCTGTGGGATGGCTGGCCAATCAGGTGCGCGAGCGGATGCATGGGAAGGTAGCCTATTTCAATGTGAACCGGCACATCAATCCCACCAATGTGTGCGTGGCCGCTTGCCGTTTATGTGCCTTCGGGCGCAAGAAGGACTCTCCCGGCGCTTATACCATGGCGCTCGAAGAAGCCTATGAATCGGCGGCTTCCGGGTATTCCGAGGCCGTCACCGAATTTCATATTGTCGGCGGGCTGCATCCCGATCTTCCGTTTCAGTATTACCTCGATCTGATTGCCGGCTTGAAGGCGCGTTTTCCGCAGGTCCACATCAAAGCCCTTACGATGGTGGAGATAGCATTTCTCTCAAAGCGGGCCAAGCTCACTCTCGAAGAGACATTCCGGCAATTGAAAGAAGCCGGGTTGGATTCTCTTCCTGGCGGGGGTGCGGAGATTTTTGCCGAGCGGGTGCGTCGCGTGATTTGCGACCACAAGATCGACGGCCAGCAATGGCTCGATACCGCGCGCATTGCCCACAATCTTGGGTTGAAGACCAACGCTACCATGCTCTACGGGCACGTGGAAAATGAAGAGGATCGCGCCGACCATCTCGTTCGCCTGCGCGCGCTGCAGGATGAGACGCATGGCTTCCAGACGTTTATTCCGCTGGCGTTCCATCCGGCTAACACTCCGCTGCAACATCTGATGACCACAACTGGAATGCTCGACCTGAAGCAGATTGCAGTCAGCCGTTTGGTGCTCGACAATTTCCCACACATCAAGGCCTATTGGCAGATGATGTCGCCCAAGATCGCCCAGATTGCACTGCGCTTTGGCGCCGACGATGTGGACGGCACCGTAATCGAAGAGAAGATCTATCACGACGCGGGCGCGACCACTCCGCAGGGAATGCGGCGCAGCGAACTAATGCGCCTGATTACCGAGGCTGGATGCGAACCAGTGGAGCGCGACACTATGTATCGGGCCGTCACGCGAACCGAGACCTCGTTTAGTATCTCGGTATAGGCGAACAGGACTTTAGTCCTACCCTAAGTTTCGACTTAGGCGCTTTCTGCGTATGTCACGCTGAGGCCTGCGGGAACTCTCATTTTTTCCGAGTGGTTGTCCGTTTCATGACGTTTCTTGGCGCTTTTATTCCACTCTGAATCGGTATAGAAAATTCAAAGCTCGTCTTGGTGGGAGGTGTAAAATCGCATCAAGCGAGGCCTTCGGACCTTCTTTTGACGGGGATCTTCTCCCTATGCCGAGGCAATCATGAACATTCATCTCCGTTTCAAGGCCGGTAAAACCCCGGAAATCGAACGCGAATTTCAACATCAGGTTGAGAAGCTTCAGCGCAGGCTGCATCTGTTCAAGCCGGACCTGGTAAGCCTGAATGCGCTCGTAGACGACGAAAATGGGCAAGGTGCGAGCGCATCGCTCAATCTGCGGCTGCCCTCGGGACAGATGGCTTCGCAAAAAACGGCGGAGAACGCGGTTGCCGCCCTCAAGGCTTCCTTTACCGATCTCATGACGCAGCTTACGAAGCACAAGGACATGCTGCGCAAGCGGTGGAGTTGGCGATCCAGGCAGCGCACTGGGGCCGAACGTTCTCCTAACAGCCGTTCTACGAATAGCTCTGGGTATAACAAAGAGACGCAAGTCGCGGAATCGGTTCGGGCCGAAGGTGCCCCCGCAGCTTCGCCGCAAGGTGATGGAAGTGGGGACGTGGGGGAGTGGATCGCTGCCAACTTGCCCAAACTGCGGCGCTTCGTCGACAGGGAGCTGCGCTATCGCGTGCTTACCGGACTCATCCGCGATGGCCAGGTAACGCGGGAAGAAGTAGTGGACGAAGTCATCGTAGATGCCCTCTCGCACGAAGAAGGCAAAGCCGAGCAGCTCTCGTTTGAAAGCTGGTTTTACCGGCTGGCCTTGCGGGCGATTCGACATCTCATTAGGGCCAACGCCGATACCGGCAATGTTTCTCTCGATGCGCCCGCGGGCATACCCAATGTAACCGCTAGCGACGAAAATGTCCTGCAGTATCACCAGCCGGACGATAGCCTGCCCGAAGAGAGCGTAATTCCGGACCGTAGCGTAATGACGCCGGAACAGATTGTTGCGGGCGAAGAGATGGTGGCGCAGCTCGACTATGTGCTGCACGAAGTGAGTCTGGAGGACCGCGAGGCCTTTGTCCTCTATACGCTGGAAGGCTTCACCATTGACGAGATCGCTCGGATCACAGACAGGTCGCCAGACCGCGTCCGGCGACACATCCGCAAGGCCCGCGAGAAAATACAGAAGAAATTGCCTGCCCAGAACGAATTCCGAAGGAGCCTGCTGCAGCGTTCCCACGTTGCATAAGAGTTCCGTTTCGCAAAAGAAAACAATTCAAGGAGATGACAACGCATGACACCGCGTGAACAAATCCGGCGCTTGGCACAATTCGAGTCGGACTCCGAGTGTGCCGTCAGCTTTTATTTTCAGCCACAGAAACCCCGAAATAACTCTCACCGTGAGGAGGCGATCCAGGTGAAAGACCTGGTGAAAGAATGCTTGCGCCGTGCCGAGCGCAACGGGCAGCGGCAGGGTTTGCGCGCCGACCTGGAGAGGGTACTGGAGGCTGCCGGGCAGCTTCGCGGAAATCATTCCCGGGGCAAGGCCATTTTTGCCTGTGGCGAGAAAGGCATCTGGCGTGAAATGGATATTCCCCCGCAACTCGATCGGTCGTCGCTCGTCGTGTCATCGCGCTTTCATTTGAAGCCCCTGGTGGCTGCCTATTCCGATTCTCTCCGTACATGCATCGCCCTAATCGACAGGGAGCGGGCCAGGATCTTCACCTTGATGGAAGGCGAACTGATTCCCAAGCCGGACCTGTATCTGGGATCTCTGCCGAACCTGGGCAGAAGCGATGGCTTTGCGGGCTATGACGGCGGACACCGGGAGCGCCATGTTGAAAATGAGGTGATGCATCACTTCAAGCAGCTTGGAGAATCTCTGCGAATGCTCTTTCATCTCGATAGATTCGAGGCTCTTCTCATCGGCTGCCGCGACGAGACGTGGCCTGAAATTGAACCGCATCTGGGCTCCGACATGCGCCAGCGATTGATTGGCCGTCTCCAACTAGATCCCGGTGTCGCCCCGGCGGAAGAGGTTCGCAGCCAAGGGGAAAAAGTTGTCAGTGAATTTATGGTGCGGGAGCGCGATCGGATCACGCGCGAGGTTCTGGCTGAGGCACGTAGGAATGGCCGGGGAGCGGTGGGATTGCGCCATGTGCTTACGGCCCTGGCGCGCCAGGAGGTACAGACGATTGTGGTCAGCCGCCACCTTGCGGCCGAGGCGGTTGAATGCACGCGTTGCGGTCACTTCGATACCCGTATGGTTCGCCGTTGTGCGCTTTGTAGAAATGCAACGAAGGATGTCGCAGACATTGCCGATGCGCTGGTTGACCTTGCGCTGCGAAACGGAGCGGATATTGTGTTTGTGAATGGCGATTCCGTTCTCGAAAAATCGGGACGTGTCGGGGCCTTGCTGCGTTATCGCGCCGATCAAAATACGCCGCGGAAGATTGCTGTATAGGCAGGGACTGCGGCCTAATGAATGGATCGGACTGAGTCAGAGGAAAGCCTCGCCAAGCGGGTGCAATCCTTATTTCATGGTGTTATGCTTCTGTTCAATTTTTGAACACGAGGTTACCCCATGAAACGCAGAGACTTCCTTTCCGGTATAGCGCTCACCTCAGCATCGCTGGCGGCAGGCGCTACTGGAAACGGCGATGGTGGCGCGCCATCGAATCACCCAGGCAGCCATACTCCGTCTTCGCCAGCTTCTGGCGGAGCAAAAAACACCATTGTGTGCGCGCTGAACGGATTTGAATATGTCGATGCGGCTCATGAGCAGTTGCGCGCGGGTGCGGACACTCTGGATGTTGCCATCAAGGTTGTGTCGGGTCCGGAAAACGATCCGAACGACACCAGCGTGGGCCTCGGCGGCCTTCCCAACGAAGAAGGCGTTGTAGAGCTCGATGCCTGCTGCATGCACGGCCCTACCCGCAGGGCGGGCGCAGTGGGTGGTGTGCGCGAGATTAAGAACGTCGCCGCGGTGTCCAAATGCGTGATGGAGCATACCGGCCACGTAATGCTGGTGGGCGAAGGGGCAACTCGATTTGCCGTGGCCATGGGCTTTCCCAAGGAGAATTTGTTGACCGAGCACTCCCGCAAGATCTGGCTGCTGTGGAAGGAATCGAGCGGCAATCACGATTGGTGGGGAAAGGGCTTGGCCGATCCAACGTGGAAGCCCGCGGAACCGATGGCCAAAGAAGTCGAGGGCTTTCCCGAGCCTGTGCAGAAACTGTACGCACTGGCCGGGGATCTCGGCATTCCAACCGAAAACCGTATGGAAGCCATTTACAAGGTACTGAATCCTCCGCACGGTACTATCAACTGCTCCGTGCTGAATGAAAAAGGAGAGATGTCGAGCGTAACCACAACCAGCGGCATGGCCTGGAAGCTGCCGGGCAGATGTGGAGACTCTCCGATTATTGGCGCAGGCTGCTATTGCGATCAGGACATAGGCGCGGCCGGAGCCACAGGAAGCGGCGAAGAAAACATCAAGATTGCGGGTGGCCATACCATCATTGAGAACATGCGTCGAGGCATGTCTCCGGAAGAAGCGGGTATCGATGCGCTGAAGCGTATTGCCCGCAACTACAACAACGATATGACCAAGCTGCAATACCTGGATATGATTTATTACATCCTGCGAAAAGATGGCGCCTACGCGGGCGTCAGCTTGTGGTCGGGTGCCGAGCAGAAGCCCGCTTCTTTTGTGGTTCACGATGGAAGCAAGAGAAGGGAAAAGTGTAAAGCCTTGTTTCAAGGCAGCCCGGGGAATTGGCCTCCCAAGCGAAAATCCTGATGGGCAGCAAGACGCAATCACCGCTGGCGTCGAAATCGAGATGCGAATCCGATGTAAAGTTCTGATCGCGAACGCCAGTTCCCTCTGTGGCGGCCTTCTGGCCGCCATTCTTGTTTCTTCGAATATTTCCTATCCTCAAGCTTCTTCTTAATTATTTCTTCTTAGATCGCGATTGAATTTGATAACGACTTATTTTCGTAGCGTATATTTCGATACCTACTAGCGTGGCTCTTGTACCAAGCAGAATCCATTGTTGTACCAGCTTGGTTGGTAGCTTAAGCCCTTGTGCAATCGAAGTTAGCAGTGAAGAGAGGGATGGTTCCCGGTAGGAAGATGCGTGCAAACCCCATATTTTTTGCGGGTTCCAGCATAGTTCATCCGATTTAATAATCTATAAGATATTTTCATTGAAACGATTCACTATGAGCTATACTGTTCACCGCTTTTTGCTTCCGGGGAAAGGCCCACGTCTGTGGGCAAGCGTGCGAGGAGAGCGCCTGATGAAATCGGAACCCGCTGGTTGTGCTCAGCAGCCCATTCTTGCTGTGCGTGGCCTTGTGCCCAGCTCTAACGAAATTCCTTCCTGCTGGGATGTGAGACAGCCGATGAAACTATCCCTCCGCCACACGCTGATCGGGACGTTTTTCCAGCCAACAAATTTGGCGAAAAACGGCAGCAACCGCCGCCCTGCCGAAGAACCGGCAGTATTCGTTACTCAACCTTCAGCGCTTGGGCTTCGGTAGCTCGCGATCGTTGAAGTCGATTCATTCACAGTTTTCTCTCCAGAAGCAGATTACGGACTGGAGCCTGACCATCTTAGGAGGTCTTCAAATGAAACGGGCCCTATTTGTTCTGGCCGCAGCAGTCACCATGTTATTCGGAATGTCACTTCAAGCTTCCGCGCAAGCTTGCGCCCCGCCCTGGCAGGTGGGTTTACAGATTTCCGTGGGCGAGGTTCTTTCGTTCAACGGGCACAACTGGACCGCGCTCCAGGGTGGATACACCTCGATCGACGGCTGGCAGCCACCCAACGTGCCCGCTCTCTTCAGCGATGCCGGAGCTTGTACCGGCACGGGCGGCAACGGTGGCGGAAATACATGTACGGCGAATCCTGGCGCCCCCACCGGACTTGCCTCTGCGTCCACAACTAGCTCTGGCACCATGTTGAGCTGGGCGGCCGTAACTCCACCGGCCAATTGCTCGATTACCGGCTACACGGTCTTCGAGAACGGAACTTCAATCGGCACGACCGCCGGCACGAGCTTTACGGTGAGTGGGTTGGCGGCTTCCACATCCTTTAACTTCACGGTTGCTGCTAGCGACTCGAATGGCTCCTCCGCGCAGAGCGCGGCGCTCAGCGTGACCACGGCGACGAATCCGAACAACGGTGGCGGTGGCGGCACTTGCTTCACGCCCTGGAGCGCAGCCACAACCTATCACGCGGGCGATCAAGTAAGCCTGAATGGCATCAATTTTAAGGCGAACTTTTTCTCGCAAAATCAGAGCCCGGCCACCAACAGCGGCGGCGCCGGCAGCGGCGAGCCCTGGACGAACGTCGGCGCATGCAGCACTTGCAGCGTCATTGCCAGTGCTCCTGGTACGCCCACGGCCTCCGGAACCACTTTCAGCAGCACGAATCTCAGCTGGCCGGCTGTCACAGCGCCCGCGAACTGCGCCATCACCAGCTACTCCATCCTGAAAAACGGCAGCGTGATTGGCACGAGCGCAACCAACAGCTTTACCGTGAATGGCCTTGCCGCTCAGTCCACGTTCAATTTCTCGGTGGAAGCCAACGATGGGGCCGGTACTTCCGCTCCTAGCGCCACGGTTGCGGTGACCACGCCGCAGTGCACGGGGTCCCAATGCAACGCCAGCGGGAACCTGGTCTTCTCGTCCTACAAGGACGTCACCACCAATGCCGACTTCAATACCGGTCTCCAGAGATCGGCTGTGACGGGAACGGTGCAGCCGGTTACCACGGCGATGCCGAACCAGACCTTGATTTGGTCTTTTGCTACGGGCACCTGCGATAACGAAAGCTGGGCTGGCATCACCCCGGCGCAGGAAGCCGCCAACGTGCAAGCCTTTGTGAACGCCGGCAAGCACTACATCATCAGCACCGGCGGCGCCAATGGGGCTTTCGATTGCTCCAGCGGACAAGGCCTGATCAACTTCATCAACCGGTATAACTCGGCGAACCTGGTCGGCATCGACTACGATATCGAGCTTGGCCAGTCGCAACAGTTAATCGATGACTTGATTAACGCGACGATTGTGGCGCAGAAGCAGTTCCCGAACTTGGTGTTCAGCTTCACCATCCAATCGCTCGGCACTCTGCAGGCGAATCCGATCACCGGCGGAAGCGTGGGTGGAACGGTCGTCAACGAAATCAAGCGCCTTAACTTGGGTGGCAACTTCGTCGTCAACCTGATGACCTTTGACTACGGCTCAACCAACGTGAACAACTGCGTCGTGTCCAATGGCAAATGCGACATGGGACAATCCGCGATTCAAGCTGCGCAGGCGCTCAACCAGCAGTCTGGAATTTCTCTTAGCCATATCGGCGTCACCATGATGGTCGGTCAAGCCGATACGCAAGATGAAATCACCTCCCTGGCAGATATCGATACCATTGATGCCTTCGCCCTCTCCAACGGCATGCCGGCCGTACGCTTCTGGGCGTTCGACCGCGACACACCCAGTGGAAGCGGAAACAATACCAGCAGCGGCACAACCGTTCCGGCGCTTGGATACACCCATGAGTTCCTGAACACGCTGCACGTTCAGTAACCAAAAACCAGTTAAGCGTCTGCGGAGCAATCCGCAGACGCTATCTTGATGTTTCAGCATTTCAGGGTTGTTATAGTCTTGGTGGCTTCAGGCGAAGCGGACCTTCACATCCGGTCGGTCGGCCAGATGAATGCTTTCGACAAACCGTACGCTGCCGCTTTGACGGGTCATGACGATGGACGAGGTACGGGTTCCATCTCCAAAGAAGCGGACGCCTTTCATTAAGGCGCCTTCGGTCACGCCGGTGGCCGCAAAAATTAAGTGGTCGCCAGGCGCGAGATCTTTGGATGTATAGATTTTCTTCTTATCGGCGATACCCATCTTGCGCGCGCGTTCTTCCTGTTCGGGACTGTTCATCACCAGCCGTCCCAGGATTTCGCCGTTGAGGCAGCGGACTGCCGCCGCGGTAATTACGCCTTCCGGGGCTCCGCCGATTCCCATCACCGCGTGAACGCCGGTGCCCACCACTGCCGCCGCGATTCCGGCGGAAAGGTCGCCATCGCTGATAAGCCGTATGCGCGCCCCGGCTTTGCGAATGTTGGCAATCAAGTTTTCGTGTCGGGGACGCTCCAGTACTACAACCACCAGGTCTTTCACCTGGCGGTCAAGGCGCTTGGCGATGGCTTTCAGGTTGTCCGCAACCGGCGCGTCGAGATCAACTGCATCTTTGCAGGAAGGCCCAACGACCAGCTTTTCCATATAGCAGTCGGGTGCATTCAATAAGCCGCCTTTTTCGGAAGCCGCCAGCACTGTAATTGCTCCGGGCGATCCAGTGGCGCACAGGTTCGTGCCTTCCAGCGGGTCGACCGCAATGTCTACCTGGGGAAAGGCTGATCCGTCATGCCAGCCCGCTCCTACATGTTCGCCGATGTACAGCATAGGAGCTTCATCGCGCTCTCCCTCTCCGATCACGATGGTTCCGCGCATCGGAACGGTTTCCATGGTGCTGCGCATGGCCTCGGTGGCTACTTTATCGGCCTTATGACGGTCGCCCTCTCCCATCGTTTGCGCGGAAGCAATGGCGGCATCTTCCACGACCCTTACAAATTCAAGGGCCAGTTCAAACTCCAGATTGGCGGCAGCCTTCTTTTCCACTGCGGGTTTTTCCTTTGCTTCGATCGCCATAAGGGCCTCCGGTTGCTTGTTGGGTCTGGACCCGAGCTAAAACGCGCTGATACCGGTAATGTTCTCGCCAATAATCAGCGCATGAATGTCATGCGTGCCTTCGTAGGTTTTCACGGTTTCCAGATTCATCATATGGCGCATGATTGGGTAGTCGTCGGCAATGCCGTTGCCGCCCAGAATGTCGCGGGCCATGCGGGCACACTCCAAGGCCATCCACACGTTGTTTCTCTTGGCCATTGAAATATGCTGGTGCGCAGCTTTTCCTTCGTCTTTGAGCCTGCCTACCTGAAGCACCAGGAGCTGCGCCTTGGTGATCTCACTGATCATCCAAACCAGCTTCTCCTGCACAAGCTGATGAGATGCAATCGGTTGGTCGCGGAACTGCTTACGCACTTTGGAATATTGCAGGGCCGTGTCGTAGCAGGCCATCGCCGCCCCCATCGCGCCCCATGCAATGCCGTAGCGGGCTTGGTTAAGGCACATCAGCGGGGACTTCAGTCCGTCGGATTTTGGTAGCAGATTTTCCGCGGGGATATGAACGTCCTGCAGGGAGAGGCCGGAGGTAACAGAGGCGCGAAGCGACCATTTGCCATGAACATCGTGCGCTTTGAAGCCGGGCCTGTCTGTTTCCACCAGAAAGCCGCGCACTCGATTGTCATCGGCCTCAGACTTGGCCCAAACCACGGCCACATCGGCAATCGAGCCGGAGGTGATCCACATCTTCTCTCCGTTCAGCACGTACTCGTTGCCGACTTTCTTTGCCCGAGTCCGCATGCCTCCAGGATTGGAGCCGAAATCGGGTTCGGTGAGGCCAAAGCAGCCGAGCTTTTCACCCTTCGCGAGTCCAGGAAGCCATTTGTCTTTTTGTGCATCCGTCCCAAAGGCGTAGATGGGATACATCACCAATGCGGACTGCACGCTTACGAACGAGCGCAAGCCACTATCGCCGCGTTCCAACTCCTGTGTGACGAGGCCGTATTCCACATTGGACATTCCGGCGCAGCCGTAGCCCTTGAGGTTCGCGCCGAAAAAGCCCAGTTCGCCCATGGGCTTGACCAACTCCCGGGGAAACCGCCCGTCGCGATTGCATTGCTCGATGATGGGGATGACGTTGTCTTCTACGAACTTGCGGGTAGTATCGCGAACCAGTCGCTCTTCGGAGCTGAGGAGGGAATCGAGCTCGATGAAATCCACTCCTTTGAATTTAAAAACAGACATAAGGACTCTTTTCTTCTTTTTGGGCTTCCAGATTCATATTGGGATAAAGACTTACATCAAGTGGGCGGAAAACAGTACGGTCGGGAATGCGGTGTTTTTCCGCGCACGGCAAACTTTACAAGCTAACAGACAGGCAAAGGCGGGTCAAACAAAACAGGCTGCCTGCAAGCGCATCCAGAGGGTTTGTTTATTAAACACGCGGCGGGAAGATGAATAAAAAAACGAAAAACCTAAAATTTGGCGCGTTCCTCAAGGGTGCGTGAGTAGCGATTTCGCGCTCTGTGGTACATGGCTCAGGGTCTGTACTTAAAGAGCTACTCCGCACTATCTTGGGAAATGGTTCTTTCTATTGCTTTGATTCCTCAAGAAACATCAACACGCGATCGGATGTCCATGTGGCGGCGCCACATCCGAAACTGTACACATATTACGGTATTTCTGGGGCTAGATCGAATACGATTTCCGAGATAGCAGCACAAAACATTCTTCCCTCTATGTGCTGTAGTCTGCGTTGATGTGTACGTATTCAGCGGTGAGGTCGCAGGAGAGAAACTCGAGGTTTGCCTTACCCGCACCCAGCGTGAAACGGATTTCATAGGTAGGCTCCTTCATGGTCTGGTGAGCGCGGTTCTTATCGAATGGATGGGCCACTCCGTTGCGGCAGATCTGCTGGCCTCCTAAGTAAATGTTGATGCGGCTGGGGTCGATCTTAACTCCGGAGTATCCAATCGCCGCCAGCAGCCTTCCCCAGTTTGGATCGGCTCCGGCCCAAGCCGTCTTGACCAGAGGCGAGTTGGCAATCGAGCGCGCGATCTGCCGCGCATCCTTCTCGGAGCTCGCTTGTTCGATCTTGAGGCGCACGACATGCTTGACCCCTTCTCCATCGGCCACGATTTGTTGCGCCAGCGAACGGCAAACGCTGTGCAGAGCGGCTTCAAACGGCCGGCGGACAGCGCCCAATCCGACTTCGCTTTTGCCGCTGGCAAGCAGCAGCACCGTGTCGTTGGTCGAGGTATCCCCGTCGATAGAGATATTGTTGAAGCTCACATCGACCGCGCTGCGCAACATCTTCGCCAGGCTGGAAGGTGAAGCGTCGAGGTCTGTAAACAGATAGACCAGCATGGTCGCCATGTTCGGATGAATCATGCCCGCGCCTTTGGCTACTCCAGCCAGGCAAACGGAGCGTCCGCGATGGCTGATTTCTTCATATGCAATCTTGCTGCGTGTGTCCGTGGTCATGATCGCGGTGGCAAAGTCGGGTAGAGCTTCATGCGAAGCTCGGTGAATCAAGCCGGGCAGGGCGGCGGTGATTTTTTCTACGGGCAGGGGCACCCCGATAATGCCGGTGGACGAAGGAAACACCTGGTGCGCGGGCGCTTTGATTTGTTTTGCCACTTCGCGGCACACGGTATTTGCTGCGCGCAGGCCATGTGCACCGGTGGCACAATTGGCGTTTCCCGCGTTCACGAGTAGAGCGTGAACCCTGCCGCGTGATCGGCTCAGGTTCGCGCGGCCAACAGTGACCGGCGCGGCAACCACTTGGTTGCGTGTAAACATGGCCGCCGCCGAAGCGCCCTCAGGGGCCAAAGCCAGGGCCAGATCGGGCTTGCCGCTGGCTTTGATTCCAGCGGTAGCAGCGGAGAAGAGGAATCCCTGCGGAGGGCTGATGTTCAAATTTGGATCCTTACCAATGGGATAGGTATCAGCGGGTCGCGCATGCCGTTATTGTTCTTGGGGATCGTGCCGCGCACCATGGCAATTTCGTCGCAAGCCGTCAGGTTCGGACAATGCACGCAGTCTTTATAAATCTTGTCGGGAAGCTCCTCGCGCGTGGCGAAGGAGAACCCCATGTGAGCGAAAAAGTCTGGGATGCGCGTAAACAGGCACACGCATGTCACGCTGTGCCGGTCCGCCTCGCGCAACAGGCCTTCCACCAGCAGCCTGCCTGCTCCAATGCCTTTGGCATCGGATGAGACCGCGATCGAGCGGATTTCCGCCAGGTGCATTCCGTAAAGGTGGAGGGCACCGCATCCCACAATCTGGCCGTTTTCTTCCGCGACCAGGAAGTCGCGGATGTTTTCGCAAAGCTCCGGGGTGGTGCGCGGCAAAAGCGTACCTACTTCCGCGTAAGGCTGAATGATGGCGTGAATTTGCGCCACGTCGGGAAGAACTGCGTTACGCGTATGTGCCATGGGCCACCACCGTCAACTCCGAGAGCTTGTGGCGGGCTTCCGCCAATGCCTGCGAAACGCGCGCAGGGGCCGTGCCGCCGGGAACATCATGGCAGGCAAGAACGGCCTTCACGGTTAAATGTTGGTGAATGTCGGCGGCAAAGCCTGCGCTGAATTGCCGAAGCTCTTCGACCGAGAGGTCCTGCAGCTCGCAACCTTTTTCCACGCAGTGTTGCACAGCATGAGCTACCGCTTCATGGGCTTCGCGAAACGGCACGCCGTGCTGCGCCAGATAAGTGGCGGCGGCCATGGCGTTCATGAAGCCGCACTCGCAAACGGCCTGCATGCGGTCGAAGTTGAACTCCACGAGCCGTATGAACCCAGCGGCAATTTCGGTGCAATCGGTAGCTGTGGTGGTGGCCTCAAACAGGGGTTCCTGCGTCTCCTGCATGTCTTTGTTATAGGCGAGCGGCAGACCTTTGACTGTTGTCAGGAGCGCCACTTGATTGCCTATGAGGCGCGCTGCTTTTCCGCGAATCAGTTCCAGGGCATCGGGGTTCTGTTTCTGCGGCATTGCGCTGCTTCCCGTGGAATATGCCTCTGGCAGGCGGATGAATCGGTATTCCTGGGTGGCAAACAAGATGAATTCTTCGGCCAGGCGGCTCAAGTGGAGGCCGAGCAGAGAGAGCGCATTCACAAACTCCAGCGCAAAATCGCGGTCGCTGGTGGCGTCCATGCTGTTGGCCGTGGGACGGGTAAATTCCAGTTGCCGGCAAGCCAGCATGCGGTCGAGTGGGAGTGTCGCCCCGGCCACCGCGCCTGAGCCAAGCGGGCTTACATTGACCCGGTGACGGCAATCGGTCAACCTCTCCAGATCGCGCCAGAACATTTCAAAGTAAGCCAGCAGCCAGTGCGATACCAGCACCGGTTCTGCTCGCTGTAGATGCGTATAAGCGGGCATTGCAGCTTCACCGGCGTCAATCGCCCGATTCAGTAATGCCTCAAGCAGGTCTTGGAGCTTACGCCGAAGGTCGTCAATGCGATCGCGGACGAAAAGACGAAGGTCAGTCGCAATTTGTTCATTGCGGCTGCGTCCACTGTGGAGCTTCTTGCCCACATCGCCGATTAAGCTGATCAATTGCTTTTCGACGAAGTGGTGGATATCCTCAGCCTCCGTATCATGCAGGAAGCTCGGTTCATCCTGGCTCTTCTTCGCAATCTGGTCCAGTCCTGCGAGAATCAGGTCCCATTCGTCGTCTGAAATAATGTGCGCCGCGCCCAACGCTTGCGCGTGGGCGCGGCTGGCCGCCAGTTCATACAACAACAGTTTTTGGTCGAATGGAAACGATCTCTGCCACTGTTCAAAGCGCGGATCGAGTGGCTGCCGGAACCGCCCCGACCACATCTTCACTTCGTAACCTCTTGCCGCAGCCGCGCGCGGGAGCGCGCCGGAAGGCCCAAAATGCGGATGAATCCCTCGGCGTCTTTCTGGTTGTAGCTCGCGCTCATCGTAAACGACGAAAGGTCGGTGCGGTAGAGCGAGTAGTCAGAATGGCGTCCGGCAATGATCACATTGCCTTTGTATAGCCGCAGTTCGACCGTACCGGTAACTTCCTTCTGTGTCTGCTCGACAAAGCCATCCAGTGCTTCGCGAAGCGGCGTAAACCACAGGCCAAAGTAAACCAGTTCGGCATACTTTAGAGCGAGTTCCTGTTTAAAGTGCATGACGTCGCGGTCCAGGCAAAGTGCTTCCAACTCGCGGTGGGCGGTGAGCAGTAGAGTTCCACCCGGTGTCTCGTAGCAGCCGCGCGACTTGATGCCGACAAAGCGGTTTTCTACCAGATCCACGCGCCCGATCGCATTGCGCCCGCCAATTTCATTGAGCAATTCGAGCAGCGTGACCGGCCCCAATTCCTGGCCGTCGACGGAGACCGGAATACCGCCTTCAAACGCGATGCGCACGGTTTCCTCGCGATCGGGAGCTTCCTGCGGAGAGCGTGTAAGCTGCCATGTCGAATCCAGGGGAGAATTGGCCGGATCCTCCAGTTCGCCGCCTTCATGGCTCAGGTGCCAGATATTGCGGTCGCGGCTGTGGATCTTCTCGCGGCTGGCGGCCACGGGAATGCCGCGCGCCTCGGCATAGTCGAGGCAGTCTTCGCGCGATTGCAGCGTCCACTCGCGCCATGGGGCAATGACTTTCAATTCGGGGGCGAGCGCCTGAAATGCGTGCTCGAATCGAACTTGATCGTTGCCCTTGCCGGTGCATCCATGGGCAAGCGCGGTGGCGTTTTCCTGCAGGGCCACTTCGGCCTGGTGCTTGGCGATAACCGGGCGGGCCAGCGCCGTTCCCAGAAGATACTTATGCTCATAGACAGCCCCGGCACGCAAAGCGGGAAAAACATAGTCGGCGAGGAACTCTTCGCGCAAGTCTTTCACCACAACCTTGGCCGCGCCGGTCTTGTGGGCTTTTTCCACAACCGCGTCCATGTCGTCGCCCTGGCCTACGTCGGCGATCATGGCGATGACGTCGCAGTTATAGTTTTCCTTGAGCCATGGAATGATGATGGAGGTATCCAATCCTCCTGAGTACGCTAAGACAACTTTCTCACGCATGATTGCTCCTTGACGGCCGGCGGCGCATTCCGCTCCCCAGCAACAAAAGTAAAATTGCTTTTTGCACGTGCAGCCGGTTTTCCGACTGGTCGAAGACTACGGATCGCGGCGAGTCAATTACGTTTGCCGCAACCTCCTGCCCGCGATGCGCCGGCAGGCAGTGCATGAACAACGCATGCGGAGCCGCAAAAGCCATCAGAGCCTGATTGACCTGATACGGGGCAAAGATCTGTGCTCTCTCCGCGGCTTCGTCTTCTTGTCCCATGCTCGCCCAGACATCGGTGTAGACGGCATCGGCGCCCGCGACCGCCGCGCATGGATCTTCGATAACCTCAACTTGTGCGCCTGTTTCCGAAGCAAGCTCCATGGCTGCTGCCGTGATATCCATGCTCGGCGCATAGTGCGGAGGCGTAGCGATGGAAAGCTTGCTGCCAAGACTGGCAGCCACTAGCATCAGCGAGTGAGCCATGTTATTGCCATCGCCCACGTAAGCCAGGTGGATCTGGCGCGCGTCGCCGAATTTTTCCTGCAAGGTGAAAAAGTCGGCAAAGGCCTGGCAAGGATGCTCCAGGTCGCTCAATGCGTTGATCACCGGGATGCTGGCGTTCTTGGCCATCTCCACCACCGTTTGATGTTCGTACGTCCGCAGCACGACTGCATCCACCCAACGCTCCACGTTGTGAGCGATGTCGGACAGAGGCTCGCGTTCGTGCAAACGGCTGCGAGTCTGGTCCACGAAGAATGAAGTTCCCCCGAGGCTCGCCATGCCCGCCTCAAAGGTGAGCCGGGTGCGCAGCGATGCTTTCTCAAAGAAGAGCGCCAGCTGCTTCCCGGAGAGCGCACCGCGAAAATCCGCCGGGCGCTGTTTGATGATGTTGGTCAGCTCAAAAAGCGAGCGGATCTCCTCCGGAGAAAAATCTTGCACCGAGAGCAGATCACGTGCCGCGAAAGGCTGTTCGTGATCCAAAGGCGCGGCGAGCGCCGAAGTATTGTAAAGACGTTCCGGCATCATTAGCTTCTCCCTTCGAGCGCGACTTCTGCCGGCTCCGCATGATTTTCCTGCGTGTGATTGGCCAGTACCTCGGTTAGTTCTTCCACAAAAGTGTCTACATGCTTCTGGTGGATGATGAACGGCGGCAGAAGCCGGATCACCGTTTCGTCGGTGCGGTTCACGATGATGCGCCGCTCCAGCAGATCTTTAAATACGGCCTTGGCCAGATCAGCCGATTCCAATTCCAGGCCGATCATCAGTCCCATGCCGCGCACTTCACGAATGGCTGTATATTCCTGCTGCAGGTCTTTAAGCCGCTTCATCAGATAGGTGCCGGTGCGCTGTACGTGCTTGAGAAATTTCTCCTTATCGAGCACGCGCAAAAGCTGCAGAGCGACGGCGCAAGCCAATGGGCCTCCGCCGAAGGTGGTGCCATGCATGCCCGGATGCATGCACTGTGAGACCTTTTCCGTGGCCAGGAGCGCCCCCAGAGGCAAGCCGCCTGCGAGCGGTTTTGCAACGGTAACCAGGTCGGGCTGAATGCCGTAATGCTGATACGCGAACCAACGTCCCGTGCGGCCGAGGCCGCTCTGAATCTCATCGGCGATCAGTAGGGCATTGTGCTTGTCCGCAAGGCGACGGGCCGTTTGGGCGAACTCCTGGCTCACAGGACGGATGCCTCCCTCGCCCTGAACGAACTCAAAGCCGAGGGCGCACACACTGTCGTCGAAATTGCGCTCAAGGTCTTCCACGTCGTTAAACTTCACAAACTGCACGCCGGGAACGCCTGGAGCAAAAGGCTCGCGGTACTTCTCTTTGTGCGTTGTGGAGAGGGCTCCGAAGGTGCGTCCATGGAAGGCATGCTCTAGCGCCAGAATCCGCCATTTCCCATGGTTGCCATTGGAGGATTCGGCGGAGTTTGCCCGTGAATAGGCGCGAGCTACCTTCAGGGCTGCCTCCCAGGCTTCTGTGCCGCTGTTCGTGAAGAAGGCCCGGTCCATGCCGCTGATCTTCGTCAGCGCCGCGGCCAGTAACCCCTGGAACTCGTGATAGAAGAGGTTGGACGTATGAATCAACAGCTTCGATTGCGCGGCGATGGTCTTAGTGATCGCAGGATGCGCATAGCCAAGCACATTTACCCCGATGCCGCTCAACAGGTCGAGATAGCGTTTGCCTTTGCTGTCATATACGTAAACGCCGCGACCGCGCTCCAGCATGACCGGATAGCGGTCATAAGTCGAGAGCAGCAACTGCGATTCGAGTTTGCTTGTCCGATCCAGGTTCACGCTACCGACACCTCCGTCCCACAATCGATTTTTGAGAAATAGAACTGCGGCAAAGTCTCGACCTCAGCCGCCGGCAGGATGCGCACACGGTTCACGCCGCTCAGCAGCGCTTGCTTGCACGCTTCGAGCTTAGGCAGCATGCCGCCACGAATGACCGATTGCTGTGCGAGCTCGGAGACGCGTCCCAGGTTGAGCCAGCGAATCACCAGCCCGTCGGCATCCTTCACGCCCGGCACATCGGTCAGGAAGATCAAAGCGTTGGCGTGGCAGGCGACTGCGCACGCCGAAGCCATCTGGTCGGCGTTGACGTTGTAATACTGACCGTCGCAGCCCAGCGCCACGCTGGAGATTACCGGAATGGAGCCTTGCTGCCAGATCGCGTTGATCCATGCCGGGTCGACCGAAGAAATCTCTCCAACAAAGCCCAGGTCGTGTCCGTTGGACGTCTTCTTGCGCGCGCGGAAGGTAAGGCCGTCGCCGCCGCACAATCCCACCGCCGGCGCTCCGAGGGTGCCGAGAGCGGCCACCAGTTTTTTGTTCATGTGGCCGGCGAGGACCATCACGGCAAAATCGCGGGTCTCGGCGTCGGTCACGCGCAGTCCGTCGACAAACTCGCTGGTTTTTCCAATCTGTCCAAGCACGCGGGTGAGCGCTGCGCCGCCGCCATGCATGACCGCCACCTGATGCTCATCCGCCAGGTCCTTGATCGCCAGTGCGGCGCGATGCAGCAGAGCATTGTCCTCAAGTGTTGCCCCGCCAAGCTTTACAATGATCCTCATCTCAGGCCCTCCTCTTCGTTCCACCCAAACATCAGGTTCATGTTTTGCACCGCCTGTCCGGCAGCGCCCTTCATCAGATTGTCCAGGCATGACACCATGACCATGCGCTTGCCGTCCGGCGCTATCGTGAATCCCAGGTCGCAATAGTTGGAATGCAGTGAGTATTGAATTTGCGGAAGCTTGCCGTGAGGGAACACCCGCAGCCATGGGCAGCCTTCATAGAATGAGCGCAGCAGGCCCTCGATCTCGCTTGCCTGCGTAGCTGACTTCATCCGCACATAAATGGTTGAAAGAATGCCGCGCGGAATCGGAAGCAGATGCGGTGTGAACACCAGTTGATCTGGCGCCAGCCCCAACTGCTCGAGAATCTCGCCCGTGTGGCGATGAGCAAAAACCGAGTACGCGGAGAAGTTTTCCGCTACTTCCACAAAATGAGTTTTCTGCGTGGGCTGTTTGCCCGCGCCCGAGACGCCTGATTTCGAATCGCAAATCGCTCCGAACGAAAGATCGAGTCGTCCTGAGCGAACTAGCGGCGCGAGCGCCAGAATGACCGATGTGGCATAGCAGCCAGGGTTCGCAACAAGATCAGCCTCTTTTAGCTTGCTGCGCTGCAGCTCGGGAATGCCGTACACAGCTTGAGCCGTCAGCCTGTCGGCCTCCGCCGGGTCTGCATCTTTGAACTTGTAGATGGCCCGATATTCCGGGCTAGAAATCCTCCACGCTCCGCTCAGGTCGATCACGCGGATGCCTCTCCGCATCGCCTCCGGTACCCACTCCCGCGAAAGCTCATGCGGCGTGGCCAGAAAGAGCAAGTCAATGCCCTTGTTTCTTAGCTTTTCCCACTGGAACGTCTCCAACGGATATCCGCCATTCCCGCTCAAGTGCGGATAGACTTCGTCTAGGTTGGCGCCTGCCGCGCTCTCCAGGGTCGCGCTCTCTTCCCGAGCGAAGAGCACCGGCTTCTTCACTTTCGGGTGGCGCAGCAAAAGCCGGGTCAGTTCAAAACCGGCATAGCCGGTGGCACCCACAATTGCGGGTTGAATGCTGGCCCCGGGCCGAGTTGGGGCAAACGAAATGTTCGCGGAAAAAGCGGACTCTGTGGCTGCCGGCTGAATGCAATCAGCCGGCCGAATGATCGTAGGCATTAGGCGCGCATTCCTTCTAGCCGTGCCTGCAGCTCCCGGGCCTCTTTATTGTTGGCGGTAATGATCAGCAGGGTATCGTCGCCTGCCACAGTTCCTACGATCTCGTCCCAGGCCTCGGCGTCAACTGCGGCGGCCACCGGCTGCGCTCCGCCGGAAATCGTTTTGATCACCAGCAGGTTTTGTGCGCGCCGGACATCGCGCACAAACTCCTTCATCACTCGCGAGACTGCCGGCACCGGGTCTGGGGTGGCGTCCCCGTTGGGCAGCACATAGCCTTCGGGAGTCTTTACCAGCCGCAGGTCGTGTAGATCGCGGGAGAGCGTGGCTTGCGTCACCTGAAAGCCGCGGCGGCCCAGCAGCTTGCACAGCTCTTGCTGGTTCGGCAGCGGACCGTCGTGCGCGAGTTCGACGATGACTTGTTGGCGGGACAATTTCGACATGCGAATAATTATGCAATCAAATGTATAAATATGCAGACCTAAAAATACTAGGAAATTTCTTTCGCGTCAATAGGGAAAGCTGGGCAAATGAACACTTTCTAAGAAAAAATTCTTTGGGGGCTTCTCAGGGGGAGAATTCTCAAGAATTGATACATCCGGGGGAAGTGGAAGCAAGGGGAGGAATTGAATGCTGGGGCCGCTCTCGCTTACTCTTGGCGCCTTCCGTTTAGCAAGTAGGTAATACGCGCCACAACGATTGGTTGCTCGCTGACGTAGCGCGGTTGCCTGCGGCAGTTTTGGTGCAACTCAACCGCCTACTCGTTGTTTCCTCGCATTTCGTACTTCCCTGAGCATGAAGATTCACACATTTTCTCAATAAACACATGTAATGTTTTGATCTCCACTGTCACTATCTGGCAGCGTTTCTATAAATTTGCAACAGCCTCCCATCCAATCGGCAACTCCCTTTGTGCGGCACTTAGGTGAGGGTGAAACCGACGTAGGGAAATCCGGCCCAGGAACGTTTAGCAGGTATATAGCAATGATTTGCTGGTGATTGTTGTGATCGACTGCCAAGGGTGTTGATGGCTCACAGCAGGAGATCGTCACACGTCGTTAGCCTTGTTTGACCCAACCACCTTTCAGGAGAAGATTATGAGTAATCCTGTTGTCCCCACTGCGCCCAAGCCTCTACCCTTGCACTCCACCATTCTTGCCCTCAAACCGACCGATCTTGAGGGAGCACGGCAAGCCATCCTCGCCCATCGCGTACAGGTTGCGCATTTTGGTCCCGCCTATACCAATCTTGCGGCGCAAAGCGCGCCCCACGCAGCCATATTTGCGGCGGCCTTTGCGCGGAGCTTGCAGACCCCCGAAGAGGTTCATCAATTTTTTTCCGGCATCGCCGTGGCTGCACCTGCGGACCGTAAAGCGATCGTGGTCGCAAACCGCGAAAATCACAACGGAATGGGCGTGGTCCATGCAATCGGCAGTTTGCCGGACGCCCAGGCGCAGGCCCTGATGCACGATTTTCTGATGGAAGGAGATGCCGTCCATCCCAAGGCGGTGGGGGACGCGGCGCTGTGGCTCTCGGGGTGCGGCGGAGCCCTGCTTCAGGCGAACTTTCCACTGCCCCAGCCAAATCCCGCCCACGATGGTTTCTTCGATGATGTGGGAAATTTCTTCAAAGGCGCCGCGCACGCTATCGCCAGCGCAGTGACTACTGTAGTTCATGCCATTGGCAACGTCGTAGGCGACATTGTGAAAGGCATAGCTCATATTGTGACCGTAGTGGTCAACTGGACGGTGGACCAGGTGAAGAACCTCATCCACGGTTTATTGGCTGCGGGCCAGACGATTGCGCACGTGATCTCGAGCGCCGTCAACGGCATCTACAATGCGTTCAAGAAAGTGGTTCAGGGAATTCTGGCGCTTGGAAAGTCGATTGGAGAGGTATTGCAGTCCGTCGTGAACTTCGCGGTCTCTGCAATTGCAGCCACCGTTCGGGCGCTCAAGGAACTGGGACAGCAAATTGTCCACATCGTGGGCTGGCTGGCCGGTAAAGCGTTCAACGTGGTCAAGAATTTTGTGGAAGCCATCGTCCACGTGGGAGAACAGATTGGAGAAATCCTCGCGGCGGCCGTCCGATTTGGCGCTGCGCTGGTCGCAGATTCCGTGAAAGCTTTGATTGCGATCGGCCAGACCGTGGGGAACATACTGGTGGCTGCCGTCACGCATCCGGGGAACTTCGGGGAAGCCGTAGTGCTCTCGCTGCATAATCTCGGCCATACCATCGGTTCGTTGATTGACGATGTTAAGCACCAGGGACTTCAATACGTGCGGGCTGTCGCTACTTCTGTGGCGCGGATCGGCACTCAGATCGTGGATCTTGCGGCTTACATTGCCAACGCCGCAATGGATGTTACCAAGGAGGTTGTTGGTGGGTTGATCGCCGCCGGGCGCACCATTGGCGACTTGGTGTTTCATCTTGCTCAGACTGCGGTTGGGGCGGTGCGCAACGTAATTCAGGCGGCGTTTGAACTCGGGCAGAGCCTGATTCAAGTGGTGCGTGGCCTCGTCCAGGTGACGGGCGCCATGTTAACGGCTGCCGTTAAAGCGATCTTTGCTTTGGGCAAGTCGGTCGTGGACTTCCTCCGGGCCGCTGTTTCCAGCAGCATCGATCTGGCCGAGCGGTTGATTGCTGCCGCGATCCAGGCGGGCGAAGCGGTTGTGAATGTTCTTGGAGCCGCTCTAACCGAAGGCGCTTTGGTCCTGCAGCGTGCTTTGCACGCCATCTTTGTCCATCTGGGACCAATTGGAGAAGCGCTGGATTGGATCATGGTGCAAACTCAAGCCGTGGCTACTTCAGCATGGAAGACCGTTGTTACCGCCCTTGACGCGGCGGGGCATCAGGTCAAGCAGATTCTCGATTGGGCCAAGGCGAAATCCAACCAAGCGCTCAATGTCGTCATTGCAGGGCTCACGGCCGCAGGCAATGCGATTGCTCATGTGATCGATTGGGCCAGGACGGCGGGCGATGCTGCCATGCAACTGGCGGGCGAAGCTCTGTTTCGTGCCGGCCAAACGGTCAACGACATCCTGCTCTGGGCGGAAAAAGACGCTCTGCCCGGCTTGGAGGCTTTCGTCAAAGGGTTGCTGAATGCTGGGGCAAAGATCGCAGACTTGGTCGTGTGGGCCGCGGGCCGCACCGTGCAAATCGCACAACAGGTGGTTGGCGAATTGCTGAGTGCAGGTGCGAACATGGCGCAGCTTGTTGCCGATACGCTCGTCCACCCCGGTAATGCCACGCACAATCTGATGCAGGCATTCTTGCAACTCGGCAAAACACTAAAAGACGTGGTGAATTCGGCAATTGTCCAGCCCGCCCAAGATGCGGCGCAACGCGCTCTCGCAACCTTGAAAGATCTTGGTCACTCGGCTCTGGACGTGCTTAAGGCGGCAGCGGAGATCGGAGCCAGTGCGTTGGGTACCGTTTTTACATTGATCCTCGAGTGGTTCCCTGGTTCCTATCGCCCCTTGTCCCCCACCGAGCATCAAGCTGCTGTGAACGTCTTCGGAACTTCCATTCCTCTCGATCAGGTACGGCTTGCCGTGCTTTCCATCCCGGTCGATGTGATTGAGTGGATCGAGCAGAAGGCCACCGGACAGCCGGGTCGCGCGTTCACCACCATGACGTTGATTAACTATCCTTCTTGGGAAAAGCTCACCACCGATCAAGTGATGCATGAGTTGACCCACGTATGGCAGAACTTCCAGGTTGGCCCCATCTACATGGTCGAAGCCATCGAGGCCCAGATGTCAAAGGCGGGTTACAACTATGGATTCACAGACAATCCTCAGGGCTGGTTGAATGGCGAAGGCGGGCAGGCGGCGCTCAAAAAGGCCAACGGCAACTTCGATGCCTTCAATCGCGAGCAGCAAGCCATGATCATGCAGCACTACTGGATGCGGCGCTTTGGAACGGCTCAAGGCGAGTTTATCGAGTGGCAACCTTACAACAACGTGGTACGCGGAGCCCACGGGGCCACTGCCTGAGAGGTATCGCTTCCGATGGTTCTTCCGATAATCCGTGACGCTTATGCATGGATTGTGGCCGGGCCAGCCCTTGCGCTGGCCCGGCTCTCTGTACTGGCGTCTGCTCATCGTTCCCATCGCCCGGTGTTGGAAGTCGGGTCCTTACAGGAAGCCATTCCTCATCTCAACCATGCGGCGGGTGTCTTGCTGGTTGGCGGTATGCATCGTTCTCTCTCCGATCTCCCCGGAGTATTTCTTGAAGCTCCCAATGGCCGGCGGGTACCGGTTGGATGGTTGCCGGATGTGGGTGGCAGGCTGGAAACCTATGCACACGCGGCGGCGCAAGTCCAGCTTCGTTGTGGGCAAGGTCAGGAACGCGGCCCGCTCGCGCTGCTGGGAGAAAACGGCTCGCGGTATCTCGATCTCACCGGAAAAATAAGAACAATCCTTGAAGACACGCAGGACAAATTGGCGTTAGTTCAGTGGACTGCGGAGCGCATTGTCCGAAGGGATCTGGTAAAAGCTCTTGGTGTCGGACTCGGCGCCGCGATCTATTGTGGCCACGGCGTAGCCGCCGGGTGGGTTGGCTACGGTGGTTTTGACGGTGATGACGCTGCCGCTGCCTGCGGCAATCCCATTGGTGCAGTCCTCTCCATCGCCTGTTCTGTTTCCGCAGGCTCAGGTGCGTTGCAAAGTTTTTCGGAGAATCTGGCGCTGTCTGGCCTGTGCGCCGCTGCCTTCGGAGCTGTGCAGCCTACCCTGCACGAACGGAATGTCGAATTGGCTCTTGCCCTCTCTGCGGCGCTTCAGTCGCCAGCAATCATCACTCTTGCAGACTTGGTAAGCGCGTCTGGTATACCGGCGGATGGGCTGGAAAGCTATCGCATCGCAGGTGACCCACTGGCGCCACTGCTCGGAGATGCTGGCGCCATGGTCAAAGCGCGCGCGGTATTCGCACCGGCCCCGAACGATATCCTGCCGGTAGTGCCGCTCTCATCGTGGGCAGCCATGCGGGAAGGATCGTAACCGCCCCCCTGGCGCCGGCCGAAGAAGTGAAAGAGAAAGAAGCGAAGGGTAGAGAAATCTGCCCATCGAGCACAAATACATGCCAATATATTTTCTTTGCTGGCTGTCGCCGCGAGTATTGAAAAAGGCAGCCCTGATTCAAGGGCCGCCTTCAAAGTCGCGTTATGTCGAGCGCAATAGCAGATAACAAAGACAGCAAGTAAACAGACTCCCTACTGCTGGCGGAGTGGAGGCATCGGTATTGGTATAGCGTATGTCCGAGCTCCAGCACCCACTCCGCCCGCACAGCCGTTGGGCGGTGTGGTGCACACATTCCTCGTCGAAGGACATTCTCCTGCCCAGAACATGTAGCCGAGCATTCCAGAGGTGGTTCCTGCTCCCGCCGGGGCAACGGTTTGCACGAAGCTGCCGGTTGCGTCCTCCAAGGAAGAGCTAAAATTGTTGCATTCGGGGATGGCCCTGGTGCCGTCTGTAATAAAGAGACTACCGGTAAATTTGGCGGGCGCTAACGGAGGAATGGGTGGAGCAAAGTTCGGTTTACCGTCTACGTGCTCCAGCCAGTTGCTCTCGGCGGCGGTAGCGCTCGTAGGCTGTTTGCTCGGTACCAGAGCATTGGCATAGTCCAATACCGGATTCGACGTTGTAAGCCACGTGGATGTGGCCATCTGGTCGATGCCAATCAGGAACCGGTCTCCAGTGCCGACATCAATGGTCAATCGGGCCGCCGGGTTGCTGCCGGTGGCGTCGTACGGGAGTTGGGAGCGATAAGCATCAAGGAACGCCTGCAGTCCGGTGAGGTTGGGAGTTATGTTCTCTTCATAATCGATTTCAATGCCCACGCCAAGAGACTTCGCCACCGCGGCGGCGTTAAGTCCTAGCTGCGTTGGATTGGACGCCAGCGCGCTGTTCCAGTTGCTCACAAAGGTGATGCCGCCGATCGCCAGCATGACCCGGATGTTCTTGCTGGTAAAGTAACTTACGACCTGCGCGTTCATGCCAATCGGCACTCCGCTCACGGTTTGCGCATCGCTGGTGCGATTGAGCAACTTGAGCGGGTCGAGAAACGCCAGCACAACCAGGTTGACAGACGGCGTTCCGTCGCCACGGTCGATCATCCAGTGGTTCTTGTTGTCGAAGTCGGTCATGTCGCGGACAGTCCCCCACGTGCACGCATCATTGCCACAGTGCCACGCGCCATAAATTTGAATCGGCGTTGCCTGGGCGGAATGAGAGGCCAATTGAATGACGATGCCCGCAATTCCGGCAAGCAGGGCATTCCTGGAGAGAAACCAGCACTTTTTAGGCATAAGTAGAAACTCCTTTCGTTTCGACCACAGCATTTTTTTGTACGGATAATGCCGTCCAATGTCCCAGAATGTGCCGAGCTTTTTGCTTGAAGAAAGATGAAGGTTGCTCTCATGCTTGGAGATCAACCGTTCTTTATCAAATGAAAGGCCCGAGTATAGGCTGCGCGCCCGGGAAAGATCAATCGCTATCGGTCCGTAGTTGTGGCGTTAAGGCCCTGCCTCACCGATAGTAGCCGCTCCTCGACCGAACAAACACTTCCGGCTTTCGCAAATCCGTGCGAGCTTTATAGACTTCGGGGCTCAGCGTGACGCGTACTTTAGAGAATGTTCCGGCCGGTTTTTGATCGGAGGGTTTGTAGCCGATCGTATAGCGGCTACGCAGCTCGTCGATCAATTGCCCAAGCTTCGCAGCGATTTCCTTCTTCGTAGTCTTGAGGACGGGCCCGCCGGTGATGTCCGCATATCGATTGATGTCTCCCAATCTCGCGCCGAACATCATTGTCAGAGGGTTTAAGTCCGCGGCAAACACAATGGTATCGGTCATGGCAGACCGGTCGATCAGGGCGGCGACCACAACCCCCGAGTGCATCAGGCTGTCCATGGCTTCGGTTTTCGTGTGCAGCCGCCGAGGCGCCTCTTTTCCCACCATCTTTCGCGTCGCAGCATTCGTAAAGTTTGCCGTTCCATCGGTGAGCCATACCATGACGCGCCGGCTGTCCGCAGGTGTGGCCTTCAACGCCTGCTCCACGGCTTCGTACATGTCTTCGTGGATGAAAGTCCCCTCTTTGCTCTTCATTTCCGAAGCTTTTCCAATGGCGGCTGCTGCCAAGGCATGGTCGGTGGTAAAGTCTTGCAAGACTTCGGTGTGCGAAGAGAACACCATGATGGAGACTTGATCCTGTGGCTTCAGATGGCCGAGCACCTCGAGAGCTCCCTCCGCTAGCGGTTTTAGGATCGGCTGGACCGACTCCGTCAGGTCGAAGAGAAAAACCACGGAAAGAGGAAGCCGGTCATGGCTGCAATATGTGACTGCTTGCGGTTTTCCATCCTCCTCAATCACAAAGTCCTTTGCCTCAAGGTCTCCGATTGGGTTGCCGCTCTTTTTCGATCCGACCAGAACATCCAGCATCACATATTGCGATGTCACCCTCATCACCGGAATGTCCCCGTCAACCGGGTGTGAGGGGCTTTGTGGCTGCTGCTGGGCGCTGGCAGACGCCGCTAATACGATGCCAAGGAAAAGAATCGACCATCGAAGGGACCCGTGTACCGACAATCGCTGTCTGCCGAGCAGCTTCATGGTTCCTCTTGAATCTGTGGTGTTTTGTTCAGATCAAATCATAAGGCAATGTTCGAATTTTGATCCAGAATGAGGATGCATTTGCGGTGCGCTTGCTGGGCCAGGCCAGATGCGTCCCTGAATCGTTGCTGCTCGTAGGCTTCGCAAGAAATAAGCGACAAGAGCGGAACAGTCTTGGGCGGGGTCAGTGCCACGAAAATATTTCCCGTTCAATCCCAGCATGGAGCTGGACGCTCTTTCAACCACAGGATAAAGTCCATGGCCGGCGGTGTGCCTCCGAGGAGCCTGAGCCTGGTTGCTCCCTGGGCGCGGTGGCCATGGCTGTGCATGCAGACCTGCATCACGGCCTCCGCAACGGAAAAACTGATTCCAGGGATGTAGGGAGTTTCCAGCCTTCGAGCCAGATTTGTCTCTTCAAGATTCGAGATCCAATCCAATTCACGCCCACACGTTTCGCGGTAACCGGCAGTCAAGGCGTCGAGCGTCTGTGGGACGGTTGATTCTTTCTTTTCGTCAAATGCGCTCTCCATGCTCAACGCGAGCCAAAAACGATTGGCGATGAGGATGTGATGCAAAAGCCTCCGTAGTTCATCGTCCTCGTTGGACGGTTTGTGCTGCGCGACTGCCTTCAATAGGCCGGCATTCGCGCTCCACTTGTGTTGGATCAGATCCCTCAGGAGGGTAAGCATGCGAGAACTTTACTAAAGCCGTCCCTGTTTTGGCACTAGGTTCTCCATTTTTTTGCTTCCCTTCGGCAAGCCGATGCCGCAGACTCTAGCACAACGAAGTTCTAATTTCCGAGCAACACTGGAGAATCCCAATGAGCATGAGAAAGATCAAAAAAGTAGGCATACTTTCCGTTGCGTTGACCTTTGCTGCGATCTACGCATGCATCTCGCTGCTGGTTATCCCGCTTGTGTGGCTTGGAATCGCGCTCACGATGGGGGAACTCGGTCAGAAGAATCTTCCACTCCAGGGGATGACAACGGCTGGGGCATTCATCGCCACGCTCTTCATTCCCGTGGTCTATGCCATCCTTGGGTTCATCGGAGGAGCGATCATCGGATTTGTTTACAATCTCGTGTCCAAAATGACGGGCGGGATTGAAATAGAACTCGAGCCCGAACCGACAGTGACAATGCCAGGAATTCAGGAACAGCGATAGGGATCCGGAATGCCCAAACGAAGCATCAACGAGGACGACCGGTTAGAAGATTTTGCCGCGCGTGAGATCGAATTAAGCGGCATTGCAAAAAAGGTGTATGTTGCTGGAACTGGTCCCGCCGTGATTGTGATGACGGAGATGCCGGGCATCAGCCCCGAGGTCGCTCGCTTCGCACGCTGGGTCCGAGACGATGGATTCACCGTTTACATGCCCTCGTTGTTTGGGCGCGACGGCGCAGTGCCGGATGCAACCGAAGGCGCTGCCGTCTTTCAGAAAGCTTGCGTGAGCGCCGAATTTCGTGCTCTTGCTGCTGGCCAGTCCAGCCCCGTGACCGTCTGGCTTCGTGCGTTGGCGCAACTGGCGCACAAAGAGTGCGGTGGGCTGGGCGTGGGCGCTATAGGGATGTGTTTTACCGGAAACTTTGCGTTGACCATGATGCTCGAACCCGCCATGCTCGCGCCCGTTCTCTCCCAACCTTCGCTCCCGCTCAATGATCCCGCCGGTTTGGAGATCGCGCGCAACGAGCTTGTAGCGATTCGTGAGCGTCTTGATCGGGAAGAACTCACGGTTCTGGCGTATCGCTTCGCTGGAGATCGATTCTGTACGGCCCAGCGGTTCGCCGCATACGCTGAGGCGCTAGGCGATCGCTTTGTTGGACGGGTACTGCCCGATAGCGCCGCGAACCCGCAGACCGCATCGTTCTTCACCCGCCACGTGGGCTGTCCGCACAGCGTCGTCACCGCCCACCTGATCGACGAAGCCGGTCAGCCAACAATCGCTGCCCGCGACGAGATTTTGGAATTCTTCAAGCTCCGTCTTGGTGTTGGAGCGGAATAAAGCCGGACCGCCGCATTTCCGCAATCCGAAGGGGCAGAGCTGGTCAGAACTCCTGGCTGAAGAGTTGACTCACACTCTTCTCGTTACGCCTTATAACTACCTCTTCGACCCACTCGCGCACCTTTTCATTCGTGCGAAAGAATGCTAATGCAGTAACTACATCCTTTGCCGTGCCCTCGTCACTCTTCGCCAGCAGGCCTAGCAAGAATTCAACTGCGTCATCCGATCGGTTCATGGCTATCGCCACAAGCAGGATCTTGCGTAGCGGAGCGGATATAGCCGTTTCCCATCTTTCTTTCAGCAAAGCCAATGCCTCCGGAAGCCGCGACGATCCCAAGGCGATCAGCGCTGTTTCGGCAATAGCCATGTCCTCGGAATCGATGAAGCCTGCAATCAGTGGCAGAGACCTCTCCGGCGCTGCTGCCAGCAGGCCTGAAAAGCATTCGGCCAGAACCTCCGGTTCGGTTTCTCCTGTCAGTATTCTCAATTTCAGCAGGAGTGCCCCGGCGTGACCTCCATTGACGGCGAGAGCCCGGGCAGCGCCGATTCTTGCCTCCGGCCACTTGTCGGCAAGCAGAGTAACGATCTCCTCCAGCGCCGCCGGATGTCTTGTCCGGGCAAGTGCCATTGCGCTCATGGCGCGTAGCTTCGTCGCTGCATCTACAGGTGGGCCAAAGGAAGGTTCCATCTGTATGTGATGAATCCCTAGTAGATAGACCTCCGGCTCGCTGTAATCTAATTCATATAAAGCGCCTATGATCTCCGCTGTCGCCGCGCAACCCTTATCCAGCTTGGCGGGGTTTGCCATCAATCGATGAAATGCTTCCACCAATGGGGGGACCAACTGCGCTTCGGATGATTGGGCTGCTATCTTTGCGGCTTTGGCTACCACCAAGTTCGATCGATTTTTAAGAAAGGTTTTGAGATCTGCGGCAAGCTGAGGTCCGGACGCTTCATTCTTGAGAGCGGCAAGCTGGTCAAGTGCTTGTTCAACTGGATCAGGCTTTTTCAAACGAATCCCACAACGATTATTTTACTCGAGGTACTTATCTCAAGCGCTTTTGGAAGGATCGTTTGAACCGGCGCAAAACAGATCTGGATTTGTTCTGGTGAGCTTTGCGCCAAGTTCGCTAGGTAACATCGGAAGCGCGAAGGCTAGGCGTAGAATTCCGGAATGGCAATTGCGAGAGTTCGTTGCGCACAAACCTCTGACCGGGACGCCCTTGCGCGGATGCGAGCCTCCCTTTGGCCCGAAACATCCGCCGAAGAGCACGGCAGGGAACTAGATGCTCTTTTCAGCGGTACGACCATGAGTACTCTGCCCGTTGTCACGTTCGTGTCTTACCTTGAAGACGGCACAGTGGTCGGTTTTCTCGAAGCTGGGCTGCGCTCACATGCCGACGGATGCGATACTACGCACGCAGTTGGCTATGTGGAAGGCTGGTTCGTGCAAGAGCCCTATCGCAACCAGGGCATTGGCCGCGAGCTGCTGCGCGCCACCGAGGATTGGGCGCGCACCCAAGGCTGCCGTGAAATGGCCTCAGATGCTCTGGTCGATAATGAACCATCGCAGCGTGCCCACCAAGCCCTGGGCTTTGAAGTAGTCGACCGCTGTGTGCACTTTCGCAAAAACATCTAGCACGAGCGTGCGTAATGGATTCTTGGGTAACCGGTCGATAGATCGTGTGTTCAAAACGTCTGGTCGAGAAAACCCATCACAATTGCCGAAGGGTGATGACACTCCCATCGGACAAACATCAGGATAAATCCGGTATTTCATGGAGTTCGTCCAGTCGAGGCGGCTCAAAGTCGAAGTCCGCGGCTTGCGGCATTGCCAACAAATCCGCAATGCTCTTCTGCCCCTTCGTAAGTTTTTTGTATTCCTCAACCGTCAACAGCACATGAGAGGTACGGCCACGGTCGGTGATGAACACGGGACCCCGGCTCTTTTCGCCTTGCTGGTGTCTTGATCGAATTCCCAACTCGACAGTTTGGTAATTGCCATAGGGCGAGCTCCATTGCAGCAACGTACCTACGTTATATCGGATTTTGCCGCAACGGGTGCTGACAACCTATATCCACCGCCGCACCGCGGCTTTGTAGTCCAAATATTGCGCGCCAAATTCTCGTTCTAGGTAACTCTCTTCTCTCGGGATCACGATGTAGTGCATGACTGCCATGGCCCCAGCCAGCGCGGCCAGCAGCCATAGGCTGTTTACCCAGATCGCGATACCCAATTCGAACAGCGAGAATGCCAAATAGATCGGATTCCGGCTCAAGCGGTAGGAGCCCGTCCGAACGATTGCGGTGGTCGGCTGATTGCCCTGTATCGGAGTGCCGGCTGCTCGAAATGTTCCAGCAGACCAGAAAAATAGGAGCAAAGCGACCGCGATGAGAGCGGCCCCAAGAAGGAGGCCGAGTGTATGAGGAAGAAAGGGAAGCGGTATTGCTAGTTGGATCAGCACGCCTGCACCGAGTGAAACCAGATACACAATCGGTGGGCGAACGAGGCCAGGATTGGCAGCGGCTGGTGCTGCGTTGGGGCGATTCCGGTTCTTTGATTCTATTGTCATTGTCTTTTGACCTTTTACCTCTTCGTTCGGAAACGGTATGCTCTCAGTGTGCAACTTCAAGTTCACTTGAGGTCAAGGGGAGCATATGCCGGACATAACGGAGATCGCGAGACGCTCGGGATTACCTGCTTCGACGATTCGGTTCTATGAGGAAAAGGGACTCGTTGCCTCCATCGGGAGACGGGGCCTGCGTAGGTTATTCGATCCGGGTGTGCTGGAAAGGTTGGCACTGATCGCACTCGGACGCGCCGCTGGGTTCTCATTGGATGAAATCGCGCTCATGTTTGCTGCAAACGGGCGGCCGCGCATCAATCGGCGAATGCTCGCGGCCAAGGCAGATGAACTGGATAGGACAATTCGCGAACTCACCGCGATGCGCGATAGTCTCAGACATGCAGCCGCTTGCCCGGCACAGAACCATATGGAATGCCCCAAGTTTCGCCGCCTTCTACGCGCCGCTGCGTCGGGTGCTATTAGTGTCCGAAAGAAGAAGACTGCAATTTGAATAGAGCATGCGCGAACAGAACAATACATGACCTGCTAGAGTTTCTTTGATCCTTGTCCCTGGTTGCATCACCGATGCGCTGCTTGAATATTGTGGTATTGATCGTTCTTTCCCATGCTTCTTAAACTACGCTATTTCCTTTTCTCGAATGCTGCCTAATTTTTCTTTCTCCAACCGGAGGATCATATCCTTCGCCCAGGAGTTCTTTTCAACTCGCCAACCAAACCCTGGCCGACGTCTATTGCCCGCTGACTTGATTTTCTTGAGAACGTTGACGCAGGTTTTCAGCGCGGGAGGTTGCACATCGCGGTGATTGGTCGGCCGAGGAATTTCCCTTCAAATTTGGGCGGATGGACACCAAGGTGAACACCGAAAGCTAACTTTAGTGGACACTAAGCCGCTAAGTTATTGATAAAAAGGTATTTGGTGCCGAAGAAGGGACTCGAACCCCCACACCCTTGCGAGTACATGGACCTGAACCATGCGCGTCTGCCAATTCCGCCACTTCGGCTTTGATTTCGTTCCAGATGATGCACCGGAACGTGATGACAGGAAACGACCTACTCATTCTATAGGCAATTAGGGACTTACGTCTAGCCTTCGATCCTCGCCGCAGCTTTCTCCCCAAAGTCGTCCCCATGGCTCGTCGAGGGCACGCGAAAGCAACACTTAGAAAGATGATTAGAAAAATGGCTAAATCGGCTTAATCCTTTGCTCTTCCCCTTTTTTGCCAGCCATATCTTGCAGATTCGTTTCTGTGCTGCTTTTCTTCTAAGCGAAAAACCTGTGGGGAAAGACTGGAAGCGGAAAAGTCGCATCACGATTCAAACTCCCGTGGACACCTGGCTCGAAAACGGGGCCTAGCGGCCCAATGATTTCTCTAATCTTTCTTAATCTTGTTAGTTGACATTAAAGGAATCGAATCCAGAACAGAAATTACTTCAAACCTAAATAGAAATGGGATATAAAGTGATCACCCCCAGGAAGACTTTACTTAGAAATCTCCAAGCAAGAGAGGTCAAACGCCCAGATGGGCCCAAAGTCTCAGCCCGTTTTTGTGAATGGGGCGGAAGAGCGGCGCACGGCATCCTTGGGTGTCGAACCTGCCGCGTCCATGACCTTTTCACTCGAAAACTTCGCTGAGCCTGCTTTAATTGTCGAAGCAGGGAATTTGCGAATCTTGAGCGCGAATGAGTCTGCTCTGCGGCAGCAACTATTCACTGGTGAAGAGGCGGTAGGCCGCACGCTCCATGATCTCTTCTGTACGAAAGACGGTGGTGCGATTCATGAGGCTCTTTCCAAAGGAGAGGCGAGCGTCTTCGAATGTCGTCAGGTCGGCGGCAATGGCGAAGCGAAACGATTCCGTGCGATCGCTCATCCTACAGTTCACAGCAGCCAGTCGAATCTCCTCATGATTCTCTACCCGCTTCCGCCGGAACCGCCGGCCGCGGAAAGCGAGGCCAAGTTTCACATTCTTGCCGAAATCACGCCGGCGGCCGTCTTCATCTTTCAGGGCAAAAAAGTTCTATTTGCCAATCACGCCGCCGAGCAGATCAGCGGATTTAGCCGTGAGGAGATTTGCAGGCCCGGAATATGGGAGAAGATAGCCCCTGAGTTCTCCCGTCGCCTTCCCGGCGAGACCGGCGTTGCCAAATCGATTCGGTTTGAGTTGAAATTCGTTGCTAAGTGTCGCGAAGAGAGATGGCTTGATGTGATGGTGGGTCCAATGCCGTATCGGGGCGCCACGGCCATGGTTGCCGTTGCCATGGATATCACGGCCCGAAAAGAAGCGGAGGAGAATCTCAAGATACAGAAAGCTTATCTGGAGAGGCTCTTTGAAAGTGCGCCCGAGGCAATTGTCATTGTCAGCCCGGAAAACATGGTTTTGCGCACCAACGAGGAATTCGAAAGGCTCTTTGGTTTTCCCCGGGATGAGATCCTGGGCAAAGCGCTCGACCCATTGATCCTTCCTGCAGAAAAACGACAGGAGAGCGACTGGCTTACCGCGAGGAGTGAGAAGGGCGAGTCGGCGCACGTTGAAACGGTGCGCCGTCGCTACGATGGCTCGCTGGTCGATGTTTCTGTGCTTGTCACTCCTGTCAATAACGTTGGCGGGGGGCAGCATGCGCACTACTGCATCTATCGCGACATCACCGAACGCAAGCGTAACGAGCAGCTTCAACGGGCGCTCTATCGCATCTCCGAGCAGGCGAGTTCCGATGAAGATCTGGATACTCTCTTCCAGTCAATCCACGAAATTGTCGATGAACTCATTGAAGCCCGAAATTTCTACATTGCCCTCTGGGACCCAGCCCACCGGCTGATTACTTTCCCGTATCATCGGGACGAAGCATCCGCCAAGCCGCCTGGCCCCATGCCCAAGGGACGAGGCCTTACCGGCTACGTGCTGGCAACCGGGCGTCCGCTGCTGGCCACACCCGATGTTGTTCAAAAACTTGTTGACGCGGGCGAAGTCGAACGGTCTGGCAAAGACTGCCGCGTCTGGCTGGGAGTTCCCTTGCGCGTTGGCGCAAACGTGATCGGCGTGCTGGCATTGCAAAGCTACGACGAGACAATCGGCTATGGCGAGCAGGAAAAGGACATCCTGATCTTTGTGTCGCAGCACGTTGCCACGGCGATTCAACGTAAGCGGGATGAAGAGGCGCTACGTGAGTCCGAAAGCCGTTATCGGAGCCTGGTTCAGAGCGCTGTTTATGGAATGTACAACTCCAGCATCGACGACCGCTTTGAATATGTGAATCCGGCGCTGGTCAAGATGCTCGGTTACGACTCCAACGAAGAGGTTCTACGGCTAAGGCTTTCGCGCGACGTTTATGCCAATCCCGAAGACCGAATGCAAATGGTGGAGCGCTATCGCGATTGTGCCGAGGTGAAGGGTGAGGAAATCCGATGGAAGCGCCGGGACGGCAAGATTATCAATGTCCGCGCATCGGGCAGGGCAAAGTTCAATGAAAAGGGAGAAACGGTCGGCTTCGAAATGATCGCCGAAGACACCACGGAACGCCGGTCGCTCGAAGAGCAGCTTCGCCAATCGCAAAAAATGGAAGCGGTCGGAAGGCTTGCTGGAGGCATCGCACACGACTTCAACAATTTGCTCACGGTCATGAAGGGCTACAGCGAATTGATGCTGAGCGAGATGAAAGAAGACGATCCCGTCCGCATGGAGGCGGAGGAGATCAAGAAAGCCGCGGATCGCGCCAGTGGCCTCACGCGCCAACTCCTGGCCTTCAGCCGCCGCCAGGTGCTCGCCCCCAAAGTGCTCGATCTGAATTCCATCGTCGTCAATATGGATAAGCTCTTACGTCCGCTGCTGCGTGAAGACGTTCTGCTGCGGACCGTGCTGGCGCACAATCTCGGCCGCATCAAGGCCGATCCCGGGCAAATCGAGCAGGTCATCATGAACCTGGCAGTCAATGCCCGCGACGCCATGCCTGCCGGGGGAAGACTGACGATCGAGACCAGCAATGCCGAACTCGATCCATCATTTACTCGCGATCATGCCGATGTGAAACCGGGCCGTTACGTGATGTTAGCGATAAGCGACTCCGGTGTTGGCATGGATGAAGCCACCATGGCTCGCGTTTTCGAACCCTTTTTCACTACGAAAGAGATGGGCAAGGGGACCGGCCTTGGCCTGTCGACCGTTTACGGAATTATCAAGCAGAGCGACGGCTATGTTTGGGTCTATAGCGAGGTAGGTGTAGGCACTATCTTCAAGATTTTTCTTCCGCGCGTCGATGGCCCATCGGAAGGTAGGAACGGTAAGGTTGCCGCCGACTATCGTGGCACTGAGACCGTTCTCTTGGTAGAGGATGAGGATGGAGTCCGCTCCCTTGTCCGGCACATGCTGCAAAAGCAGGGATACACCGTGCTGGATGCGGGCAATACCGCCGAAGCCCTCCTTCACTGCAAAGAACATCGCGAAGTGATCCATCTCTTATTGACGGATGTGACGCTTGAACATGCCAGCGGCCGCATATTGGCGGAAAAATTGCTGCGGCTTCGTCCTGAAATGAAGCTGCTCTACATCTCCGGTTATACCGACGACTCTGTCGTTTATCAGGGTGTTCTCAGTGCCGATATGCCCTTCTTGCAAAAGCCATTCACAGCTGAAGGACTGGTGCGTAAAGTGCGCCAGGTGCTGGATGGTAATGTAGGTAAGAAATAAGGTCGGGAAGAAATAGGCCGAAAAGAACAAGCCGGGCATCCACGCCCGGCCCTTCGTCCCCGAAACTGTAATTCGATGGTTACTGCTTGTTGGCTGCGCTTGTGCTCGCTCCGCTGCCCGCTGGGCTCGATGTGCCGGCTGTTATCGGAGAAGTAGGATTCTGCAAGTCACTTTGGGTATGATTCGGTCCCAGCCCCAATTTGATCAGCGCACGCGAATCGGGCGTGACTTTGTTTTGCCATCCGTTAGCTGCCTGATATCGCGACATCGCCTCCGAAGTGCGCGCATCCCACTTTCCGCTGGGCGCCCCATCCAGGTATTTCTCGCGAATCAGGGCTTCTTGGATCTCGCGGGCGCGGTCCGCAGCAATGCCCTGCTGTCCGTGGTGCTTCCATGCCCCGCGTTTTGCCTTGTGGTGGCGGGAATGACTGGAAACATGATGCGGACTCTTGTTGGACGATGGAGCTGTTTGTTGGGTCTGAGCGAGACTTGGAACGGCAAAAAGCAATAGCAACGTGCTTACCGTAAATGGTTTATAGCTACTCAAATGCAAAAAATCACCTCCGGCCAGGAAGGTTCTCGCCGGAGCATCATGCCATAGTAGATGCTCCGGCGCCATCCATAGGTTTGCTTACCAGGGGTTACGGAAGAGTGCCCGAGAGAAACACGTTCCCGCCATTGTTGCCTCTTCCGCCCGTATGAACAAGAAATACAACATCTTGTCCGCTCTTGAGCTGGGAAGTGATCTTCCGGAACTGTTCCTCGTTGTTGACGGGTTGGCGGTTGACTTGAAGAATAACGATGCCGCGCTGCATGCCGATGTCGTCGGCAAAAGAGTCGGCTTTTACGTCTTCGACCACCACGCCTTTGCCTTCTGGAACGCCCAGGCGCTCTGCCATCTCCGGCGTTACTGAACGCACGGTAATGCCGAGCTTGGTTGGTGTAGGCGCTTCGGCGTTGGCTTCTTCAGTTGTGTCGGTGCGATCGCCAAATAGTTTGGCGCGGTCAGCCACAGCTACCTTCACGTTTTTCTCGGAGCCTTCGCGCATGATCGCCAATTCAACCTTGGTGCCAGGCTTGGTCGATGAGATCAGGTTTATAAGCTCGTCACCCGATTTGATGGGTTTGCCGTTGACCGCCGTGATCGTGTCTCCCGTCCGCAAGCCTGCGTCGTCTGCGGGGCTTCCCGCGCGCACATCGGCAATCGTCACGCCGCTCTTTCCGCCATATACGCGCGCAACTGCCGGCCCTTGCTGGGCGTTAAACACCACGCCGATGGATCCGCGTGCAACTCTGTGCTCTGAACTCGTTAGTTGGCCATAGACATCGCGCACGATATTCGAGGGCATGGCAAAACCGACGCCTTGATAGCCGTAGGACTGGGTATAGATCGCCGTATTGATGCCGATAACGTCGCCGGCCATGTTCACCAGCGGGCCGCCCGAGTTGCCGGGATTGATAGCTGCATCGGTCTGAATGAATGACTGGAAGGAACGCTGGTTATCCAGAGTCCTGCCCTTAGCCGAAACAATTCCTGCCGTTACGGTTTCTTCAAGGCCGAATGGGCTGCCTACAGCGAGAACCCAATCGCCCACATTCATCGAATCGGAATCGCCAAGCCTTGCGGATGCGAGGCTGTGGTCCTTGGGCGGCTCGATCTTGATCACGGCAAGATCGGTCTCCTTGTCGGAGCCGATCACCTTTGCATCGTGTAAAACGCCCGGCGGATCGTCTTTTAGCTTCACCCGGATTCGCTCCGCGCCATCGACCACATGGAAGTTGGTAATGATGTAGCCGTTAGGGTTCATGATGACGCCGGAGCCGAGTGACCGCTCGCGTCCGCCCTGCTGGCCGCCACCGCCGCCATCTTCACCTCCGCCTTGGCCGCCGAAAAAACGATCGAAGAAATCTTGAAACGGATCGTCACCGCCGCCCTGGTCTGGATTGGGATGCCCTGGCGGGCGGGAACGCAGACGCCGCTTCGGGCCCGACTCTGAATTGATGTTGACGACCGCCGGTCCAATTTGTTTCGCAATCTGCCCGAAAGCGTTGCCAAGTTGCTGTGGAGACTGCATTGGCAAAAGGCTTGCGTCCGATGAAGGAAATGAGTTTCCTCTCACGCCGCTTCTGCTCACTACGGTCCCAATCAGGATTCCCACTGCAAGCGTGACAAAAATCACCAGCGTAAAAAACACTCGTTGGGCCTTAATGCGAGCGACGACAGCGGCCAAGCGCGAGTTCATAACAGTTATTCCTCCGGGGCCTCTACAGGAGCCTAAATTATAAATGGAAATAGCATGGCGAAGTGATGGAAACTCATTAGGTTGCAAGCGCCTGTGCACTGTTAGACGCTCTGGATAAGCATTTCGTTATCCGCCGGAAGGCTCCTCAGCTTATGCAACCCTTCTTACACCTGGCGCGGAAGACTACTTCCAATCCGGACTGATGGATTCAGCCAGAATGTTCTGTAGGCTGGACGGAAGATTTGAGCCGGAGCGGGTTGAAGTCTGGCGCACCGGCCCCATCGCCCAACGGACATTCCCTGCGGTTACAATTACGTGGCATGACCGGAGGATTCATGGCGAAAGTTGCTCCCGAAAAGTTGTTGAGCGAGATCATTAAGGAGCGTCGCACAACACAAAACTTTGAGGAGATACCCATCCATGATGCCGATCTGGAAAAGATTGTGCGCGCCGGATTGGAAGCGCCCAGCGGCTACAATCTTCAGCCCTGGCGCTTTATTGTGGTTCGCGATCGCACACAAAAGGCGAAATTGCGCGCCGCTGCTTTTGACCAGGCCAAAGTCGAAGAAGCGAGTGCTGTGATCGTGGCCTGCGGCGACGCGCAGGCATGGAAACACGGCGACCTTGAGGAAGTGCTGCGCATCAGTCGCGAATACGGCTTCACCGAGGAGTTGGATGCCTCGGCCCGCAAGAACGTCGCGGCATTCCTGGGTGGGACGCCTGGAAAAATCGGTGGAATCGAGCCTAGTTTTGACGTTTGGGTCAATCGCCAAGTCATGGTCTCATTTACCACGATGATGTGGATGGCGGAAGCCCTCGGGTACGACACTGCTCCTATGGAGGGCTTTTTTGAAGACAAGATTAGGAGCTTGCTTCACATTCCCGAGCAGGTGAGGGTCGTCGCCCTTCTGGGCATCGGCAAGCGCAAAGGCCCGGACAAACTCTATGGCGGACGCTTCGATCCAGCCCGCGTGGTTTTTGCCGAGGAGTGGGGAAGGAAGATCGATTTTTGATGGGCAGGCACTCGACGTTGTTGAATCGTTCCTGGCTGGCGGCCGCCCTTCTCGTGGTCTTGATCTCGCCGGTCGTTTCGCTCGCACAGTCGTCTGCCACACAAAAAACGGACGAAACGGAAAAAACGGACAGACCAAACAAGGCCGACAAATCCGATGTCTTCACCGCCGATGCAGCCTCGCGTCTTTTGGAGAACATCAGGTTTGGACTCGAAGGCCATGATCCAAGAAAGATGCTTTCTGTTTTTGACATTGCTGCGATGAAGGGCGGCGCTGTGTTTCGCGACCGGATCGCCGCATTCTTCGATCAGTACGAGTCTTTCCGCGTGCACTTTAACCTCGTAGAAGCCTCCATGCAGGGTGCCGAAGGTGTTGTCGTGGTGGAGGCTGAACTGGACGCTACCCCAACCAGCAGCCTTGCTCCACCCGTTCGTAAGCGCGTGCAGCTTCGCTTCCTTGCCGCGAATAGAGGTTCCGGTTGGAAGTTCACCGATGTGCAGCCCCGCTCGTTCTTTTCATAAATCGAATCATGCAGCGCGAATATCCAGAGAGGCCGATCGTTGGCGTGGGCGCCGTCGTCATCCATCAAGGCCGTGTGCTTTTGGCGCGTCGCGGAACGCCGCCACGCCTTGGCCAGTGGTCCCTGCCTGGAGGCATGGTCGAATCGGGTGAGACACTTCGGGAAGCAGTTGAGCGCGAAGCCCTGGAAGAGACCGGCCTGGTGGTTGAGGTCGTGGAGATCCTCGAAGTGCTCGACCGAATTACCCAAGATGCCCAGGGCCGGGTGCAGTACCACTATGTGCTGGTTGATTTCTTGTGCCGTCACCGGCAGGGCGAGGCATTAAGCGGCGGAGATGTCTCCGATTTGGCTTGGGCTTCTCAAGAAACTTTGGCCGATTATGCTTTGGAACAAATTGCACTGGAAGTGATTCGGAAGGCCTTCCATAGATCGTCCGCTCTTGCTGGAGGCACATCGGCTTCAAATCAATCTTGAAGTTCACCTGCCTCTACCGCAAGGGATGGTCACCGGACTCTTCAAGCGCCTCGATTTCTTTGCCCCATTGATACGCGTCCGGCTGAGGAAGCCCGATGTGTCCAAGAACCCGGCACGCAAATTGATGGGCCATTTCTTCAATGCTTGCGGGCCGATTGTAGAGCGTGGGAATCAGCGGATAGATGGTTGCTCCTGCCTCTGCGGCCCTGTCCATGTTGCGAAGATGAATGCGATTCAGCGGGGTTTCTCGCACGCACAGGACTAGAGGCCGTTTTTCCTTCAGGCACACATCCGCGGCGCGCTCGATCAGGTGCGAGGCGAGTCCGTTGGCGATTCGCGCCAGCGTTCCCATGCTGCACGGCAAAATCAGCATTGCGTCAGTAGGGTAGGAGCCGCTGGCGATGTTGGCCCCCACGTCGTCGTTGTTTTGTTGTCGTATCTTTCCCGATGGGTCCACTGGCGCCTCAAGAAGTTGCTGCACGAGGTTAGTCCGTCCCTTGATGTCCAGCTCCTCGGCAAATACGCGCAAAGCGTTGTCGGAGGCCACAAAATTTACGGTCTTGATACGGGTATCTTGCGCTGCTGCGCGCAGCAGCGCGCGCACAAAGATAGCTCCGCTGGCGCCCGTGGCGGCAACGGTAAGTACTTGGGAGGCAGGCTGGAAAGAAAAAGGCATCGTCAACGTTTGCGACATCGGAAATCAATCGGGACTGCGAAAGATTCTAAAGACCGCAAGTTCGAGCATAGGCAGTCGGCCATGGTTGCGTCAAGGATTGCATTCTGTCCGTGAAGCCCCTGTGAAGCCGCCGCTGCATGCGTCGATGCCATTGAATTATCTTGTAATCATGAATGCTTCATCGCTTCGAACACTGCTGCAGCAGGTCAAGGACGGCAAAGTCTCTCCCGATGACGCTGTTACCCGCCTGCGCCACCTGCCTTTTGAAGATCTTGGATTTGCCAAGGTCGATCACCATCGGCGTCTGCGGACCGGAATGACCGAGGTGATTTTCTCCCAGGGGAAGGGGCCGCAACAGGTAGCCGGGATCTTTAAGAAAATGGCGGAAAGCGGCGGTAATGTTCTGGCCACTAGGGCCACCCCGGAACATTTCCGCGCCGTGAAGAAGGCGGTTCGCAAAGCCGAATATCGGGAAGAGGCGCGCGCCGTCGTCCTCAAACAAGACGTAGCGCGATACGGAAAAGGCCAGATAGCCGTGGTTTCCGCCGGCACCAGTGACATACCTGTGGCCGCGGAGGCGTTGGTGACAGCTGAGATTATGGGCAATGATGTAACGCATCTCTTCGATGTGGGTGTCGCGGGTATTCACCGCCTTCTTGCCAATCGAGAGGTCCTGCAAGATGCTCGGGTCGTGATTGTATGCGCCGGAATGGAAGGCGCTCTTCCCAGCGTCGTGGGTGGTTTGGTAGGAGTGCCGGTGATCGCCGTTCCTACCAGCATCGGCTATGGAGCGGCCTTCGGCGGGCTGGCCGCGCTCCTCGGGATGCTCAACTCTTGCGCTTCCAACGTCAGTGTTGTGAACATCGACAACGGTTTTGGTGCGGGCTATGTGGCCTCAATGATTAACCGACTCTAAAGTCCTTCGGCTCCATAGACTGAAGACTGACTGAGGCAGGCTTAGCGCCCCATTCGTAGGGAAGCAAGGGGCCGATTGCAATCGCAAATCGTGCTAAAGTACCACGCAAATTTGTGCGGTACGAAGGCGGCGAGCATGGCTACGATCAAAGTCAATGGCGTGGAGTTGTTCTACAAGGAATCGGGCAGTGGTCCGGAGACGATTGTCTTTTCTCACGGCTTGCTGATGGACCACTCGATGTTCGACGCGCAACGAGCGGCCTTCCAGGGCCAATATCGGGTCATCGCCTACGACCACCGTGGGCAAGGCCAGTCGCAGGCTTCCACACAATGCGACATGGATACGCTTACCGACGATGCGGCAGCCTTCATCCAAGCCCTCAATGCGGGTCCCTGCCATTTTGCCGGCCTATCGATGGGGGGTTTTGTTGGGATCCGCTTGGCCGCCCGGCATCCCGAACTCGTGCGCTCCCTCACGCTGATGTGTACCGGCGCGGAAAGCGAACCTCTCCACAATCGCATTCGTTACGGGCTTCTCGGCCAGATCGTCAAAATCGTGAGTCCCGCGCCCTTTGTTGCCATTGCAATTCGGGAATTGTTTGGCGCAACCACTCGTAAAGACCCATCAAAGCAAGCCTTGGTGGAAGCTTGGAAGGCAAAAATTCGCTCTTGGCCGCGGACCCTTGCCTATTCGATTCTGAGCGTAATGAATCGCCGCGACGCCGCTGCCGATCTTGGCGTTATCCGCTGCCCAACCCTTGTTATCACCGGAGAAGATGACACGGCGCAGCCTCCGCAGAATGGCGAGCGGATGGCTGCGGGCATCCGATTGTCCACATTCATCAAGATTCCTGCCTGTGGGCACAGTTGTTCCTTGGAAGCTCCCGAGGCGGTCGTCGAAGCGATGAAAAAGATTCTCTGCTCCAACCCGGAAGTGTTGCCGCAAGTCAGAAGCGCTGCTGCGTCTCAGCGCTAATCCCCCAAAGCACGCTTGCCTCGGCGTCAGGTTTTGAATCCTTCCTGGCATTTGGCGTCTTCAATACGATGCGCGCCTATCCTCAGGCTTTATCCGCCATTCGCATCCTATGAAATTTAGTAGTTCCTGGCGAATACTCTTTTCATTCGATGGATGATGAATCATGAATCGATGACCGATGACCAATCATGGATTGATGAAGCGAGGCTAGCTTCGCTTGGTTCCACGTCAAGACCGGGAGCGAAGCCGCGGCAAGCTTCCAATAAGGCTTGCGCAAAAACGCGAAAATGCCAACAAGGCCTTTTGTTGTGTCGAACAATATCAGGGAATTCCCCGATATTAAAACGTTTTTATTGCGAGTATATGGTGATATATTCCAAAAATGCGAAATGCCGGATGCGGCGTTCCGAAGAACCCGTTTCATCGACCTAAAAGCTTGTGATGTCGACGCCACGCGCTCAAGCAGGCCGTGAAACCTACAAAACCAGGAGGCTTGTGTATCTGCCCATGCTACGAACTATAAAATCGTGCGGCGCTTCTTTTTTGTTGCTTAGCGTTGTGATGGCGCTCTGCCAGTTCACCATGTCCCAGGAAGTTACCGCCACCATCACGGGCAGGGTCACGGACCAGAGCGGAGCCGCAATCGTTGGTGCGGCGGTTGTTGCGCGCGACCTGAATCGCGGCACCGAGTATCGCGCCAAGGCCAATGAACTCGGCGTGTTCAATATTCAGCGCCTGCCTGTGGGCACTTACGAAGTGAAAATTGATGCCCAGGGTTTTGCGCCAATGGTTGAATCTCCCTTGACACTCGACCTTAACCAGGTGATGCGCCTTAACTTCGAGCTTAAGGCGGGTACGAAGACGGAAGTCGTGGATGTAACCGCTACCGCGCCCACGTTGCAAACCGATACTGCTACGGTAGGAACGATTGTCGATGCGCGAACCAACGACAATCTTCCCCTTGCGACCCGCAACCCCGTTCAGTTGACATTGCTGGCTCCGGGAGCTGTGACTGTGGACCCGGCTGGATTCAACTTTGGCTCCAACACGGCGGAAGAGAATGCGCAGGGCGGCGGCCGTCCTTATATCAATGGCAATCGAGAACAATCCGACAACTTCCTGCTGGACGGCATCGACAATAGCGAGGCTTCCGACAACCTGGTAGGACTGACGCCCTCGCCGGACGCCATTCAGGAATTCAATCTCATCACGCAAAATGCTTCAGCCGAATTTGGAAATTTCCAGGGCGGAATCGTCAACGTGAGCATCAAGTCGGGAACCAACCAGTTCCACGGCACATTGTTTGAGTTTCTCCGTAACACTGACCTGAACGCGAACAAATGGGAAAACAAATTCAACCCGGCCGCGCTGCTTCCGACGCCGGTGATTCACTGGAACACGTTTGGCGCGACCTTCGGCGGACCCATTATCAAGAACAAACTGTTCTTTTTTGCCGACTACCAGGGCGGAAGGTTCGACACTGGCAGCGGCCAGACACTCGGGGTACTTACGGCTCAACAGGCGCAAGGAAACTTCGGTGGCATTACGGACGCCAACGGCCAGCCGATTCAACTCTTGAATCCTTGCGCGCAAGGTACGGGCATCCAAGGCGGTCCTGCTTGCCAGTTGAATGGCACCTCCCAACCGTTTGCAAATAACGTGATTCCGGCCAACATGCTCGATCCGGCATTTACGAAGCTGGTTGCGTCGAAATTCTATCCCCAGTCGATTGGAACCACCGCGAACGGCTTTGGAGTGGCCGTCAACTCCGTGAATGTTCAGCATAACTCCAACCAGGGAGACCTGAAGATCGACTACAACGCGTCTGAAAAAGACCGTGTCTATGGTCGCTATTCAGAAGGTAAGCAGAACGATCCTTCGACCAATTCCCAAATCATTCTGGGCAGCAGCCTGAATACCGCCAATCTCTACAACACGGCGTTCGGATGGACCCATACCTTCAATTCAAGCCTTCTGAACGATGCGCGCTTTGGCACTAATCACATCATCGCGGCGACGAGTAATTTCTTCAATAACGGCGTTGGCCAGATCGCCAGCAGCACGTTGGGGATCAACAACGGCAATCAAGGCGGTTTGGCCGGTTTACCCGCATTCGGATTTTCGGGAGGCACCGCATCCAATGTAGTTACCGGAGGAGCGTTGAGTAACCTTGGAAATTCACTCAATTTCCAGGACTTTGCTTCTACCGTCATCCAGTTCAACGACGGTCTGACTTATACGCATGGCCGCCATATTACCCAGTTCGGCTTCCAGATGAACCGTTACCGAATCGATGTGGCATATAGCGGAAACGCGGGTGAACTAGGGGCCTTTATTTTCGATGGGAGTTTTACTTCAGTACCTGGAGCCGATTTTGCGCTAGGCCTTCCAGTATCTGTGGGACGCGGCGCGATTCCGATCACCTGGTACCAGCGGAACTGGCTCTATGCAGGCTACGCCCAGGACAACTGGCGCATTACCGACCATCTTACGCTCAATCTTGGCCTGCGCTATGAAGCCAGAACGCCCTGGACCGAGATCAACAATCGCCAGGTGAATGTGGATACTCTCACCGGTGCGCTGCAATTCGTCGGTAATACTCCGGTCACCGGGGTGGGCACCAATGGGTTTAGCTCCGGCTTGTATAAATCGGAGTACGGATGGCCGAACTTCCAACCTCGGATTGGGTTCGCCCAGCAGATCGGCAGCAAGAGCGTGATACGCGGCGCCTATACCATTTCTTCTTATCTGGAAGGTACGGGAACTAACCTGCGCCTGACGCAGAACCCGCCGTTCACGCCTACTCAGACCTCGGCCACCAACACAACCCCTGCGAACCTGGCCACGGCCACTGCTACTCCGTTTAATGTGGAAGGCGGATTTGGCGCTCCAGCCGCCGACCCGTTCTTCCTCTCCAGCATTTTTTCGTGGGCTCCGAAAGTACAGCCCGCAATTGCGCAGCAGTGGAATTTGACCGTGCAGCGTGAATTGGCAAAAGATCTTACGCTGCAGGCTGGCTATGTCGGACAACACGTGACTCATGAAATGGTTCCCGTGCCTGTCTCTCAGGGGCAGCTGACCTCCACCGGCGTTGTGTTTCCGTTCTTGGGCGGCGTGAATCCTCAGGGCGGATTCGGTCCCAACCATCTGAATCAGGTCATCGAGACAACCTCCATTGGCAGCTCATCGTACAACGCTCTTCAGGTGGTGCTCCAGAAACGCCTGGCAAACGGGCTCGAAGGCCAGCTTGCCTACACCTATTCCAAGTGCATGACGGATAGTCCCGGTTACTTCGGCACGGGTGGCAATACCACTCAGGCAGGAAGCGCTTCACCGTTCTATCAGAATATTTTCAACTCACGCGCGGAACGGAGCCAATGCTATTGGGACCTGAAGCACGTGGTCAGCTCCTATGCCTTGTACGACCTTCCATTCGGGAAAGGCCGGAAGTATGCAAATCATTTGCCAGCGGCTGTGAATACGGCGGTGGGCGATTGGGCGCTTTCGGCGATCGTGAGTTGGCATACAGGCTTCCCCATCGCGCTTACATCCAGCGACAATTCCGGAACCAACTCGCTCGGTCCACGCCCGAATTGCAACGACTCGCTCTTGAGTTACCCCAAGACCACCAACACCAATGGGCTCCTGTGGTTCAATCCGGCTTTTGAAAGCGCACCGGCGCCAGGTACTTTTGGAAACTGCCCAGCCCAGGGTCCGGTGGTTGGACCTGGATATGTGGACGCCGACATGAGCTTGCACAAGGACTTTCCGATTAACGAAGCGCGAAAATTCCAATTCCGCGCCGATTTCCTGAACGCTTTCAATCACCCGAACTTCGCGGCGCCGAGCGGCATCACTGGATTGATCACATCCACGCAAGATGCCCGCGAGATTCAGTTGGCTTTGAAGTTTTACTTCTAGGAAAAGCAGTCGGCAGATCAAACAACCATAGGGACCGTGAGAAATTTTCTCACGGTCCTTATTTTTTCTAATCTTCTTGCAGAAGTGTCTCCCTCTCCATCTGTCAATTTCGAAAACGCCCATGGTGTATGGCATAACTGCATAGCGTCTCTTCCTGCATGATTTCTAAAACAACAGGTCTAGTTTCAGGCCACTGGTTGCTTTTCCGTCCAATCGCTTCCTTGTAAGGCCTTTCCCCATAGTTGCATCTGAGCCGCCCCGACCCCAACATGCTATACTGCGCCCATCCCTTCCATGCGCCGACCATTGGCTCAGTTTTTATCCTGTCTAATTGTTCCTTTGCTATTGATTGCGGGTGCAGCCGCGCAACAAGAGCCTCAGGGTGCTTGGTCGAGCGTTGCCGGCGAGTTTGTCCAGCAGATTCTTTCGATCAGCGGTTCGCCTTCGGCGGTGGCGGTGAACTTCGAGAATCTTTCCAGCCTGTCCTCCTCCGACGTCGATCTGGCAAAGAAAGCCGTTCTGGAGCGGTTTCGTGGAACGGGGGTACGGGTCGTCCGAGCGGACGCCGCAATTGCCGAGGTCCACATTACGTTCTCGGAAGATTGGCGGGATTACCTGTGGGTGGCCAATATCCGGCAAGGGCCGAGCAGCCAGGTGGTGATGCGCAAGGTTCCTCATCAGCAGAAATTGGCCGCGGCACGAACTCCCACCCTCACGATCAAAAAGACGGCGTTGTGGCAGCAGGATAATCCCATCCTTGATTTCTATGCCGATAGTCAGAATCTTTACGTGCTGGAACCGGAGCAACTCTCGCTCTATGGCAATGACGCGGGCCGCTGGCGCTTGCACCAGACTCTGGCCATAACGCATGAGCAGCCGTGGCCGCGTGATTTGCGGGGCAAGCTGCAGGTCAGCGGGCTGCAGGTAACGGCCTACCTGCCAGGCACGATGTGCAAAGGTACGGCGATGCCCCCGGCGATGGATTGCCGCAGCAGCGATGATCCATGGGTGATCCAAAAAAGTGGACAAGGAACGGTTGAGCAGGCAACGGTCGAGCCGAGAACAAACGGCCAAGGCACGCTCGTAGGCTTTTTCAGTCCGGCGCGCAACTTCTTTACCGGAGTTCTGGCAGGGATGAACGCGGCCAGCGTGCCTCCGTTCTTTTCGGCGGCTGCGATCGAAATCGGCGGCGCGCACCAGTGGGTTTTTGCTGGAACCGATGGCCGCGCAAGGCTTTATCTGACCGATCTTTCCTTGCCGGCGGCGATTTTTAACGATTGGGGCAGCAGCGTGGCCGCAGTGCAGTCGGGTTGCGGCAGCGGGTCGCAGGTGCTGGTGACGGCTCCTGGTGATCTCACGCATGCCGATACGCTCCAGGCCGTCGAATTTCAAAATCAGGATGCAATGCCGGCGAGTGCGACGGCGGATGTTTCCGGCCCGATTGTGGCGTTGTGGCCGGGAGATAACTCGCCGAGTGTTCGCGGCGTGGTCGAATCGATAGCAACAGGAAAATATGAAGCGCTGCTTTTTACCATTGCTTGTACTCAGTAGCCTGTTGCTGCCCATGCATCAAGGATGGGCGGGAACGCGTCCGCGCTATGGCGGAACGGCCCGCACACTGGTCCAGCACAAGGTCACATCTCTCGATCCGCTAGCGGACACCGACTATGCGGAGGACCGCAACCGCCTCGCCTCGCTACTATTTGAGACGCTCACGGAAATTGATGCCCAAGGAAGGCTGCGTCCGCGGCTGGCCGTTTCATGGCAGCCGGAGCCGGGGAGTAGGGTGTGGCGGTTCCAGATTCGTCCCGCAAGTTTGAATGATGGTTCGGTGTTGACCGCTTCCGTGGTTGGGGCGTCGTTGAAAGCTGCTAGTCCGGAGTGGAGAATCGTCGTAAACGGGAAGCAGGCGATCTCGATTGAGACTCCTTCGCCGGTTCCTCATCTCCCCGAATTGCTTTCGCTTCCGCGATTCGCCATTGTGAAGCGGCTGGCCGATGGAACCATGATTGGCACAGGCCCCTTCAAATTGTCGGAATGGCAGCCGGGAGAACGCGCCCTATTTGCGGCCAACGAAGAATATTGGGGTGGAAGGCCCTACCTCGATGCGATGGAGGTGCGCATGGGGCTTTCGTTGAGGGAGCACCTGATCGAGCACCAGCTTGGAGCGGACCACGCCGCCGAGCCCACGATTGACCAGTTGCATACGCTCGAACAGGCCGGACAGAGCGTTGCACTGTCCCGTCCTTCGGACTTATTGGTGGTGATTTTTCCACCACCGCCTCCAAATGGCTGGGGTGAGCCTGCAGTGGGTTCCGGTGCGGTTTCGACCCAACGGATTGGAAGAGATGCCAAAGGCATCCATCCAAAATTGCGCGAGGCGGTTGCATCTGCGATCAACCGGTTCGCAATCAGCAATGTGCTGCTTCAGAAAAGAAGCCGTCCAGCTGGCGCGCTCTTGCCGCAATGGCTCACCGGATACGAATTTGCATTTCCGCTGGATCCCAATCCGGATCAGGCGCGCAGGCTGCGCACCGAAGCGGGAGCGCCAGCCACAATTAGGCTTGCCTACGACTATTCCGACACCGTAGCGAAAATGGTGGCGGAGCGCATTGCCGTGGACGCCCGCGAGGCCGGGATCAACCTACAGCCATTCGGAGATCCCCACGTTACCAGCAAGAGTGGGCGCAAGAGCCTGAATGCCGATGCAGTTCTGCTGCGTATTCCGCTGCAATCAATTGAGCCGTACTCCGCGTTGGCGGGACTGGCCCTGGCCAACGATCTCGAACTTTCTTCCGAGACAACGGCGTCCATTTTGGATGCGGTGCGTCCGGAAGATCTTTTTGAAGCCGAGCGCAAGGCGATCGCAGACTACCGGTTGATTCCTGTGGCGCACGTCTCTGAGGCGTTGTGGCTCAACACCACCATCCACAACTGGCAGCAGTTGCCGAACGGCGGATGGAAGCTCGATCAGCTTTGGGTGGAGGCGGGCCGATAAAGTGTCTCTACGAACCAAGCTGATTCTCCTGGTTGCCCTCAGCATCGCCGTGAGCGTGGGCGCCGTGGCTTGGTTGATCGAGGCGCGAACGCGTGAGTCGTTCCGGCAGGTGGATGCGGAGCGAACCAATGCTTTAGCCAGCCAGTTTCGCAAAGAGTTTGAGCGCGAAGGCGAAGAGATCACGAGTGAGACGGAAGCTGTGGTCAATTCGGAGTCGATGCTACAGATGGCGCTTGAGGCTTCCAACGGAGCCGATACTGCCGGATATTTGAATGCGGCGGGTTCGGTTGCCAGCCTCCGTCACCTGGACTTTCTTGATTTCCTGTCCCCGGATGGGACGATATTGTCTTCCGCGCACTGGCCGGCGCGTTTTGGTTACAAAGAACGATGGTTTCTCGATCAGGGCACTGCAGTTCCCCAACAGACATTTCTACATCAGGTTGAGACGCCGCAGGGCAACGCGTTGGGCATCCTGTGCTTGCGCAGTTTGAAAGTGCGGGGATCGAATTTTTACGTTGTTGCCGGCCGAAAGCTCGATGCTGCGTTGCTCAAATCGCTTTCCACGCCTCCGGGCATGAGAGTGCTGATCTACAGCGCTCCGGAGCAGGGCCAGGGCGATTTCTTAAGTTCAAGTGACGATACTTTCGATTCCTCGCGCCTCATGCCGCTTGTTCAAGACACGCTAAGCCATGATCATGAGGTTGCTGCCGATATCCAATGGGGCTTCGCACCGAGTCCGGCTTCAAGTCCTGATGCAGCACTAAACTCCAGCGTGAAGCTAAACTCCGTTCAGACGGCGAAGGCCGGTGTCACCACGCCAACACCCCCCGCGCAGGCAGGGGATGAAGAGAGCTTTCATGCCATTCCGCTGCCGGGGTTCGCCGGGCGCTCTCCGGCGGTGCTGCTGATCGGCAATTCGCGGCATCAGCAATTGTCGTTGGAAAAACGGATTCGCAACGTGAGCCTATTGATCGCGCTAGGTGGCGTGCTGATTGGCGTGATAGCCGGGGCGATTGCGGCGGCGCGCATTACTCGTCCCGTGCAGGATTTGGCGCATGCCTCGGAGGAGATAGCTCACGGCAACTGGCTGGTGCATGTGGAGACATCCTCGAAAGACGAGATCGGGCAGCTTGCCAGGGCCTTCAATCACATGACCGAAGAGTTAATCGGCCAGCGGGAGCGGCTGGTGCAGAGCGAGCGAGTAGCGGCGTGGCGCGAACTTGCTCGGCGGCTGGCGCATGAGTTGAAGAACCCGCTATTCCCTTTGCAGATCACGGTGGAAAACTTGTTGCGGGCGCGGGAGACGAGTCCGGAGATGTTTGAAGAGGTGTTTCAGGAGAGCACGATGACGCTGCTCTCGGAAATCTCTAATCTGAAAACGATCATTGGCCGCTTCAGTGATTTTTCGCGTATGCCCGCGCCAGAGCTGCAGCCGGTCGACCTGAATGGGCTGGTGCGGAGCGTGGCGCAGCTCTTTCAAGGGCAGCTCTCCCAGCGGACCCAACTCATTGAAACCGATTTGCAACTCGCCGATGTGCCGGCAGTGAGCGGCGATTCGACCCTGCTGCGGCGGGTAATAGAGAACCTGGTGTTGAATGCCATAGATGCCATGCCTGCCGGCGGCACCTTGACGTTCCGCACGCGCCAGGCTGACAAGCAGGTGATCTTCGAGCTTTCCGATACCGGCCTGGGTCTCACGCCGGAGGAATGCGAGCGCCTATTTACTCCTTATTACACCACCAAGCAGCACGGAACTGGACTAGGGCTGGCGATTGTGCAGTCCGTGGTGAGCGACCACAAGGGACGGATCGGCGTGACCAGCCAGAAGGACGAAGGCACTACCTTTCACATGGAACTGCCCCTGTGGGAACTGGGCGATGTTGCCTTTGCTGTGGCGGTGGGCGGCGAGGTGTAACGGTTTTTACGATCCTACGATCCAAATGATTTTAGGCGATGAAAGCGCATCTTCTTATTGTCGATGACGACTCCGGGACTCTGGCTTCGCTCTCGCGTGCCTTCCGGCTGGCCGGCCACGAGGCCACAGTGTGCGACAACGCCGCTCGCGCTCTCGAACTGGTGAAGACGGAAAAATTTGACCTGATCTTTTCCGACGTCGTGATGCCTGGCACGGACGGGCTCACGCTCCTGGAGCAGATCCAGGCCGCCGGAATCAAGACGCCAGTGGTAATGATGTCGGGCCAGGCGCACATTGCCATGGCAGTGAAGGCCACCCGCCTGGGAGCGGTGGACTTTCTGGAAAAGCCCCTTTCCACCGACAAATTGCTGCTGACCGTGCAGAACTCCCTGCGGCTGGAGCGGCTGGAGCAGGAAAACCAACAGCTTCGGCAAAAGCTTGGCGGCGCGGAGATTGTATTTACCGGGGAGAAGATGCGGCGCCTTATGACCCAGGTGGAGCGCGTGGCCGCGAGCGAGTCGCGGGTGTGCATCCTGGGGGAGACCGGCACGGGCAAGGAGTTGATTGCGCGGACGATTCACGCCAAGAGCAACCGGAAAGAAGGACCATGCGTTACGCTCAACTGCGCCGCGGTTCCGGCGGAGCTGATCGAATCGGAACTCTTCGGTCACGAGAAAGGCTCCTTTACCGGCGCGGCCAACCGGCATTTAGGGAAATTCGAGCAGGCCCACGAAGGCACGCTGTTTCTGGACGAAATCGGCGACATGCCGCTGGCCATGCAGGCCAAGCTGTTGCGCGTGCTGGAGCAGGGCGAAGTGGAGCGCATTGGCGGCGATGGCCCCAAGCGCGTGAACGTTCGCGTGATTGTGGCCACGCACCGCAACCTGGAAGAGCAAGTGCGGCAGGGCGCCTTCCGGCAGGACCTTTTCCATCGCATCTACGTCTTTCCGGTGACTCTGCCGCCGCTACGGGAGCGCCCGGAAGATATTCCGGCTCTGGTGGAGCACTTTGCCGCACAGATCGTCCGCCAGAACGGATGGAAAGAGGTAACCTTCAGCCCTGAAGCCATGCGGTTATTGCAGGCGTGCCTGTGGCCGGGAAACATACGAGAGCTGCGCAATGTGGTGGAGCGCATCTTGCTGTTTGCCGAAGGAGAGTCGATTCCAGTATCAACGGTGGAGATAGCGCTTCCCGCTCAACCGGGACGCAGCGCCGATGGTCAATCGCCTGCGATTGGCGCGGCTGGCGGGACGCTCGCCGAGAGGGTGGAGCAGGTCGAGCGTCAGTTGATTCTCGACGAGATCAAGCGTCAAAACCACCACATTACCAATACCGCGAAGGCCCTGGGCCTGGAACGGAGCCACTTGTACAAAAAGTGCCAGCAGCTTGGCATCGACCTGAGCCAGTTAAGAAAATAATGGAGGTCGTGTGGGCGGCGGGAGTCATGGCACTACCGCGCTCGTTGAGACCGGCTGGCAACATTTGCGCGCGTATGCGAAACTGTTGAGAGTCGTCGCCGTTGTTGGCACGACTCGGATCGTGGCATCCTCACTCTTTCCGGGCCTGTAGCTCAACGGTTAGAGCAGCAGACTCATAATCTGTTGGTTGTAGGTTCGAATCCTACCGGGCCCACCAAACCTGTATCTCACCGCTTGGCATAGGCAGATTTGATATAAGTGGCAACAAACACGCTGCCTACATTACCAGTTAAGTCATTTGTTTTCAGCCTGCCCCTTTTGTTGCTCACCAGGACAGGGGTATGAGAGCTTGAACCAGCAGGGAAAAAGTTCCGCATTTTGAATTATGCCTTTGAAGATCCTGCTATCGAGTACAACTGAGACAGCTCGTATGTTTATCGGTGTTCACACGGCACAATACGGTCAGCCATTCAAAGATGAATATCACGGTTACTAATGTCCAAGGCAGAGAGTCTGCCGGTGCTGTCGATCTTAGCGGGTCCTTTACCCAGTGGATGGACTTAACAGAATTGGAGATTATGAACCTACTCCAGGGTGTTTGTCGGGATGCTGGGATGGTAGTGACGCCATTTCCGCACCATTCTCACTTATCTATGAGGGCTAGTTTCCAATTTGGGAAAGGGGCTATAGGATTTTTGATTGAAAAGCGAATCGACGACATCGACAAATCAACAATTGACTCTCTCGTAACCAACAGCGTTAGCGAACGGCGGACGCTCGACTACAAAGAATCGCTGCCAGGAAGCGCGGACGATGATAAACGTGAGTTCTTGACCGATGTAGCTTCGTTCGCGAATGCATCTGGCGGTGACATAGTTTACGGTGTTGCCGACGAGCGAGACGAAAAAGGACGAGCCACCGGTATCCCGTGTTCAGCGGAGGGGGTGAGCATATCCAACATCGGGGAACACAAAGCGCGCTTGGAAAGTTCTGCTCGTGACGGCATCGCACCTCGTATTCCAGGGATTGAATTTCGGATTGTAGATGGTTTTTCGAAAGGGCCAGTGCTTGTGGTCCGAATCCCGAAGAGTTGGATCGGGCCACACATGGTTACCTTCAAGAATTTCTCTCGGTTTTTTTCACGTAACAGTACGGGCAAGTATCAGCTCGACGTAGGAGAAATACGATCAGCATTTATTGAGTCAACATTGATGGGCGACAAACTTCGCAACTTTAGAGCAGAGCGTATATCGAAGGCTCTTCAGGGTGAAACCGCCGTCCCTCTGGGAAATGGCGTCAAGATGGTTCTACACCTCGTTCCATTGTCATCAATGAGTCCAGGTAGGCTACGCGACGTGACGGCTGAGGCTTCTAAACTGACGCAATTGCTCAGGCCAATGCAAGAGGCGTCTTATTTGGGCCGGTACAATCTCGATGGATTCTTTGTCGACGGAGCACGAAACACAGCCTCTTATTCTGGGATGCCACCCTATGGTTCCTATGTCCAGGTGTTTCGATCTGGAGCGATTGAAGCTGGCGAAGGAAACATTGCCCATCATGAAAAACTATTACCAAGTCTATTGATCGAAAACCTTATTCTTAGGGCCAGTGGTCGATTTTTGGACGCGCTTAGAAAGTTGGATACACCACTGCCGATTTTCCTGATGCTGACACTTATGAAGGTCAAAGGGATGCAAATGGCAACAGGCAGCCTCACCTACTTCGATCCGGGCACAATAGATCGTGATGTGATTGCCCTACCCGAAGTCGTCATCGAGAATTTTGATGACGATTTGGCGCGATTGCTACAGCCTACGTTCGATGCGATGTGGCAGGCATCAGGAATCGAGAGAAGCCCAAATTATGACGAGAACGGCAATAGGACTCAGTAGAAAATAACTACAACTGATCCCGCAATGCATTCTCATTCACCTTGGGCCGTCGGTGAATGTGTGAGACGTCAGGGCGCTTCCCAAAAGACAGGGTGCACGTCTATAAGAAGGCTCCAATCAGGCAATCCTCGATTCAGCATCTGCGCGACCGCACGAAATTCAATGAAAAGGTCACGAATTTGGGGTTATCAATTTGAAGATACCTACCAGCATGCGCTCCATTACGCTGCTTGCCAGCCTTGGTTTGTTTAGTGCAATTGCTATGCCTCTGGTCGCTCGCGCCGGTAGAGCTCAGCAGGCAACTGCAGGAACAACCGGCCTAGGAAATGACGTACACGCGTGGATCAGGCGTGCGCAAGAGGCAATAGGAATGACAAAGGTGGGGGATCGCGTGCTACATGCCCACAGCGCGCTGGCTGACGAGCAGAACTACCAGTCGGATCGTTCCTATCCTCCTTTCTTTTCGGCGTTTCACTCGCAGGAGATATGGTTTAGCGGCGCGACTGGCGTGGAACGCGTGAGCGAGCAGATCGTGTTTCCGAGCGCCGACCTCATGTCCCAGGTGACATTGAGCGATGGCCGCTTCCTCTTCGCAGTGCAGAACGACAAGCCTGTCTTGCAGGGAGCCTCGGACCGGCGGACCCGATACCTGAATCCGTGGGCGGTGATTTTCGATTGGTCGAAGGCTGACGCGGATGATCCGAAGAGTTTGAGAGTGGCGGGTAGCGAGGTCTATCGCGACTATCCAAGAACGGTGTTGGAGCGCAAGACTCCGAACGGAGTCCAGAAGCTCTTTCTCGACACCAAGACCGGGTTCCCGGTGAAGCTGGATTTTGAAGAACCAAATCCTCTGTGGGGACAGCGGCACGTTGAATATGTCTACTCAACCTGGGTACAGCACGAAGATGCTCAGATCAGTTCGGCGGCATTTCGTTTGGCCGATGGCGACATCGAACTGTCGCAGACAACCGGTCCAGTCGATCTGCTGCCAGCTTCCCAGGCTTCAGCGCTGCTGCAGATGCCTCCGGCTCCGAGCGCCCCTCCAGCGGGCAATGCGGGCCTCTTGCAGGCATTGACACCTTCGCCAGTGAAGGTAGGTGCCACCTATGTTTTGGCGCAGCGCTTCTATAACGAGGCGGTGACCCTGGCGGGAGACGAGATCTATCTTTTTGATAGCACCCAGAATGAGGAGCGTGCCAAACTGGATCATGAGCAGATCCGCAATCTTTTTCCCGGTCAACACAAGATCAATGTAGTCGTCACCGACTTTGCATGGCCGCATGTTGGCGGCGTCCGTTACTGGGTGGCGCAAGGAGCAACGATCATCGCCCACAAGGCCGAGAAGCCAGTCCTGCAAAATATCGTCGATCGGCGTTGGACTCTAAAGCCTGACGAACTGGAGCAGCATCGGGCTAGCGCAAAGTTCAAGTTTGTGGGACTGGACTCACCGCAGCAATTTGCGGGTGGAGCGATCACCATGATTCCCATTGATGGTATCGGTTCGGAAGTTGCTCTTGCGGCCTTTGTAGCAGCCGACAGATTTCTATGGGCGTCCGACTATATCCAAGACACAAGTGCCCCTGCCGCATACACGACCGATGTCTGGAACGCCGTACAAAGGGCGGGATTCAAGCCAGAACGGTTTGCGGCCGAGCACGTTGCACTGAACCAGTGGGAAGTTATCGAGAAGTTGCAATCGGGAAATAAGCAATAAACTCTGGACGCGAAGCCTGCAGCGACCCTATGAACTTATCTCTTGGCGCCCAGTCTTGCAATTCTTCCACGTTGTGGAATAATTGCAAACATGATTGAGCGCGTTGCCAAGCCGCGTCTTCTGGAACTCCTGGGGCGATTTCCGGCTGTGGCGCTGCTAGGACCGAGACAGGCCGGGAAAACGACACTGGCGTTGAGCCTTGCGGAGCGGCCCAAGGCTGAAGCTCTCCAGATTCCGCTTTACCTCGATCTTGAACTGCCTTCAGATCGTGCCAAGCTTACCGACCCTGAACTCTATCTATCGGAGCATGGAGACAGGCTTGTGATTCTTGATGAGATCCATCGCCTCCCCGATATCTTCCAAACGCTTCGTAGTCTGATTGACCAGAGGAGACGAAAAGGGAAGCGCAGCGGGCAATTCCTATTGCTCGGATCGGCTTCGATCGATCTCCTGAAGCAATCTGCCGAAACACTGGCAGGCAGAATCGCTTACATGGAGCTCACACCATTCCTGGACAGCGAGATTGCTGGTATTGGGCCCAAGGCTAACGAGACCCTTTGGGTGCGCGGCGGCTTTCCAGACAGCTTTCTGGCGGAGACCGACGCCCAGAGCTTCCAGTGGCGAGAAGCATTCATACAGACCTATCTGGAGCGGGATGTTCCTTCACTTGGCCCACGCATTCCCGCCGAGACGCTTCGCCGCTTCTGGCAGATGCTCGCACACAACCAGGGCCAGATGCTGAACGCCGCTCAATTGGCAGCGAGCTTGGGAATTAGCGGTCAGACCGTAGCAAGGTATCTCGACATCATGGTAGATCTCCTGCTTGTCCGGCGCTTGCAGCCATGGTTTTCCAATGTTGGGAAGCGTCTTGTCCGATCTCCAAAGGTATATGTGCGGGACAGCGGGTTGCTCCATGCGCTGCTAGGCATCCCCGACCGGGAGACGCTGTTGGGACATCCAGTGATGGGCTGGAGCTGGGAAGGAATGATCATCGAAAACATCTTGAGCAGCGTTCCCGCGAACGTCCAAGCCTGGTTTTACCGCACCTCAACCGGGGCCGAAATCGATCTTGTGCTGGAAATGGCGCCAAAGCAGCGGTGGGCGATCGAGATCAAGCGCTCCATTAGCGATCCGAAGCCGAGTCCAGGCTTTTACGCCGGTTGTGAAGATATCAAGGCGAACCGACAGATCGTGCTTTACCCCGGGCCTGAGCCATTTAAGCTCGATGCGAAAACGACCGTGATGCCCCTGAGAACCTTCCTCAACGACATTTCCTAGCGAAGGCATCTTTGGTTAGATGCCCTCATCTTGGTTGCAGTCTTAGTTCGCCACGTGAGCGACAAATGCTCCGGTCTCGACGTGCCCGGCGCGCTTGATCTGGACGTAAATATGGTAGTCCCCAGGTTGAGGAAAGCCGTAGGGGAACGAGACTTCCGATGATGGCGGCTCATGGTGCATAGAAGCCATAGAGGGACTGGCGCTCATCGAATCCATTGACGAGGAAGCCATCATGCTGCCATTGTCAGCTCCCGAGCTTCCTCCGATGGTGCGTTGGGCCAACTCAGCCGCCGTCATAGAAACGGAACCCGCGGGATGCACGTGGGCAAAGATCTGTCCATCGTCGCGGAGGAATACCGCGTGCCCGGCCATGCCCATGTAACTCTCAAGATCGGTTGCCGGCTTGCCCGACTGATCCTCAATGCGGAAGCGGAACCAGAATGGCTGACGCGGCTTGAGCGGCGTGGCGTCTCGCTCCCAGACCATCCGGTATCCACCTGAAAGTGCGGAGACTTTCTCTGAAGGAACCAACGCGGGAGAGCCTGAATCGTCGCTGTTGCCCTCGCCAAGCGGCTTGCCGGCAATTGCCGGCATGTCGATCTCCCCGATTTCTGTTTCAGGGAAGCCCGTCTGATGAACGATATCCGCGAATACCAGGTAGTGCCCTGCAGGCACATCTGGCAGACTCTGGCTGAACTCAGCGGTGCTTAACTGCCCCGGATGCAGATGCCAGAAGCTTGCCATATCGGACTTGCGCACGAGAAACAGGTGCATCAGGTGGCCGTGGTCGGGAACCAGATCGTCCAGGCGCAGGCGGTCCTGGCGTTCCACTTGCTGCTGCCGCCCAAAGCGGATGAAGCCCGCTTCTTCGTTGGGGTTTTCGAGGTGGAGATGCAGAGTGTCTCCGTTCTGCAAAGTGGGCTGCAGATGCGGAAGCACGTAAACCAATTTAGAGTTGGCGCTGGCTTCCGATCCCCACCAGAAATAAGCGCCTACCAGCATGGCTACAATCAGCACCGCGGCAATGCCCATACCCATGTAACCGCGCCGAGTCTGCACCGGAGTAGGCAGTACGTCGGGATCGAGTTTGGCATCGCGGTTGGCCGCGCCCACAATTCCGATCATTCCGGCGACCAGCAGCAGGCCCAGGACGCTGAGCAGTCCGCCCAGCGCCCTTTGCATGCGCGCCGAGGTCATGGAGACCGCCGGAACCGGTACTCCAAGGTCGGCTTTGCCTTGCTGTCCGTCGGCTTTAATTTCAACCCGCCAGGAGCCGCGATCCATAATCCAAAGCTTCCCCTCGAAGAGCTGAGGATCGGCAGTGGAGCGCACGGCAAAATCAGGCTTGGGGGCAAGATTGGCGGCAGGTCCCACCAATCGCAGGGGAAGGATCTGCACCTCGTTCACATTGTTGGAGGCGACGCGCACCTCGATCTCCGCTACGCCCGGTATCACAACCGGCGGGCGCACCGTTACGAGAAGGTGGTAAGGGCCAGCATAGCCGTCATAGTAAACATCGGGGCTGCCGACATGGGCCAAGGCCGCTTCCGGCAACAGCAGTACTGGCAAGAGGAGCAGCGAGAGCGTGAGCAATCGACGTAAACGCATACTAGCGACGCACCTCGCCCATCCAGTCGCCCCAGACAATACCCAGGCGAGCACTGAGAATGGAGACCACGATTGCGGCCGCCATTCCCATCCAGAAACCGTTGACGGTCGACTGATAAAACAGGTAGCGTACATCCAGCGAAGTGGGAGGCGCAGCGTAGTAGATATAGTGCGTTCCAAAGATCCAGTTACGAGCGCCCGGAGACATCAAAAAATTGGCAAAGGGCCACTGCACGCCGATCAACACGCCCAGAAAGACAATGCCCGCGACTAAGGACTGCTTCCATTTGCCCCAGGCTTGCGTCTTTGCATTTGCCTGGAGAAGATCGAGGACAAGGGCCGGAATAAGAATGAGCAGCGGGAAGCCCATCGGGATCATGTGTGTGACCTGCCGATAGACAGGACCAAGTTTAGGCTCGCCGGGGAACAGCGGGAAGATCCAGAGGGACAGCAGGAAGAACAAAGTGTAGACAGAGGCCATTGCCGTCCGGCCGAACTTCCAGTTCAAAGCCCGTGACATCGCTTCGAGGAGCAACGGAAGCCCGATGACCACCGCAACATAGCAGACCGAGCTGTGCATCATGACCCGGCCGGTGTTCTGCAGATTGAAGATCAAATAGAGGATGAGTAGCAACCCGCCGGAGAGCAACAAGAGATATTCAAGCTGCTTGCGCAATGCGCCTTGGGCGCGATTCATCTCCCCCAGGATCAAGATCACGCCGCCGGCGAGAATCGCTCCGATGCCGAGTGCGAGAAGTGCGTGGGGCGGGCTGATGATCTTCACATCCAGGCCGTATGCATCGTGCCACCAGTTATCAAACGGGGCCGAGGTCAACATGGCCACGCCGCCCCAGGCGGAGATGAATGCGCCCAGCGGCCCGCGAAAACCAAGAACGTTGACCGAAGCGCCTTTGGCCGCGGGGCTGCCGGCAAACGTGGTGCTGAAAATCAGGCCCGACGAAGAGAAGGCCGTAAGCAGCGCGGCAAACTGGATGAGCAAATGCGCGGGCGTCCAGAAGGTATCGCGGCCGATGGTGGCATGCCAGGAGATGTCCCAGTAAAGGCCGATCATGATCGACGCTGAGGCGATCACGCAGGACCAAACGTACCAGGGAACGGTTTGAGCTTGGGACACGCGAAGGCTTGAAATGCGGCTGGGGGTCTGCGCGGTGACGATGGTTGAGCTCATTGGCGACTCCTCAATAATTCTTGCTTGTCATCGATTCTTGGTTGATCGACCGTTTTTTCACGGTCGAGCTTGAGCAAGCTCGACGTTCATCCTCAAAAAATGGCCCGGAAACCGAAAGGCTCCGCTTTTTCCTAAAATCAATCTTTTTCCTGGAGAGACAATTCGGCTGTTGACAAAAGAAATTATATGAGCAAAGCTCGTGTTTTGTTACTCGGATTCCGGCGAGGCCCTCGACCATGCATCGAAAAAGCCAACCCATTGATTCAGCGAGAAGAACGCCGAGACAGCTACGCTCCCGCGACACCGTGGAAATCATCTTTGAAGCCACGGCTCGGATTCTCCAGAAGGAAGGCCGCGCGGCGCTCAACACCAACTACATCGCCGAGCGCGCCGGCATCAGCGTAGGAACGCTCTATCAGTATTTCCCCAACAAGGAGTCCATCCTGATTGCGATTGCCCGCCGGGAAATCGCGCGGCAAGAGAGCGCAGTGTTGAAAGCCATGTCCTCCACCACCGAAGAGATGGATCCTGCGCGGCTTGCAATCCGGGCTCTGATTGCTTCCTTGCGGAGCCGCAGGGAGGCCCGGCGCATTGCCATTGAGACGCTGGTGAGTGAGGGATTTGGAAACGAGATCGTGAGCTCCGTGCAAAAACTGGCGCAGATGCTTGCGACCAGAAGTGAACGCTTTTGGCCGGAACGGACAGAGCCGGTTTCGCCGGTGAGCCTGTTTGTGATTACACGAGCCATCAGCGGAGTGATGCGGTCGGCATCGCAGGAGCAATCCCCGCTGCTCGATTCCGCCGAGTTTGAAGACGAAGTGGTTCACCTGTTCCACGCGTATTTCAGCGCGCCGCGCAAATGAACCACCCGCTTAACACCGTTTTTGGATGCGCCCTTAGGTTTACGCCTCCGCGGCGCAGAGCGTGGCTACAGGCCTCAAAGGCGCGGTCAGGCTATACATCACCCGTGCAAATTCTTCGAGGTTGAGGGATTGTGCGCCGTCCGACAAGGCACGTTCCGGGCATGGATGCACTTCGATGATCAGGCCGTCCGCCCCAATGGCGAGTGCTGCACGGCTGGCCGGCTGGATGAGATCGCGCCTTCCCGTTCCGTGCGAAGGATCCACAATCACTGGCAGGTGAGAGAGTTCACGCGCTAGGGCCACGGCAGCCAGATCGAGCGTATTTCGTAGCTCGGTTTCAAAGGTCTTGATGCCGCGCTCGCATAGAACCACATTTTGGTTGCCGCCCGCCAACAGGTACTCGGCGGCCAGCAGCCATTCTTTAACCGTCGCGGAAGGGCCGCGCTTGAGCAGGATGGGCTTTTCGACCTTGGCTAGCTGGCGCAGGAGGGCAAAGTTCTGCATGTTGCGGGCGCCGACCTGGAGCATATCGGCATGGAGGGAGATCATCTCGATATCTTCGGTGCTCATGACCTCGGTGACCACCGGGAGCCCGGTTTCTTCGCGCACCTCGCGAAGCAATTGGAGCGCTTCCAGGCCGAGCCCCTGGAAATCGTAAGGCGAGGTGCGGGGCTTGTAGGCTCCACCGCGTAGCATGGTGGCGCCCGCGGCTTTGATAGCCTTGGCTGTAGTCATGAGTTGCTCGCGCGATTCAACCGAGCACGGACCGGCGATAACTACGGCTTCCTCTCCGCCGATACAGACGTCGCCAACCTTGACCTGGGTGCGGCCGCTTCGGGTCTGGCGGCTCACAAGCTTAAACGGATGAGCGATGGGCACCACGTCCTCCACGCCCGGCGCGGCCTTAAGGGCCTCCAGGCTGCTTCTTGAACCTCCGCTGCCAACCGCGGCTACGATGGCGCGCTCCTCGCCTCGCGTAACATGAGGTTGGAAACCGCACTCCCGCACACGATCGATCACGTGTTGAAGGTCCGCCTCAGATGCGTTTGCTGCCATATTGATCACCATGACTGTTCTCCTCTGGGGAATTTTTTGTTTTCAGCAGGCGCATGGAATCGGCTTCCACCCTGCGGGACTCGCGAATAATGCAACGAAAAATGCTGGTTAGGTTTTCAGGACCGAGCGGTCCCGGATTGGCGGCAAGCAGGCGGCTAAGAATCTGCCGCTCGCGCTGGGCGTCATAGAGCGGAAGGCCGGAAGATTCCTTGATCGGCGCCAGGCTTCGTACGATCGTGGCGCGCTCGTTGAGGAGCCGAAGCAGTTCACTATCCAGTAGGTCGATCTGCTCGCGGCACCGTTGCAGAGCGGTTCTTCCATCTTCGAGCTTTTGGCTCATGAATCAAGCTCCTAAAAGCAAAAACCGCGACCCTTGTGGAGTCGCGGCTTGCGGATTTCCTATGATGTTTTGTATGTCTACCGATTAACTTGGATCATACGCACACCATCCCGCTTCGCCGCCGCTCCGGTAGGAGTAGCGGTAGGTAAAGCCGAAGCTAAATCGGTTGGTGTACATAAAAACGACCCCATCGTATCCCGGATTTGGAGTGCGTGTCAATCGAATTTTGGGCAGCGCCCATGGCCGCGGCTGCGGGATTCTTATTGTCAGCCTCGCGACCCTGCTCGGTCCTGTCAAGAACGCGATGTGTAGGTTCCGATCAAACGTGCAACAATGTTGCGCCGTCGAATCTGGGCCTTTTTCTTTTTGTTTTCTACTGTGTCTTTTCGTATCTCTTCGTTTTTGAATCTCTCTCTTGAGGTGAGGTCGAATGAATCCCTTGCGCATGATTTCCACTTCGATTGTGGCCGCTCTCATCGCCGCGGCTTGCCTTGCCTCCAGCCCCAGCCTTGCTTCCAGCCAAAGACCCGCAACATCGGGTACGATCCTTACCATGACCTCGTTGGAATCGCCGAATGTGACCAATGCGCCGTCTAGCGCGAAAGTCCCGACTGTCCCGAAAGCAAAGATCGAACCGGTGGTCGATAACTATCACGGGCACAAGGTTACCGATCCCTATCGCTGGCTTGAAGACAGTCATTCTCCTGAGACGCAGAAATTTGTGGAAGAGGAGAATGTGTACACGCAATCTAGGCTTGATTCTCTTCCGCTTCGCCAGCAGTTGCACGCTCGCATCGAAAGCTTGGCGACGATTGGACGGATCGACGTCCCCAGATCCGCTGGCAAATACTACTTTCACGAAGCCCGTGAAGGACGGCAAAACCAGCCAGTGGTATATGTGCGCGAGGGAGTCAATGGCCACGACCGGCCGCTGGTAGATGTGAATTCTCTGGCCCCCGATGGAACGATTGCCCTTGACTGGTGGCATGCCTCTGACGACGGCGCTTATGTCGCCTATGGAACGTCACCCAACGGGTCGGAGATAAGCACGCTGCAAGTTATTGAAACCGCCACAGGGAATCTGCTGCCCGAACAGATTGGGCGAACCCGCGCTGCCGACGTGGCTTGGCTGCCGGATAATTCGGGCTTCTACTACACACGCTACCCGCGTCCAGGCGATGTTCCCGCGGGGCAGGAAATGTATAACCGGCGGGTGTTTTTGCACAAGCTCGGGGGTGCCGGCAACATGGACGGGCTCAAGGATCCCCTCATTTTCGGCGAGGGACTCGATCCCGAGCATTGGCCTCACGTCAGCATCTCCAAGGATGGGAGATGGCTGCTCATCAAAGTTTCCGAAGGCTGGACGAAAGAAGAGCTTTTTCTGAAGGACCTTGCCCAGCCCCAAAGTAAGTTCGCCGCTGTAACCCAGAACAAAGATTTTCTGTATGGAACGACGATTGCCGATGGCCAACTCTACATCATGACGAATGAGGGCGCCCCGCGCTATCGCATCTTCCGCGTATCATGCGCCAACCCCGAGCGCAGCCATTGGGAGGAAGTGCTGCCCGAAGGGCAAGGCGTGATGCAATCCATGCGGCTGGTGGGCGGCAAACTCTTTGTGCATTACTTTGAGAATGCCCACTCTACTCTCTCTGTTTTCGAGCTTCCCCCATCTACTGGCCATGATCAAAATGCCGGTCGTAAGATCGCCAGGCACATCAAGGATGTGGAGCTGCCCGCTCTGGGAAGTATCACCGGCTTGGAAGGGAAGTTGGAGGGCAACGAGGTATTCTTCGGCTTCTCCTCCTACGCGTTGCCGCAAACCGTATACCGTTTGAGCCTTGAGGGGAAGCTCGCGGAATGGGCGCGTCTAAAGGCCGATGTAGATCCCAGTGCCTACGAGGTCAAGCAGGTTTGGTTTCCATCGAAGGATGGGGTCCGCGTTCCGATGTTTGTTGTACACAAGAAAGGCCTTGTGTTGAATGGGAAAAACCCGACGATGCTCTCCGGCTACGGCGGATTTAACGTGGGCCGCACACCGGCTTTTAACCGCTCGTCCATGCTGGTGCTGCTCGATCACGGTGGAGTGTATGCCGACGTGCAGCTCCGCGGAGGCAGCGAATTTGGCGCATCATGGCATCGGGCTGGAATGCTGGAGAAAAAACAGAATGTGTTTGATGACTTTATCGCTGCCGCCGAGTACCTGATTGCGGAAAAATACACCAACAGCG
>Ga0070734_10000623_pt1 | contig 67517 bp, 56 predicted proteins | sample Coa_R1_8_FD_66444 | JGI IMG/M metagenome (GOLD analysis project Ga0070734, IMG submission 66444) | Surface soil microbial communities from Centralia Pennsylvania, which are recovering from an underground coalmine fire - Coalmine... | ecosystem: Environmental > Terrestrial > Soil > Unclassified ...
CGTGACAGGGATCGAACCTGCGACCTCGTCGTTGCGAACGACGCGCTCTCCCAGCTGAGCTACACGCCCACGAGCAACCCCGCTATTTTAGCAAAGCAGGAAGAAGTTTCCAAACAACGCGCGAAAACGAAGTTCTTAAATCAGGGTTGATCGAGCGATTCGCCGCTGCGTTGGGCGACGATCTTGCGCGCGTTTTGATACAGAGCGCGGGCTTGCGGCACGGATTCGATGGCCTTCTGGACCTGCGGATCGGCTTCGAGAAGAACTTTGAAGCCGTCCTGCATCCCGAACGTGGACATGAAGACTTCCTGCTTGATCTTGCGCTTCACCCAATCCTGACTCTCGGCGAGTTCCGCTTCGTTGTAGCGAACATTGTGCTTCGAGAGGTAGTTGCGGAATTCGTGCATGACGTTGTCGTCGACGGAAAACTCGTGCGTGATGGTTGGGCGCTCGCCGAGGAAGAATCGAGTGAAGCCGCCGACGCCCGCTTCCGCCGGGTAAAACACGTCATAGCGGAAAAGTTCCTGCTGAAATTTATTGAGCTTCGGCTCGGTGACGACGATGTCCGGCGTGATGCCGCCGCCACCGGTAACCTGGCGGCCGGAATCGGTGAGCTTGATTTCCGACGGATGATCGGGAACCTTGCGTTCGTAGTGATACTGATACAGAGAGATGGATTTGTAGTCGCGCTGAATCAAGCGGCCGCTGGGAGTGTAATAACGCGCGGTGGTGAGCGCGAGGCCGGTGTTTTCGCTGAGCGGCTGCACGGTCTGCACGAGGCCCTTGCCGAATGTCGTTTCACCGACGATGAGGCCGCGGTCGTGGTCCTGCACGGCGCCGGAAACGATTTCTGTTGCTGACGCGGAATTATTGTTCACGAGAATGACGAGCGGAACGGTGACGCCCTGATTGCCGCGCACGGCGTAATAGCGATGCTCCTGCGAGGCGCGGCCGTGATGCGAAACGATCAGCTGATTCTTCTCGAGGAACATGTCGCCCACGGCGACGGCTTCATTCAACAGACCGCCGGGATTGCCGCGCATGTCGAGAACGAGTCCATCGAGATTGGAGACGTTGAGATCCTTGAGCGCGTCGGCGATTTCATGATCGGTCGTTTCGTTGAACGATGAGAGGCGCACATAGCCGATACCGGGCTTGATGAGGAACGCGATGTCCACGGAATGGCGGGGAATTTCGCCGCGCGTAACGGTGAACGTAAGCGGATCAGGATAGCCTTCGCGCGTGACAACAATCTTGACGATCGTCCCTTTTTGGCCCTTCAGCATGTCCGCCACTTCCGTCGTGGTCAGTCCATCGGTAGCTTTTTCGTCGACTTTGACGATGATGTCGCCCGGACGCAGGCCGGCGTTGTAGGCCGGTGCGCCGACGTAAGGAGCCATCACAACGGTGTGGTTATCGCGAGGAGCGACAATCATGCCAACGCCGTAATAGCGGCCGCGCTGGTCTTCTCGGAGCAGGGCAAACTGGCGGGCATCAAAGAAATTCGAGTGGGGGTCCAGAACGCGGAGCATGCCGGGAATGGCGCCCTGGTAGACCTCTTTGTCCACGTCCACAGGGTCGGCGTAATTGGACTGGACGACGTCCAGCACGCGCGTGAACTGCTTTACCGCGGTCTGATAGTCGTCGGCCGAGGACGTTGTGGCGCGGACGGAGGGCCCGTAAACGCCGCCCAGGACAGCGGAAACCAGCAGTACCAAAACGATCAGAATCAGTCCACGACGTTCTGACTTCATGCTCACCTCACGCTGACCAGGCTATCTAAAAGTGTATCACGCAACCCCGAAGCACACCGCCCGGGGCCATAGCGAATCGGGCACTGTACGTTAGACGGGGCCAAACGGCGAATGGCGGTGGCACAGAAGTCCGTTTGACACGTCTGTGCATGCTTTCTATGATGCCAGTGGGTTCGAAAAGGGTCGTCCCATCGAATGTTCAGCGTTCCCCACATGATTGTGCTGTTTATCGTTGTGCTGGTCGTATTTGGACCGCACAAGCTGCCCGAATTGGCGCGTGGATTGGGCAAACTGATGGCGGAGTTCCGCAAGGCGTCCACGGATTTCAAGCTGGCGTTCGAAGAAGAGATGCGCAACGTCGAGCGGCAGGCGCGCGAAGCCGAGCGGAAAAAGCAGATGGACGCAGCAGCGGCTTCGGCGGCAACCGCGGAGCCATCGCCCGCAACCGCAACCGCGACGGGATCCGATGATTCGGCTCTGCCACAAATCGCCGAAACGATTGAGCCGGTCATATCGCCCGTGAGCGAGTCGGTAGCGCGCGGCAGCGAAGAAGCCGGTTCCACGGACAATTTGGACGCGACGGAAAAGGAAACTTCTTCCGGCCAAAAGTTGCAGGAAAAAGCGCTGAACGAGCCGCTTCACGATTCGCTGCACGATGAAGGGCAGGGACATCCCGCCTAAGGCAATGCCGGAAAACATGGACAGCGAACTCACAGGGAAAACCAGAGAAGAAGAAACCGGCGGTCAGATGACGTTCTTCGAGCATCTGATTGAGCTGCGCAAGCGGATTATCAATTCGCTGATCGCGATTGCCGTCTGCGCCGCGGGCGGATGGTTTCTTGCGCCGAAGTTCATCTCGATTATTTCGGTGCCGATCCAGGCCGTGCTGAAGGCTCACGGATACAATCCTCAGCTTTACTACACGGGCCCAACCGACTATCTCGGCTTGCTTGTGAAATTGAGCATCTACATCGGCCTCGTGGTGTCGTCTCCGGTAGTCTTGTATCAGGTTTGGATGTTTGTGGCGCCGGCGCTCTATAAGCATGAGCGCAGCGCCGTAACGGGATTCGTTTTTTCGACGGTCATTCTATTTTTGGGCGGAATTGCGTTTGGATTTTTTCTCGCGCTCCCGCGCATTTTGGGATTTCTGGTTGGATTCCAGGGACCGGCGGTGGCGCCCCTGATTCGCATCAACGATTACTTTGACTTGGTGCTGCTCGTCCTGGTGGCGCTGGGCTTGATCTTCGAAATGCCGGTGCTCATCTTTTTGTTGTGTTACTTCGGAATCGTCACTCCAAAGTTCCTCGTGCAAAACACCAAGTACGCAATTTTGGTGATTACGGTGGCAGCGGCGTTTGTCACGCCGACGCCGGATGCGCTCACGATGCTGCTCGTAATGGTGGTAATGCTGGCGCTCTATTTTCTGGGAGTGGGTGTCGCGTGGGTCGCGCTGCGGAACCGGTCAAGACAAGCGGCGGCAGCGGCGCAGGGGGCTTGATGAGTCGAGTGCGAAAGTGCGGATCGGTCGCAGTGCTTTGCGCGGCTTTGGCTTTTGCGGGCTGCAAGAGCAACGCCGACGCGGCCAAGACGGAGAACGCAGCGCAACCGCCGTTCATGAGTTCGGTCGCCGTGCCTCCGCCGCAGATTGCCACCGACGCGCTGCCGCCGGAAAAAACGGGTGGCTTCGACGGCAAGGCCGCTTACGATCACGTCGCAAAAATGGTTTCCTATGGCCCCCGGCCTTCCGGTTCGCAGGCGTTGGCGCAAACGCAGGACTACATCCTTTCGCAATTGAAAGCCTTCGGCTGCACGGTCGAGACCGACGATTTTTCCGCGCAGACGCCCGCCGGCCGCATCGCCATGAAAAATATCCTGGTGAAAATTCAGGGCGAGAAGCCGGGGATTCTTCTGCTCGGGACGCATTACGACACGCTGAAAAAAGACAATTTCGTCGGCGCGGATGATGCGGGCTCATCGACGGGCTTGATGCTCGAATTGGCTCGGGTGCTTTGCGCGAAGCGCGGCCGCTACGCGGTTTGGATCGCGTTCTTCGATGGCGAAGAAGCCGTCCAACAGTGGAGCGACACCGACAGCCGGTACGGCAGCCGGCAGATGGCGGCGAAACTCTCGCTCTCGGGCGATCTGAAGAACGTGCGGGCATTCTTGCTCGCGGACATCGTCGGCGGCAAGACTGCGCGGATCCCGAAGGAAGCGGACTCGACGCCGGCGCTGAGCGAACTGGTTTACGCAACGGCGAAGCGCTTGGGCTACGGAGATTTGTTTGTGAACGAATCGAAAGGCGCGTCGGACGATCACGATTCGTTTCTGAGCCGCAAAGTGCCGTCCGTGGACGTCATCGCCGATTTCATCGACAACGGCTACTGGCATACGCCACAGGACAACATGGAGCAGATCAGCGCCAAAACGCTGGGCAAAGTCGGCCACGTTTTTCTGGAAACGCTGAAAGCCCTTCAATTGAAGTAAGTCAGAAAAGAAAAAGTTCCGTCGCTACTCTTCCTCTGTGCGCTCTGTGGCTCTGTGGCAAATCGATTTGCTTTTCCCATTTCACTTCTCAAACGTAACTTCGCCGCCTTTGCGGATCAACGAGTGTTTCTGGAAATCGTCATCGTCGCGATACGGAAAATCCGAGCGGTAATGGCTGCCGCGGCTCTCTTCGCGGGCGATGGCGCTGCGCGTAATGACTTTCGCCAGCGAATGAAGATTCTTGAGCTCGTTTTCTTCGCGCGTCGCGCCCGCTTCCGGGATTTGCATCTCTTCGAGCTGCGTGAGCGCCGCTTTCAAATCTTTTCCGCTTCGCAAAATTCCCACGTGACGCCACATGATGTCGCGAATCTGTTTGCGCAGCGCAGATTCCGGCGGCGCGGTGTGCGGATGCTTTTCGGCGTCGTGAGAATCGGGCTGCGGAGCGCGCTTGCCGGGCAGCGTCGTGGAGGTGGCCTTCTTAGGAGGGGCACCCGCAACGGGCGCGTCCTGCATCATGGCGATGCCGCTGCGCGCGCCGAAGACAAGCCCTTCGAGCAGGGAATTGCTCGCCAGCCGGTTGGCGCCGTGTACTCCCGTGTCGGCGGTTTCCCCCGCGGCGTACAGGCACGGAATGGATGTCCGGCCCCAGAGATCGGTTTTGACGCCACCCATCATGTAGTGCGCGGCGGGGCAGACCGGCGCAAGGTCTGCGGAAAGATCGAGGCCGTAGCTTTCGCACGTGGCATAAATGCGCGGGAAGCGCTTTTCCAGAAACTCTTTCGTCTTTGCCGTCATGTCCAGATAAACGTGAGGCGCGTTGGTGCGGTGCATTTCGCTCACAATGGCGCGGGCCACGATGTCGCGCGGCGCCAGTTCCTGCGCTTCGTTGTAGCGCTTCATGAACCGCTCGAGATTGATGTTGCGAAGGATGCCGCCTTCGCCGCGCAGCGCTTCGGAGAGCAGAAACCGCGGCGCGCCTTTCACGGCGAGCGCCGTGGGATGAAATTGGACGAACTCCATGTCGGAAAGCACGGCGCCCGCTTCGTAGGCGATGGCCATGCCGTCGCCCGTGGCGACATCGGGATTCGTGGTCTCGCGATAGATCTGGCCCAGCCCGCCGGTGGCGAGAAGAATGGCATTCGCGCGAAGCTCGTGGAGCGACCCATCCGTTTCGTCAATGAAGCGGACGCCGACGGCTTTGCCGTTTTCGATGATGAGCCCGGTCGTAAAGGCATGTGCGCGAAGATGCAGATGCGGGATCGAGTTGGCGCGGGCAAGCAGCGCGCGGCTGATTTCGCGGCCCGTCGAGTCGCCGTGCGCATGAAGAATGCGCGACCGGCTGTGTGCCGCTTCCCGCGTGAACGCAAGTTTCGTACCCGCGCGGTCGAATTCCGTGCCCCATTCGATCAGCTGCGTGATGTATTTGGGCCCTTCTTCGACGAGCAGCGCCACGGATTCGGGCCGGCACAGGCCGTCGCCCGCGTTGATCGTGTCCTGTTCGTGCAGGCCGATTTCGTCTTCGTCGCTCAGCGCCACGGCGATGCCGCCTTGCGCCCACGCCGTTGCCGAATCGCTTAGGAAAGACTTGGCCAGCACAAGGACGCTTCCCGCGTCGCTCAGCTCAATCGCCGCGCGCAGGCCTGCGACACCGGAGCCAACCACGGCATAATCTGCGCGATAAGTTTTTTCGGAAAGTGCCATCGAAAGTGGGCTTCAGTAGGGCGGATTTGGCCGCAGGGGAATGGTATCACGAAGGAATTGGAGGAGCCGGGGAACGATGGCGCAACCATTGCCGAATTCGGCGCACCACTCCTGCGGTTCTATGGACTCTGCATTTGAGCGTGAATAACCTTCCAGTTGGCCATGAACCATCGATTTTCAAACAGCCGTTTGCTGCGCCGGCCGATATACAAATCAGCCGGCCTCTGCGCGATCTTGCTGATCGTGAGTTTCCTGCCGGCAGACGCGACGCCAGTCCAGAGCAATGCCGACGCCTACCTAAAGGACAATTCCGATTGGTGGTCGAGTACCCGCAGACCCGATTCTGAAGACGATAGCACTATTCAAAAGCGCGAACTCTCGACAAAGCATTTTGAGATTTTGGGCCTGCGGCTAAGCGAAGACTCATTCGATGGGCCCTCAAAGAAGTTGGGTGAAGCTGCTGTTATTAAGCGTGGTGACGGCTCGTCGGGGCGTTCGCAGATTTGCTACCGGTCGGTGGACACGGCCAAAAAGATCTATCTCATTTTTGAGAAGGGAGAGCTGAACGATGCGTTTTATTTGTTTACCGGTGGTCCGGACTGGCATGGCAGCGACCGTTGCGTGGCTTCCACTCTCGTTACGAGCGATCTCGCCACAGCCTCAGGTTTACGATTGGGACTGAGCATCGCGCAGGTAAAAGCACTCCTGGGAACGCCGAGCTTCGCGAGAAAGGAGAAGTTAATCTATTCGGTGACGACCCAAAAGAAGACTTCTACGGCCGATCTTGAAGCCATAAAGAAACAGAATCCTGGCCTAACTGACGACGAGCTCCATAGAAACTACGATTTCTACACACTAATCGCGTACGTTGAGGCAAGATTTCAGCAAGACAAGCTCGTTTACCTAGCCGTTTCAGAAACCGAGTCGTACTGAAACGTCGAACCCGACCGCGGCGCGATCTGCGCGACGCTTTCTTTTCGGACAGTGCCATCGAAAGTGGGGTTCAGTAGGGCGGATTTGGCCGCAGGGGAACGGCATCACAAGGAATTTGTGCTAGCTACGAGGCCCAAGTCATGCGCTTGGAGACGACGATCCATCGGCCGCTGGCTTTTTTCAGGTAAAAGCGGTGGCCACCGCCACAAAGGACACCGCAGTGAAAGGACGTCGAAACGATAGCTTCATCGAGCCGCTTATTGAATCCAGCGTGTGAAAATCCTAAAACGCCTGAAGCTCCCGGAAACAACCGAGCAAAGTTGGGATCCTCCGCACTAGGGAGTATCTGGTCGAACAAAGCATCGTCGATGAAACTGTGCGGAGCATCGGTGTGGAAGTTGTGCGACAGGCGTCCGCCGACGCAACGCATCTTGCGGTAGCTCTCCACGACCTCAAGACTTGGGCCGCGGCTGGCGTTCGCGCTAAGCGAAGAAGAATCTCTCTTATCTTGTACCGACCAATCCGCTGGCATTTTGCACGATTCTGCATCGACCCAGGGGACATCGCCGACGATCAGGCTGTCATCAAAGACCAATCGCGCCCCTGGGCTTTGGCCGAGCATAGGCAGGACTTCGCGAACAACCGCTTCATAAACCTCGTCTTCCGCTCTAGCGATTTCTTGTGCGGTGGGATGCGACTTCCATGTCCAGTAAGCCGAGACCGCCGCAGACGCGAGGCAGATTGCAACTGCGAGGAAGCGAGAATGCCGCCCATGAGTGCCGCCAGCTTTAGTTCGCAAGGAAATCATGGCGTGGCAGAAATCCTATCACGAAGAAAATGGGAAGCGGCCGCCTCAAAAGTTCAGCTGTCCGGGACACTGCACCTCAGCACAACTGTTTTCGAATCAAAATGCGTTCTACTCTCGCCGTATGAATTGCGGATTTTCGCATCTCCGGCTCCGACAAGCACGGCTACCCGCGCGATCAGTATTTCTCCGCGCGTGTCTCCCAGCGACACCCGCGACGCACCTGCTCAATCGATCGCGGCGAGCCAGCGCCCCAGCCGCACGCCATTCGACTTTCAACGTTGCAGTTCCGATCGCTAACTCCCTTGGATTCTGCAGTTACGAAAATCTCGCCTCTAACCTTCTTGGAATCTGCAGTTACAAAACATTAGACTTAAACTCCTTTAGAATCTGCAGTTACTGAAATAGGTACGCTACTTCCGCCGGTGCGGGTTTTGATTCCAGAAGAAGCCGATTTTCAATTCCTTTGTGGGTACAAAGTTTACGGCATGAGCCAAAAAGTGATCGGTATCCACCTTCTGGACCGAGCCGTCCCAGCAAAAACTCACGTATCCGGTGATGTCATCTCTGTCGCCGTCGTATTTGTTATGTGGCCTCTCGACGATGAGTGTGAAGTCTTCTATGGGCTTCTTCCACGTGTTAGCCGTCGTCAAAATGAAGTCGACGTATTCATAGGGCGCATCGCCTTCTTTACTGCTCACCATCCGTTGTAGGACGTCGCGCAGCCCGCTGTCTACGCAGAACGACTTCATTTCTGCAATTGCCCATTCATTATTGAAGTTCGTGCCCCAACCTAACCTAAGGCTGCCGGTATAGCCCAGAACCGGTGAGTATTCGTGGCGGATGTGAACAGTCTTGTGGGAAGGGAAGGTTTGTTCCCAGTAGTATTTCTTGGCCACGCGCCAGTTTGGCGCGCCATTCTTATTTGGTTGACGATCATAGTCGGGGTCAATAAGCCCGAGCCGGACTAGCTGCTGGCGGTCGTTAGCACCAAGTCTCTGGACATCGGAACTTTGGTCATAGTCGGTCGAATGTCCGAAGCTGCCAACGTCCACACGCAGGGACGTTAGAAGTTTCGTGTATTCTTTCTCGCCCAAAAACGCTCTCGCCTCGGTTCGAAATTCACTCGCTTCGCCATTTACCCACAGTCGGAAATCATCGAATCCCTGGTTCGACCGCCAGTCCACGGTCATTCGATAGTCCGGAATGGGAAACGCGATTGTTGTCGTGACGTCTTGGTCGCTGTCGTTTCGAAAGTCGTAGTCGACGGTCACCTTTGACCGCGAAATTTGGAGAACCTCCTTGGCCATCACAATGCGAGGTTCGCTCTTCATCAAGATGATTCCGCCTCCAGCGATAGAAGCGGCGCCGTCGTCGGCATTGAGATTCATTGGAACTGTCGCCACCGACAAGAGAAGACACAATTTACGAATGGTCATGGGCTATTTTTGCATGGCGTCTGATGCGGAAAGGAGAGCAGAGTCGGGGTGATGTGCCAAAATCCAAATAACCCGACTGAGGGTTACGCATCTCGGGAAATCTGCGTCCTTGCAAGCTGTGTCGCCGCGGGATGCCGCAATCCGGCCTGACTTGGCCCTAGTATCCGATTGACAAACGGTACTCTGTGTGCTACACTGGTTCGTGAAAGTCGCCGCCCAATCCGCTAAGTCCCGCAGAATCTGCAGTTACAGAAATTCGCGCTATAACCCCTTTGGAATCTGCAGTTACAAAACATTAGACTTAAACTCCTTTAGAATCTGCACTTACGAAAAAAGGGGGGTATACCCCCGGGTTCTAGTACCCGCCAAGCGCCTCCGTATTCCCTCCCGCGTTATGGGCCGCGACGCGACTTATGCTAAGGTCGAATTCACCCAAATGAGAGCGCGGCGAATAACAGTGAAGGCGTCCAGCGGGGCGTACGAGGTTGTGTGCGCGGCGGGAGCGGTGTCTCGCTTGGGCGAAGAAATGGCCTGGCTGGGGAAATTTACGAGTGTGCATGTAGTGTCGTCGCCGAAGGTTTGGCGCGCGGTGGGGAAGTCGGTCGTGCGTGGATTCGGCAGACGGAAGCCGGACGGCGTGCACCTTTTCGACGACCGCGAAGCGAAGAAGGCGATGTCCAGTGTCGAGCAGATTTCGCGATTGCTCGCGCGGGCGAAGGCCGATCGCGGGTCGCTGATTGTTGCGGTGGGTGGCGGCGTCGTGGGCGACGTCGTCGGCTACGCGGCGGCGAGTTATTTGCGCGGTGTGGCGCTGGTGCAGGTGCCGACGACGCTCGTGGCGCAGACGGACAGTTCCGTCGGCGGAAAAACCGGCGTGAATTTGCCGGAAGGGAAGAATCTGGTCGGCGCGTTTTATCCGGCGCGGCTGGTCGTTGTCGATCCGCAACTGCTGAAGACACTGAGCAAACGAGAATTTCGCGGCGGCCTCGCCGAAGTGATCAAGTACGGCATCATCGCCGACGCGAAGCTGTTTGAATATCTCGAGGAGAATTTCGAGCGGGCACTGCGACGCGATGAAAAAATACTGGAGCATTTGATCACGCGCTCGATTGAAATTAAGGCGCGGGTGGTCAGTAAAGACGAGCGCGAAAACGGCCTGCGCGAAATTTTGAATTACGGGCACACGTTCGGCCACGCGCTGGAGAGCGAGACGCGCTACCGCCGCTATCAGCACGGCGAAGCCGTGGCTTGGGGCATGAAGTGCGCTGCGCTGCTCGGGCACAAGATTGGGCTGACGAAGGCGCGCGACGTTTCGCGAATTGTCGCGCTAATCGAGCGGCTGGGGCCGCTGCCAGCGTGGCCGAACATTTCCGATGCGAGCTTGATCGCGGCGATGCGGACCGACAAAAAAACGCGCGGAAACAAGTTGCGCTTCGTGTTATCGAAGAAAATCGGCAAGGCGGCAACCTACGACGATGTGCCGCTCGACGCCGTAAAGCACGCGCTGCACTTTGCGCCGCGGCTGCATACGCACTGGGAGTTCAAGCGTGGCTGAGGCTTTGATGACGGAAAAGACGGCTCCGAGCAAAGGGACGCGCCCCGAAGGCGCGACGAGCGAAGCCGACGCCTCGCGCAAAGTGCGCGAAATGTTTACGCAAATCGCGCCGCGCTACGACTTGCTGAATCATCTGCTTTCGCTCCAACTCGACCGCGTGTGGCGGGCCCGGACCGCGCGGAAGTTGCGCGCAATTTTGGATCGCGCGGATGCGTTGGTGCTGGACTTGTGCTGCGGCACGGGCGATCTCGCGTTTGCGCTGCAGAAAAAGAGTAAAGCGCGAGTGATCGGCGCGGATTTTGCGCACACCATGTTGGTGCGAGCGAACGCAAAGTCTGCAACGGATACTGGCGGCGCCGTGCCGTTTTTGGAATCGGATGCGTTGCAATTGCCGTTCGCGGATGCGTCGTTCGATCTGGTGACCGCAGCGTTTGGCTTTCGCAATCTCGCGAATTATGAAGCGGGACTGCGCGAAATGCAGCGAGTGTTAAAGCCAGGCGGAGCGATAGGAATTCTGGAATTTACAGAGCCGCCCGCCGGATTCTTTGGCGATTTTTACCGTTGGTATTTCCGCCGTGTGTTGCCGAAAATAGGCGGCGCGATTTCCGGCGACGCCGCGGCGTACAAATATTTGCCGAACTCCGTGGCGCGATTCTTCCGGCCGGAGGAGTTGTGCGACTTGATGCGCGGCGTCGGATTGCAGAACGTAGAGGCGGCCGTCTGGACCGGCGGAACGGTTGCTCTCCACACGGGAGTGAAGCAATAAAGCTGTCATTCCGAGCAAAGCGAGGAATCTGCTTTTTCTTCAGTCTTCGAGGCCGGCGGATTTTAGTTTCGCGGTGAGCGTTTTCGGCGAGATGTCGAGAATTTCGGCGGCGCGGGTTTTGTTCCAGCGGCAACCCTGCAGCGTTTTTTCGAGCAGGACCCGTTCGGTGGACTGCACGGCGCGACCGACGACTTCTTCGAGAGTCCCCTCCCACGAGAAACCGTCGGGCAACATCCCGGCGGGTATGGCGTGAGGTTCGGGCCGCGGCGCTTGAAGTTGCAAAACTTCCGCCGAGATGGCCGGGCTGTCGGAAAGAATGACGGCTCGCTCGATCGCATTTTGCAATTCGCGGACGTTGCCGGGCCAGGGATATTCGAGGATGCGGCGTTTCGCGTCGTCGGAAAGGTGGACGCCGGCCTTGGCGAATTCACCGGCGAACTTTGCGAGAAAATGTTCGGCAAGAAGCAAAACGTCGTTACCGCGTTCGCGAAGCGGAGGCACAGTGAGCGGGACGGCGGAAATGCGAAAGTACAAATCCTCGCGAAACGATTTTTCCGCCACGGATTTGTGCAAATCGCGATTGGTGGCGACGACTATGCGAACGTCCACTTCAATGGATTGTGTGCCGCCTACGCGCTCGAAACTCCGTTCTTCGAGAACGCGCAAAAGTTTTGCCTGAATCGCGAGAGGCAGCTCTCCGATTTCGTCGAGGAAGAGAGTGCCGCGATGAGCGAGATCCATTTTGCCGGCTTTGCGCGCGCCGGCTCCCGTGAAGGCGCCGCGTTCGTGGCCGAAGAGTTCGTTTTCGACGAGGCCTTCGGGAATGGCGGCGCAGTTTAGTGCGACGAAAGGCTGTTCGCGGCGCGGAGAAAGATGGTGGACGGCGCGCGCGAAGAGTTCCTTGCCGGTTCCGCTTTCACCGAGCAGGAGCACGGTGGAATCGGTTTGCGCGACGCGCTGGATCTGCTGGCTGAGATCGCGGATGGAAGCATGTTCGCCCACGATGCGCGGGAGGCCGTAGCGCGCGGCGAATTCTTCGCGCAGCAAAAGATTTTCGCGCAGGAGTTCCTGCTGGCGCGCGGCGCGCTGCACGAGAACTTTCAGATGATCGAGGTCGACGGGTTTTTGCAGAAAGTCGAACGCGCCTTCCTTCATGGCGGAAACCGCTTCTTCGACGGAGCCGAAGGCGGTCAGCAGAATGACGGGAATGGTGGAGTCGGCTTGCTTGGTTTCGCGCAGCACGTCGAGGCCGGAGGCGCCCGGCATTTTCAAGTCGGAAAGGACGAGTTGATAGCGGCGCGCGCGAAGTTTTTGAATCGCGGATGTGCCGTCGGGAGCTTCGTCGACGGAATAGCCGTTGCGTTCGAGCGCTTTGCGCAACATGGCGCGAAGCTCGTTCTTATCTTCGACAAGGAGGAGCGGTTCCATCTCCTTCGTTTTTAGCACGGAAGTGGAGCGGGCCGCGGAAGGTTCTCGGCGGGATGTGCGGACAAGAGTACGGCTAATCAGGTGAGGCTAGCGGGCCCAGCCGGGGTCGCCGCCGGCCGCACGGAGCTGATCTTCCAAATCGCTCCACTGTTGCTTGAGGGCGGCAACTTCTTTTTGTTTGGCGTCGATCTTTGCGGCTTTTTTGTTGATCTCTTCGCGCGAGTATTGCTCGTTCATCGCCTTGGTCGGATCGGCGTAATACTGCACACCGCTCTTGTTTTCCTCGCGCTGAAGGACGTCGAGTTCCTGTTCGGCGGCGGTGATTTTGTCGCGGAGTTTTGCGAATCGTTTGCGCCAGGCCGCTTCGGAATTCGGGTCTTCTTTCGGATCGCCTGTGGCTGCGTCCGTTGCCGCCGCGGCGGGCTTCGCAGTTGAAGCGGTGGCATCGGGGGGCGTTGCGACGGGCGCCGTTCCAACGACGGAGATGTCGGATTTCTTGGTGACGATGTCGTCTTCGGTGTAGACCTTTTTCGGTTTTGGCGCGTCTTTCTTTTCTTCCTTGGATTTGCGGGCCGCATCGGCGACAGGGTCACCGGAACCGGATTGTTGCGAAGATTGCTGTTGTGCGCGGGCCGGGATGCACACGAGCAGGGCCAGAAGGGCGAGGCCGAATGCTTTGCGTAGAGTAGCGTGCACGGAAAATCCTCCCGAGGGCGTATTTGGGCTTACTTAGAGTTAGATGCGTCCTGCTTCAATTCTACTGCTTCTGGGGCGGGATGGCTGAGCGGTAGCGTAACCGTAAATGCCGCGCCGCCTTCGATGCGATTGTACGCGTCGACCTGGCCACCGTGCTGAAGAAGGATTTTCTGGACGACGGCGAGCCCGAGGCCGGTGCCGTTCGGTTTTGTGGTGAAAAACGGACGAAAGAGTTTTTCCAGGGAATCCGCGGAAATGCCGGGACCGTTGTCGAAGATCGTGATGCGCTGGAACGATTGGCCATCTCGCGCGAAGGTTTCTCCACGGACGATGACTTTGCCGCCGTTTGAGGCGGCAGCGCAAGCTTCCGCGGCGTTTCGGAGGATGTTCAAGAAAGCCTGGCGAAGCAAGCCGTCGTCGCCGGCAACTTCTCCGAAGGGACCTTCGACGCGAATTCGAACGAGGGGCTGCGATTCGGAGACTTCCGCGACGACGCGCTGAATGACGGTGTTGAGCGAAACCTGCTCGCTGAAAATTTCCAGGGGACGCGCATACTTCAGGAATTCCGTCACGACGTGAGTGATGTTGCGAGTTTGTTCGAGGATTTTTTCGGCGTTGTCGGCGGCTTCCGGAGTGGGGCGCTCGGAGCGAATCATCTGCGCGTAGCCGGATATTGTAGCGAGGGCATTTTTAAATTCGTGCGCGATGCCGGCGGAAAGTTCGCCGAGAGCGGCGAGATTTTCCTTGAATTGAATCTGTTTTTGCAGAGAGGCGAGTTCGGTGAGGTCCGTGAGGAGGCAGATTACGCCACTGACAGCGTCGCCGGATTTGCGGATCGGAGAGATGGTCACTCCGAGCTGGCGAACCTCACCGGCGGCGTCGCGGTGCTCGATCTGCGCGCGGCGAAAGATTTTGCCGGAGGCGAGGCAATCATCGATCAAGCGGACAAGGTCGGAAGTCTCGCCAAGGACTTCGCTGCAGCGGCGAAATCCGAGTCCCTGTTGGCCGAGGGTCTGTTCGGCGGCGGGATTGGCGCTGGTGATGATGCCTTGCGCGTTGACGACGATCAGGCCGGCCGGCATGTTGCGAGTGACTTCCTCGCTGAGGCGTTCGGTGAGGTCGGCGCGGTCGCGCTCTTCTTTGTGCAACCGTTCGAGTTCTTTTTCCTGTTCTTTCAGTTTTTTGATGACGGCTTGCATGGAGGCGGCCATGAAGGCCGAAGCATTATCGGTGGCAGGCGCGGCGGTTAAATTTTCGTTGCTGCGCTGCGGCGAGTTCTGAAATAGTTTCCGGAGCAGAATAATTCCGACGAGGACGATGCCGAGCACGGCGATCGCAGTGCCGGTGACGACCGACCACGGAATTTCGACGGTGCGCGCCTGAAACACGTCCATCACCTCATGAGCCGGTAGGCTTGGAGGTCGAGCCAATTGTGAAAGAACACCACGATGAGTGAAGCGATGCCCAGAAAAGTTCCAAGCGGAAGCTGGTAGCGGCTGGAGATGGTCCAGCGAAGACCGGAGAGGGAGCCGAGGCCACGGTGGCTTGCGCGAGCGGCGACTCGGGACTTCCAGCCGCTGACGAAGAGTGCGACGACGAGAAGCAAACCAATAATGCTTCCGAGCAGAGTGCCGAGAAGTAGAGTGAGGAAGGTTCCCTGAACGCCGAGGAATGCGCCGATCATCAGCATCATTTTGACGTCGCCCATGCCCATGCCTTCGCGGCCGCGAGCCAATTTATAGAGCGAGGCGGCGCCGAACAGAAGCAGGCTGCCGGCAAGAGCGCCGAGGATGGCGCACGCCACGCCGAGAATAGCCGGGTTTCGGTTGAGCGCGGGGAAAACGTCTGCGACGCGCATGCAGACTGCGTCATAGGGTGCGATTCGAACGGCGAGGGCGAGGCCGAGTCCAAAGCCGAAAAAGTTGACGCCGTCGGGGAGAATGCGGATGCGGACGTCGGTGATGGTGAGGACGATGATCAGGCAGACGAAGAAGAGCCACTTGAGGGTATCGGGAGTGAGGCCGAAGGAATAGTAAGTGGCGACAAAAAGCAAGGCGGTGAGGAGTTCGATTGCCGGATACATGATGGAGATTGGCTCGGAGCAGTGGCGGCACTTGCCGCGCAAAATCAGCCAGGAGAGGACGGGGATGTTGTCGTAGGGCTTGATGGCGTTGCCACAATTGGGACAACGCGAGCCCGGAGACACGACGGAGATGCCTTCTGGAATCCGCGAAATGCAGACGTTGAGAAAGCTGCCGATGAGGAGCCCAAACAGGAAAAATAAGGCGACGACCACAATTTGACTGTGCCACAGGCGAGGAAGGCGCTCAATTACTGCAGCGTGATGCGTGCCCGATGGCTAACAGGATGGCGGATTGCGCACGTTTTGGTGGAGAGCGGTAAAATGGAGGAGAGATCGGAGATCAGAGATCAGAGATCAGAGATCAGAGATCAGAGATGTAACACAGAGGTCACAGAGGGAAGAGCACAGAGGGCACAGAGAAGAAAAGAAGAGAGAGGAAGGAAAAGAGAAGAGAAGAGAAGAGAAGAGAAGAGAAGAGAAGAGAAGAGAAGAGAGAAGACCGGCAGGTGAAACTGCGCGGTAGAGGCGAGAGGCGAGAGGCGAGAGGCGAGAGGGAGACGATTTAGCCGATATGAACTGGTTTGAACAAAGAATCCGGCGGTACGAGCACCGGCGGTGGACGACGGACGACAACCGCATGGTGCGGCCGTTTGAATGGGGATTGGAGCATATCGGCGGCAGCGCGGACGAACGCGACCCCGCAGGGTTTGTGCGCGATTACGCCGCGAGAGCGATTGAGCACAGCCGCGAATGGTATGAGCCGGAGGCTGCTCGCGACTACAAGCTGGACGGCGAAGGCGTGCTGAGTTTCGCGAGCGCGATACGATCGCCGTATACGGAAAACAACACGGTCTACGGGCAGGTGTTTCGTGGGAAGAACAAGAAGGCGGCTGTGTTGTTGTTGCCGAACTGGAATGCGAAATGGCACGGGCAGCGAGGATTGTGCGAGTGGCTGCAACGGCTTGGGATCACCGTGGTGAAAATGAGCATGCCCTATCACGACCGGCGGATGGCGGCAGGGCATGAGCGCGCAGACCAATTGGTCGGGCCGAATGTAGGGTTGACGCTTCAAGCGAACCGGCAAGCGGTGCAGGACGCGAAGCTGTGCTTGCGCTGGCTGGAACAAGAGGGTTATTCCAAGATTGGGATTCTAGGAACTAGCATTGGTTCCTCGATTGGCTATATCACGATGATGCATGACGCGGGCGTGCACGCCGGCGGATTCTTTCACGTGTCGACCTATTTTGCGGATGTGGTGAGCGGCGGAATGACGACGAATCATGTGTGGGAAGGGATGCGCGAACACGTGACGGTGGACGAGTTGCGCGACTATTGGGCACCGGTCAGCCCGATGCCGTATGTCGAGCGTGGGCTGGGCGCGGGGCGGAAGTCGTTCATGGTTTATGGAAAATACGATCCGACGTTTTTGCCGGAGTTGACGGCGCAGATGCTGGACGCGTTGCACAAGCATGGAGCCAATCCGCGAACGTTGGAATTGGCTTGCGGGCACTATTCACTGGAGCTGGCGCCGTTTTCGTATATTGCGGGAATCAGGATGCTGCGATTTTTGAAGGGCGCGCTGGCGTAAGAGGAGTGCAAATTGGAAATTGGCGGTTTCGGTGGGTTGAGAAGAAGGAGTTAACACAGAGGTCACAGAGGGAAGAGCACAGAGTTCACAGAGAAGACAGGAAGCAAGAGAAGAGAGAAGATTTAACACAGAGGTCACAGAGGCCGGAGCACAGTGGTCACAGAGAAAAACGAATAACGGAAGTCGGAAAATAGAAAGTTGCGGGATGAGGCGCAGGCCAAACTAGCGGATGAGGGTTGAAAAGGTTTCTGAGGCGATGAGGTCGGAGACGGCGTTGATTTCGGGAGCGAGGGGGCGATCCTCGACTACTTTGGGGGATTTGGCGCGGACGGCGTCGTAGGCTTTGGTGGCGAGAGTGCCGGTCTTGAGAGGGGCGAGGAGGTCGATGCCCTGGCAAGCACACAACAATTCGATAGCGAGGATGTGACGGAGGTTGGTGAGCATGCGATCGAGGCGGCGCGCGCCGCTCATGCCCATGGAAACGTAGTCTTCCTGATTACCGCTGGTGGAAATCGAATCGACAGAATGGGGCGTAGCGAGCGCGCGATTTTCGCTGGTGAGAGCCGCAGCGGTGACTTGCGCGATCATGAAGCCGGAATTGAGCCCCGGCTCGGGCGTAAGAAACGCAGGCAGCATGCTGGTGAGCGGATTTGTCATTTGCTCGATGCGACGCTCCGCGATACCTCCTAGCGTGGCGATGGCAATCGCGACTTGATCGGCGGCCATGGCGAGCGGCTGGCCGTGAAAATTTCCACCACTGATGATGTCGCCGTCGCCATTTTCCTTGACGAAGACGAGCGGATTGTCGGTCGCGCTGTTCAGTTCGACCTGGGCCATGGCGCGGGCCTGGAGAAGGGAATCGCGCACGGCGCCGTGGACCTGCGGTGTGCAGCGCAGGCTGTAAGCGTCTTGCACGCGCGGATCTTTGTCGGAAGAGCGATGCGATTCGCGGATTTGGCTGCCGTCATTGAGGTGCGCGAGGTTGCGCGCGGTGCGAGCGGCACCTGCGTAGGAACGCGCGTGCATGATGCGTGCGTCGAAAGCGCCGGGACTGCCGCGAAGCGCATCGAGCGAAAGGGCGGCGGCGACGTCGGCGGTGTCGGCGAGGACATCCGCGCGATAGAGAGCGATTCCGAGAAGAGAGAGCATGCCCTGTGTACCGTTGAGAAGCGAAAGGCCTTCCTTGGCTTCGAGCGAGACGGGGATGATGCCCGCCTGCTTGAGAGCGTCAGCGCCGGAAAGAATTTTTCCATTCGCCTCGGCTTGACCTTCCCCGATGACGACTTGCGCGAGATGGGCGAGGGGAGCGAGATCGCCCGATGCGCCGACGGAACCTTGCGAAGGAATCACGGGATGAATTTTGTGGTTCAGAAGGTCGCAGAGAGTCTGGACGACGGACGGGCGAACGCCGCTGAGGCCTTTTGCAAGAGCATTGGCGCGAAGAAGGATCATGCCGCGCGTTTCCGCACGACTGAGAGGTTCGCCAACGCCGCAGGCGTGGGAGCGAACAAGATTGACTTGCAGTTGACGGACTTGTTCCGTGGAAATGCGAACGCTGGCGAGTTTGCCGAAGCCGGTGTTGATGCCGTAGGCGGTTTTGCCGGAAGCGACGAGCTTGTCGACAACGGCGCGAGAAGCGTTCATGCGCTCGATTGAGGATTGCGAAAGAGCAACTTTCTCGTCGTGGGCGACGACGGCGTGCATCTGTTCGAACGTGAGGTCGTTTCCGGTGAGTACGATGGTCATTGAGCATTGCTTTCAGTGGCCGCGTGGGCGGATTTCATTCCAAAGATGGCGCGGTATTTTTCCGGCAGAAGTTTGGGCTTGCCGTTCTTGCCGCAGATGACATGAGTGGTTTCGCCGGAAGCGAGCAGGACGTTGTTGGCTTCACAAAAGATCTCGTAAGAGAAGCGGATGACGCGATTTTTCGTTTCGGCGATTCGCGTGCGGACGCGAAGGACTTCGTCATAGCGAGCCGGATGATGGTAGCGGCACTTCGCATCGGCGACGACGATCTGGCAATCGTCTTCCATTTCCATGCGTTTGTATTCGACGCCGAGCGCGCGCATGAGCTCGACGCGGCCGACTTCAAACCAGATGAGATAGTTGGCGTGATAGACGACGCCCATCTGGTCGGTTTCGACGTAGCGGACGCGCACACTTGTATCGTGAAATTCGAGCATGGATTTGTGGTGACGTATCAGTGTACAGAAAGAGAAGAGGGATTTGCCACAGAGTCACAGAGAACACAGAGGTCGGAAGGAAGAAAAGAGAGGAAGAGAAAGAGAAAGAGAAAGAGAGAGAAAGAGAGAGCAGGAAGACGGAAAGAGAGGAAGAAGGAAAGAAGGAGAAGGAAAGAAGAAGCAGGAAAGAGGGAGCAGGAAGAGGGAGCAGGAAGAGGGGGCAGCGTGCGCGCGAGTTCAGAGGACGAGACGCTTGATGCCTTGGTGGAGGAGGCGAGTGTTGAAGTTGATCAAGAGGCCGGTTTTGAGGCAGCTGAGGCGAAGGTAGGTCAAGAGCTGCGCTTCGAAGATCGGATCCATCCTTTCTACGTTTTTCAGTTCGAGTATGACCGACTCTTCCACGACGATGTCCATGCGCAGATCGCCGATGGGGACATTGCGATAGGTCAGCGGGAGCGGGGCCTGGCGCGTTCAAACTTCAATCCACAGTGAGCGAATTCGATGCAGAGCGCCGATTCGTAGACTGACTCCAGGAGGCCGGGGCCGAGTCGCCGATGAACTTCAATCGCGCAGCCAATGATTTTCTCTGTTAGTGGATCTTGGGCTGGATCAGTCATTCTCTTGCTCTAAAGATTGCTTTGAAGCTCTGTGAACTCTGTGACTCTGTGGCAGATCTCTGCTCTTTCTATTCCTCGCCTTGCCAGACGGGTTTGCGTTTTTCGAGGAAGGACGCGAGGCCTTCTTTGAAGTCGGGCGTACAACGGATGCGGGCGTTTTCGAGGACGGCGCGTTCGAGGTCGGCATCGACGCTTGCGGCAGCGGCGGAAGTGAGGAGGCGCTTGGCGCGCGTGAGGCTGCTGGGGCTGGCAGCGATGAGAAGTTCAGCAAGCTCAGTGCAACGGGAGATGAGTTTTTCCGCAGGAACGATTTCTGTGACCAGGCCGAGTTCTTTCGCTTCTTTCGCCTCGACAAGGCGGCCAGTAAGAAGAAGATCGCGGGCGCGTTTGTCGCCGATTTGGCGCGTGAGAAAAACGGAGACGATCGCAGGGAGGAAGCCGATTTTCACTTCGGTATAGCCGAATTTCGCTTCAGGAACGGCGATGGTGAAATCGCACAGTGTGGCGATGCCGCAGCCGCCGGCGAGCGCGTGGCCGTTTACGGCGGCGATCATCGGCTTGGGAAAACTCCAGATGCGGCGGAACATGCGCGCCATGCGGCGGGAATCTTCCTGATTTTCCTGCGCGGATTGCTGGCCGATAGTCTGGAGCATATCAAGATCCATGCCAGCGCAAAACGCGGGGCCGGCGCCAGTCATGACGATGACGCGGGAGCGATCTTTTTCGAGCTCATCGAGCGCGGTCAGCAGATCGCAAATCATTTTAGCGGAGATAGCGTTGCGTTTGTCGGGCCGGTTAAACGTGATTTTAGCGACGGGGCCATCGTGTTCGAGCGTAAGAGTTGTGTAACTCATCGGCCCTCCTCAGTTCACCAGTGGCGCGTGGGCGAAGCTCGCGCGGATTTCATGGGTAAGTTTTACGACTTTTTCGAGATGGAGGCCAGTCTGTTCCTGCGTGTAGCCAGCGAGGCTGAGCGCCGCGAGGACGTCTTCGGTGGCGATGTTGCCGACAAGCTCGTCGCCTGCGAAGGGGCAACCGCCGAGTCCGGTGAGCGCGCTATCGAAGCGACGGCAGCCGGCGTTATATGCGGCAAGAATTTTGTCGGCGGCGCCCATCGGCGTGGAGTGGAGATGAACGCCAATTTCCATGCCGGCTACGTAATTGCTCGCGCGGCGGAAAATTTCGGTTACGGATTCGGGCGAGGCGGTGCCGGCGGTGTCGGCGAGAGAAACAGTGCGAACGCGAGTGTCCTTGAGCCACTCGAGGGCTTCTTCGACGATTTCGGGGCCCCAGGGTTCGTCGTAGGGATTGCCGAAAGCCATGGAGATGTAGACCACGAGATTGCGATTGGCGGAGCGAGTTTCTTTTTGGAGGACTTCCACGAGCTTGCGGGATTCGTCGCGGGACATGTTGGCGTTGGCGCGGCGAAAATAAGCAGAGATGGAGTAAGGATAGCCGATGGTGGTGACGCCAGGAGTTTTGAGAGCGCGCTCGAGGCCTTTTTCGTTGACGACGATGCCGATGATTTCGGGGCGTTCGATTTCGGCGGGAAGGGAATCGTTGAGGCGCGCCATGACTTCTTCGCTGTCGGCCATTTGTTTGACGTGTTTGGGCGAGACGAAGCTGACGGCGTCAATGTGTTTAAAGCCGGCGAGGACGAGTTCTTTGAGATAGTTCGCTTTGAACTCGGTGGGAATAATTTCCTGGATGCCTTGCCATGCGTCGCGGGGGCATTCGATAAGCTTAATCTGCTCAGTCATTGAAACTCTCCGGGATCCTTCTTCGGTATCGCTCCGCGACGCCTGACACCAAGCCTGCCACCAGCGACGCGACCGCAAGCGAAAACGACACGATCATCAAAAGAGAGGCCAGGGGAACAAGTCCACGTCGACCAAGAACGTTTTCTGCAACCCAGAAGAACGACGCAACGGAAGTAAACGCGAAAGCTATACCAAGCGCGAGAAGGATCTTAGCGACTGCGTATCGTCTAGTTTTGCCGGCCCCGTGCATTAGGTCTGAAGGACTCCGGTCTTGAATTCGCGAATTTCGGGGTTCAGCGCGGCGGATTCGAGGGCTGTGATGAGGGCGTCGCGAGTTTGAGCCGGATCGATGATGGCGTCGACCCAGAGGCGGGCGGCGGCGTAGCGCGGATCGGTTTGGTGTTCGTAGGTGGCGCGGACGGAGTCGTAAAGTTCTTTTTTTGCTTTCTCGTCGACCTTTTTGCCTTCGCGTTCGAGTTGCTTGAGTTTGATTTCGACGAGGGTGCCGGCAGCAGCGTCGCCACTCATAACGGCGTAGCGAGCGGTGGGCCAGGCGAAGATGAAGCGTGGGTCGTAGGCTTTGCCGCACATGGCGTAATGTCCGGCGCCGAAGCTGCCGCCGCAGATGACGGAGATTTTTGGCACCACGCTGTTAGACACGGCGTTGACCATTTTTGCGCCGGCGCGGATGATGCCGCTCCACTCGGCGTCCTTGCCAACCATGAAGCCGTTGACGTCGTGAAGAAAAATCAGAGGAATTTTGTTCTGATTGCAGTCGAGGATGAAGCGCGCGGATTTCTCCGCCGCTTCGGTGTAGATGACGCCGCCGAATTCGACGCGCTTTTGGTCGGAGCCGCGCGCTTGGGTTTGCACGTGCTTTTTTTGATTGGCGACGATGCCGACGGCCCAACCGCCGATGCGTGCGTAGCCACAGAGAATCGTTTCGCCATACTCGGCTCGGTATTCCTCAAATTCGCTGGCGTCGACGACGCGAGCGATGATTTCGCGCATGTCGTATTGCTTGGCCGGGTCGCTCGAATAGATGCCGTAGATTTCGCCTGCGGGGAAGAGCGGTTCGCGCGAAGCGGTTTTGCTGAAAATGGGAGCGGGAGGGTTGCCCATTTTGTCCACGAGGGCGCGGATGCGGGAGAGACAGGCTTCGTCGTTTGGCTCGCGGAAATCCACGGTGCCGCTGATTTGCGCGTGCATTTTTGCGCCGCCCAATTCTTCGGCGGAAGTTTTTTGGCCGATAGCAGCTTGTACGAGCGCGGGGCCCGCGAGAAACAAACCGGAGCCTTCCGTCATCAGGACGTGATCCGTCATGACGGGAAGATACGCGCCACCCGCGACGCACATGCCCATCACGGCCGTGAGCTGCGGAATGCCCATTGCGGACATGACGGCGTTGTTGCGAAAAACGCGGCCGAAATCGTCGGTGTCGGGAAAAACGTCTTCCTGGAGCGGGAGGAAAATCCCCGAAGAGTCGACGAGATAAATTACGGGGATTCGATTGTCGATGGCGATGTTCTGCGCGCGTATGACTTTTTTGGCGGTCATCGGGAAAAAGGCGCCAGCCTTTACGGTGGCGTCGTTGGCAATGACCATAAAATTGCGGCCGCAAACGGTTGCGAGGCCGGTGACTGTGCCGGCGGAAGGTGCGCCGCCCCACTCTTCGTACATTTCGTATGCGGCGTAGAGTCCCAGCTCGAAGAACGCGGAGCCTTTGTCGATCAATTTCTCGACGCGCTCGCGGGCGGTGAGACGCCCTTTTTTGTGTTGCGATTCGATGGCCTTTGCGCCGCCGCCTTCGCGGATGGTTTGCTCTTCGTTTTTGATTTGCGTCAGGAGTTCAACAATGCGGCGGGAGTTCTTTTCGAAGTCAGGCGATTTGCGGTTGACGTTGGAGCTCAGTGTGGACGCGGTCACGCAGCTTCCTCGATATGCATCGTTGCTAAATTCCAGTATAAGGTTTCGTGCAAAATTCCGCGAGCGGCTGACTCAAAGACCGGCGAGTTAATTTGGCTGAGCGGTCGTTTGATGGATGAAGTCGACGATATCTTGCGTCGAGGTCCCGGGAAGAAATATTTGGGCGATGCCGGATTGCTTGAGCGCGGGAATGTCGGCCTCCGGAATGATGCCGCCGACGAGAACGGTTACGTCGTCCATGCCTTTTTCGCGAAGCAATTTCATGAGCTGCGGGCAGATCGTGTTGTGTGCGCCCGATAGAATCGACAAGCCAATCACGTCGACGTCTTCCTGCACGGCTGCCGAGGCAATCATTTCCGGGGTCTGCCGCAATCCGGTGTAAATCACTTCCATGCCGGCGTCGCGGAGAGCCCGGGCGATGATTTTGGCGCCACGGTCGTGACCATCGAGGCCCGGTTTGGCGATCAACACGCGAATTTTCTTGGTCATCGGAAGGTCGGCCTCTGTCGGTTAAGTGATTGCCACTTCTTCGTAGGTGCCAAAGGTGTCGCGCATGGCGTCGCAAATTTCGCCGAGAGTGGCGTAGGCTTTGACGGCGTCGTAGATGAATGGCATCAAATTTTCTTTGCCCCTGGTGGCGGCACGGAGAGCGGTCAGGCGGCGAGCGACTTCGTCGCTGGAGCGTTCGGCGCGCACTTTGTTCAGGCGTTCCGCCTGGCGGTGCGCAACGCGCTCGTCGATTTGCAGAATGTCCAACGGTTTTTCTTCGGAAACGAAGGAATTCACGCCGACCATTAATTTTTCTTTGTTGTCGAGCTCGCGCTGGTAGCGGTAGGAGGCTTCGGCAATTTCGCGTTGGGGGAATCCGCGCTCGATTGCGGCGACCATTCCGCCGAGCGCGTCAATCTTGTTGATATAGTCCCACGCGCCGCGTTCGATTTCGTTGGTCAGCGTTTCAACGAAATAGGAACCGCCGAGCGGGTCCACGGTGTTTGTGACGCCGGTCTCGTGGGCGATGATTTGCTGCGTACGCAGCGCAATGGTCGCGGCAAATTCCGTTGGCAGCGCCCAAGCCTCGTCGAGCGAATTTGTGTGCAGCGATTGCGTGCCGCCCAACACCGCAGCGAGCGCTTGCAGCGCCGTGCGGACAACGTTGTTGTAGGGTTGCTGCGCGGTGAGCGAACAACCCGCGGTCTGCGTGTGGAAACGCAGGGCATACGACCGAGCGCTTTTCGAGCCGTAGCGCTCCGTCATCGCCTTGTACCAGATGCTACGGGCGGCCCGATACTTGGCAATCTCTTCGAAAAAATCGCTGTGCGCGTTGAAAAAGAAAGATAGCTGCGGGGCAAATTCATCAATTTCCAGGCCGCGGCGCAATCCCCACTCGACGTATTCCATGCCGTCGCGCAAGGTGAAGGCAAGCTCCTGAATCGCCGTCGAACCGGCTTCGCGGATGTGATAGCCGCTGATCGAAATCGTATTGAACTTGGGCGTATTCTTCACGCCGAATTCGAAGGTGTCTATGACCAGCCGCATGGACGGCTCCGGCGGATAGATGTATTCCTTCTGCGCGATGTATTCCTTCAGAATGTCGTTCTGCAACGTGCCGGAAATTTTCTTCCAATCGGCGCCCTGTTTTTCCGCGACCGCCAGATACATCGCCCAAATCACCGCCGCGGGCGAATTGATGGTCATCGAAGTTGTGACATCGGCCAGCGGAATCTGGTCGAACAAAACTTCCATGTCCGCGAGGGAACTGATCGCAACGCCGCACTTACCGACTTCACCCTCGGACAAGGGATGGTCGGAGTCGTAGCCCATCAGGGTTGGCAGGTCGAAGGCCGTCGAAAGCCCGGACTGTCCCTGCGAAAGCAGATAACGAAACCGCTGATTCGTATCTTCCGCCGCGCCGAATCCCGCGAACTGGCGCATCGTCCACAAGCGGCCGCGGTGCATGGTCGCGTGAATTCCTCGAGCATAGGGTGGTTCGCCCGGCTGGCCCAGATCCTTGTCAGGATCCCAGTCGGGCAGGTCGGCAGGCGTATACAGGCGACGAATCGGGTAGCCGGAAATTGTGGTGAACTGTTTTTGCCGCTCGGGACTCTTTTGCAAAGTGGGCTCGAGAATGTTCTTTTCCCACTCCAGTTCACGTTTGGAAGGTTTGCGCGCTGGTGCGGCATCGTGCGGTGCCAGCGTCTCGGTTTTGACGTGCTTGGAATCGCTCATCGCTGCGCTTTCCGCCGGAGCACCGTGTCGGCCAGACGTTCCATAACAATTTCTAATCGTAAGCGAAAGCGCAGCTTGGGGCAACAATCCGGCAGTGCGCAGGTTCCGCGCAAAACAAAAGGCCGGCCCGCGTTTAGCAGACCGGCCTGGCAGAAGGGAAGAAGCGGCTACTTTTCGCCCGCGGTTGTGCTTTCTGTGGCGTTCTTGCTCTCGATCTCCTTGTAGACCTTGTCCATGCCCACGACCTGGCCATGGAGTGTTCCGGGGATCATGGTCGCTTGTTCGACTTGCCCGGTCTTCGCGTCCGCGATGGTCACGCGGTTCACGTCGAGCGTCCGCCCGAGTGCGCGTTCGTAGTTGGCTTTGGCTTCGACGAGGTCGGTCAAGGCGCGCAACTCGGTACCTTGCGCGGCGATCAAGTCACGTTGCGTTTGAATGACCAGGTAAACGGTCGACGCACCGAGCTGGTATTTCTTCTGCTCGGCATCGAACGTCTGCTGTTGCAGTTCGCGCGCTTTGGAGGCCGCATCGACGCGGGCGCGGTCTTGTTCGAGCGCGATGAACGTGTTGCGCACGTCAAGCAACGCGCTGTTCTTCAGTTGTTGCATCTGCGCTTCAAGCTGGCGCTGGGTCAGAATGGCCCTCTGGTTGTCGGCTTGTGCCGAGCGATTGCGAATTGGAATCTGCACGTTCAACTGAACGTTGTAGTCGGGAAAATTATTGTGGAACACAGAACTCATCGCATCTCCGAGTCCGCCTTTTACGACCTGCGAACTCGTCGGAACAGTGACCGGAATGAAAGCGTTTATCAGGGCACCGTTTTGATCGATAAGCTGCGTGCCTTTGATGGTTTGCGATGTGAGCACCTGCGTTTGATTGCCCGCCAGTCCCACTGAGCTGTACTGCGCCGTGAGAGTGGCTGTTGGCAAAAGCGCGTTCCGCGTCGCGCCGATGTCAATCTGTCCGTTCTGGAGGTTGATCGCCTGCTCCTGAATGTCCGGCCGTTTTGCAAACGCCTCGCTCGCCGCTTGTTCAAAGGACGGCGCTTCGATGGCCTCCGGGCGATTTGGCAATTCGGTGGGAATAATCTCCAGATTCACCATGTTTGGAGCGAGCGGGTTTTTCGAAATGGCGTTCTTTAGGACCTGCGTCTGTTGCAATTGCGCGGTCTGCGCCACGATCAAGTTTTGGCGATCCGTGGCAAGTTCGGATTCCGCGCGAGTCACGTCGAGCGGCGCCATCGTGCCGATTTCGAGCTGCTTCTTGTTGTCGTTGTAGAGTTTTTCGGCCACGGTGACCGCCTGCTGCTGAACTTTCACGTTCTCGCGGGCATAGACCAATTCCCAATATGCGGTGATTGTGTTTGTAATCGTTGTGATGGCTTGCTGCGAAAAGGCCAGGTCGGCGATTCTGCGGTTGTTCTTCGCGATCCGAATATTTCGCGTGTTTACCGCCTTGCCGAAGCCGTTGAGCAATTGCTGTTGGAATCCAACAAAAATCGAGGACTGAACGGACGGGTTAAACAGGTTCGCCGGCGAAGTCGAAGAACTGCGAGTGTTATTCCATCCGGTGAAGAACGTCGTGCCGGTCTGAAATCCTTCCGAATACTGAGTATTAAAGGTCGAAGTGTGCAGAGCCAATCGCGCCAGGGAGGAAGCCCCGGTTCCCGTACCGGACGTCAGCGGGTTGTTCACGGGCACGTTGCGATCGTCGACGCTTATGGTTGTCGTAAGAGTTGGGTCGAAATTGATCAGCGGTGAATTAGATGTCGAACCTGCGAATGCCCCGCCCGGCGTTCCACCGCCGAATCCCCCCGCTTCCGCTTTCAAAATAGAAGTATCGGCGAGCCAGGGATTGTAACGTTGCACGATGATGTCAAGATTGTTCTGCAGCGCCAGTTCGACCGCATCCTGCAAGCTCAAGTTCAGTTTGCCATCCTGAATCATCTGGTCGATGCGCGGCGAGTTGGCGAGGCCGACCGGGTCCACAGAAATCGGTTTGTACGGCGCAAAGAGATTGGGGAATGGCTTCGGTGCTTTGTTGTATTTGTATTTCGCGACGCCGAGCGATACGGAAGGCACGGCATTCGTCGAAGAAGCAGGCGCAGGCGCCGCCGGTGCCTGGCTTTGCGGCTCCTGGGCGACAGCGGTCAACGCCGGCGTGATCGTCATCGTCGCAGCCATCGCGGTGGCCAGCAGCGGTCGAACAAACGTCTTCATCATGGTGTTAGGCATCCCCTCGCTTTGGAATCCATTTGGACGGATAAAATGTTTCTCAAATTAATAGAACGTTGGCGGAGCTGAATTTGTTTCAATTCGTTTCAACAAAAGGGACTTACGGCCGTTCCGAACTGCCAGGCGGCATCGTGGCTGGCGCCGAAACCACGGAAATGGCAGTCTAGCAGGCGCTCGCCGTCCTTGACAACGCAAACAGCCACCGCTAGGCTGCTGACAATTCGACGCTTACGGACGCCCGACGGTTAGCCGCGGGCCAAAGGAATGGGCTGATTGGACGCACGGCAAGAGTGGGTGAAGCTTTTTGAGAGGGCGGGAGCCATCCGCAAGGGCCATTTCGAACTTTCGAGCGGCCTGCATAGCTCTATGTACGTCCAGTGCGCGCAGGTTTTGCAATATCCGCGGTTTGCCGAGCGGCTGGGTCACGGTTTGGCAGCGCTCTTTGCGAATGATCGCATTGAGGCGGTCGTCTCGCCTGCGATGGGCGGCTTGATCATCGGCCAGGAAGTCGCGCGTGCCTTGCCGGAGCCTGCCGGCTCAATTGGCGGTGGCACGCCCGCAATGTTTGTCGAGCGCGACGCCAGCGGCAATATGACGATGCGCCGGGGCTTTGTGTTGAAGCCCGGCCAGCGCGTTTTAGTGATTGAAGACGTCTGGACGACGGGCGGGTCCACGCAGGAAGCGATTCGCGTCGTGGAGGAGGCGGGCGGGTGTGTTGTTGCGGCGGGCGCGCTCATCGACCGCAGCGGCGGCAAAATCGAATTTCCCGTCGAGTCGCAAGCGCTGCTCGATTTGCCGATCGCCAGCTACGAACCCGACGATTGCCCGCTGTGCCGCGAGGGAAGCGCGGCGGTGAAGCCGGGCAGCCGGTTTGTGCGCAGCGCGCCGTAAGAATTCTTGGACCGCGTGTGGTTTCGGAGTATGCTCGACGAATAGTCCTATGCAATTTCTCTTCTGCCCATGCTGTGGATCCGGTTTGCCGCCTCGCAAGCCCGGTTTCGTGCGTTTTTCGTGCCAGGATTGTCTGGCTGGACTGCGAATCGATTATCGCAACAGTCTGATCCGCATCATTCGGCGAATAGCCGCTGTCGTATGCTTGGGAAGCTACATCTATTTGCTCTACGAAGCGCAGTGGGCATATGCGTTTCTTCTTGTCGCAACCTGGCGGCGTTTCTTCTATGAAGTTGTTGCCCTGTTCGCACCGAAGCTCGAAGCAATCGTTGTTTCGCGCCCCTTGTTGCCGCACTACCGCGAGATCGCGACCAGCCGTGGACTTGTGGCGGAAGACTTTGGCACAACGATTCACCCGATGGGACTTTTCTAGAGTCTGCGAGCAATCTCCGGCGGAACATATTAGAATTTGGCTTGAATGCGATATTTCAAGCTGACGATTGCCTACGACGGCACCGACTTCCACGGCTGGCAAATTCAGAAAGACAAACCCACAGTGCAAGGCGAAATTGTGAATGTCTTGCGCCGCATCACGCAGGAGCAGATTCATCTGCACGGCTCGGGCCGCACGGATGCCGGTGTTCACGCGCTCGGCCAGGTTGGCAGTTTCAAAACGCAATCCACGTTGTCCGCCGGAGAATTTCAGCGCGCGCTCAACGCCATTCTGCCGCCCACCATTCGCATCATGAACGCCGGCGAAACCGGCCCTGACTTTAACGCTCGCTGGTCCGCCCGCGCGAAAATCTATCGCTACCGGCTGTATCGAGGCAAAGTCGTCCCGCCGAGCGAGTGGCGTTACGTCCTGCACTATCCGTTTCCGCTCGACGAAGAAAAAATGCGGGAAGCCGCGGCAAAATTCGTCGGGATGCACGACTTTGCTTCCTTCGCCGCGTCTACCGGTTCCGAGGACGACGACAAAGAACGCAGCACGGAACGCGAGATTTTCTCAACCGAATTGGCACGCAGCGTCGACAACGAAGAACTCGTCTTCACTGTCCGCGGCCGCTCGTTCCTGCGCTACATGGTCCGCAAAATCGTTGGCACGCTGCTCGATGTGGGCCGCGGCCGCTTGCAGTCAGAAGATATCGACAAACTCTTCGTGCTGCGCGATCGCTCCAAATCGGGACCTACTGTTCCGCCGCAAGGCCTCTGTATGGTCAAAGTTGAACACGAGGAAGCCTGGCGCGTGGGTCAGGCCTAGCTTTGCTATGAATTTACGGGGGCTTTATTATGAGTGAAGAGCTCAGGCTCGGGACTCGCTAGCCCTTCCACAGGTACTTGCCGCACGGGCAGGGAACCGTCTCCGTGGGTCGCTTCTTTTCCAAAGGGTGCCGACATACCGGACAAGTTTTCTGCCACATATTGATACCAGTCTTTTCCCCTTCTCGAATGGACCTTACAACATCGTAAGTCTGCCCCGCGGGCCTACCCCTGTCTGTTCCAGTCAGCACGTTAGCGAGCCGAGTATTACCGTTGAAAAGCGCGCTCTAAAAAAAAGAAGGCCCGATGCATGACATCGGGCCTTCTGTAATTCTGTCGCTAGGAACCGGTTATCTTGCTGTGGTCGCGGCTTTGGCTTTGTTCATATCCTGGACAAGGCCGAGCTGCTGCATCAGACCCAGAGCGTCCCAGTTGACGAAGCCTTCAAACATTTTGCCATTCGTGAAGCGTGCGATGCTCACGCCAGTGATGTGGAATTGCTTGCCGGTCGCGGCAATTCCGTTGAAATTGCCCTTATGAGTGCCGCGGCAAGACCAGCGAGCCACTACGGTTTCGCCTTCGGCAAGAATTTCCTCGATCGTCAGGCGAATGTCAGGAAACGCATTGCGGTAGAGCGCGACTCTCTTTTTCTCGCCTTCGGGACCACGGCCGACATCGGGCGTGGAATTGTCGTGGTGATTGTAAGTAGACGCGAAGAGCTCGTCCGTTACGGTCACATTACCCTTGTTCCAGACTTCTTCGAACAAACGGCGGACGCTATTTTTGTTTTGTTCAGACATGATAAATCTCCCTTTTGAAATATAAGAACTTCCTGCTCGCATCGAGCGAGCAGTGCTTGAGCAATCTGGCCGGAAACCGCTGGCGTTTTGGTTGTGCGAAACCTGTACGTCGAACAGGAGATAAGGCCCGCGCGAACGAATAGTAAGAACCTGATTGGCTCTGCCCTACTTGCGCTTGATGCGGGGCTTGTCCTTTAAAGAAACTGCGAATGGACTGAGAAGCGGGAGTTTCGCCTCAAACAGCGAAACCACGACTTGAGACTGTGCTTATTGAACGAGGGAGTCAAGGAGATTCGACATATTCTTTTGCTGTCGCAAAGTGTCGGCAAACGTAGATCGAGTCGATGTGGCTCACGAAAGCGACAGTCGCGTAGCCTGCGCCGGCTTCAGAAACTGCTGATTGCCGCAGCCTGTGTATCGTACACATCGAAGACCGTGAGCAACCGCGTCACTTGCAGGACGTCGTGGAATTTCTCGCCCAGATTGCAAAGCCGCACGGACGCACCCTGAGTTTTCGCGCTGACGTGAGCCGCGACCAGGGCTCCCAGTCCCGCGCTGTCGATATATTTAATGTTGGCCATGTTTAGAACGATTTTCTTTTTTCCCAGTTTGACCAGGCCTTTGACTTTTTCTCTGAGCGAAGTGCTCTCCTCGCCCAGTACAATGCGGCCTTCCATGTCCACCACGGACACGCCATCCACTTCGCTATCCTTCATGATCATTGCTAAGGACATACTCGTTCCTCCTCCGCTTAGCAAAACATTGCAGAGCGGCGGCTAAAGGAGACCACGGCATCGAAATCCAATATGTTCAAAAATGCACATTCCTTCGGGACCTCGTGGCCGAGGATAACTTGGAAATGAGCTCTTTCCATTTGCGCGTCTTCGCTCGCTTCCAGAATCGAATTCCAGCGAACTGCGGCCCCTTGGACAGACAGCAGGGACTGCCAATGCACCAATGCCGCATGAGGACTGCAGACTGGGTACCGCACGAATCGATTTTTCGATGTCTTTTCTGAAAAGTAGTGCCCATTGTGAGACTTTAATGATGGGTGCTTCGTATCTTCTTCACGTCGCGTCGAGCCCCAAACTGAAAGGAAATGCGATGGCGATTCTCTCTAATCCTCGTTTCCTTGCGGCCTACTCCGGTCTGCTGACGCTCGCTTTCTTCGTTGTTATTGCGTTCGGCGCAGCAGCACTGCACAACCGCACTTTCGGCACGATCACAGCCCGGCGAATTAACATTGTCGAACCGGACGGTACGGTTCGGTTGACCATCTCAAATCGCGCCGATTTTCCCGGTGCGTGGAATCGTGGCAAGGAATACCCTCGCCCAGACAGGCGAGATGCGGCCGGGATGCTGTTTATGAGCGACGAAGGTACCGAACAAGGTGGATTTATATGGGGCGCGGGGCAACTGCCCGACGGTTCAATCCAGAATCACGCTCATCTTAGTTTTGACCAATATGAGGAGAATCAGATTTTTGCGATTGATGCTGGGCAGGAGGGCGAGGAGAAGTTCTCTCGCATAACGATGCTGGACCAAGGGAACTACCCTATCGAGGAAAAGCGTAAAGCCAACGAGGCCATCGAAAAGCTTCCAGTGGAGCAACAGGATGCAGCCTGGACTAAGTTCTTCGCAACTCATCGAAGTGACGTGAAGAGGATGGAACTGGGACGGTCCGCAGATGGATCGGTCGGACTGCAACTGCGGGACCCCAAAGGACAAGTAAGAATTCTCTTGTCTGTGCGTCCGAACGGAGAGCCAATTATTCAATTCATGAGCGCGGACGGTAAGGTTCTTCGCAAACTTACTGGAGCCGCCAAGTAACACTTCACGACCAAGTCCCGGAAAACGGTGCAGCGGGAAACTGACTCGCCAGACCAACTTTGCATCGCTCCTGCGCAGCGTGGGCTGCGATATACTTTCGCCGCGATGAACGTAGAGCTTCTCCCCAATATTCGCTTCCAGCCCGCCAGTGACCAATCTCTTCTCGTCCACTTCGGTCAGGAGATCTCGCTCGAAACTCATCGCGAAATCGTTTCGTTTTTGAAATTACTGGACGCCAATCCGCTCCGAGGTATTGTGAATCTTCATCCGGCGTACTGCTCCGTCCTCGTACGCTTTGACGCCCTTCATTTCACCCATGCCGAAATCGAACAACAACTCGCGCCGTATCTTGGCCGGCTTCATGAATTCGGTGAGCCCAAGCCGCGTCTTCGCGAAATTTCTGTCTGCTATGGAGGCGATCACGGTGCCGATCTAGCCGAAGTTGCTTCTCTTCACGCCATTTCCGTGGAAGAAGTCATCCGCATTCATTGTTCCGCCGAATACTTCGTCTATTTTCTCGGCTTCGTCCCGGGCTTTGCCTATCTCGGCGGCCTCCCACGAGAACTGGAAACGCCGCGCCTTCCGTCTCCGCGCAAGAAAGTGCCTGCAGGCAGCGTCGCTATCGGCGGAAACCAAACGGGCGTCTATCCCATTTCAACGCCGGGCGGTTGGCGATTGATCGGCCAGACTCCCATCAAACTTTTCCGCCCGGAGAGCGAAGAAAAAAGTTTCCTCGCTATCGGAGACCGCGTGCGCTTTCTCCCAATCTCCGCTCAAAAATTCGATGAGCTCGCGGCCGCATGAACACGATTCGCATACTGAAACCCGGCGCATGTACGACTGTTCAGGATTTGGGACGGCCGGGTTTTGGGCCGATGGGTATTTCTCCTTCGGGAGCCGCCGATCCCGTTTCGCTTCGCATCGGCAACCGCCTCGTCGGCAACCCCGAGAATGCTGCCGCCTTGGAGATGACTCTTTCTGGCGGGCATTTTCTTTTCTCCGGCACGACGGCGATCGCTGTCACCGGTGCTGATTTCTCCGCAACTCTGCGCGGAACGAGAATTCCCAGCTACACCTCAATCGCCGTCGATCCCGGCAAAGTCCTCGAATTCGGATGGACGGCCAATGTCGCCCGTTGTTACCTGTGCGTGCAAGGCGGCATCGACGTTCCCGAATTTCTCGGCAGCCGTTCCACGCATCTGCTGAGCGGCAACGGAGGCTATCAAGGAAGGGAACTTCGCAAAGGCGATGTGCTGAATGTCGGACCGCCCCCGTCGAATTCTCGGCCTCGACAGCTTTCCGGGCAGGGACACGCCAATCTCGTCCCGCGCAAAGTCTTTCGCGTCACGGAAGGCCCTCAGTGGTCGATGTTCTCGGAATCCGCAAGACGGTCTTTTTTCGGGCAGACCTATCGCGTGTCTGAAGTGGCGGACCGCACCGGGATCCGGCTCGATGGACAGCCACTGGAACTATCGGCGGGCAGCGATATGCTTACAGAAGGAGTCGCGCTCGGTGCCATTCAAATTCCCCGCGATGGTAAACCAATTATTCTCTTCGTCGAGCAACAAACCACTGGCGGCTATCCGAAGATCGCGAATGTCATCGCCGCCGATCTTTTTCGAGTCGGCCAGTTGCGAACAGGCGATGAAATTCATTTCGAGTCGGTCAGTCTGGAGACGGCGCGCTCCCTGCTTTTGCGTCTGGAAGCATATCTTTCTTCGCCGGAGTTGATTCGCGAATGACTCGCATCGACCTAAATTGCGATATGGGAGAACTCCCCGAAGCGATTACCGATGGCTCGCAGGAATCACTGATGAAGTGGCTCAGTTCGGCCAACATCGCGTGCGGCGGCCATGCCGGCGATTCGCAAACCATGGAAACGACGATTCGTCAGGCCCTTCGGCACAATCTCGCGATTGGCGCTCACCCTGGTTATCCCGACCGCGAAAATTTCGGCCGCATCGAACTGAAACTTTCATCGAACGAAGTCGCCGAATTCGTGTTCGAGCAAGTTTCTGCGTTAGCGGAAATCGCAGCGCGGCTCGGCGCAAAGATCCGCCACGTCAAGCCGCACGGAGCGCTCTACAACCAGGCTGTGCACAACGCTGAGCTCGCTGCCGCAATCGCCGAAGGTGTCGCGCGCTGGAACACGAATGTCGTTCTCGTCGGATTAGCCGGTTCGCCCATGCTCGAAGTGTTTCGCGGCGCCGGTTTTGTCGTCGCCGCAGAAGCTTTCGCCGACCGCCTTTACGAACCCGACGGCACGCTCCGAGCGCGCAAACACGATGACGCTCTCATCCGTGATCCGGAGGCGGCAGGGAAGCAAGCGGTAAACATCGCCACGCGCGGAAAAATCGTCACGCGCGACAGCCAGGAAATTTCCGTCGCCGCGCAAACGCTGTGCATCCACGGAGACACGCCCGGCTCCGGCACAATCGCCGCGGCCGTCGCCAAAGCCCTCACGCGCGCGGGTGTTTCCGTCCAGCCCTTGTGAACCGCTACCAGTTCGTCTCCTTCACGCGCTTAAGCTAGAATCTCTCCATGGCAACTCAAGCCATTTCCGTCGACACGCTTCCTTCTTACAATCCAGCCACCGGCGAAGTCGTCGAAGAAATTCAGCGCACGCATCCAGAAGAACTTCCGGCAATCGTAGCCCGGGCAAAATCCGTGCAGGAAAAATGGCGCGACACATCGATCGCAGATCGCTGCGCGCTTCTCACTCGCCTCAAACAAGAAATGCTCGCCGCTCGCAACGACCTCGCTGCCATCGTTGTCCGCGAATCCGGCAAGCCTCACGTCGAAGCGCTCTTCTCCGACGTCTTCGTCTCCCTCGACACCGCCGCCTATTACTCCGCCAATCTCGCAAAACTTCTCGCGCCCGAACGCGTTCCGCACCACAGCTCCGCCGCAAAATTAAAATCCGGCCGTCTTTATTACGAACCGCTCGGCGTCATCGGCATCGTCAGCTCCTGGAACTATCCGCTCGCCATTCCCATGGGCCAAATCATCGCCGCCGTCGCCGCAGGCAATGCCGTCGTCTGCAAGACCAGCGACTTCACGCCAAAGTGCGGCGCCGCAATTCAAGAAATGTTCGCACGCGCGGGTTTTCCCTCCGCGCTCATCAACATCGTCCAGGGCGCCGCCGAAATCGGCCAGGCCCTCATCGACGCGCGCCCCGACAAAATTCTTTTCACCGGCAGCGTCGCCACAGGCCGCCGCGTCGCCGAATCTTGCGCCAAAAATCTCACGCCCAGCGTCCTCGAACTCGGCGGCAAAGACGCCATGCTCGTTCTCGCCGACGCCAATCTCGACTTAGCCTCCAGCGCCGCGCTCTGGGGCAGCTTCACCAACTGCGGCCAGGTCTGCCTCTCTGTCGAGCGCCTCTTCCTCGAAAAATCCGTCAGCGAAAAATTTCTCCAGCTCTGCGTCGAAAAAACCAAATCGCTCCGCCTCGGCAACGGCGCCGATCCCGCCACCGATCTCGGCCCGCTCATCCGCCCGCAGCACGTCCAGCGCATGCGCGACCTCCTCGACGACGCCACCGCTCGCGGCGCAAAAATTCTCTGCGGCGGCAATCCTCGCGCCGACCTCGGCCCCTGCTTCTTCGAACCAACGGTCATCTCCGGCGTCAATTCCTCCATGCGTCTCTTCCAGGAAGAAACTTTCGGCCCCATCCTCGCCGTCCAGACCGTTGAAAGCGCCGACGAAGGCGTCCGCCTCGCCAACGATTCGCCTTTCACCCTCGCCGCCAGCGTCTGGACCTCCGACAACTCTCGCGGCCGTCAAATCGCCCAAAAACTTCGCGCCGGCGCCGTCATGGTCAACGACGCCATCAGCTATTTCGCGATCGCCGAAGCGCCGCACGGCGGCTGCAACGCCAGCGGCTGGGGACGCACCCACGGCCGCGCCGGCTTCCTCGAAATGGTGCAGCCAAAATACATCGACGTCGACGGCTTGCCTTCGAACGAAAAACCCTGGTGGTATCACTACAACGATTCGCTCACCCGCGCCGCCGACGATTTTCTCCGCTACGAATTCGGCGGCCTCTCCGCCAAACTAAAATTCGCCCGCGGCGCCCTGAAAACTTTCTTCCGCGACCATGGATTCCGAAAGTGATCAACAAAAGTTGCGCGCAAACTCTTCCTGCGTTTTACTGATGACTGATAACTGACGACTGAGGACTCCCGCGCAAACGCCATGCCTCTCAACGAATGGATCTACGATTGGAACGCCGCCTCGCCGCCGCTCATCCCGCCCGGCACCAAAATCCTTCTCAACGACGAAACGCTCCGCGACGGCCTGCAAAATCCTTCCGTCTACGATCCCCCCATCGCCGAAAAAATTAAAATTCTTCATCTCATGGAATCTCTCGGCCTCGATTCCGCCAACATCGGCCTCCCCGGCGCCGGCCCGCGCGCCTTCGAACACACCGAAGCCCTCGCCCGCGAAATCGCCACGAACCGCATGCGCATCAAGCCCAACTGCGCCGCGCGCACTCACGAAAACGACATTCGCCCCATCGTCGAAATCTCGCAAAAAACCGGCATCGCCATCGAAGCCGCCACCTTCCTCGGCTCCAGTCCCATTCGCCGCCTCGTCGAAGATTGGACCGTCGACCATCTCCTCCGCACCACCGAACACGCCGTCAAGTTCGCCGTCGCGAACGGTCTCCCTTGCATGTACGTCACCGAAGACACCACTCGCACCGATCCCGACACCGTCAAACGTCTCTACACCACCGCCGTGCAAAACGGCGCCCGCTCTGTCGTTCTCTGCGACACCGTCGGCCACGCCACGCCGCAAGGCGCCTACAATCTCGTCCAATTCGTTATCCGCGAAGTCGTCCAACCCAGCGGCGAAAAAATTCGCGTCGATTGGCACGGTCACAACGATCGCGGCCTCGCCTTCGCCAATTCTCTCTGGGCGCTCGCCGCCGGCGCGAATTCCATCCACGGCGCGGCCAACGCTCTTGGCGAACGCGTCGGCAACACTCCCCTGGAACTCATGCTCGTCAATCTCACTCTCATGGGCCTCATCGACCGCGACCTCAGCCGCCTCAAGGAATATTGCGACACCGTCGCCGCCGCCACCCACACCACGATTCCTCCCAACTATCCCGTCATCGGCCGCGACGCTTTCCGCACCGCCACCGGCGTGCACGCTGCCGCGCTCATCAAAGCCTTCAAAAAAGGCGACATCGCGCTCGCCAATTCCGTCTATAGCGGCGTCCCCTCGCATCTCTTCGGTCTCGATCAAATCATCGAAGTCGGCCCGCTCAGCGGCAAATCCAACGTCCTCTTCTGGCTCGAGCGCCACAAAATTCCCGCCGACGATGCAATCGTCTCGCGCATTCTCGACGCCGCCAAAAATTCCGCTCGCGTCCTCACCGACGACGAACTCAAATCTCTCTGCGCCGGAGCGCCTGCTCACTGATGCGCAAGTGGATGCGCAATCGCGCGCTGCAACTCTTCGTGAATTGCCTGCTCGTTTCCGCTATTCTTTCTTCCATGCCGGCTCGTTCTTCGATTCCCATCACCTCGCATCGCGCCCCGCACCTCGCGCAAACGTTCGAAAACCCGCAAGTCCAGTCCGCCCTCAATTGGTTCAAGTCCCATTTGAATTGGATCAATGACGAACAAGCCCGTCTCACCGAAATTCCCGCGCCGCCTTTCGCCGAATCGCAGCGCGCCGAAGCCGTAAAAGTTCTGCTCGCCGCCGTCGGCCTCGATGTCCACATCGACAAAACCGGCAATGTCATTGGCGAACTTCGCGGCGTCAACGAAAAAGAAATCGTCCTCGTCGCCGCGCACATGGACACCGTTTTTCCCGCCGGCACCGACGTCAAAGTCCGCCGCGAAAAAGACCGCATGTCCGCTCCCGGAATTTCCGACAACGGTACCGGCCTCATCTCCATCGTCGCCATCGCGCGTGCGCTCCATGAAGCTCGCATCAAACCGCAGCGCACCATCCTCTTTGTCGCCGACGTTGGCGAAGAAGGCGAAGGCAATCTCCGCGGCATGCGCGCTCTCGTGGACACCTATCGCGATCGCGTCAAATCCGTCGTCGTTCTCGACGGCTCCGGCATCGACCACGTCACCACAAAAGCCCTCGCCTCCCGCCGCATCGAAGCCGTCATCACCGGCCCCGGCGGTCACAGTTGGTCGGACTTCGGCATTCCCAATCCCATCAGCGCGCTCGTCCGCGCTTCCGTCCGCTTTCTTAACACGCGCGTCCCCGCAAGTCCGCGCACCACGTTCAACCTCGGCCAAATCGAAGGCGGCACTTCCGTCAATTCCATTCCCCACGAAGCGCGCCTCAAGGTAGACATTCGCTCCGAAAGCGAAGACGAACTTTTCCGCCTCGAATCCGCGCTCCGCGAATGTATGGCCGCCGGTGTGCGCGACGAAACCGAATCCGCGCGTGACCGTTCCAAAGGCAAGCTCGAATGGAAAGTCGATATCCTCGGCAATCGTCCCGGTGGAGAACTCGCCGCCGATTCGCCTCTTCTCGCCGCGCTTCGCGCCGCCGATGAGTTCACCCGCAACTCTTCCCGCCCCGAGCGCGCTTCCACTGACGCCAACATTCCTCTTTCGCTCGGCATCGACGCCATCGCCATCGGTGCCGGCGGCAACGGCGGCGGCGCCCACTCTCTCCAGGAATGGTATGAACCCGCCGGCAGGGAATTGGGCTTGCAACGAGCTCTTCTCACAGTCCTTGGAGCAAGCGGCTTGGCCGCGGAAAAGGGAAAATCCTGATGCGCGTCTCGCAATTCCTTAAAAGCCTCCTTTGGAGTGCGGCAGCCCTGCTGCCGCTTTTCTTCAGTGTGCAAGCCTCGCCCCAGTCGGCGAAGTCTCCTCAGCTCGATAAAGACGCGCCAGTCACGCTCTATCGAAACGCCCGCATCTACACCAACGATCCCGAAGCTCCCTGGGCCTCCGCGATGCTCGTCCGCGGCGAAGAAATTCTCGCCATCGGTGACGAAGACGAACTCGTCGCACTCGCCGAAAAAGGCACGCATGTCGTCGACCTCGAAGGCCACTTCGTCATGCCCGGCTTCAACGACGCACATGTCCACCTCGGCAGCGCTGGGCAGGACGCGCTCGCCGTTCGTCTCCACGGCGCGCCGACGATCGCCGAAGTGCAAAAACGTCTCGCCGCGGCCATCGCCGATGTCAAACCCGGCGAATGGGTCGCTGGTTCCGGCTGGGATCACACGCTCTGGCCCGAAAAGCGTTTTCCCACGCGCAGCGATCTCGACTCCGTTTCGCCCAACAATCCCGTCTTTCTCGTTCACATTTCCGGCCACGTCGCCGTCGTGAACTCCGCCGCGCTCAAACTCGCTGGCATCACCGCGAAAACTCCCAATCCCACCGGCGGCGAAATCGAACACGACGCGAACGGTGAGCCCGACGGCATGCTCAAAGAAGGCTCGGCAATGAGCTTGGTCGAACAAAAGATTCCGCCGCCTTCGAATGAGCGCCGCAAAAAGGGAATCGAACTCGCCCTCGCCGATGTCGCTTCGAACGGCGTCACCTCCATTCAGGATAATTCGCTCGTCGACGCTCTCGGCAAAGCTTCCGCGGCAAATGCGGGCAACGACACCTGGGACGATTTCCTCACCTATCGCAAACTAAAATCCGAAGGCAAGCTCACCGTTCGAATCACCGAGTGGCTCCCCTTTGCCGCGCCGCTCGAACGCCTCGAACAAATGCGCAAAGAAGGCGGCACCACCGATCCCTGGCTCCGCACTGGCGCGTTAAAAATGGTCGAAGACGGCGCTCTCGGCTCCCGCACCGCCGCCATGCTCGCTCCCTATTCTGACGACGCAAAAACTTCCGGCATCCTCACCATGGAGCCGGAAAAACTAAAGACGCTCGCCATCGAACGCGACAAAGCCGGCTTTCAATTAAATTTCCACGCCATCGGTGACCGCGCCAATCGCGTCGCTCTCGACACCTTCGAAGCCGTCGCAAAAGCCAACGGCCCGCGCGATCGCCGCGATCGCATTGAACACGCGCAAGTTGTCGCTCTCTCCGACATCCCTCGCTTTGCCAGCTTGCAGGTCATCGCGTCGATGCAGCCGTCGCACCAGACCACCGACATGCGTTGGGCGGAAAGCCGCGTTGGTCCCGAGCGCATCAAAGGCGCCTACGCCTGGAATTCCATGCAAAAATTCGGCGCGCGTCTCGCCTTCGGCACCGACTACGACGTGGAAGTCATCAGCCCGTTCCGCGGCCTCTACGCCTGCGTCACGCGCGAACTTCCCGGCGGCGGCCCTCAGGGCGGCTGGCAGCCCCAGGAAAAAATCTCCCTCGCCGATTGCATTCGCGCCTACACCTCCGGCTCCGCCTACGCCGAATTCATGGAAGGCAAAAAGGGCGAACTCAAAGTCGGAGAACTTGCTGACTTCGTCGTCCTCTCCGCCGACCTCACCAAAATCTCCCCCGTCGACTACACCAAAGTAATCGTCCTCCGCACCATCGTCGGCGGCCGCACCGTCTTCTCCGCTAAGTAGCGTAGCCACTCTTGGCTCCGACCAGTTGTTGCCGTCACTTTGCCGGGCCCGCAGGCGCGCAGATGTAGATTCTCTCTTTGGTTTCAATCTATTTTTGCAACAGGGAAGGGCGGCATCTTCAATTTCAACCTCGCCACGCTCGATCCGCCACTCTCCCTTCCTCCGCCGCCATCACGACTGCGTGGCCTTTCTCGCACGCGCCTTCCCAACCGATTCTCCATTCATCCCGTCAACCTCGCCATTCATCCCCATCCCCGCACTACTCGATGAATTTTTCCGCTTCCCTGAATCCAATGAATTGCATTGACACCCGCCCAACCCGAGGAGTAGCGTAACGCTCAATGAGGGGCCAATATGGCCTCGGGGCATCTCTTTTAGTCAGCTTCAGAAAAACCAAATCGGTCGAGGCTTCCCACTTTGCACGGGTTGATTTGGTTTTGCATTTAGGGAAGTGGTCGGCTTCTCAGGGGCCACTGGTAGCTGTTACTTCTCTCTAGGGGGCGCTGTAAATGAAACGATGGTTCTCTGCTTTATTTCTCACTCTCGTAGTCGTCGCCGCCGCTAATAGCCAGACCTTCCGCGGCGCCATTAACGGTACCGTCACCGATCCGTCCGGCGCAGCCGTTTCCGGCGCAGCCGTCAAGGCGACGGAAAAAGCCACAGGCGTTGCGCACAGCACCGTCTCTACGGCTGACGGTCAGTTTGCATTTCAGGATATTCCTCTCGGCGCGTACAGCGTTAATGTCACCGCGACAGGATTCACCGCTATCACCGTAGACAATGTGATGGTGGAAGCCGGGCAAATTTACACCCTGCCCGTGCAGTTGAAACTTGGCCAGTCATCCACCACCGTGGAAGTTTCTGCTGCCGCGGTAACTTTGGACACGACCACGTCGACGCAGAACGTGACGATCAGTTCGGACACTGTTCAGAGCATTCCTTTGAACGGACGTGACTTTACCCAGTTGATCGCGGTGTCTCCCGGATACGGCGGTTATTCCGTCGGTGGTTTCGGTTCCCTGAACGGCACGCGTCCGAATCAAATGAACTGGCAGATCGACGGCGTCGACAACAACGATTTCTGGCACAACATTCCTGCCGTCAATCAGGGCGGAGTTTCGGGTATTGCCGGCGTCGTTCTTCCCATTGACTCGATCGATGAATTTTCCGCGCAGACCCAGTCCGGCGCGGAGGCGGGGCGCAACGCGGGCGGCACCGTAAACCTCGTCATAAAGTCCGGCGGAAACTCTTTTCACGGTTCTGCCTACTACTACAACCGGAACGAATACTACGGCGCCCATTCTCCTTTCTTTCAGCCGACAGCAACCGTTACGAAGGCCCCGCCGCTCCGCAATCAGAACTATGGCTTTTCTCTTGGCGGTCCGTTCATCAAAAACAAACTCTTCTTCTTTACCAGCTTCGAAAAGCAGAATTACTTGATCGGCCTTTCGGGCTTGGCGACCGAACCATCAACAGCTTGGCAAACCGCTGCCCTTGCTGCCCTTACCAAATACAGCGTTGCGGAGAGCACGCTCTCGGCCAACTTACTGTCGAATTTGTGGCCTCAGTCCGTACTAACAGACCCCGGCGTTGTAGGAAAAGGTGCCGTGCTCAACAATTTCTTTAGCTCGTCGCCGTCGATTGGCTACAGCTACAACGGCGTTGCAAAACTTGACTACAATATCAGCGACAAGCACCGCATTTTCTTCCGCTGGTTTGGCGGTCAGGGTGACCAGATTCAGCCGACCGGAGGCAGCCCCGCCTTGGGAACGGCTAGTTCGAACTTGAAGTATTACTTCGAAACCGCTCCAATTCACGTCTACAACTACTCGATGGTTTTGAATTCGACCTTTTCGTCGAAACTCACGAACCAGGTTCTCGTTGGCGCGAACTACTTCAATCAGGTCTTCCACGACTTTAACAACAGCTTCAACACTCAAACTTTGGGCCTCTTTCTCAGCCCCAGCGCTGTCAACAAGGGTTCCTACATCCTCGGTGCGCCGAACATAGCTATTACCGGATTCGAGCAAATCGGAATTACTCCACCGGAAGGCCGGAACGACATCACGTGGCACCTCACTGACATCGTTTCGTACTCTGCTGGCAAGCATCAGTTCCGCTTCGGCGGTGAGTTCCGCCAGGGCAAAGTGAACGAGTTCTATCATCGCCACGGCACCGGTGCCTTCAATTTCGATGGCACGCAGGGCCCTTGGGCGAATGACCCCGCATTTGATACCAACACAAAAGCACTTGCCGATTTCCTGGCCGGAGATGTTTCCACGTCCGGCATAGCGGTCGGAAATCCGGAGCGGTTCGTGACCGTCAATGCCTTCAACTTCTTCATGCAAGATGCGTGGCAGGTCACGAAGAAACTCAACATCAATTACGGCCTGCGATACGAATATTTCGGCCCGCTTCACAGCGACAAGAAAGATCTCGCTGTCTATATCCCGGGCAGAGGGCTTGCGACTCAGGGCAACGGCATCGATTCTATTTTCCCGCCTGACAAAAACAATTTCGCTCCCCGCATCGGCTTCGCATATCAGCCGAAGGGCACAGCCGATTTGGTCGTCCGCGGCGGCATCGGCGTTTTTTACGACCAGATTAATATGAATCCATTCCTCGACTTCCGGCCCGGCGGCACTCGCGCAGACGGCCTGGAAAACAACCCGTTTGGCCCGCTTGCTACGGCCTCTTCTGCTTATAGCCGGTCCAACTACAATTGGCAGGCAGTGCAGGCTGGTGGCGCTAGCGTCTTCCCGGCAGTCCAAGTCTGCAGCGACCCCAATTGCAATGCATTGGGTGACCCGCAAGGTCTGAGCGTCTATTCGGTCAGCCAGAACTTCCGAGCGCCTTATTTCTATAATTACAACCTGCAAGTCGAAAAAGGCGTTGGGAATGTCGGAGTTCTACAAGTCGGCTACGTCGGTAGCCAGGGCCGCAAACTCAGCATGATGTTTAACCTGCCGACCGCCAACACCAATTTCGGCTCGATCATTCAGTTGCAGAGCGTTGGCACATCCAACTACAACTCGTTGCAAACCACCTTCCGGCTTCGCACCTGGCACAACCTCAGCTCTCAGGTTTCTTTCACCTGGGGACATTCTTTGGACGAAATGAGCGAGTACCGCGCGGCGATTTCGGACGCTCTTGATCGTCGAGTGGATTATGGCAACAGTGACTACGATACGCGCCGGCTCTTTACCACCAGCATTGCCTACGACGTGCCGAAAGCGGCTTGGGCGACCGGTTGGAAAGGCTACATCGTCAACGGCTGGCAAGTCAGTAGCTTGTTGAATTTTCATACAGGCCAGCCTTCTGACGAATTGCTATCCGGTCTCTACCTCGTCGGCGATCCGTTGTCCGGCAGCCACGCCTTCTCGGCATCTGCTGGCGGTGGACAGTGGTGGAATCCCTCCGCGTTTGCACTCTCGGAAGCGGGTACTCCCACCCTGGCCCGCAATACCGTTCGCGGTCCAGGCTTCGGCGATGTCGACCTCTCTGTCTTCAAGAATGTTCCGATCACGGAGCGGTTCAAGATTCAGCTCCGCGCGGAAATGTTCAACTTGCTCAACCGAATCAACCTTGCTTCTGGCCCTGGCTCCGTCGGCAGCAGCTGCGGAGCACCGATTCAGTCGAATCCGGCTTTGCCCGACACTGTCGCGAATCGCACCTGCACTTCCGCGAACGGGTTCGGCCTCGTCACCGACACCATCGGAGACTTCAACGGCGCTCCGGGTATTGGTCCTGGAGAAGCGTTCAACATGCAGTTGGCGATTAAGCTGATTTTCTAAACTGGCTGATCGACACTCTTTCCCGGGAAGCGTCGCGAGGCGCTTCCCGGTTTTTTTGTAGCACAGCCACTCCTGGCTGTGCCCGCTTCAACTCCAATCGCGCACAGAATACCGGCACAAGCCGACCGCAAAGATGCCACGCGTGCCGTTACCTGAGGTAAGCTACGCCGCATGGTTGCGGATTCTTCCAATCTTTCCGCGCAAAATAAAAAACTACGCGCCGATCTCGGCCTCGCGTTCTGCACCATCCTTTGGGGTTCGACGTTTGTCGTCGTAAAGAATTCGCTCGACCACTCTTCCGTTTTTCTTTTTCTCGCGCTTCGTTTCACTCTCGCCGGCGCGATCATGGCGCTCTGGCGCCCGCAAGTTTTTCGCACTCTGCAGCGCGAGGAAATTTTTGCCGGCATGCGCCTCGGTTTTTTTATGTTCGGCGGCTACGCCTTTCAGACCGCCGGGCTGCAATACACGACTGCATCGAATTCAGGATTTGTCACCGGCTCCAGCGTCGTTCTCGTTCCGCTGCTCTTTGGAATTTTTTGGGGGCATCGGCTCACGTCCTGGGTTTACGCGGGAGCGCTTGCGGCGGGATTTGGACTGTACTACCTGACTATCCCTAACGAAGGAGTAAGTCATCTGAATCGCGGCGACGTTCTCACCTTTGTCGCCGCCGCTTCTTACGCCGCGCACATCATTCTCGTCAGCGAATATACGAAGGAACATTCCGCTTCGGCGCTGAGCGTTTTGCAGGTGATCGCCTGCGCCGGAATGGCGTGGGTGATGACGGGAATCGCGGCGGCGATTCGCTGGCAGCCGGTGCGTTTTACTCCGAGTTGGTCCTTGTTGTTGGGCATTTCTGTTTGCGCGGTGTTCGCGACCGCGGTTGCGTTTTCGATTCAGCTTTGGGCTCAGCAGTATACGACGCCGGGGCATGCGGCGATTCTGTTTACGCTGGAGCCGGTTTTCGCGGTGCTGACTTCGTATCTCTTTCTTGGCGAGCGGCTCGCGATGCGCGCGATTTTTGGCGCGGCGTTCGTGCTCGCCGGAATTTTAATTGCTGAGTTGCTGGGGCCGGCGGCTGCTCCGGAATCGCCGGAGCCGATGCACGGGGCTCAGCTGTAATTTTTCACGTCGACGGCGTCGAACATGGTCGCGGTCGCGGCGTGAGCTTTTTCGTAGGCGTCTATGGCGGCGACGTGTTGCATGGACGTGCCGATATCGTCGAGGCCCTTCAGCAAAACTTCTTTGCGCGAGGGCGCGATTTCAAATTTGTATTCGAGGCCGTGGTTGTCGCGCACGACTTGATTGGGCAGATCCACGGAAAGGGAATAGCCATTTTCTTTTGACGCGCGCTGAAATAATTCTTCGATTTGCGCTTCGGTGAGTTCGGCAGGAAGAATGCCGTTCTTGAAGCAGTTGTTGTAAAAAATGTCCGCGTAACTGGGTGCGAGAATGACGCGGAAGCCGTAATCGCCGATGGCCCACGGCGCATGTTCGCGCGAAGAGCCGCAGCCGAAATTCGCGCGTGTGAGCAAAACGCTTGCGCCTTTGTATTGTGGAAAGTTCAAAATGAAACCAGGGTTCGGTATTTCTCCCGGCTGCGTGTAGCGCCAGTCATAAAAAAGAATTCGGCCAAATCCTTCGCGCGTCAGCGCTTTCAGGAATTGTTTTGGCACCATCTGATCGGTGTCCACATTGACCCGATCCAGTGGAAGAACCAACCCGCTATGTGTGATGAATGGTTTCATTAGTCGTGCCCCTCTTATTTAGTCCCTGCGTTACCGGATCGTTTTTGGATTAACAACGCGATGAGAAGCCGAGTCCAAGTCAAGACAGGAATGAAAAAAACTGCTATTAGTATTAGAAGCAGCTTCCTTTCTGTGCTCCACTCCGGTGTAAAGAAATACAATGCGACCAACGCGGCGGCAAGCGTGGCTAGCGCGCCGAAGAATATTGACCGTGCCAAGTTCGGATTTCGTTTGATGTCCATGGCGCTCAGAGTGAAATGTGGTCCAAGCCTACTCCACGTGGGCGACGTCGAATTCGCGGACGTCGACGAAATGGCCAGCGAGGGCGGCCGCGGCGGCCATGACGGGGCTGACGAGGTGCGTGCGGCTGTCGCGGCCCTGGCGACCTTCAAAATTGCGATTGGAAGTGCTGGCGCTGCGCTCGTGCGGCGGGAGAACGTCGGCGTTCATGCCGATGCACATGCTGCAGCCCGCGTCGCGCCACTCGAAACCGGCGTCGGTGAAGATTTTGTCGAGGCCTTCTTTTTCGGCGGCGGCTTTGATTCCGCGCGAGCCGGGAACGATGAGCGCCTGCTTGATGGATTTTGCGACGTGCTTGCCTGCGACGAGATGCGCTGCGGCGCGCAAATCATCGAGCCGAGAATTGGTGCAGGAACCGATGAAGACGCGGTCGACAGAAATATCCGTGATGGGCGTACCGGCCTTGAGGCCCATGTATTTTAAAGCGCTTTCGGTGGCTTTTTGATCGTTGGGATCTTTGAAGTCGTGCGGATCGGGAACGCGCGCGTTGACGCTGGTGACCATGCCGGGATTGGTGCCCCAGGTGACTTGCGGTGCGATTTGTTCGGCTTGGAGCTCGACGGTCATGTCGAATTTTGCGCCGTCGTCGGAATGCAATTGCTTCCAACGCTCGACGGATTCCTGAAATTCCTTTCCGCGCGGAACGAACGGACGTCCTTCGAGATATTTAAAAGTTGTTTCATCCGGCGCGACCATTCCGGCGCGCGCGCCGCCTTCAATCGTCATATTGCAGACGGTCATGCGGCCTTCCATGGAAAGTTCGCGAATGGCCTGGCCGGCGAATTCGGCGACGTGTCCTGTGCCGCCGCCGATACCGATTTTTCCGATGATGGCGAGAATGATGTCCTTCGCGGTGACGCCTTTCGGGCGCTTGCCGTGGACGAGAATGTGCAGCGTTTTGGATTTGGATTGCACGAGGCACTGCGTGGCGAGGACGTGTTCGACTTCGCTGGTGCCGATACCGAAAGCGAGCGTGCCGAAGGCGCCGTGCGTGGAAGTGTGGCTATCGCCGCAGACGATGGTGTTGCCGGGTTGCGTGATGCCGAGTTCGGGGCCGATGACGTGAACGATGCCCTGATTTTTGCTGTTCATATCGAACAGGCGAACGCCGGTTTCGCGGCAATTTTTTTCGAGGGCTTCAAACTGGAGGCGGGCGTCGGTGTCAATAATCGGGAGGGTGCGGTCCTTGGTGGGGACGGAGTGATCCATTACGGCGAAAGTGAGATCGGGGCGGCGGACTTTGCGGCCTTCCGCTTTGAGTCCGGCGAAGGCTTGCGGAGAAGTGCCTTCGTGGATGAGGTGGCGGTCAATATAGATGAGCGCGGGTTTCCCCGGCTCCTGATGGACGAGATGCGCGTCCCAGATTTTTTCGTAGAGGGTTTTCAATGACATTGGTTATCTCGACAGGAGTTTAGCACCGAGAGGCGGCGACGGCAAAAATGTGAAGAGTTGGAGGTCGAAGGTTGAAAAGTTGGATTGTGAGAGCGTGCCCGGGTTGAGCAAGTTGCTGAGTCCGCGAGCAAAGAATTGGGATGGCTCTCGTTGCTGAGTGGGCGCGATGAACACCGGACGTCGTGGGATGTTTGGTTAACCATAATCGCCCCCCTACCCCCTCTTTTTTTCGTAAGTGTTGATTCTAAAGGGACTTTAAGTCCAATGATTTGTAAGTGTTGATTATAAAGGGGGTTACGGGGGCGTTTTTCGTAAGTGTTGATTCTGCTAGGGTTAGACGGAAATTGCGACGAGGCACGGATGCGGTGGGTGAGCATGGGTTGCCCTTTCTCCCTCCGCTGCATTAACGACTCTTCTATTATAACACGGTCGTCAAGGGGAAAGATTGAGCGAGGGGACCGTTCTAAGAGAAGAAATGCATGCAACGGACGCTGTTGGGCGCACAAAGAGCAATTTGAGGCGCGGGTGAGATCGAAGAGGCCGGCTTCGGAAAGCCGGCCCTACAAAGCCGCGGTGACAAAAGCCGGACGTACAACAACTGACGCGGATGGGACGTAGTCGGTATTTTGCGGAACGTGCTGTATCGGACAGACCGGGTGGCGGGCAAGGCCGATACTGGAGGCTCGAAGGAATTCGAGGGAGCCTCATGTTCAAGATTTCAGGCATTACGTTAGCAGTGGCACTGACGCTTAGCGCAGCGGCGCAAGCGCAAAATCAGACGCAAGTTGTGGTGGACCCTGGCAATGCCAGCTCGACTTACCGCATCAATGTGGTGAGCCGCACGACGCGGGCCGTGAGTTACAGGCATCGCAGCGGATCCACGAAGATCAATTTTCAGGGCACAGACTTGATGCCAGCAGCAGCGGGCGAAGCGAAAGTGGAGAGCAAGCGGGGAGCGCTGGAAATTGAAGTGGAATTTTCCGGACTCGACCGCCCAACGAGCTTTGGCGGCGAATATTTGACGTACGTGTTGTGGGCAATTTCGCCAGAAGGCCGGCCAATCAACATCGGCGAAGTCCTGGTGGGCGAGAACCGGCGAAGCAAGCTGGACGTGACCACGGATCTGCAAGCGTTCGCGCTCATCGTTACCGCGGAGCCATATTACGCGGTGCGTCGACCCAGCAACGTGGTTGTACTCGAAAATGTGATGCGCTCCGATACGAGGGGCGGCGCCGAGGAAGTGGACGCCAAGTATGAATTGATCGACCGCGGCGGATATATTCCATCGGGTTACCGATTCGATCCAGTTGTCCTCAGTGCAAAATTGCCGCTGGAATTTTTTGAAGCGCGCAATGCGCTGCGAATCGCGCAATCCGCCGGCGCGGAACGCTATGCGGCAACGAGCTATCAAAACGCGGTTCGCCAGATGGACGAAGCGGATGCGCTTGCCAGCGGAAGACACGAAAGCAAGAAATCGCTTGTAGCGATCTCACGCGAAACCGTGCAGACCGCGGAAGACGCACGCGAAATCGCGGTGAAGCACATTGACGAAGAGCGGCTCGAATCCGAACGGCGAGCGGGAACAAACCGCGAGATCGCGGCGAAGGATCGGGAAATTGCCGAATCCGACCGCCGCTCCAGAGCGGAAGCCGCCACGGTTGATGCCGAGAACCGGCGCAACGAAGCCGACCGGCGCAACGTGGACGCACAAGCGGCCGCGCAACGAGCGAATGGCGCACAGGCCGATGCCGAACGGGATCGCGACAGCGCGCAACAAAAACAGCGCGCCGCCGAAGCCGATGCCGACCGCGACCGCAATGCCGCGGCTTCCTCGGATGCCCAGCTGCAACAATCCGTGGGCGCACAGGCCAATGCCGAACGGGATCGCGACGACGCAAAGCGGAAACAACGCGACGCGGAAGCCGATGCCGATCGCAACCGCAATGCCGCCGCTTCCTCTGACGCACAACTGCAAACCGCAGTTCACGACCGCGAAGAGCTTCGTGCGCGACTCTTGCAACAGTTCAATCTGATTCTGGAAACTCGCGACACCGCGCGGGGACTCGTCGTGAATATGTCCGACGTTTTGTTTGATTCCGGAAAATACACGCTCCGTCCGCTGGCTCGTGAAAAGCTGGCCAAGATTTCGGGCATCGTGCTTGCTTATCCCACGCTCAGGCTGGCGATTGAAGGGAATACGGACAGCGTTGGGACCGAACTGTTCAACCAGGAACTTTCCGAACGCCGCGCCGAAGGTGTGCGCACCTATCTGACGCAGCAAGGCGTTCCGGAAAATTCGACGACCGCGAGCGGATTCGGCAAGACCCGGCCCATCGCCTCAAACGATACGACCGAAGGGCGCCAGCAAAACAGGCGCGTCGAGCTAATCGTCTCAGGCGAAGTGATCGGCACGAAAATCGTGTCGCTCAGCGTGGAACCTGTTGCGGATGCAACGACTCCGCGGTAAGTCAAACGCAAAAAAGAAAAGCCGGCTCTCCGTGGGCCGGCTTTTTTGTTTTCGAGGTCCTTCAGCGGGGACAGACTTTAAGCGAGGGCGGTTGCTTCGCAAGGCTAGATTTTTTGGCGCTTCCAGTAGCCACGTTTGAAGAGAACGATGCTGACGGCGGCCATGGAGGCTTCGGCGATGACAACGGACCAATAGACGCCGTGCGCCTGCATGCGCGTGTGAAGAGCAAGGTAGTACGCGAGAGGAATTTCCAGCATCCAGAACGCGAAAAAGTTGACGATTGTCGGCGTGATGGTGTCGCCAGCGCCGTTGAAGGCTTGCAGCATAACCATGGCGTAGGCGTAGCCGATGTTGCCGTAGCTGAAAATGCGCAGCGCGGCAACGGCGAGCGGAACGACGGCCGGGTCGTGCGTGAAGAGGCGAATGACCGGTTCGGCGAAGAAAATGAAGAACAGGCCGACGACACCCAGAAAAATCATGTTGTAAAGGCCGGTGCGCCATACGGATTTTTCGGCGCGCTCGGGTTGTTTTGCGCCGAGATTCTGGCCGACGAGCGTGGCGGCGGCGTTGCTGAGGCCCCACGACGGAAGAATGACGAAGATGACGATACGGATGGCGATGGTGTAACCGGCAAGTGCGGCCGAGCCGAACACGCTGACGATGCGAACGAGCCCGATCCAACTGGTGTGCGCGATGGCGAATTGCAGGATGCCGGTGAGCGAGACGCGCAGAAGGCGGAAAAGGACGGAGAAGTCGAGCCGAATCTGTTCGCGCAGGATGCGGATGCGTTCGGAGCCGCGAAGCAGGCGATAGAACTGATAGAGCACGCCGATGCTGCGGCCGGTGAACGTGGCGAGGGCTGCGCCGGTGACGCCGAATTTGTGAAATGGGCCGATGCCGAAGATGAGGCATGGGTCGAGGATGAGATTGATGATGTTGGAGACCCAGAGAAGGCGCATGGCGATGGCGGCATCGCCTGCGCCGCGGAAAATGGCGTTGTTGAGGAAGAGAAGCACGATCGCGCCGCAGCCGCCGAGCGCGATGCGAGCGTAGCCGGAACCGACGTGAACGATTTCAGGCGATGCGCCCATCAAGTGAAGAAGGTTGGGCGCGAAGATAAACGACGGAATGCCAACGAGGAGCGAAATGGCGATTCCGAGCGCGATGGCTTGCACGCCCGCAACGGCGGCGGCTTTCGGATCTTTTTCGCCGATGCGGCGAGCGACCATGGCTGTGGTGGAAAGGCTCAGGCCGAGTCCGATGGCGAAGACGAGCATAAGCAAAGATTCGGTGAGACCGACGGTGGCGACGGCATCGGCGCCGAGGCGGCTCACCCAAAAGACGTCAACGACGGCGAAGAGCGATTCGAGCACCATTTCCAGCACCATCGGAATGGCGAGAAGAATGATGGCGCGATTGAGATTGCCGGCGGTGTAGTCCTGATGCGAGCCGCGAAGGGCTTCGCCGATGGACTTCCAGAACGACGGCACGGGTAATGCCACGGATTGTTCGGGCGACGACATAGAGCAACGCATGCTTTCTGCGCGGGCGCGGAAAAATGGAGAAAGGCCGGCGCGGTCGAAAAACGTTAATCGAGAGAAAACTGGGAAAGAGAAGTCGCCGGGAGGCGATTAGACAGCGACAGAGATGACGATGCCGGACATATTTCACCGCCGGCGTGGACGGAACGAGTGCCGGTAAGAAGAGTGTATATGTTGCGCGGGCCAGGATGCCAGAGATTTTTTGACGACGAGGAAGGCGAGCGAAAAATGTTGTATCTTGGCGGAAGCGAACGCTTGCGTGGGGAACGAGGCGATGAGTCGCATTTATTACACGACGATGGAAAGTCCCGTGGGGCAGTTGCGGCTGGTGGCGGAGGAGTTGGGACTGCGAACGGTTTGGTTTGTGCGGGGACGGAAGGATGAGAAGCCGCACGTGGACTGGAAAGAGGATGCGGCGTTTTTTGTGGATGTAAAGCGACAGCTGAACGCGTATTTTGCGGGCGAATTGAAGGAGTTTGAGATTCCGCTGCTGATGGAAGGCACGGAGTTTCAGAAGCGGGTGTGGAAAGCGCTGCAGACGATTCCGTATGGCGAGACGATGTCGTACGGCGAGGTGGCGAAAAAGATTGGCGAACCGAAAGCGGTGCGGGCCGTCGGCGCGGCGAACGGGCAAAATCCGATCCCGATTATCGTGCCGTGCCACCGCGTGATTGGCAGCGATGGGAGTTTGACCGGATTTGGCGGCGGAATTGAGAACAAGAAAAAGCTGCTGGAGTTGGAGAAAGGGCAGCGGCGATTGCTGTAGGTCAATACCGCCACGACGTGACGTCGGCGCCTGCGGGCGCGGTTTTGGCGATGCGTTCGAGAATCTTTGGCAGGAATTGTGTGTTGTAGTGCAACCTCGACAAATAATTCGGTAAGTTCGGGTCGCCGTTCCAGCAATGTTCGGCCTTGTCTCCGTATTTTACTTCGCCCTCGTAGGGCGGGTTCGTCGTGGTCTTCAGAAAATCTTCGAGCAAATAAACTGCGTCGTTGAGCATGTAATTGTCCGCGCTGCCGACGTAGATGTGAAGCTTGCCTTGTAGCTTGGGGCCAAGCGTGGACCAATCACGCTGCAGAATCGCGCTCAAATCGTAGTGTTCCTTCCAATATTCCGCGACTTTGCGATCGATCTCGCCGGTTTCCTTGTTGAAAATTTGCTGCGGATAGCCGTCGGCGCCAACCGGACCATAAACCGCTTGCCAGATGTCGAACTGTTCGCCGGAGCGCGCGTGCGTGCCGAGTGCGAGTTCATATTGATTGACGGATTGTGTTGTCGCGAGCGTGCGTCCCAGGTAATCGCGATAGGACGGCTGCGCCATTTGCGTGTGTGGACCTTGCAGGAAGAACGCGTTCTTGTCCGTGTACAGATTGATGTTGGTGTACGCGCGGAAATCGACGGGATCGGGGCATGCGACGAAAGCGCCGTTGTAATGATCGGGATAAAACATTTGGACGGCGAGAGATTCCCACCCACCGGTCGAGCCGCCGTAGACAAAGCGCGCCCAGCCCTGGCCGATGGCGCGGAACTGTTTTTCGAGCGCGGGAATCAGCTCGGTCTCGATGGCGTCGCCGTAGGGGCCGAGGTTCGCCGAGTTCACTGCGTAGGAATCGTCGTAATACGGATTCGCGTGGTTGATCTGCGCGACGAGGTAGCGCGGAAAATCTTTTGCGGTCCACGTTTGATAAAACTTGTACTCTTCCTGTTGCTGAATGCGGTTGTAACCGGAGATGTGAAACCGCTCGGAATAGTCGGGCTTCAAATTGGGATCGGGCGGCTCGGTGCGAAGGCCCTCGAAGTCATGATTGAAATGGTCTTCAAAAATCATCAACGGAAAATGCGCGGCGGGATGTTCGTCGAAACCTTCGGGGACCAGGACGTTTGCCGAGAGAAACATCGGCCGGCCCCAGAATTTGGTGAGTAGCTGCGATTGAATTTTCAAGTGGCGCACGTACTTTGTGTCTTTCGGATCGGGAATGGGAGGAACTTCCTGGTCGAGAGCGATGGAAAGTTTCGTTGAGGAACTGACCGAGATTTTTTGCGGCTTGCTGTAAAGATTGCCGGGTGCGATGTTCCAGTGCTGGCCTTCGCCGCGATCCATGGGTAGTTTCACGGTGTGGCCGTCTGCGCGATGAAAAGTTTCATAGCGATGGAGAAGCGCCTGGACGTAATATTCGCCGGGCTTCAGATCGTGGAGATAACGCACCGGATAGCCGAAGGCGTTTGCATCAGTGATGGTGACGGAGTCGCCGGGTTTCATCTGGTCGACGTCGACACCAAAAACAATTTGCGTTTTATAGGAAAGGCTAATCTGATTGCGCGGCTCGTCGGCGGGATCGGTGGAGAGGAGCAGCAGAAGGCGGCCGTCGAGGGGCGCTGCGCTGCGTTCCTTGGGAAAAGAAACGGAGAATTGCGGCGATTGTGCCGCCGCGAATTGCGCAGCGACCAGCGAGAGCGCGCAAATTACCAGGAACGTGCGAGCGAATTTTATGCAAAGCGAGCGCATCGAGTGAATCTCCGCGGAAGAAGTGTGGACAAGCGACCGTAGCATACAGCGAATGTGAGATAGTTTTACGGAAAAGTTGAACGCAAAAGGGGACTGGGTTCGCGAGCGATGGCAAATCACAAAAAAGTGAAATGGGGCGTGCTCGGAGTCGCGTCGATTGCGACGCGGAAAGTGATTCCCGGAATGCAAAAGGGCGTGCTGAGCGAAATCACTGCAATTGCTTCGCGGGATTTGCAGAAGGCGGAAGCCGCCGCGAAAGAATTGGGCATTCCAAAAGCCTACGGCTCGTATGAAGAGTTGCTCGCGGACAAAGAGATCGAAGCCGTTTACAACCCATTGCCGAATCATTTGCATGTGCCGTGGACGATCAAGGCTGCCGAGGCGGGCAAACATTCGCTATGCGAAAAGCCGATTGCATTGAACGCCGCGGAAGCGGAAACGCTGCTTGCGTTGCGCGCGCGCACGGGCGTCAAAATTGGCGAAGCTTTCATGGTGAAGACGTACCCGCAGTGGCTGCGCGTGCGCGAGTTGGTGCGCGAAGGAAGAATTGGTGAACTGAAATCGATCGTCACCGTGTTCAGTTATTTCAATCGCGATCCGAAAAATGTCCGGCACAAAGTGGAGTGGGGCGGCGGCGGATTGCTGGATATAGGCTGCTATCCGATTACGCTGTCTCGCTGGTTTTACGGCGAGGAGCCGAAGCGCGTGACAGGCACGATCGAGAACGACCCGGAGTTTGGAACAGACCGGCTCGCCTCGGCGGTGATGGAGTTTTCAACGGGGCACTCCATTTTCACCTGCGGCACGCAGACAAATTATTTTCAACGGATGACCCTGCTGGGAACGAAAGGGCGAATCGACGTGGAGATTCCGTTCAACGCGCCGACGGACCGGCCGCTGCCGCTGACAATTTCCGACGGGATGGAATTTGCGGGCGGAAAGAGCGTCACGGAAATGATTCCGTCAGCGGATCAGTACACGATGCAGGGCGACGCGTTTTCGCTCGCGATCCGCGAAAACACGGAAGTCCCGGTCCCGCTCGAAGACGCAATCGGCAATATGAAAGTGATTGACGCGATTTTTCGCTCGGCTCAGACCGGGCGATGGGAAAAACCCTAGCAATCTTCTCAGACCTGAAAATCGCGCCTCGAAATTGTCAAAAAGTTCCGCCGGCGATCGAGGGAACGAGCAAGACTCGGTCGCCATCTTTGAGCTGGCAGGATTCGCCGCCGAGAAAGCGGATGTCTTCCTCATTGAGGTACACGTTCAAGAATTGCCGGATTTGCCCCTGGTCATCGCGGACGTGTTTGCCGAGGCCGGGAAATTGCGTCGTGAGTGCGTTCAATGCTTCGGCGACGGTTCCGGCGCTACACGAATATTTCGGCGTATCTTCGGTGAATTTCCGGAACGCCGTTGGGATTTCGATTGTGATTGCCATTTCCTTCTCCAGTTTTCGTTTTGAATCTCGTTGCGGCTCTTACGCCTTCGCTGCTTCGGCGGCCGTGCCAAGCTGCGCGTCGAGATAGGCTTCGAACGCGTCGAGTCGCGGCGCGATGGCTTCGGTGAGCGGATATTCGGCGGCAATCGCGTCGGTCGTCTTGAGACCATTGCCTGTTACGCAGACGACGGTCGTTTCGTTTGCGCCGATGCGGCCAGCTTCGATGAGCTTCTTTGTGACGCCGACAGTAACTCCCGCCGCGGTCTCGCCAAAGATGCCTTCACTTTCGGCGAGCAACTGAATCGCGGTAACGATTTCGGGATCGGAGACATCGTCGGCCCAGCCGCCGGAGCCGCGAATCTCTTTCATCGCGTACGGTCCGTCGGCGGGATTTCCGATCGCCAACGAGCGCGCAATCGTTTGCGGCTTTTGCGGCTCAAAGCGCGCGAGATTGCGTTTCACTCCATCGGAAATCGGCGAGCAGCCGGTGGCTTGCGCGCCGAAAAATTTCACGGGCTTTTCTGCAACCCAGCCGAGCAGCACCAGTTCGCGAAACGCTTTCGCGATTTTAGTGATAAGCGAGCCTCCGGCCATCGGAACGACGACGTTGTCCGGAAGTTCCCAGCCGAGCTGTTCGGCGATTTCGTAGCCATGCGTCTTCGAGCCTTCGGCGTAGTAGGGGCGCAGATTCACGTTGACGAGTCCCCACTGGAAGCGGTCCGCAATCTGCGCGCAGAGGCGATTCACATGGTCGTAGTTGCCGTTGATGCGCACGATGCGCGCGCCATAAACGGCGGTGTTCAGAATTTTTGCAGGCTCCAGATCGGCGGGAATGAAAACGCAGGCGTCGAATCCCTGTTGCGCGGACTGCGCTGCGACGGCGTTGGCAAGATTTCCCGTGGACGAACAGCCGACGGTCTTGAACGCAAAGCGCCGCGCGGCGGCGAGAGCGGTGGCGACGACGCGGTCCTTGAACGACAGAGAAGGGAAGCAGACGGCATCGTTCTTGACGTAGAGATTTTTCACGCCTAATTTCTGCGCGAGGTGTCCTGCAGCGACGAGTGGCGTGCCGCCAACCGAGTTCGGCGCGGAGAAGCCTTCGGGCAACGGGAGAAATTCGGAATAGCGCCACATGTTGAACGGGCGAGCCGCGAGGGCGTTCTTATCCACCATTTTCTTGAGCGCGTCGTAATCGAAAGCGACTTCAAGCGGCGAGAAACACTCTTCGCAAAACGATTTCGGGCTATTGCCCCAGAATTTTCCGCACTCGCGGCAACGCAGTTGATAGAGCTCAGCCATGGCGCACCTTGTTCCGAATCTGGCGGCAGTGGCAGCGTACGTATGCGAAAGGGCAGCGCGGAGGGGATAAATAAAAATCCCTCCGTGCCAAAGAGTGCAAGGAGGGTTCTCAGAAAGCTCTGGGAAACTCGACGTGCTCTTTAGCAGTTTTTTACGTGGAGCAAGTTGCCCTAAATCGCCACGTGCGCCGCAACCGCGGCTAAATAAATAGTGGGGGAAACCAAATTGATTGTCAAGGGGCACCCGGCATCACTCCTCCGATCGGCGCGCCTTCGCCTGAGTCTCGTAGACAAGGAAGAAGTAGGCTAGCGTTCCGAGGAGTGGCGGAAAAGACATAATAAAGCACCAGAGCCTTCTTAAACCTCTGGAGCCGGTGTCACAGCGTCTCCAGTAGTTCCACATTGCCTTGGACAGGAACGTACTTCCAAGCGCGGCAGCTGCTCCGACGCTCCCGAGCAGGACCCTAATGCTAAGGTTTTGCAGCGGGGAGATGGAAGCCAGGTAGTAAGCCCATAGTAGGTAGACGCAAGCAAGAATCCCGGCAATTTCCGCCCATGCTGCAAAGCGCAAGAGGCGATCAAGCCGTCCAGAGAGCATCCTTTGTTCGTCTACGTCGAAGAAGTCGCGAATTGTGGTGCTAAGCAAACGGTGCCTCCGATCCCAGGATTGCTGCCGCGTGCCCCGGATTGGTTTGTCGAAGTTGATTCGACATGGCAGACGAGGAAAAGGATATCAGTGCGTTACATCTAAGAAAAGTTAAGAGAGGCGGAGGGTGCCAGGTTCCGGTATTGGAAACCTGGGTCTTGGGGTTGCCTTGGAATTCGCCGCGCGTATTCGATCCCCTCTGTTTAACCGCTAGCGACATCCAAGGCCCTGCATTGTTTTCTTGACGCCGGCAAAAACTTCGTGGTACTCAGTGTTCGTGCGCTCCAGGCGCCAGCAGGTTCGCGCGAAGGGCCAAGCCCACTGCCAATCAAGTTCTGAATGCACGTCTAGATCCCGTGCTGCCTGACTGCGAACCCAGGCGAAAGCATGGAGGTCACTATGACGTTGCAGCAATTACCCGAGCGCGCCAATTTAGAGCAGCTCAAAAAGCAAGCCAAGTCGTTACTCGCCGCAGCCCGCAGCCAAGAGCCGGACGCACTCCAACGGTTCGAGGCGGTTCTCATCGGGCGTTCCCTGAAACCAGAAGCGATTGCCCTGCACGATGCGCAATTTGTTTTGGCGCGCGAGTACGGTTTTAAGTCGTGGAATGAATTGAAGGACGAAGTGGAAGAGCGGTCTCTTTCCTTTGCCGCGGCGGTCGATGAGTTTGTGCGCTGCGCAACGGGAAGCGCGCCCGAGCGAGCGTTTCGATTGCTCACGAGGCACCCCGCCATCGCACACGCAAATTTATACGCGGAGCTGGTTCTCGGCGATGCGGAAGCGGTGGAAGCACGGCTGAAGGCAAATCCGGCCGCGGCACGTCAGCGGGGAGGCGTGCAGAATTGGGAGCCGCTGCTCTATGTCTGCCACACGTTCCTCCAGAAAGATTCCCCGGAACGAACCAAGGGATTAGTGGAGATCGCGCGCGAACTGCTCCGCCTCGGCGCAAATCCCAACGCCGAATACGATTGGAACTGGCACCCCGAGTTACCGCGCACCGCGCTGTGGGCCGCACTGATCGCGACGGGCCAGCAAGAGCTTGCCGAGTTGCTGCTGCAGAGCGGAGCGAACCCGACTGACGGCGTGAGCATGCACATTGCGGCCGGCAGCGCGAACACTGCCGCCCTCGATCTGCTCGACCGATTTGGCGTGAACGTGAATGGCATTCCGGGAGGCGTTCCGCCGCTCGCCTACATTTTGGGGTGGATGAGGCCGAGCGATATCGCCGGAGCGCGATGGCTGCTCGAACACAAAGCCGACCCGAACCTGCCGTGGGCGCAATCCGGCGAGTCACCACTTCATGTCGCTGCACAACGCTTGGACGTCGCAACGGTGGAGCTATTGGTCTCGCACGGAGCAGACGTAAACAAGCCCCGTCCCGATGGACGCACGGCACACACTCTGGCAGCCTTGCATGGAAATCACGACGTGGCGGCTTGGCTTCTCGAGCATGGGGCGAAGGACGAACTCTCCCCGCTGGATCGCTTTGTCGCGGCTTGCGCCTCCGGCAACAAAGCGCTCGCGGAATCGCTGCTTAAACAAAATCCAAATCTGCGCGGCGAGCTTCGCACGGAGCATCATTTGATGATGCAAACTCCGGCGGAACGCGGTGAAGCGAAAATTCTCGAAACGATGCTCGCATGTGGCTTCGACCCTCACGGCAAGGACAGCAATGGCGTGGAGGCACTTCATCGTGCTGCGATGGGCGGTCATGTGGAGGCAGTGCGCGTTCTGCTAGCTCATAACGCTTCGGTGAATGCGGTCGATGGGATGTTTTCCGCAACTCCTTTGGTGTGGGCCTGCGAGGGTTGGCGCCATGCCACGAAAAATGGCGCCGATCATGTGGGGGTTGCGCGAGTGCTGCTCGCCGCGGGCTCCCCGCGCGAATGGACGGCGCCGGAAAAGGCCCCCGATCCAGAGGGCACCCACGAGCGGCTGGCGGAACTCTGCGCCGCGGCGGCGGCCGGATAAGTCTCCGCAAAAACAGTCGAACAACAAAAATGGCCCGGCGTGCGTCCAATAAGGGGTGACGTTAGACGCTCGCCGAAGCCGACCCCAGGCCCGCCCCTGAACGGGCGGCCAGTGTGTTTTGAGGCGCAACCGATGGATTGCGCTGGGCAACTCCAGGCAATACGCGGTGTTATAGTAGGAGAGCTTGGGTGTGCTCCCCGAGGGTAGCGGCTGCGAGCGACATAGGAGCAAGGGACAATGATTGAGCAAGTAAAAGAAGGAACAGGCCGGCAACGGAAATGGATCGCCGGGCTGACCATCGCATTGACTTTGACCGTTGGCATTTTGCTGGGAACGCTTATTTCGGGCCACACGTCCGCGATGAAGACGTTCAACTTTGCCGGCAAGGGAAGCCCTCTCCCGGTGCCGGATGCGATTCCGTCGTCTAACTCGTTTGCGAGCATCGTGAATCGCGTCGAACCGGCGGTTGTAAATATTTCCACCACGCAGGTGATGGAAAAGAAGCAGCAGCCGAACGCGAAAAAGCGCCGCGCACCGCAGCAGGACGATCAGCAAGACCCCATGCAGGATTTCTTCGACCGGTTCTTTGATGGTCGTGGCGGCGATGCGCCTCCCGCGGCGGAGCGCAGCCTCGGTTCGGGCGTAATCGTCGACAAACGCGGATTCATCCTGACCAACAATCACGTCGTCGATCAGGCGACAAAAATCCAAGTTCAATTGAATGGCGAAGCGACAAAGTACACCGCGAAAGTCGTCGGCGTCGATGAAGAGACCGACCTTGCGGTAATTAAAGTCGAAGCGGGCAAGGATTTGCCAACGGCGAAACTCGGCAACTCCGAGGGCGTGCAGGTCGGCGATTGGGTGCTGGCGATTGGCAGCCCATTTGGATTGAACGCAACGGTTACAGCGGGAATTATCAGCGCAAAAGATCGCGGCGGCGTGGGCCGTCAGTTCCAAAAGTTTCTGCAAACGGACGCGGCGATCAATCCCGGAAATTCCGGCGGACCGCTCGTGGATATGGCTGGCGAAGTGATCGGCATCAACACCGCAATTATTACCGGAAGCCGCGGCTACGAAGGCGTCGGCTTTGCGCTGCCTTCGAGTGTGGCCATCAATGTATACAACCAGCTCATCGCGAGCGGACGCGTAACGCGCGGCTCGATTGGCGTCAGCTTCCAGGAAGATCTTGGCACTAATGCAATTACGCTGAAGTCGCTTGGCGCGCAGCACGGCGTCGTGATCATGAGCGTTGAACCCGGCAGCCCTGCGGAAAAAGCGGGATTGAAGGGCGGCGACGTAATTACGAACGTAAACGGCACGCCCGTCAAAACTGGAAATGATTTAGTGAATCCGATTGCGCAAGCTCCGATTGGCAGCAAGGTGAAGTTGAATTACGTGCGCGACGGAGCCGCGAAAGAAACGACCGCGACGGTCGAAGACCGCACGCGCGTGTTCCCGAATTCCGCGGGCCGCATGAGCGACCAGCAGGGCGATACAGCTCCCGCCGAATTTGGCCTGCGCGTCGATAGCCTGACCCCGGAACGCGCCAGCCGCATCGGCATGGAAGGCCAGAAGGGCGTCGTCGTCGTGGACGTGGAACCCGCCAGCTTTGCCGATGACCTGGGATTTGCGCGCGGCGACGTAATCGCCGAAGTGAATCGCCAGCCTGTGAATTCCGTGGCGGAATATAAGGCCGCCGTCAGCAAATTGAAAGCTGGGCAAAACGTCGTCTTCAAAGTTTTGCGCAGACAAGACAGCGACCGTGTCCTCACAGTTTTCTTACCCGGAGTGATACCGGCCGATAACGTCCAGTAACGCAAGCGAGAAATCATCATGATCAGCCGAAAGATCGTACTCCCGGCCCTGCTGCTATCTTTAGTGGCGGGGTCGGGTATTTCGGCTGGCGCTGCAAAAGCGCAGACCACAAAAAAGAAAGCGACGGCGGGAACGTCGAAATCTTCCGGTTCGAAGGCGCATCGCGGCACAAAAAAATCCGGCAAGAATTCGCGGCAGCGCGGGCAGAAAGCGCCGACGCCGGATCGAATCAACGAAATTCAAATGGCGCTTGCGAAAAATGGTTCGTTCACCGGCGAACCGAATGGCAAGTGGGACGATTCGACGGTTAGCGCGATGAAAAAATATCAGGCCTCGCACGGCTTGAATCCGACGGGCCGGCTGGATGCGCCGACGCTGCAAAAGTTGGGACTTGGTTCGACCACTGCGGGCGTTGCTCCACCGCAAACTCCGCCCGGCGCTGTTTCCAGATTAACTTCCTCGAAATTCAATTCCGCGGAACCTTCGTCAGAAAATCAGCGGTAATCGCGCGCGAAGAAATCCGCGTGACAAGCAGGGCCTTCCTCGCATAGAACATTCTTGAGTTGAAGAAAGAAGCGGATTCCTCGCTTCGCTCGGAATGACAAGTGTTTACATTTGTTTTCCAAAATAGCGATGAGGTGCGGTGATGCGTTTTCGCAGCGTGGTGGCGGTGTGTTTATGGATGGGAATGACGGTGTGCGCGTTTTCAGGGACGCGCACGATGGCGCAAGAAGCTGCGCCGAAACCGGCGCCGGTGAAAGCGGTTAAGTTTGGAAAATTGTGGGACGGCAAAGGGAAAGTCTGGACGAACGCGATTGTGATTGTCGAAGGCGAGCGCGTTCGCGAAGTGACGACCGATGCAAAGAAAATTCCGGCGGGCGCGCAAATCGTGGACCTTTCGAAACTTTACGGGCTGCCGGGACTTATCGACGTGCACACGCACATGACTCAATACACGGATGAAACTCCAGGCACGCCGATGCTGAAGCAAATTGCAAGCAATTCCGCGGCGATGCAGGTGTTTCTGGCGCGCAAGGGCGCGATGCGTGTGCTCGAAGCGGGTGTGACCACAGTCCGCGATTTGGGCTCGGATCAGTATGAAGACATTGCGATGCGCGATCTGATCGCTCGCGGGGAAATGATCGGTCCACGGATGTTTGTGTGCGGGTACGGCCTCTTCATTACGAACACTCCGTACAAACCGGGGCTGAATCCTCCGGCGGGCGGAATTGCGGATGGCGTGCCGGAAGTGTTGCGCGTGGTGCGGCAGCAGATTGCCGCGGGAGCGGATGTGATCAAGCTCTACGCTTCGACGGGCACCGACGACGACACGACGGGATTTGAAACGTACAGCTACGACGAAATCAAAGCGGCGGTGGATGCGGCGCATCAATTCGGAAAAAAGATTGCGATTCATTCGTATGGACCGGACGGCGCGCGCGACGCGGTGCGCGCGGGAACGGATTCGCTCGAGCACGCGACGGACATGGACGACGCAACGATTGCGGAGATGGCGAAGCGCGGGACGTTTTATGTGCCGACGATCGATCACAACCGATATTACCTCGACAACTGGCAGAAGATCGGCTACGCCGACGGCTTTCAGGCAAAAACGCGCGCGTTCATCGAACGCAATCTCGAAACCGCGCGAAAAGCGCACAAAGCCGGCGTGAAGTTTGCTATGGGCTCGGACGCGATTTACACAATGTTTGGCGAAAACACGCGCGAACTGGCATGGTTGGTGAAAGCGGGAATGACCCCGGAAGAAGCGCTCAAAACGGCGACGACGAACGCCGCGGATCTGCTCGGAAAGAAAGAGGAATTGGGCGCGGTAGGCGCAGGTTATTTTGCCGACTTGGTGGCCGTGGAAGGCGATCCGCTGGCCGATGTAAATGTGGCGATCAACAAAGTGAAGTGGGTGATGAAAGCTGGGACGATTGTCGTAGAAAAGTCCGGGACTTGAATCGAAAAATCGAGCGGGAGATGTGCGAAATGAGAGCGACTGTGACGGCCCGATCAGGCATGGCTTGCTTGCTGGCCAGTGCGACAGTTCTTTGTTCTTGCAGTTTCTTTCATGACGGGCGAAAGGCCTTCGAGGCTTCGCAAAAAGCAGCGATGCATACGAAGCAGTTCACCGTTGAGCTCGATGAGCCGGCGAAAATGATGCATATCGAACGCACTCAGGTGCTGGACTGCACTGCTCGCTATTTTTATGAACACGAAGTCCTGGACCGCACCGAAGAGGGAATCGCGACGGGAGGCTCGCTTTCGCAGGGCCGTCCGAGCGCCCATCAGGAACGCGAAACGCTGTTCGTAAGCGGAAAAACGTACGGGAGGAATACAAGCAGCTGGGAAAACGCGGCCCAGAACGGCGACGCGTATCCGGACTGGCATCCACTCAGCATGTCGCGCGATCCGAGCGATGAATGCAAGGCAACGTCGCTTGGAAAGAGTCTTGGCTACGTGAACTACGGCACGATTCTGGAGGAAGGGCGTATTGAATATCTGGGACGGCAGAAAGTGAACGGCCACAGATGCCTGGAATACGACGTGAAATTTGCGAGCCAGGTTTTGAAAGAGGCAAAAGTGTGTCTGGGATCCAGCGACGACCTGCCGTATCGGGTGATGCGAGACGATTACACCGCTACGTATAATTACGAACCTGTGCCGCTGATGCCGGTTCCGGAGCAAACTGTCTCGCCGAGTGCGCCGTAGCGTTTGCCGGAATTCGTTTTCACTTGCAATACGAAGTTAGATTGCCCACGGAGAATTGTGGAGGCCCGGTTTCCATGCCACCAATGGTGCCGTCGCGATTGTAATTCGTAACGACATACTGGTCGTCCGCATGTTTGTCGACTTTGTGATTCCAAACCACCGCTACGGTAAAGGCTTCATCGTCTTTGCAAACGTGATAGTTGGGATGGGACGCGTAGAAAGCGCGGACATTGTCATGCGTGCCGCCCAGGACCACTTGGCCTTCGTTTAGCTCTTTGCCGACATCGTCCAGGGAATAGATCTTGGCTGCGGAGGCCGCTGGCGCAGAGCTGGACGAGCCGTCCGCCGTTTCCTGTTTGGATTTTCCGCAGCCGCCCAAAACGAAGTACGACAGGCAAGCGGCGAAAAGGCACATCCATGTCCGAGTTGATTTGCTCATCTGTTCTCCAGGGAAGAAGAGTGCAAGAAAATCTTAGGCATCGCAGGCGATTCCACCTGTTTCTTCTTTCCCATGATATGTCATCGCTGGCCGCGCCTGGGTTAGTTCGCTGCTAGCGTGTCTAAGTACTTACGACCGGTTTGGCTCGTCGATAGCGCACAGGGACGCCGGCCGCGATCGTGTAATTTTTTAAATTCTGCTGGTAACGGATGCTCTGGTCGGAAATGACTAACACTTCGAAGCCAGCCTCAGCGGTAACAGGGGAGGGGAAGCCGCGTTCGCTGCCTGGCCTACTCGGCCGCGGGAAACAACAGCTCATTTCCATCGGGATCGACAATCTTGATCACGTCCATACCCCACCAGGATTTCTCGCTCGCCACCGCCCGCTCGGCGATTTCCCGCCGAATCTCCGCAAGTCCCTCCGCGGTCAGTTCCACGAACAAGCGCGCCTTGCCGCTTCGCGTGGCATCTTCGCAAAGGATGATCTCGCATCCCGCGCGATTCACCTGGCAGACTCCGCCCGCTCCGTCGCCCTCATGCCAGCACTTCTCGAAGCCGAGCAGGTCGATGTAGAACCGCAGCGCGCGGTTCACGTCGGCAACAAAGAGCACGGGACGTGTGTACCACCGATGAGTGATTTGCTCTGTGACGGCTGTCTTGGTCATGCCGGTTTCCTGCTCCGCCCAACTCGTCGTAGGCCAGCGAGCATATCAAGGCCAACCCTGCTAAGCGCCGTTTACTGTCCACGCGACTATCGGGAGGAACCCCTCCGCTTTCCCGGCTCGCCAGGACTTAGCTGTCCGGCGCGAAACAACTCGGCACTTCGTGCGTATAAGTAGATTGAGGGTGCTCGGAAGGAAGTCCTTTACAACCCGCAGAGTGACACGATTCCCCGAAAGGAGTTTCATGACCAAAAGACTCGGTTTTGTGTTTGTTGCATTGATGGCGGTTCCCCTGGCTTTGCTCGGGCAGGAGAAACCGCCGGCGGCGTCCGCTCCAGCGGCGCAGTCCGCTCCGCCCGCGAACCCGATCACCGCGAGCGAAAAGGGTTTTTACTCGTTTGTAGGTGGCGCGGTCATCGGCGCAGCGCAGAAAATGCCGGAAGAAAACTACTCCTTCAAGCCGACACCGGAAACTCGCACTTTTGGCCAGCTCGTTGGCCACGTGGCCGACGCTTCGTACATGTTCTGCTCTCAAGCCATAGGCGAAGCAAACCCGGCAAAGGACATCGAAAAAACGAAGACGTCCAAGGCGGACCTCGTGGCTGCGCTCAAGGACGGAGTGGCCTACTGCAACAAGGCATTCGACAGCATGACCGATGCAAAAGGCAGTCAGCTGGTGAAACTCTTTAACTTCGACTTGGCCAGGCTCACGGTGTTCTCGATCAATACGGCGCACACCGATGAGCACTACGGGAACATGGTGACCTATCTTCGGCTGAAGGGGATCGTGCCGCCGACAAGCGAAAGCCAGCCCGCACCACCACCGAAGTAAGAGGCTCGAACACCTAACTCAGCAAACCGCCAGAAAAACGGGCACGAAAAACGGGACGGACGGGGGGCAGACGGGAAGTTCCGCCTCTCTGATGTCATGGTTAGCGAAGCGAGTCGTATAAAACGAACATCAGAAAACGTCCCGTCTGTCCCCGGTTTCCGATGGCGGTTCCCCTGGCTTTGCTCGGGCAGGAGAAACCGCCGGCGGCGTCCGCTCCACCGGCGCAGTCCGCTCCGCCCGCCAACCCGATTACCGCGAGCGAAAAAGGCTTTTACTCGTTTGTAAGTGGCGCGGTCATCGGCGCGGCGCAGAAAATGCCGGAAGAAAACTATTCCTTCAAGCCGACACCGGAAACTCGCACTTTCGGTCAGCTCGTTGGCCACGTGGCCGACGCTTCGTACATGTTCTGCTCGCAAGCCATCGGGGAAGCAAACCCGGCAAAGGACATCGAAAAAACGAAGACGTCCAAGGCGGACCTCGT
>Ga0070734_10000624_pt1 | contig 67443 bp, 55 predicted proteins | sample Coa_R1_8_FD_66444 | JGI IMG/M metagenome (GOLD analysis project Ga0070734, IMG submission 66444) | Surface soil microbial communities from Centralia Pennsylvania, which are recovering from an underground coalmine fire - Coalmine... | ecosystem: Environmental > Terrestrial > Soil > Unclassified ...
AAAATCCACCAACCATTTTGCTGAGACGAAATAATATCTGAAATTTTTAAACTGCCGGTAAGAACAACGATTGAAATGACAGAAAGCCCGGCAGATAATTCATAGCTCACAATTTGTGCGCCGCTGCGCATAGCACCAAGCAAAGAATATTTATTATTGCTTGCCCATCCGGCCATCAAAATACCAATAATAGAAACGGAAGAAACTGCACTCACATATAAAACACCAATGTTCATATCCCAGATCTGAAAACCTTTTGCAAAAGGAATGGGTGCGAGAATGAGCATTGAAATAATAATAACAATATATGGTGCGAGGTTGAATAAAAATTTATCTGCACCATCAGGCGTTAGCCCTTCTTTCATCGCGAGCTTTAATGTGTCTGCAACAGTTTGCAATGAACCTCCATACCCAACGCGATTTGGCCCGAGACGGATTTGCATGTATGCAGAAACTTTTCTTTCCATCAATACCAATACTAAACCTAGCACTGCGAAAAAACTTATTGCACAAATCCCGATGATCATAAATTCAATTAACAATGCAAGCGTTGGGTTGAATGTGCTGTTCAACCATGTTTGAATAGAATTTGTTATGCTTTCGAGACTTAGCATAGTTTCCAGTTTCCAGTTTTGAGTTTCCAGTTCTGTATGGCAAAAGTGTTTATCAATTTTATCATTAATGTTTTTATATTTTCTTTTAAAGTTTGAATAAAAGAACTATAAACTCAAAACTACAAACTCGAAACTTCTATCTATCAATATCCGGTATCACCAAATCCAATGTCCCCATGATTGCTACAAGGTCTCCAATCTTATGTCCCTTCGCCATGTGGTTAAGCGCAGAGAGATTTGAAAAACCCGGCGAACGAAATTTAATTCTGTATGGTGTTGTTGCACCTTCGCTAATTATATACACACCAAACTCTCCACGTGCTGTTTCGATCCTTGAATAAAATTCTCCCTTCGGTAATTTCAAAACCGCTTTTGTCTTTGCCTGAAAATCTCCTTCGGGAATATTATCAATCAGTTGTTCAATGATGGAAAGCGATTGCCGCATTTCCTGCATGCGCACTAAATATCTCGCGAAACAATCGCCGCCGGTTTCAATGACTTCATCAAATTTCAGTTCACTGTAAACTTCATAAGGATATAATTTTCTAATATCACAACTCACACCACTTCCTCTGGCTGTTGGTCCAGTGCAGCCATAAGAGATTGCATCTTCTTTTGAGATGTAGCCAACATCTTTCATTCTGTTTTGAAAAATGATATTGCAGGTTACCAATTCATCATACTCATCAATTTTTGATTTGAAAAGCTTGATAAAATCTTTTACTTTCTTTTGAAAATCCGGATGAAGGTCAGCCATCACGCCGCCGGGCACCATATAGTTCATCGTTAATCTTGCACCGCAGGTTTCTTCCATAATATCATTGATAGCCTCCCGCTCTCTGAACGCATGAAAAAAAGGAGTGAGTGCACCGACATCCATTGCTAACGCTCCCCACCAAAGTTGATGTGATGCCAGCCTTGTCAATTCATCCATCAGCACACGAATTACTTTTGCACGAGGTGGAACTTCTATCTGCAAACCTTTTTCTACACACAAAGCGCATCCATGATTATTGATGTGTGAAGAAAGATAATCCATGCGGCTTGTTACATAAATAAACTGCCGGTAAGTAAGGCTCTCGCACATTTTTTCTATTGAGCGATGAATATAGCCAAGATGCGGTTCTACATTTTTGATTGTTTCACCATTCAGTGTAATAACAAGATGCAAAACGCCATGCGTAGAGGGGTGCTGCGGGCCAACATTGATAACAAGATCACCAGTATCGACGTCTTCTCCACCAACTAAGGAAGCTGCTTTCGAGGGATCATTTATTATTTGCGTTTCTCTGTACACGAATTGGTGCGAATTTTCGCGAATTGGTTTTATAATTTTATCATATTGATCGGATCTTCATAATCTTTTCTCAATGGAAATCCATTCCAATCATCGGTCATAAATAATCTTCTCAAATCCGGGTGATGCAAAAATTTCACGCCAAATAAATCATACACTTCGCGCTCATGAAATTCTGCAGTGCGCCAGATATCTGATACTGTTTCTATCTCCGGATTATTTCTATCGAGCTTCGATTTCACAACTAGTGTGTGGTGAAATTTTGTTGAAGTCAGATGATACACCATCGTGAAGTGTGTTTTCCAGTCTACACAAGTCAGGCAAAATAAAAAATCAAAATCAAGGTCTTCGGAATAGCGAAATTGTTGTGCAATGCTTTTCCAATTCAATGATTCAACAAAAAATGTTGTCCACTCTCCTCCTTCTCCAAAAGTTGAGGAAGGCAAAAACTCTGTAACTTTTATTTTCAATTCTTCATTGGTCATACAATCATTTATTGGCACAATATCCATCGCATAAAACCTAATTCCTAACTCCTAATCTCTAAACCCTGCTTATTACTTACTACTTATCACTTTTTATCTGCTCCCTCGTCGCACCGCTTTTTATTTTTTCCTGTAATGTTATTAATGCATGCAATAATGCTTCAGGTCTTGGCGGGCAACCTGCAATGTATACGTCAACAGGGATCACATGATCTGCGCCTTTCACAACTGAATATGTATTATAGAAAAAAGGTCCTCCGCTTGTTGCACATGCGCCCATGGCAACTACATATTTTGGGTCTGCCATCTGATCATACAATCTTTTTAATACCGGCGCCATTTTATTTACGATGGTTCCTGCAATTATAATTACATCTGCCTGACGCGGAGTTGCTCTTGCTACTTCAAAACCGAATCTTGACCAATCGTATTTTGCAGCAGCGGTTGACATCATTTCAATAGCGCAGCAACTGGTTCCAAAAACCAATGGCCATAATGAATTGGCACGTGCCCAATTGATTACTTCATCGAGTTTGGTAACCAATATCCCACCCCCTGCTGTTGAGTGAACCTGCCCGGGAAATTCTGATTGAGAAATATTTTTTTCTTCTGTCATTTACTTACAGCTTAAAACTTATCGCTGATCACTTTCCTACATCCACTTCAGCGCTCCTTTTTTGTGCGCATATAAAAAACCCATAAAAAGTATAAAAAGAAATATGACGATTTCAACAAACGCGCCCATCCCGATTTTTTTTACCACAACTGCCCAGGGATATAAAAAAACTAATTCGACATCGAAGATGAGAAAAATGAGAGCGAACAGATAATAACCGATGTTAAACTGGTTCCAGGGAGAACCATCTGTAGGAATGCCACATTCATAAGCCTGCCCTTTTTGAGGGTTCTTTGTACCCTTCACTAAAATTTTTGCCACGGCAATGCCTCCGGCAGAAAAAGCAATCGCAGCGATGATGAGAACAATTAAGGAAGAAGCACCCATTTCCTGAATGGTTTTAATACGCACAATTTAATAAGGAAAATTTAAAGCCAATCGCAAATTTTTTAAAATATTGCAAAGAATAAATTAATTCCCTAATACAAGTCGATCTGATTTGTTAACAACACTTGTCTCAATTTTTTTAGCTCCTCAATAACTAAGTTCAAATTGCTGCTATTAGAAGCCTGCAATTGTCATGCGAAAAATGTTTTTCATTGCACAAATTCAAATCAATACAATATCTACCCGTCTTTACAATAAAATAATCTTTATATTTCCGCATAAATTTCCCCTCATGCTTAAACAACTTTTTATTCCTTCAATACTATTCACCTGTTTATTTGTGAATGCGCAAACAAAAGACAGCAGCAGCATCAATGATTATTTCAAGGCAGTAAAATGGCGGAACATCGGGCCTTTTCGCGGAGGTCGCTCCGTTTGCGCAACAGGTGTTGTTGGCAATCCACAAGTTTATTATCAGGGTTCAACCGGCGGCGGTGTTTGGAAAACAGATGATGCAGGCATTACATGGAGAAATATTTCTGATGGATATTTTAAAACAGGATCAGTTGGTGCAGTAGCTGTTGCAGAAAGCGATCCGAATGTAGTGTATGTTGGCATGGGCGAGCATGCCATTCGCGGAGTGATGACATCTTATGGTGATGGTGTTTATAAATCAACTGATGCAGGTAAAACATGGAAGAAGATGGGTCTCGATGCTACTCAGCAAATTGCGAGGATCGTTATCAATCCAAAAGACCCCAACATTGTGTTTGTTGCGGCACAGGGAGCAATCTATGGGAAAACAAAAGAAAGAGGAATTTATAAATCAACTGACGGGGGCGTCACCTGGAAAAATGTTTTGTTTGTAAATGATATGACTGGTTGTTCTGAATTGTCTATGGACATGAACAATCCTTCCATTTTGTATGCTGCCATGTGGGAACATGGCCGCAAACCTTGGCAGGTAATCAGCGGCGGCCCTGGAAGTGGTCTGTATAAATCAACTGATGGTGGCGAGCATTGGGAAAAAATGAAAAACGGATTGCCGGAAGGAATGGGTAAAATGGCAATCGCTGTTTGCAGAAGTAATTCGGAAAAAGTATATGCATTAATTGAAAGCGATTTCAGCAAAGAAGCTGGCGGCATATATGCTTCAGAAGATGCAGGCGCAACGTGGAGCCATATTACTTCCGATCATCATCTCATTCAACGTGCATGGTATTATATTGAATTGTTTCCCGACCCGAACAATGACAATGTTTTGTATGTGATGAGTTCTCCTGCACTTAAATCTATTGATGGAGGCAAAACATGGAATGATGTTTCATCTACGCATGGCGACCATCATAATCTTTGGATCAACCCGAATAATTCAAGCAACATGATCATCTCCGACGATGGTGGTTCGGCTATTACTTTTAATTCGGGCAAATCATGGAGCAGCCAGAACAATCAACCTACCGCACAATTCTATCGCATTAATGTTGACAATGATTTTCCTTATAATATTTATGCAGGCCAGCAGGATAATTCTTCAGTAAAAATTGCAAGCAGGGCTTTGGGGTCGTATGGCATCAACAACACCAATTGGTCAGCCTCTGCAGGAGGTGAAAGTGCTTTTCTTGCGTTTGATCCCGACCATCCTCAATATGTTTTGGGTGGAAGTTATCAGGGAACCATTGAAGTGCTGAATACAAAAGCCAATTCCAGCACCAACATCATGGCTGCTCCTATTCAATATCTTTCACGCGATGCAAAAGATATGAAATATCGTTTCGATTGGAATGCACCAATTATCTGGAGCCAGCATGAGCCTAATGTATTTTATCATGGCTCTCAGTTTTTATTAAGAACAGCAGATACGGGAAGAACATGGACAGAAGCTTCACCTGATCTTACAAGAAATGAAAAAGCAAAACAAGGAACACCAGGTGTGCCATTTACCAATGAAGCAGTTGGTGCAGAAAATTATAACCTGCTTTCTTACATCATGGAATCCCCCCTCGAAAAAGGAGTGATTTATACTGGCAGTGATTGCGGGCTGGTTTACATAACAAAAGATAATTGCAAAACATGGCAGAACATTACACCAACCGGTTTGCAAGAGTGTTTGATCAATGCCATTGAAGTATCGCCATTTGATAAAGCCACAGTTTATATTGCGACAACACGATACAAATTCAATGACAAAACGCCGGGATTGTACAAGTCCACCGACTACGGAAAAACATGGACTAATATAAATAATGGTATTCCTGTCGGTGCTTTCACAAGAGTGGTGAGAGAAGATCCTTCACGAAAAGATTTATTATATGCAGGCACAGAAACCGGGCTTTATATTTCATGGAATGGTGGAAAAAACTGGGAACCATTTCAATTGAATTTGCCAGTGTGCCCAATCACAGATTTAAAATTTCATAAAGGAAATTTAATTGCTGCTACATCAGGTCGCGCATTTTGGGTGTTGGATGATATAAACCTGATTGAGCAATATAAAAAAGATTCGTCTTTTAATTTATTTACGCCTTCGCCTGCTTATACTGTCAGTGGCGGAAGCGAACTGAATGGAAATAGCAATGAGTTTAAAGGAGCCGCTACAAGTCACGGCATAAATCCGGCAACTGGTATCGTCATGTATTATCAGCTCCCCACATTAAAAGAAACAGATGAATTGAAAATGGAAATAAAAGATGCTTCCGGTAATACTGTTCATATATACAGCTCAAAAAGAGACAGTACTTATAGCAGATGGGATGGCGGCCCTCCTCCTGAACAAACATTGTCAAAATCAAAAGGGCTTAATCGTTTTGTGTGGGACATGCGATATCAAACCATGCCGGGAATTCCTGATGTTTATATTGAAGCCGGCTTCAGCGGGCATAAAGCAATACCAGGCAAATACACAGTCACATTAATGTACGGTGATAAGAAAGTTTCAACAACTGCAGAAATACTTTCCAACCCGCTATATGGAACGAGTGCGGCTACTTATAAAGAATATGATAATACCATGACCGCAATGGAAAAGGATCTTGCTGCCATGCATGTTATGGTAAATACAATGAATGAAAAAAGGCTGCAGCTTGAATCGCTGCTTAAAACATGGAAGGACAGCAATAATGACGCATTGAGAAAAGATGCTGATTCATTGGCAAGAAAAATGAAAGCCTGGGATTTGGATATGGTAGACCGAAGAGCAAAAGTGTATGATGATGCAGATAATTTCCCTGCAAAATTCACCGCCAATTATTTGTTCCTTATCAACCAGACTGAAAGTGAAATACCACGAGTGAACCAACCTTCCATTGACAGGATGAACGAACTGAATGCGCAATGGGCTGTGCTTAAAAGCAGAGGAACAGAAATTCTGGAAAAAGACATGCCTGCATTGAACAAAAGGTTTTTTGAAGCGGGAGTTGGCGCTATTTGGATGAGATAAATTCTGTGAGAGCTTCGCACATGATCCAATAGGAATTTAATAAAGAATAAAGCCCTGCTTATGCGGGCATGAATTATTTTGATTGGATATTTTGATTTTTGAATTGTCTTACATAGTCAACTTGCTATGCCATTGTCTAAGTCGACATTTTCCATAACAGATAAAATATGTATACAAAGAAACTCACACGCCAGATAATGAATTTTTAGGCAAATAACCTTGCGCTTTTGAAATCATTTCGGCAGTGTTTTTAGCCTTAAATTTTTCCTTGAGGTTTTTTTTGTGCGTGATTACTGTCGTTTCGCTGATCAAAAGCTTAGATGCAATTTCTTTTGCGCATAATCCTTTTATCAGGTATTCGAGCACTTCCATTTCTCTTCGGGTTGGACAGCAGTCGTATTTCAGCTTTTTATCTGCAGGCGAATCATTGGTTGCATCAGAAAATGAAAAATTATCAAGGGCTTTGTTGTCTTCGTGTTGAAGAAAATTTTGTATAAGATCAGGGAGGTGTTCAATTAGAAAATCAATGAAATCAGCAAGCTGGATATTTTGTACCTCCAACTTTTTTATTCTTTCTTCCAATCGTTCTACAATATCCGTTTGAAGTGAAGAGATTGACTGCCTGTAATTAGTTGCATGAACCGGTTCATTTTGTGAAGACAGATTAAATACTGACGATGTTTTCCTGTTCCATTTTTTCGAAATGATTGAATTTATTTTTTCAAAGAATAGTGTTTTTTCGTAAATCATGAGACTTGATTTAAAAGTTAGTGTTGATAATAACCGAGAACTTTAAGCTACAACAACCCACCAACATGCTTTTTACATAGGACCTGGTTTTGCATGAGTAAATTACCAAAATTCTTAATTTATTGGGTGTTAAATTATAGATATCATCAAAAATAATGATACCGGAAAGTGGTATACTTTCAGATTGATGTCCAAAAAATCATCAGAAATCAGACGCAAATGAGGATTGTCTCCGCCTCTTTTCCTGCTTACTTTTATTTCATGTTACTATCTGCTGCTGATCATCGTTCGTTACTGCTCTTTCGCTAATAAAAATTTCTTAATGAAACGTGGGAAACTTGATTATAAAAGTCAGAGCGAATTATTAATGGCACTATTAAAAAATTTCAACAAAGAGATGCAGCCATCAGGATCAGGCACATCTGAAAAATCTGGCAATGAGTTTTACAGGAAACAAAAAAAATCGGTGAATGAAATAGCAAGAAGATTAAAGATTCAAAATAAAAAATTATTAGAACAATTGCAGTTTTTGAAAACCGAAGTAAAAAAATATAAAGCAGACAAAAATGAACTCACGGTGAAATTTAATCAACTAGCAAAATTAAACAGGTCATTGTCTGATGCAGTAGGAAGTTGTCATCAATGCTGGGGAGATGATCCTGCTTGTGAGGTTTGTGGTGGCAATGGTTCTTCCGGTTGGCGCAATATCAACAAAAGATTGTTCAACAATTATATTTTTCCTGCAGTAGAAAAAAAATATGAATCTGAGCAGCTTGTTAAAAACAGTAAGAGAACCCGGTGATATTTTTCAAGTAATCAAAATAAAACAGCATGATTGATACTGCTCTTTTATTGCTTCAAAGTGAACTGCAAAACTTTATTAATAAAGTTGACGGCTCAGGAACAGTTATCGTGGAAAATATCGGTATGCTGGAAACATCGAATTCAACGAATCTCAATAACAATATAATTATTTCATTGGTGAATGTTGAAGAAGAAAGTGCTTTGAAAAATCAAGCGGCTGTTAAAAGGCCTTTTATTAGCAGTTCGGCAACTTATCAAAATCCTCCTGTTTACCTGAACCTGTATGTTCTTTTCACTTGTAATTTTTCCGGCGCTTACCCTGATGCATTGAAAAGGCTTGGTTACGTTATCCAGTTTTTGCAAAGCAAAAATTTGTTTTCAGCTTCTTCGTCTCCGGCATTGCCCGACAGTGGTAGTGGCGCTGCAGGTTTTGATCTTTCCAACACAGACATTGCCAGCTTAAAATTCACACTTGAATTATACACACTAACATTTGAACAGATCAATCATTTGTGGGGATCGCTTGGTGGCAGGCAGGTGCCTTTCGTCATGTACAAACTGAGGCTTGTATCAATATCTGACAGGTCTGTTTTGCGGCAAGTTCCACTGATCGAAGAAATTGAAACCAACGTTGACGTGATTGCGAAAAATTGAATTATGGACCTTATTTATAAAACACTGTTTGAAATAAGATTGCTGCATGAGTTTTTTTTTATTAATGAAAGTGGCAATCCCATTTTTAACGAAGCCAATGCAACTGACAGAGAAATTTTTTTAATGAATGATTACATGAACGATCACGAATCCATAAACAGAGATGTAAGTTTTGATTTTCCTGATGAATTCAAAGAAATGTACAACGGATTTCATCTCAGGATTATCCCTTCTTATTCAGGTTGCAAAGTTTTTGTAAGAGTCAACAAAATAACAATGCCCGACAATTCAATAAAATATCAGCCATTCACAGCTCTGCCTGATGACCTGAATATTTTCATTGCTATATCAAAAAATAATGATCTCATTGATACTTATACAAACTCAAGGATGATAAGGTCAGTGCAGTCTTTATATTTTTTTTCCAACGATAGTGTACCTGATGCCAAAACTTTCCCTTTCATCGTAAACGATATTAGTGGCGTCAAATCCGGGTACATATACGAACAAGGTGAACTTGTTTTAGACAGCTCAAATAATCTTATTGAATATTATTATGACAATGAAGGAAACCTTGCCGAAAATTTTATTAATTCCAAAATAAAATCTTTCTCGAACGAAAATGACCGCATGTTGCTTCCCCTGAAATTCGATTACACATTTATGAATGGCAACAATCCTACACAAGCTACTTTTGAAGTGAAAGATAAATCCGGCAACACAGTCAAATCAATTTCTGTTACCTCGCCGCAGCCGATTTCAAAAACAACACTGGACTTTTCGTATAAACCAGATGAACCAGATAAACTGAGTTTGTCCGGTGTATTCTCTTTCCAGGTAAATGCCAACAATGGTTTTTCTGAAAGCAGCAACATATTTTTTGCCGATGCTTTTTATAGTACTTCAAATTGGGGGATCGTTCAGATAAAAACAAAAACGAGCAATACTGATTTCGATCTTATTTCCAGTGACGGGTTTTTAAATGCAGGAAACAATGCAGTGAATGTTGATGGTGATTTGCCGGCAATTTTTTTGCTGCCAGTTAAAAGCCGGTTCAGTAATTACAGGTATGCAAACAATGCCGGAGGTTCACTGCAACTGCAAAATGACCTGCAGGCTTATCTTTCACTGGTAGAAAACAGTAAGCCGGCGCAGCTCATTTCTAACATACCAACACCATTGTCGAAATATTATTTCATGATCCCGGATAATGTACAGAATGCGCAAAATAACATTACAATCAATCATAAATATTTTCCAAACCCTGTTTCATATATGCTAAAAAAAGATGAGAAGAAAAGAATTTGTATAAATGTGGTTGTGCCGAAATCAGATCTGTTCCCTGTTGCTTAATTCTTAATCAGTCATTAAAATCAATTAAAAATAAAAATAAATTTTATGGATTATAACCAAATCAAAACGCCTGGGGTTTATATTGACGAAATACCTCATCTGCCGCCTTCTATTGCATCGGTCCCTACAGCCATTCCTGCTTTTATAGGTTATACCGAAATTGCACCCAGCCTCATTGAGCCCGGTGCAGTAGTTAAGAAACCCACTAAGATTTCTTCCATATTCGAATATCAGCAGTATTACGGAAGTGGGTTCGAAGAGACTGATATATCAATAACCATTGCATTTGATAGCACACAGCCTGTTAACCCTGCTATTACTACCACCAAGACCTCCAAAAAACCAACATACCTGATGTACTATGCGTTGCAAATGTTTTATGCAAATGGAGGTGGTGAGTGTTATATAGTTTCTGTAGGAGATTACTCAGCAAATGGAATAATTTCAGAAAACGATTTAAAAAATGGGCTGCAGGAAATTGAAAAAATAAGAGACGTAACCCTGATCTCTTTTCCTGATGCGGTGAATATGGATGCTACAAGTTATTACAACCTGCATAGCCTTGCCATTGCGCAATGTGTAAAATTGCAAGACCGGTTCACAGTGATGGATGTTTGGATTGACGACACCCCTCCTCAGCCAGGCAATCCTCCGCCAGATAATGTTCAAACTTTAAGAAGTGCAGCTTTGTACCAGGATCTTGATGACCTTAAATATGCAGCAGTTTATTATCCCCGAATATACGCGCAGGTTGGATATGTGTATGATGAAGCCAATACATCATTGAAGATTACAAATGAGCCTAACGGAAAAAATTATGATGGCAAATTAAACGGGGCCAAAGGTTCTGCGAGCAGTTATTATTATCTAGCCGTAAACCAACTTCAACAGAGTTTTTATGTTTTGATGCCGGCGTCAACATCTATTTTGGGAATTTATGCCCGCGTCGATGATAGTCGCGGCGTGTGGAAAGCTCCGGCAAACGAAGAAATAATAAATGCTGTTCAGCCTGAAATTTCTATTACCAATACTCTGCAAGACGGGCTTAATGTAGATGCGGACGCAGGGAAATCTGTGAATGTAATCAGGTCATTTCCGGGAAGAGGCCCAGCTATTGTGTGGGGCGCAAGAACACTTTCCGGCAATAGCAACGAGTGGAGGTATATTTCTGTCCGTAGGTTTTTTATCATGGCAGAACAATCGATAAAAAATGCCACAGAGCAATTTGTTTTTGAACCTAACGACCAACATACATGGCTGCGCATACGATCAATGATCGAGATATATCTCACTCAGCAATGGAAAGCGGGAGCATTAATGGGTTCATCAACCAAAGAAGCTTTTTTTGTACATGTTGGCCTTGGCCAAACGATGACGGAAGATGATATATGGAACGGAAGATTGATCGTTCAGATAGGCCTTGCCGTTGTTCGTCCTGCAGAGTTCATCATTCTTCAATTCATGCATAAAATGCTTTCAGAATCATAACCCAAATTATTAACCAATTAAAAATAATTATATGGCATATTCTCCTCAAGCCGAAAATCAAACAAAGACTCCGGAAAAACATCATCCGGATTTGCCGACAATCAAAACCATTAAGGCACAAAAAGAAATTTTTTGTCAGTCAATTAAAACCAAACTGGGCAATTTAAACAGCAGCTCTGAAAATTGCAAAGGCCTCACTATAAATTATGAACACAGGAAGTGCCGCTTCGTTAAAACAGAAAAAAATTATCGTATTTACAGGAACCTTGAATTGTCTGTTGGAATAGAATTGGTAAAAGCGCTGGACAGTCTCAATAATAATATAACAACCTATGTTGGCTACAACACAAGCCTGGTAACTGCCTTAGGTGCTGTGGTACAAGCTGCAAAAACTGCCAAATCAAAATTTTCTGACCTGCGTGACAGCGCAAGCAAACTTGAAGCTTGCACTAAGGATAGCTGTAACCGCACCCAAATGACAATACTGACAGGAGAAAGACATGATGATTGTAAAGATAAAAAAGACACACCTGCTCATCCGCAGCATCGCCCTGATGATTGCAAGTGTGCAGGGGAAATAATTCACGAACTCATTAAAAAGCCCGCCCATTTATGCATGGGCATCGATTCAGTTCTTTCTTCCGCTGTTGATATTGTCGGAATACAAACCTTCTCAAATATTTCATCACTTTCGCAAACATTTTTTCCGGCTATCAAAAAAAATGCAACCGACCTGGATGGTTTTATCAATTCCAAAATCACTGCAGGCGCTACAGAGTTAACTGCAGCCCAAACTGCTTTGTCAGACTCTATCAAAGCGCTTACTGACGGCGGCTATCAATTGTATAATTCCAGAATCGATATAGATGTTGATAATGGAGTGAAAGAATTTTTATGCCATCTTCCTTGCGACTGCATTTGTGATGAAGATGATTTCAAGAAATGCAAATGCAAAATATGTGAGATATGTGAGATCATTCCTGAGATATTTAAAAAAGAAACAAGCGAGAAACAACCCGCATAGATCACAGAAAAAAAAATTAAAAACACTTAAATCATATCAAAATGTTTCTACCATACAAACCCGTTGAGCATCCGGAAAAATTTGAACAATGTTGCAAGCCAGACCCCGACCCGAACCCGGGTACCGGAGATTGCTGCCAGGATGTTTGGCAAACAGACAAAACTGAAACAGATACAAAACTGCAAAAAATAACAACCCGTGCAGATCACAAACAAAAAGAACTGACATCTAAAACGGAATGGTGCACTACTCTAAAAAGATGGTGCGATGACTGGGAAGCTGTTGACAAGTATGCTGATGATTTGTGCAGGAACCTTGAGTTATTTCATAAACACCTTTGCAAAGTGGGAGAAATCACTCAAAAAACATCCGATGCAGTCATTATACTTTTCTGTATGATTAAGGAATTGTACATCAAAGTTGACGAACTCAAAGAGAAGTATGACGAATTGTACAAGTGCATTAAATGTTTGAAGGCACCCGAGCTCGAATCAGGCGGAGTAAGGACATGCCTGGACGATTATGGCGTTAAACTGACCGCGGTAATTAATACAAGAGATGATCTTATTGCAAAAGTGGTTTTGACTATCCAGCTTTCTTTTGAACTACATGATAATATTTCTGATGAGTATGGTTTGAAAACCGTTGTGGAATATTGGAAAGGCAAATTCAACTGCTGTGATGAAGAAACATCGTCAACAGACGATGACAATAAATCAGTGTGTGATGAGCGTGAGCACTGCGATCTCCGGCCGCTGATCACTTTCCCGATCAAGAAGTCCAAATACTTTGTTGAGTTGAAACAACACCGCGACTATATGGAGAAAAAAGTTTATGAAGTAAAAAAAGAAAGCGATCACGCAAACGAAAGAAAAGCTGCCATGCAGGCACTTTCCGACGGCTTGAACAATGCAATTAACTCGGTAGCCAATTCAGGCAAATGCAAATAGAAAAAAACTAATTATTAAACTTTAAATTTTTGATTATGGCAGACGATCCAAAAAAAAATTATCCGCTACCAAAATTTCATTTCCAGGTTGAATGGGGAAGCACCCGTATTGGCTTTACAGAAGTGAGTGGCCTTGATTTTGAAACGCAACCGATAGAATACCGCGAAGGCAGCAGCAAAACATATAATAAAACAAAACAACCAGGCATGACTAAGTATAGTGACATTACACTGAAACGAGGAACATTTCTTGGTGATTTTGAGTACTTCAAATTATGGAAGAATACATTTATGTATCAGGAAGGGGCTGCGAAATTCAGGCGTGATATTACCATCAAATTGCTGGACGAAGAGCACAACCCAATCATTACCTGGGCAGTTTCAAAAGCATGGCCGTCAAAAATACAATCGACCGATTTAAAAGCCGACGGTAATGAAGTAGCTATTGAAACAATGACGCTTGTTCACGAAGGCTTGTCGATTGTTGAAGCAAATGCATAATAAATGGCAGACGATAATAATAAACCCGCAGGTTATCAAACTGTAAATTTTCATTTTCTGGTGAGTTTCCATTTGGATACGAGTAGTGCTGAAATAGGTTTTCAATCTGTGACAGGGCTTGACTCTACTCTGGAAACAGAATCGGTAAAGGAAGGCGGTGAGAATGGATTTACACATATCATCCCGGTCAGAAGAAAATACGGCCCTCTTGTTTTGAAAAGGGGGTTGCTTAGTCCATCGCAATCAAAAATTATTACAGTATGGTTACAAAAGGCTTTTGACCTCGAAAAAGTAGAACCGACAAGTGTTACTATCGCATTAATTGGAGAAGGTGGCATTAATGACCCGCTGATGCATTGGAAAGCTACCAATGTTTGGCCTATCGGCTGGAAGATTGGTGAACTGAATGCAGAGCAGGGAGCTGTATTGATCGAAACACTTGAGCTCAATTACAACAAGCTGACATTTGATGATGCGCAAACAAATTAAAAAGAAAAAATGCCGGTAGAAATTCGTGAATTAATAATCAAAGCAACAGTTGTTCAGGGAACAAGTTCAGGAACACAAGCGAGTACTACGTCTGCAAATGAGCTTACCTCGGCAGAAGAGATAATTAATGAATGTATTGAAAAGATGATTGAAATAGAAAAAAATAAAAAGGAACGATGATATGGATAAAGTAGTAATTCAATCATATGACACAGACGATTTTCAGGATGAAAAAAGAAGGTTCTATTTGCCTATCAATCCCGAATCTTATACAAAGAATTTCAAGGTTGGGTTGGAAAAAACAACAGGCCATGGTAAAAGCGGCACCAATCCAAAATATATATCAACACCACCCGAGGAATTAAAACTTGATTTTGTTTTGGACGGAACAGGCACTATGGAAGGATATGTTTATGACACTCCTGTGGAAGACCAATTAAGCGATTTTCTCGACTGTACCTATACTCTTAATGCAGAGACACACAGGCCAAGGTTCCTGGTCATCGTTTGGGGCGGGGATTACTTAAGCTTCAAATGCGTGCTTTCCAATGTTGATGTTAATCACACACTGTTTACATCTGATGGAAAGCCTCTTCGTGTTAAAGTAAGCGCGACTTTTTTAAAGTACAAGAATAAGAAGGAGCAGCAACAAAGCCAGGGCAACTCTCCTGACCTTACGCATTACCAGCTCAGCAAACAAGGTGACAGGCTTGATCTGATGACCAACAATATTTATAATGACCCAAAATATTTTTTGCAGATCGGAAGAGTAAATGGCCTGAGTAGTGTCAGAAATATTAAGCCCGGGCGCGATCTCTATTTTCCACCATTTGATAAAAACAATGGATAATGCCGCAAACTACCTCAGCTTCTGTGCCAGCCCTTTCAGGTGTTTCTTCATACGACATATCCGTTGATGGCACTGCACTTGACAATAGTTTGCAGGTCATATCTATTTCCATTTCCAAAGAATTGAATAAAATTTCTGTTGCAAAAATGATTATACGCGATGGCAATGCAGCGGAAAAAGATTTTGAGATCAGCAATGGAAACCTGTTCATTCCCGGGAAAAAAATATTAATAAAAATCGGCACAGACGGAAAAAATGTACAGGCGTTCAAAGGAATTATCATAAAACACGCCATTAAAATAAAAGAGAATGGAAGCAGTGAATTGCATATTGAATGTAGGGATGCGTCAGTAAAAATGTCTATTGGCCGCCATAACCGCTATTTTGAAAATTTGAAAGACAGTGAATTGTTTGATGACTTAATTGGTTACTATCAATCTGATATTTCAAGCGATGTGCAGGAAACTACTTTAACACACAAACAAATCGTACAGCACCATATTTCCGACTGGGATTTTATGTTGCTGCGTGCCGAAGCAAATGGAATGCTGGTGAATACAGATGACGGCAAAATAGTAATTGCAAAGCCGGATACGAGTGCAAATCCTGCACTAACACTTGAATTTGGGTCTACTGTACTTGAATTTGAAGCTGAAATGGATTCTCGTAACCAATGGAAAAATGTAGTGGCTCAATCCTGGAATTACAGTGATCAGGATTTGTACAAAGCAAATACTTCGTCTGCAAAATTCACCGAGTTTGGAAATATCAATGGAAGTGATCTGGCAGATAAAATCAACACATTTGATTATGAGTTGCATCATAGCGGTTTTTTGCTGGAGCAGGAATTGCAGGATTGGGTTGATGGTGCAATGCTGCGAAGCAGGCTGGCAAAAATAAGAGGCAGGGCAAAATTTACCGGCAGCACAGATTATAAACCAGGCATTATGGTAAAGCTTGCGGGTGTTGGAAATCGCTTTAACGGTAATGCATATGTGACAGCCGTAAAACATGAGGTCGGAAATGGCAAGTGGGAAACTCATGTTCAATTCGGGCTCGACCCTCAGCAATATGCTATCAGGCACAATGATGATATCAATGATATGCCGTCTGCCGGATTAGTAAGTGCTATCCATGGCCTGCAGATAGGAAAAGTGGTTCAATTACAGGACGACCCTGACGGTGAAAATCGCATATTAATAAAAACGCCAACTATCGATAATTCATCAAGAGGTATATGGACAAGAGTTGCAAGCCTTGATGCGGGTGATGACCGTGGCGCATTCTTCATGCCTGAAATTGATGATGAAGTTATTATCGGATTCATAAATGATGACCCAAGGCATGCAGTAATGCTCGGAATGCTTCATAGCAGCGCTAAGGCTGCGCCGATCACTGCACAGGATGCAAATAATGAAAAAGGATTTACTACCCGCAGCAAAATGCATGTAAGTTTTAATGACGACACCAAAACAATAACGATCGATACCCCTGCAGGAAACAGCATTACGCTGGATGAGTCAGGAACGAAAATCGAAATAAAAGATCAGAGCAGCAATAAAATCACAATGGACACATCGGGGATAAAACTGGAAAGCCCCATGAATATTGAAGTAAAAGCAGGAGTCGATCTTACTCTTTCTGCAGGTGCTTCACTGTCAATCGGCGGTGTATCGCTGTCTGTGAAAGCAGATGCAGATGTTAGTATAGAGGGTGCAATATCAAAATTATCTGCACAGGGAATTACCGAAATAACCGGGTCCATTGTAAAAATAAATTAACAAAATGCCATCAGCAGCAAGAATAACGGATATGCATACCTGCCCTTTGTCGAACGGGCCTGTGCCTCATGTTGGTGGCCCGGTAACAGGACCGTCAGTACCAACTGTGCTGATCGGGAATTTACCCGCAGCAGTGGTTTCCGATTTATGTGTATGCGTAGGCCCGCCAGATGTAATAGTGAAAGGGAGCACATCAGTATTAATTGGCGGCAGGCCTGCGGCAAGACAGGGGGACATCACTGCTCATGGCGGCGTAATTGTTGGCGGGTTTCCAACCGTTCAGATAGGCGGATAATAAAATGAATATGGATAAGCCGAAATCTTTTTTAGGAACTGGGTGGTCTTTTCCGCCCGCATTTGATAAGAACGTAGGAACTGTTGTGCTTGTGAGCGATGAAACAGATATCGAGGAAAGCCTGAATATATTGTTATCGACAAGCCTCGGAGAACGCGTGATGCAACCTGGTTATGGCTGCAATCTTGCCAATTATTTATTTGAGCCTTTAAGCAGCACTACCATCGGATTTATCAAGAACCTGGTATCAAATGCCATACTTTATTATGAGCCCCGAATTACAGTTGAAGACCTGGAAGTGACAGCAGACGGTTCTCTTGATTTATTGGAAGGACGATTTACCATCAGCATTACTTATTCCATACCAGGCGTCAATTCACGATTCAATTATGTGTATGATTATTATAAGAACGAAGCGCTGAATGATAGCTAATCGATAAAGTAAATCAAAGTTTTCAAGAATGATTGATTGCAGCAAACTGATACATCCTTTTCAAAATGATCCCGGTGTTAGCCAGAGCCAACGGGTAATGGCGGACCTTTTGACGACCGCACCAAATATTGATGAGCGCGCACTTGCTGACTTGCTGGACTACTTCTCGCAAATTGCATCAGACATTAATTTTTATGACGATGACCTGCAAATAACCGATTGGAAAAATTTTTTCAGCAACAGCTTACCTTTTTTACTTGCCTCAATTATCAAAACTAAAACCGATGTTATTGATGAAAAGTTCATCTGTTATAACAAGCTGATGACGAAAAACCCTTCGCAATCTGCACTGCAACTGAATTTATTTTATACCTACTATGTTACTTTCAAAAAAATAAATACATGGCATCTGCAATTCATGAACAGCAAGCTGCCGATTGCACTTACTATCGCAAAACTGATATCCACCAAGCTTAAACAGCCTTTTATAAAATTTGCTTCTCTGATGAATGCCGCAGTAAAATATTACTGTGTAAAAAAAATTGATTTTACAGACATTCTCAGCAACCCTGCCTGGGGAATTCAGCAATCAGATCTGTTTGAAATTGGTATTAAAGGAAGTTTTTTCCAAAAAACCAGAAGTAACCGGAAAAAACTTCTTGCACTACAAAGCGACCTCAATGCATTATCGCCTGTTTTAATAGAAGCTTTAAAAACACTAAGCATTGCAGCAGCGCAAGACCTGCAGACAAGCATAACAACTTCTGCTGAAGAGCTTGCAGACTTCCAAAAAAAACATGATCCTCATCTTGCCCTGATATTCGTATTTCTTAAAATGTTTGAAAAACTTACGGATGACCTGAATGGGTTTACAAAAAAGCATCTTGATTTTTTTTACCAGGATGTGCTACAATTGAAGCCACAGGGCGCTGTTCCTGACAAAGCGAATATTTTATTGCAATTGCAAAACCAGGTTCAGCAATATCTGGTTAAAAAAGGCACGCAGTTAAAAGATGGAAAAGACAATAACAAAGCGGAAATTTTATTTTCACTGGATGATGAAATTGTTGTGAACAGAACTCAGGTAGCTGACGTGCGCACCTTATTCTTAAACAATCAAACCATACACAATACTACTTATTTCGAAGGCGTATACATGGCTCCCGATGCTACAAAGGCAGATGGTGTTACAAAAGATTTCGCTGCAGATCCAAAAAATTATCCGACTGTCGGCGCTCAGTTGAGCAAATACATTGCACCGGGGAAAGATTTTTTTCAACCTTATCCAAATGCAAGGCTTGGATTTATATTGGCTTCGCCTGTGCTATTGCTTAATGAAGGATTACGCACCATCACTATCACTTTGTCGTGCAAACTTGCAGACAATTGCGGAAAGACGATAAGTGTTGCTGCTCCAAAAACAGATCCCTGCTGCCCCCCAAATAATGCATCCGCAAATAATGACCTGGAAACTTACCCCGATTTTATTGTAACCGATAAGCTATACAATTCCGTTAGCACTCTTTTGTCAAAAACATTTGTTTACATAACTGAAGATTTATTACAACAGGCTGAGAAAAAAGGCATACCGGTTAATGAAACAAATACTATACGCGATAATTATTTAAAAGATGGCTGCAAAGAATCTGTATGCTGCAAAACAAAAAAGTTTTATAAGCAAGATGCAGTTGCTGAGTGGGATGAGTTTTGGGCTTTGATCAGTGAAGCAAATGCAAAAAAAATATTAGCAGATATTTTTCCGGCACGCAAAGGATTAAAAATTTCATTCAGCGGAGAAAAGGAATGGATCGTGCCTGACTTTGATATAACTCCCGGCGATTTGAAGATCAATCTCTCATCGATTGTAAGCGGCGTGTTTTCTATTTCAATGATTGCTACTATCAAGCCAGATCAAAAAGCAATTACATTTTATAATAAAGACAACCTGAAGGAAGATTTCAACACCACCCAGCCATTGGCAAAAATTGAACTGGACGATCTTATAAAAATCCCATTGAGTTTTAAAGATGTTTCGGGTAAAGAATTATCTGAGGTACTTGGATTAAATAAATCCGGCAGCGATTGTTGTTTAGATGCAGATATTGATCTCTGCGGTAAGGAAATTTCTTTATACAATTTTTTCAGAAGCGTAGTTATAAATGATACTACGATCAAAGTGCAGGTATGCGGGCTTAAAAATTTTATTGTGCAGAATGATGAGAGCGTTCAGGATGTGAACAGTCCTATTTATCCATTTTGTACAAGACCAAAAGTTAATAATAACTTTTTTGTTGGCTCAGAAGAAATTTTTCTGAAACGATGGGAAGACGTGTGGATTAATATTAACTGGAAAGACCTGCCTTCCCATAAGGGCTCTTTTTCAGGCCCTTTTGAAGCTTATTATAATGGATATCAGGATGCATTCCATACAGGAGAGAAAAATAAGGTTGTTGATAACCTTTTTAAGGTGCAATTTGGATTTTTGCAAGATGGCAAGTGGTACGAAAAGCATATACATTGCGGTCCATTGAATGTTGATCACCTTTTATTTCCTGAGTCAAAACCTGCTAATGCACCTAACTGTGATGATAAGTTTTACGCCTATCAGTTTAATATTAAACCATCTACATTTGGCCTACCTTCAGAACATTCTGAAAAAATTTCTTTTCTGGGTCTGAAAAGATTAAATAGTGACACGAGAAATTTCTTTTTTAAATTGATTCTGAAATGTCAGGACTTTCAGCACGATCGATATCCATTTGTCCTTGCAAGACAGACGACTGCACTTGGAAAACTGCCTACCGAAACTATAGATGGCGCAGTGTATTATAATTCAGTGACTGGTGATTTTGTAGTAGTAGATACAAATACTTTGTTGAAGCATTACAATGAATTAAGTGCTGTTACTAATCGTATTGATAAGGATGTAAAAAAAATAGATAGTGACTCAGGATCAACTCCTCCGCCACCGCATTCTATACATCATACTCATACTGCTGAAATAATAAAAATATTGCGTACCGAAGGTGTAGCTCACCCTGGTGATCCTAGTCTTAATGCAGACGTAGCCTCAATTGTAGGCACCGTAAAAGAAGGGATCCATGATTTGGCAAATGTTTCTCATTTTGCTGCTGTAATTCCTAAAGAGCCATGGACGCCGATCATAAGCAATATGTCTCTCGACTATACAGCAACTGCAATTGCCGAAGACATCGATCTCATTCATCTTTATCCATACGACGGCACTTACATGCAGGAAGAAATTCAACTTCATCCGACCCTGTTCCCCACTTTCTGTGATGAAGGCACTTTGTTCGTAGGATTAAAAGACCTTGTTCCGGGTGAAAACGTGAACATTCTTTTTCAGCTTGCTGAAGCAACCTCCGATTCGGAAACTGATCCGCAGGATGTGTATTGGTTTTATCTTGTAAATAATTCATGGCAGCAGCTGCGCGAAAAATTTGAAGTGCTCAATGACGATACAGACAATCTCACAACATCAGGCATTATCAAATTCTCATTCCCTGAAAATATTTCTGCTGATAATACTGTCATGCCGAAAAATCTTTTTTGGATAAAAGCATGTATTCCAAAAAACAGCGGTGATGTGAGTGAGACAATCGGTATCCATACGCAGGCTATCAGCGCAACATTCACGAACGATGATGCAAACGATAAACTAAGATTAAATACCCCGTTGCCAGCCGGCTCTGTTTCAAAATTGCAAGTTGCTGATGCAAATATTAAAACGGTAGATCAGCATTATGATAGTTTTGGAGGAGCAGTGCCTGAATTGCAATCTCAATACTATGTACGTGTGAGTGAATTGCTACGCCACAAAGGAAGGGCTATACAAAAATTCGATTACGAAAGATTGATATTACAGGCATTCCCACAAATATTCAAAACGAAATGCATCAATCACAGTTTTGCACTGAATGCACATGAATATAAAAACGATTTTCCGTTTGCTCCGGGTTATGTGCTGCTTGCAGTAATTCCTGATTTGAATAAACTGAAAGCGGGCAATTCATTCCAGCCGAAAGCGCCGGTCAGCATGCTTGAGGAGATAGAAAAATATTTGCAAAGCCGAACTTCTCCTTTCGTTCGCTTTCGTGCAATGAACCCGCGTTACGAAGCCATTCACTTTTGTATAACAATAAAATTGCTGCCCGGAAAAGACAGGAACTTTTATCAAAAACAAGTTGCAGAAGACATCCAAACATTTATGGCGCCCTGGGCAGTAGGAGATTATTATAAACTCACATTCGGGCAATGCGTCAACAGGTCCGATATCATTCAGTTCTTAGAAACGAGAGATTATGTTGATTATATACTGCAATTAAAAATGACAAGAGAAGATGATTTGAAAAATCCCTGTGTTGAACCATTGCAGATTTGTCCTGCAACTCCTCGTTCAATTTTGATTGCAGGCGATATTGAAGTTTGTCTTGAACCTGATAATGGTTGTGAGCAATGGGATACCAAAAAACAACCTTGTGAAAATAAGATGGTGCTGCATAAATGACCATCATAAAAAATAAAATGGAAATTTGATATGGCCGACACCGGAGTAAATAGTACAACCATCAGTCAAACAGATTCGGGCTTCCCGGATTACCTGGATTTTAATGCGCTTCGCGAAGACGCCATTAATTATCTAGGAGATCTTACCGGGAAGATCTGGACTGATTACAACCTTCATGACCCGGGTATTACGACCATTGAAATGTTTTGCTATGCATTGCTTGATCTTGGCTATCGCACTAATTTCCCTACGAAAGATATTTTTACAAAAAACCCTTCGGATATTTCGCCCGACAGTAATTTCTTTACTCCTTCCCGAATATTAACCTGCAACCCGCTTACAATTATCGATTACAAAAAAATGCTGATCGATATTGACGGAGTAAAAAATGCATGGCTGAAAGTGGCAGATAAGCAAATTGATTTGTGCAGAAAGGATGACAAGCAAAAGAAATCGGCAAAAAGTAGCCCAAGCTGTGAAACTTTTTTGAACGGGTTGTATCATGTTTTAATTGAACTTGAAAATCCGCATTCGACAAAAGAAGAATCTGATGCTGTTCTCGACAAAGTGAAAAAGTCATTAATGTCTCACAGAAATCTTTGCGAAGACTTTGTTGATATTTCCATCTTGTGCAGTTTCGATATTGGCGTATGTGCAGATATAGAGTTGAACAATGATGCTGACGCTGAAGAAGTTTATAAAAACATGATTGTGCAGTTGCAGCAGTTTTTTTCGCCATCTCCTAAATTTTATACACTGCAGGAATTGCTTGATAAGAATAAACCCATCGAAGATATTTTTGCAGGAAGGCCTTACAATTTAACACAGAGCTATGGATTTGTGGATACTGCTGAGCTTGAAGAGATCGAACTAAAAAAAGAGATCCATCTTTCAGATGTTTACCAGGAAATTTTTAAGGTGCCTGGAATAAAAACTGTACGAAGGTTGCGACTGCAAAATTGCAGCAATAAATCTGAATTGATAAACTGGAAATTCCAGCTTCCTGAAAACTTCATCCCGAATTTCTCACTATCATGTTCCGGTTTTCAGTTTTCACAAAATGGAAAAATACTCATTCAGGATCTTACGAAATTCAATCAATTCCTTGATGTAAATTTTTCCGCAAATGCAAGAATACTGCACACTCAGGCATTGCCTTATCTTGATGCTGAAATTCCACAAGGCATTTACAGAAATGATCTGGGGAATTATTACTCCATCCAGAATGAGTTTCCACGTGTGTATGGTATCGGTGACGGTGGCCTTCCAACAAGCGCATCAAATGAAAGAAAAGCACAGGCACTTCAATTCAAAGCATATCTGTTGTTCTTCGATCAATTGTTTGCAAATTATCTGGCACAATTGCAAAATATCCGTTCATTGTTTTCTCTCACCGGCTCTGAAAATACAGCACAACAAACTTATTTTTTGCAGGAACCACAATCAGTTCCGGACCTGCAAAAATTAATAAGGTTTCAGGATGTTGTAAACGATCAGGGAATAATACAGCAAGGCTCGGGTGCCACTTTAGGAATTCCGGTAAGCAGAAAAAATTTAGTGAAGGCTTTGGCGAAAACACCATTCGATGAAGTTGCATTCAGCCAGGCAATAACAACGCCTTATGATTTTATTTCTGATAACGAAAGGCAGGTTGCGATCAAACAATTAACTGAAGACTTATTGAATGCGGATTTTGCCGACGGTACAGGCGAAGATTATAGCAATAATTTTTTTCAGGCTGGGGATCAAAGTGACGATTCGTGCTGGATATTTTACATCTTCACATCTTCTGCAGATATTGCCATTGTATGCAAAGGCAATTTCAACACAATGGCAGATGCGCAACAGGCATTAACCTCAATGAAGTATCTCGCAACCTTCAGGGAAAACTGCACGGGCTATTTAACGGCCAACGGTAAATTTTCTTTTAATATAGGATCGAACTTGATGGGGTATGCAAATTTTCTGCAACGGATCATAGAAAATAAAACACTTTACCGCAAACGCAAAAGTGATTTCCTCGATCATCTGCTGGCGAGGTTTGCAGAACAATTTACAGACTACGCGTTATTGTCTTTTAATTTTATGAGCCCTGTAGCGCTTGAGGATTCAGTGCTTTTGCAGAAACAAAAATTTTTGTCGAACTATGATAAATTAAGCAGCGGAAGAGGACAAGCGTACAACTACAGCACAAATTACCGTGGTGATGAATTTGTGTCAGGGTTTGAAAAAAAAGTGGCAGCCCTTGCCGGTTTCGACAGTGGCAATAATACATTATGCAATTTTGTTGTTGAAGAATTTGAAGAATGGTTTTTAGTAAGAATTAAACTGGGCGATAAACTTCTGTTCACCTCTCCCGAAAAATTTTACTCCGATGAACAAGCCAAATTGGCGGCAAAAGATATACTAACGGCTTTGCAGTCAAAAGATAATTATCAGGTTTATTTTGATAAGATCAGGTATGCATATACGTTAAAAGTATTTTACGGAAATAACAAAGAAGCATTTTTTGACGGCTCTGATGCAAACGAAACGGAAATGCTCAACATCAGTAGTGCTCTTGCACGGATTTTTTCAGTGGAGCCTGTTGAACAGGACATCTTTGTAAGTGAATATGTTTTTAAAATTATTATCAGGGAAGCGAAAGATGATCATAAAGAAATCTTTTCTTCAAAACAATTCTTTCCGAATTATGAAAAAGCAGTTGCCAGATACAATAATATTGAGAAGAGTATAACGAAAATTTCTTTTTGGGATGAACACGAAAAGAACCATCCTTTGTTTCAGGAAATATATCTTGATAATACCAATGCTGAAGAACTTAAATTCGTCAACCTGAACGCTTTTAAAATCGATATTGATGATGATATTGTCGGGAAGCCTGACAAATTCACTTTTTCATTGCTGGATCACGGAAACAATTTTAAATTCTTATCGCTGCAGGAATTCGGATCTTATAATGAGGCTGAAGAAAGTTGCAAGCGATTGATCATTCTGCTTGCTGATATCAGGCATTTCACTGTGTCATATAACGCAAGGCAGGACAGATATTTTTTGCAGATAATGGCTGATGGCAAAGCCATTGCAGAATCGACGGCGTATGAAAGTGAATTGCAGGCACAGCATGCAATAAATAATGTAAATAAGCTGGTAATATCTCAACTGTATTTGCTTTCAGTGGAAAAAAGGCCTTATCGCTGGAAATTCCAGTTCTATCTTAACAACGAAAAAGGCAATGAATTTGTTTTTAACAGTATTGATCAATTTGAAAGCGCAGATCAGGCGAACGAAAATGGTAAAATATTTTTTGACAACATTCAAACAATAACTGCAAAAATTAATAACAAAGAATTACAGCTTGTTTCATCTTCAAAAAAAATAAATGCAGCAGCCTTTGAAAGCAGCGGACAATCAAAACCAAACCTTAAAGAAATTAAAAGCGAAGTTGATGAGTTGCTGGAGATGAAAAAAGAGATCATTCTGCTAAATGAAAATAATGATCCGGCAAGCTTCAATAAATTCGTCGACAACGACATTTTAAATAAGGAGAAAAAATTTGTTTACAGGCTTGTTGACAAAAATCACTTGCATGCCGTGTATGTTAAAAACGATATTACCGATGAAAAAGAAGAAACTGCAATAGCAAAAAAGAAGGAATTGTTCCAGGATACATCAGTTTACGACTATGTTGACATTTGCCTTGGTGGAGATATTTTTCAAGAACGTATAGACGCATCAGGCCAGGTATGGTACCATTATCAAATCAAATCAAGAACCCCATTGTTCTCTGTAAAGGATCTTGTTCTTTTTGAAAGCGTGCAGGGTTATGTTTCCGAAGAAGATGCCCAACAGGCGTTTGACTCCAATTATCTGCAAATATTTCGAGCAGCGATGGATGAAAAAAAATATGGCAATAGTTCAGCTATCAGTTTCAAAGAAACGATTATTCATATTCCCGATCCTGATAAAGAAATAAAGAGCATCGTTTTTATTCCGGATAAAACAAAAGAGATCATCAGTTGGTACAATGAAGATCATCTGAAAAAAGAACTTACTAAAATCGCGAAGAAATATCCTGTTCGGTTTATAACTAACGCCAAAACCGATGCTGCAGAATTTGAACATCGTTTTCCTTGTGAGCCGCCGGTGTACAAACCTGTAAAAAATGATTGTGCGTCCAAAGCTTCTGCTGTGAACTATTATTATTATGTTTTGACTGATAAAAACGGACAAGAAATATGGCAAAGCGTTCGGCATTATGAAACTGCTGACGAGGCAAGAAACCGGTTTTATTTTTTCTTTCGCCTGCTTTTCTATCCCGGCAATTATGTGGTCAAAGAAAGTTTATGCCGTTGTTACAAAGAAGATGCGAGCGATTGTACATGTGCGTGGGAAATCTGTATACGAGAAGTGCTGGCAGAAAGCAGAGTGAGGTTTGAGTATGAAAAAACTGCCTGGTCTGAAGTAGAAAAATTTATTTGCGTTGCTCAATCGAAAGATGGCTTTCATGCATATTTTAATCACCTGTTATGCAACAACTCATTTTTCGTAGCATGCGAAGGCGCGACATTTATCCATCCTTGTAAATATGAAACAGAAGATGAGAGAGACAGGTCAAAAGACACACTGCTTGAGGCAATAAAAGAATATTACAAAAATGACAAGCTGCCATTTTTATCCGATGTTAACCCTGAAATGATTTATGACATCAATGGCGATGAATTGGCAAAACTGGTACAGCCTATAGCTAAGCATCATTCAATTTGTGAATGGTATTTTGAAGTAATAAGAATTGTTTTGGATGATACAATTTCAGACGAGGCAAAATATCTGTACGATAACAATAAATTTTATCTGCTAAATAAATCAAAGGCAAAGGTTGCGGAATCAGTTAACATCGATAACATTGAACAATGGAAACTAAAACTTCTTGAGTTTTCCTATTATTTCCCTGTTGTTGAAAATTCAGATAAAAAATTCTGTATTGAAATAAAGCTCCCGCACTTTAATCATTTTGGAGAAGATATCGCCTCAGACGAGCCTTGCGGATGCGGTAAGGGTCATAAACAAGGCCACGACAAATGTTTCTCTGCCTGGAAAAGTAAATGTTGTTTTGATACCTGTGCCCGCGCTTTGGAATATTATTTTGCGGAGGTTGGAAAATTAAGGACCTATAAAAATTATCATTCTGTATTTTACTGCGATTGTGAAGGTTTTGGAATTGAACTGATTTCAGTAGAAGACATTATTGCTGTGAACCCGCAATCTTACATTACAGATGGAGCAGTTTGTGATGCCATTTCCCGTTCAAAAAAATTAATAAATGCAGAGGGGCTGCATGTTGTTGAGCATATATTGCTGAGGCCTCGCAGCAACAAAGATTGTGATGATTGCGATTGTTTGAAAAGCACCTGCAATGAAACGCTCTGCAAGTTTGTATGGCAGGAAGGCGATATTAACGACCCATGCAACAATCCCGTTAAAGAAATTTGTTTTGTTCCCGGCAGCGACCCATATTCATTTATTGCCACTATTGCTTTGCCGGCATGGCCGCAACGTTTTCGTTCAGATGAAAGCCATGCTATAATTGAAAACCTGTTGCAAAGAGAAGCCCCCGCACATGTGCTTTTACGTGTTCTCTGGCTAACACCTCATGACCTGTGTTGTTTTGAATCGAGGTTCAGGAGGTGGAATCATTGGCTTACATGGGATCAACATTGCAAATTTGATTATAAAGTATGCGAGTTCTCTGAGTTTCTTTTTACAAAAGAATTCAAATGTCTTGATGATTGTGTCACGTGCTTGCCTTGTAAAGAAAACAAACCCTCAGTTGTTCCGTGCTTTACTGCTGCTTGCGACGAACAGGCAATGCCAGGCAAATATGATATCGTGAACCAGGTGAGTGAGATTTTTTGTTGGGGTGGCATGGAATGCGGGGGAACAAAAAAAAATAACGAGCCTACAGACACAGTCAATCAGGTTAAAACCGGAAAAGCAGCAACACCCTTAACTAAAAATAATAATGGTGATGTTGATGCAGAGAATAAAATAGATGAGCGATTTACCAAATACAGGGATGAAGCAAGGTCGATCGTTACTGCATCCGAAAAAAATAATATAGCTGTTGCTGTTTTATCATTTCTGCAAAGTGCAGCTACCCTCGCAGATTTGAAAAACGTGATAGAATCAATCCTGAAAAATGTTAAACCCAAAGCGAAATCAAAACAGGCGCTTACAACTGACCAGGTAAAAAAACTCACATCAACATGTGTTTTTTATTACCTGGACAGAGCGGTCTTTGATAACAAAAAGAATAGTTTGAATAACGAATTGCAGTCAATGGTCGATGACCTGAAAAAAGCAAGGATTGCTCCTGAGTTTGGTGAATGGAATGCGGATGAAGTAAAGTTGATAAAGCCTGATGCGGAAATAAACAACATTGAAAAATTGCTTAAATAATCATGCATCACATTGTAAAAAAACAGGTTTTTGATTTAACGCTGCCTGCAGAACAAAACGCTTTTGAATTGCAGCACCGTATCAGCAGCTATAATCAGCAGGAAATTATTTCTGTTCTTCAAAAAGTATTTGATGAGATATCTGCAGATGACGAGAATCTTTATATTGACAAATTGATAATAGACCTTGGTAACATTTCTTTAAAAAAGATCAATTCAAATAACTGGGCTGATATAATCGAGATGGAATTGCGAAAACAATTAAAAAATATATCAGCAACCCCGGAAAATAAAAAAAACTTTTTGCGCCTGCCAAAAACTACCAGCATTTTCAGGCAGTGGATGTTCAGCATGCAAAACGGCTACTTGCCATGGAATTCATCCGTGGTCAATGATACATGGTATACACAGGTGCTGGAGGCCATTGCTACTGAGCATAAAATAGCAGATGAACTTCGGCTTGAATTGGGGAATAATAAAACTGTAGTTCAGCGAATTGTTCTTCAGCACGCAGTTACTTTTTTAATATCATTAGTTGAATTGCTGACTGCTGAAAAGCAGGATAAACTTGCAGATGTGGCAGGCGAATTTTTTAGTGCCGCAGAATTTCTTCATAAGAAAACAAAAAAAAATGTTACGGTCAGCAAACGTTTTATTGAAACAAGTGTATGGATAAACATCCTGCATCAAATTTCAGCAGTAGCAAATATTGCTGTTTCTGCAAATGAATCCAATGCTTACAAAATAATCATTCGCCTGATCAAATTTTTCTTCAGTAAACAACAAGTTGAGATCATTCTCAGATCAAAGCCGATTAGTGCAAAACTACCGGTAACATTAACGGCATTTAAAAAAGCACTCGAAGAAAAAAATCATGATCCGGACAGTCAGCAAGAAAGCTCCGGAAATAATTTTTTTGTGCCGACAGACGGGAAATCGTTTCAGGAAAAAGTATTACTGAAGAAAGTACAAACAAAAAAAGATGCTCGTGCTTCAGAGCATATTTCCAAAACTGGTGTAATCCAACCTACAAACACAGATAGTGAGAGAATTGAGAAGAAACCGGCTGATAAAAAAGTAATTGACAAAGAAGATATTGTTACAAAAAAAAGCCTTCAGAAAAAACAGCAAAGTGAAAACGTAGAAATAAGACCGGCGATACCTCAAAAAAATACTTTGCATGGTTTGGAATCAGAAGATAAAATAAAAATACCAGTTACCGGAGGTAATCAAAGGCAAAATGATTTTATAACTGCCATAGGGAACGATGAAATATATATCAAAAATGCTGGCGTGATATTGCTTCATCCTTTTTTGAATTCCTTTTTTAAAATACTTGGTTATGTGAACGAAGGAGCATTTGTAAGTGACTACATGCGACTCAAAGCGCTGTATCTTATCCATTTTATGGCAACCGGCGAAACGGAAGCACAGGAATATGATCTTACTATCGCAAAAATCATATGTGCATACCCGTTAGAAGAGCCTGTTGACAAAGTTGTTGAACTCAATGAAAAAGAATTGCAGGAAGCAGATAATATGATCACAGCTGCGATAGCGAACTGGCAGATATTGAAAAACACATCTGTTGCAGGCCTGCGCGAAGGGTTCCTGCAACGGCCTGGTAAATTATTTGTGAAGAATGGTGAATTGCAACTACATGTTGAGGCCAGTAGTATCGATATGTTGCTGGATCATTTGCCATGGAACCTTAGCATTATAAAACTATCATGGATGAAACATGCATTGCATGTTCAGTGGCGTTAATTTTTTGCTGAAATACGAGCATGAAAGCGGCGGAAACAAAATCAACGGAAGCGGGTGCCAAAACAAATACTCCTTTTTTTAGCAAGGAAGGAGGCGCAGGTTTTTTTTCAAAACCATCAGGCGATAAATTTTTCAATAAAGGAAGTAGCCAAAATCCTTTTATACAAAAAAAGCTTACAGTCGGACAACCCAACGATAAATACGAACAAGAAGCAGATGCCATGGCAGACAAAGTGGTACAGCGCCTGAATGAAAATAGCCAAGAACCTTCTCGTCATAATGGAAATACAATTCAGGCAAAACCCATTGCTCCATTGGCAGCGATTACTCCATTTGTTCAAACCAAATGCGCATCCTGCGAGCAAGAAGAAAAACTGCAGAAGAAAGAAGAAGTTGAAGAGAAAGATTTGCAAAAAAATAAGCTGAAGAGAAAACCTATTTTTGAAAGCAATGCAGAGCCGCCACCTGATGAGGAAAAAAATATCCAGCGAAAATGTGCGGAATGTGAGAAGGAAGAAAAACTGCAAAAAAAATCGGATGCTGTTTCAGGACAAACTGCTCCTTCAAATGTTGAAAGTAGTTTGAATTCTTCGAAAGGTTCCGGTAATCCATTACCAGCTTCGACACGCAATCAAATGGAAAATTCTTTCGGAGCTGATTTTTCCAATGTGAGGATACACAATGATACTTTTGCCACAGAAATGAACAAAGACCTGAATGCACAGGCCTTCACGCATGGCAATGATATTTATTTCAATTCAGGAAAGTTTGATACAAATTCAAATTCAGGGAAACATTTGCTGGCGCATGAGTTGACGCATACGATACAACAAGATGCAACCAAGGAAAGGTTAATACAAACAGCTCCTTCTGCATCTCCACCTACTAGCAATATTATATATATTGACGTGAACATTTTAGATCAAATAAACAGAGGGAATGTTGATGTTGCTTCACAATTACGATTGTTTCAAAACTCAGGCTTTGTTTTGAAGATTAATCCATATACATATCAAGAAGCGATAAAACCACCAAGCGAACAACCTGAATTAGGGCAAGCATTGCAGTTGATGATAAAGGAAATGAATATTCAGATAGGACCGGACCCCTCCCAAGAAACTAGGATTGATACCGCAATGCTTCATAAAGGCAATATTGATTTTAAAAACTACAAGGATACTCAAATAATAGTTTCTGCTAAATTAGAAAACGCACAAATTTGGAGCATGGATCGCCGTTTTCGAAATGGCTCAAAAGAGATCGAAAATGTTTATAAAGTTACTGTTAATCCGGCGAGCTATGATATAGAAAAGGTAGATGACTCTAAGCCGGATTATAGAGTTGGGCGTATTCTTTTGAATTTACCACCTGTTCAAATTGCGACTACAGCGAACACTTCTCAAGCTAAGCCAGATGTTAGTAAAGCTAATAATATCCTTGAAGGACTTGATGAAGTTTATAGCCGATACACTACACTGAATAGGATTGATGAAGTTGCAAGCTTATATGGAACATTTGTTAGCCCAACCGCAAAATTTGCTGAATTGAGTGCTCTAAAAAAAGAGATTGAAGCAAACTTAACAGAATACATTCGATTAAGTGTTTACAATCGTCCAAATAACGCTCAGAGGCTATCTCAATTAAAACAATCATTAATTCAGAAAAATAGCCTTGAAGATATAATTACACCTGCGTATATGAAGGATGTTGAAGAGCTATATAGAACTGGTCCGTTTATAGTAACCTTCAATACTGAAGTTGAAAAAGCTAAAGAAACTGGTAGACTTTCTGATGTTGGAATTGAGGCATTATGGGAACTTGATCCACCCACTGCTAGGCAATTTATTCAAAATAGCGGTTTATCAAAGGGACAACAAGCAGAAATTCTTAACAACATGCCTGGTCAGCCAATACCTCTTAGAAGCAGGTTTGCTGCAGGCTTTTTGTTAGCGATTCAATTAATAGAGATTGCTGCACCATTCATACAAATGAAACAGCAAGAAGCTGCAAGTGAAGATGTAGGGAAATCGTTGAATGATATTTTATGGTGGCTTGACAAAGGAGTTAGCCCTGAAATTCAGGGATTAAATCACAGGTGGATTAGAAGTAATTTATGGTCAAATAAGCCTGATGATATTTTTGCCTGGTATAGAAGTGGAGATCTTGACTATTTGGCTCTGACTTCAATTCCTGATACTGATTCAACCTGGACAAATTTTACTATTTGGGCATCTTTAAATATTAAGAATCATAGAGATTGGGAATATTTTATACTTAACTCAAATTCAGTAAAAGAAGATGGGGTAGATGCTAATAATAAGCTGATATTTAAATACAGGACTGGTAAAATAGTGGGAACCACTTTTGCTCACGAGGTTGAAGAACAATGGAACAATAACCCTCGGTTCTCAATGATATTAAATGCGACATGGGATGTAGTTTATACAAATACTACAAAACAGATTCAAGATATTGGCACAAAGGGGAAACCTTTTACAAGCGAATATCAAACATCAGGCTATCATTCAAGCGAAATATTTAAGGGCTTGCCACAGGCAACAGGAAAGAAAAGGTTTAAGAAAAATTTATCTGAGAGGGTTTTATACACAGTAGTAGGCCGACGGAAATTTACGGATTTCCCTGATGACTCTATTTTTTTCACATTCCCTTCCGATATAGTCAAAGGATATGAAGGGGCTTCAGTTCCTGATGGCTACATTGTTGTTGGTGGAGCTGACTATTTTACATACGCCAATATTTATTCTTACAAAGGAAGGTACTATCAACCGATACGTGAGGTGATTTTAGCTAAAATAGAAGATTTGGAAGAAGCAAAATAAGAGCAAAAAATTGTAACATGATATAAAATAGTTTTTTCATTTGCAATGAAATCAACCCGATCAAAAAATATTAAACCATCTAATCCAACACATTCACCTTTCTTCCAAAAGGAAAGCAACAATAATTTTTTTGATAATAACAGCAAACCTTTTTTCAATCCATCGCTTGTCCAGGCAAAGCTAAATGTCGATCAGCCAAACGACCCGTACGAAAAAGAAGCTGATGCGATGGCAGATAAAGTTGTGCAGCGGCACAGTGATAAATTTTTTTCAGGTTCAGAAGATAATCCTTCTTCATTTTTTAATAAGCCAAATTTAACTGTGCAACGGAAATGTGCCGAATGTGAAAAGGAAGAAAAATTACAAAAGAAAGAAAAAGAAAAGCCTGAAGAAAAAATACAGAAGAAACCAATTTTCGAAAGCAATGCAGAACCAAAAGATGATGAAAAAAATATCCAGCGAAAATGTGATGAATGTGAGAAAGAAGAACGGATTCAGAAAAAACCTTTGTTGATTCAAAAGCAAGATGATGCAGGTTCTTCTTTCAGCGAATTTTTTCAGCAACCTTCAACTGATTCTGCATCGTCCGCTACATCCGAAACTCAGCCATCTTCTCCTGCGCCTGAAGGACAAACATCAACGAATGCAAATGTAAATCAACAAGGGCAATTTATCGTTGATGATTCAGCAACTCCATCAGAAGGGCAAATGAGAAGATCAGATTTCCTGCAGCGCCTCAATGATGGAATTTGCGAAACAGTAGACCAGGCATTACAGGGAACTCCATTTTCATCAGACAATTGTCCTTATATACGGGCTGCTTTTGCCAGATATAAAAACAGTAACCCCATTCAGCTTGAGCAGGCAATAGAACATTATGGGCTTTCAATCAACTCAGTTCAAAGCGCAGAGGACATCATACAACAGATGAAAATGCGTGTATCTACAGGTGTCAGCCAATGGATAAAAACAGGGGACCTTTCCGGTTTGCCAGAGGATGCCCTTGCTCAAATTCCTGCAAGTATAAAAGCGATGGCAGGTATGGCATCAACAATAGGGAACATATCTCAGGCAGTAACCAGTGGAGCAGAGAATCTTGTATCAGGAATTGGCAATGCAGTTGCTGAAGCCGGCGGTGCGGTCGTTTCAGGATTACAAAGCGCTGCGTCTTCAGTCGAAAATATTCTTTTCAAATCGAATGATGGCAAAGCGCATGCAACACAATCGCCGGCATCTGTGATGCAAAGCCTGGGCAAAGGGAATTCAATTGAAGGAAGCACACGCAGTAAAATGGAAAATGCTTTCGGTACCAATTTTTCTGATGTGGAAATACATACCGACAGTAACGCCGCCAATCTTTCAAAAAATATGAATGCACGTGCATTCACAGTAGGTAATCATATTGCATTTGGAAATGGTGAGCATCAACCAGGAACATTGGTGGGTGATGCATTGATGGCGCATGAATTGGCGCATACTTTGCAACAAAGTGGGATAAATAACTCAAGTAATCATTCATATGATTCACTTGAAAAGGATGCGGATGAAAGTGCAGTAGCCGTGATGACAAAAATGATGACCGGAGAAGAAGTTGGTTCATTAAAAAAAGGGAAAAGATTTAAAACAAGTTTAAGCTTAAACCGATGTTCAAAATCGAAACAAGACCCACCCAAAGATGCGGCTGTACCTGCAAAAATAGATGAGCCGAACAGCTATGCCACATTTGGAGACTGGTTGGCATCTTTTCCTAAACATACTGCTGCAGGAGATACCGATTTAACCTCCATCGCACCTGCAGGATTGCAACAGTTAATCCGACCCACGGGTCATTTTATCTGCGATTGTGCTGATGTTTCTTTAATGTTAAAGCACTATTATCTGAAAGCCCATAATCAAAAATATGTTTTTAAAGCAGGAACTGGTAAAGGCACTGAATACACAATAGGTGACGGAGTAAGTGATGACGATATCAGAAAAATCGCCAGCGACGTCGGGTCAGTTAATTTTCAAGATGATAGAGGTGGATCAAAAGATAGCCCTTTTTCTATGGTTAGCTTTTATAAAGAAAAGCAGAACAGAATAACTAATTTGAAAAAGTTGATTACTAAAGGCCTTAAGAGTGGTGACCTGTTTGTATGGCAACGCCTGACATCCATACATGATAATAATTTTCAAGGGCACGTTCAAACAGTTCAAAATATTGATACAGCAGGAAAGACAATAACACTTATGCAAGGAAATATGAGCGGAGGTGTAGGCACCGGGAATTTAGAACAAAGGCAGGAAACCTTTCAGCAACTTACTAATAGTGCTGATGGTGACGGGGAGATAGTTCCTCATCCTGTTTCAGATCCTGAGGAATCTTTTTTTGGAGCTGGTCCGTGGAAATAAAACAATCAGTAAAGAATTTAAAATATTAATTCATTTATGAATTTATTAATGAACATCTTTAAATAAACTCATTTTTAGACAATGGCGGTATTAAATATTAAATTGTTTAATAAAAAGATTAAGTCCTTCCATTTCTTCGGAGTGCTCGGATTTATTTGCGGCACTTCATTGGGCATATTTCTTACTTCATACCTGAATCTTCATCCTTATATTATTTTTTTAATGACTCTCGTTGGCGCTGCCACTTTTTTCTTATTAGCATTCGCAGCAAAAATTATTACCGGTGAAGAAAATATTGTTTATTATCATCATGAAATTGCAATCCTTATTTTTTGCTCCATCACATTAAAGCTCCTGCATTATCCTGTACTTCCTTATCTCGATATCATTATTTTGGGCATCGGAACTTTTCTTGCATTTGGCAGAATCGGCTGCTTTAATGTTGGCTGTTGCCATGGCAAAGTATCTAATCATGGCGTTGTATATTCTCACAAACATGTTGAAGAAGGTTTTACTTATTATTACGAAGGAGTTTCATTATTGCCCGTGCAATTGATCGAATCTGCTTTTGTTTTTTGCGTTGTAATTACCGGTTCCATTTTATTGCTCAATCATATTGCCCCCGGAACTGTTTTAATCATTTACACAGTTGTGTACGGAGCTTACCGGTTTGGTATCGAGTTTTTTCGCGGCGATCCCGAAAGGCCTTACTGGAAAGGGTTATCGGAAGCACAATGGACAACACTTATACTTGTGGCTATAACATTATTGCTAAGTGTTGCCGGTCTACTTCCTTTTTATGACTGGCATTTAATAATTTTTCTGTTGCTGGTGATTGCGTCTTGTTACATCATATTTATCAAAAACAAAGACGATGAGTATAGACTGCTGAACCCAGCGCATATCCATGAAATTGCATCGGCTTTGCAAATACGATCGGAAGGGAAAAATAACCTTATCAATATTTATGAAACTTATGAAGGGCTGTCAATTTCTTCAGGATATCAACAGGAACAAAATAATTTGATTCAGTATTATACTTTGTCTGGCGACAGGAAACTAAAATTGAATCAGCGTGTTGTAGAAAAAATAGCAAGTATTATCAGGCTGATCAAAAAACACAAAGCAGGATTTGAAATAGTTGAAAAACAGAATGGCATTTATCATATCATCTTTACAGAAAAGAATTATTCCGGCAAGGCGACAATGGAAATGTTCGTTAATAGCATTTAAATTTTAAACCTGCGATGTGTATTTTCTATGTAATAAAAACTGGCATCAAACTTTAACTGCTTTGAAACTTAATTGTGATTTTTAAAAAATATGAACTTATGGAAAATGACATCTTAACAATCGATGATAAAAAATTCAATCGCATACTGGAACTGATGAAAGAGATAACCAATATGGAGCAGCATTTCAATGATCTTGAAACAAAATACAGAATACTTGCTTCTCAATGGCTACTTGCCTCATTTGCTGCCATTGGATTTATTCTAACAAAAGACCCCGCTTTGCCGTTTAATAAATTGTGGCTCGCTATGGGTATTTGTTCAGTGAGCAGTATAGGTATCTTCCAAATATGGAGAATGGACCTGATGGTTTACCAGCAATTGTTGAGAGCGGCTTTTTATGAAGGAGTAAAACTGGAAAAAAAGTTTTCATTTCTTCCGCAAATAAAAAATGGCATGATCAGCCGTGTAAAAAAAGGCGATGTGACCCAAACACTCGTTTATTATTATTCAGTCAGCATATCAGTTCTTCTGATTACGGGCTTTGCAATTTTCCTGATATTGAAATATAAAGAACTGACTGTTCCGGAAACTGCATTTTCTTTTGTGTTCATTGCCTGTGTAATATTCCTGGTTCATTCTTATATGAGCAGGCAATCTGCAGAAAAGAAAAACGAAAACATAAAAACGAATTTAAATTCCTGAAATTTTATTTATGCCAGTTATTTCCATTGCTAATCAAAAAGGAGGTGTAGGTAAAACCTCTACCGCCATCAATCTCGCCGCTGCGTTGCAGCTCCGGGAAAAAAATGTTTTGCTGATCGATGCAGACCCGCAATGCAACCTTACACAATCGCTCGGATTAAATGAAGACCAAGAAATAAATCTGTATACTGAATTCAAAAAAGAAATTACAGGTAGGAAAAGTGATTTGCTTAGCGCTGTTGTTACAACATCCTGCGGGTTAAAATTAATTCCATCTTCTCTGGAATTAGCAATGGCCGAACTGGAACTCGTTGGCAAATTCAATCGCGAACAAACATTGCGCAACAAAATGCTGAAACCAATTGTAAACGATTATGATTTTATATTGATCGATTGCCCGCCATCATTTGGATTGCTTACCGTGAACGCACTTGTTGCAAGTGATTACGCGATCATTCCTTTGCAGGCAGAGTTTCTTCCATTGAAAGGAGTATACAGTTTTTTTAAGCTGATAGAAATGATGAAAGATATTCCTAATCTTGAACTGAGTGTAGCAGGGTTTGTGCTAACAAAATTCAGTGCACGAAAAAGAATGAACCGCGAGATAAAAGAAATATTGGAAAATGAATTTCAGGCAAAAGTGTTCGACAGTTTTATACGAACAGATATAAATGTAGCTGTAGCGCAAAAACGCGGAATAGATATTTTTTCTCTTTCTCCCAACTGCAATGCAGCAAAAGATTATGAAGCATTGGCAAATGAATTTATTACAAAGCTGGCACCATCCACCTTACGAAAAACCGCAGATGTTGTAGCATGATATTCTTCTAACTATTAAAAAAAAAGTATGTCATATCTCTCCCGTTTATTCAATCATCGCAATGCGCAATCACCTGACATGAAAAATGAAAAGCCGTTTTTTTCAAAAAAGAGCGCAGATAAAAAAGTGGCAAAAAACTCATTCTTTCAAGCGAAACTTGCAGTGAATGAGCCAGACGACAGTTTTGAAAAAGAAGCTGATGCTGTCGCAGATGCTGTAGTTAATAAATCTTCCAAAAAACAAATTGCACAACAAAATACAATCAGCAGCGTACAACGTTTGGCTACCGCTCCGGAAGAAGAAAAAGTAAGTAGCAATGATGAGAGAATGGAAAGAGATAAAGAAAAACCATTTCAGCTACAGCGAAAAGTTGCAGGTGAAGAGAAAATGAAGGAAGATGAAACGAAGAAAAAATCGACTTCGGTGCAGGCAAAACATGAAAGCAATTCTTCCGCTGCATCTTCACAGGTTTCTTCAAGAATAGAAAGCAGCGCAGGCAAAGGAAAAAAACTTCCTGCAAAAACATTGCATGAAATGAACACATCATTCGGCGCCGATTTCAGCAATGTGAATATTCATAACGATAGTGAATCTGCAGAAATGAATAAAGAATTACAGGCGCATGCATTCACTCATGGAAACGATATTTATTTTAATTCAGGAAAATTTAGCCCCGAAAATTCAACCGGGAAATTTTTATTAGCACATGAACTGACGCATGTGATCCAACAAGATGCAAATAAAAATAAGCTTGCTACTGCTTCTGCAAAAAAAATGATACAAAAAGATGATGATAATTCGCAAATGAACATGGCTCAAAGTTGCTCAGGTTGGGAGGGCGACCCGCAGAGTTTTAGTATCCGGGCAGCTCAAAATTTTTGCATGGATGCATTCAATGCCCCTGTATCTACACCAGATAGTATTATTTGTTCAGGAAATGTTTGCACGGTACATTATCTGAATGGGCCTTTCACCTTCAACATTACGGTAGATATGTCACAGGTTCCCGGAATCGTTTTTGTTTCCGGAACACCTGCTATCGGGTTTCTTTCAAAGACCTGTTCTTATTCGTATTCATGCGATGATTCCGGGTCAATTAGTTTTCAACGAAAATTTTGCCGGCTTACTTAGTTTAATCAAGTATGATTAACATGTGCCTGAAAAAGTTTTTTAAATATTTTAGGAAGAATAAACAACCTCAGTCTGTGGAAGAACCAACTGATCAGGATTCATTTGATAATGATCAAACAGATATCAATTTATCAACGCACAATAAAATTATTATGGAAACACATTCTATTCCCGTTGAATTTACCTACCTGCAGGATTTGATTTCTTATCGTTTAGGAGCATCTCACAAGCCAGCATTTCTTCCTGTCGATGAGTGGGAATTGCCTGCAAAAAATTTATTACAGCGACTAGGTTTAGATAAGAACGAAGATGTTGCTACATTGATATTAATCGGGTTGGCGCCTTATGTAGTTCCGGAATTATTTGACCATGCGATACAGGAAAAAATAAAGACATCAGGCGATTTTCCTGAAATAGGTGGATTGCGTGGAAAAAATTTTCGCGGTTTTTTGCCTACCGGCCAAACCGCCGTTTTTCTTTTAGCAGGAAATAGCTGGCAACGGCGCTCAGAAGTGGAACAATTATTTTGGTCTGATAAAGATCTTGCAATAAAAAAAATTTTGTGGCTCGAGCAAATGGAACAAGGAGAGCCAGTGATCAGCGGAAGAATTATTATAGCACTTGATTATATTGATCTTTTTCTTTTCGGGAAATCTGCGCCACCTCATTTTAGTACTAGTTTCCCGGCGCAAAGAATCACGACCAAATTAAAGGTTGAAAATATCATGATGAATAAAGATGTGACGAAACATTATGAATACCTTAAAGACTGGATCACGCATAATGATACGCTTCTTAACCATTGGGAAATGAAGAACAACTTCAGAAAAGGATTTAAAGTTTTATTCTATGGCCCGCCGGGAACAGGAAAAACATTAACGGCAAACGTACTTGGTAATGAAACAAAAAAAGAAGTATACAAAGTGGATATTTCGATGGTGGTTTCAAAATATATTGGTGAAACAGAAAAAAACCTGGAGCTGTTGTTTGCGCGTGCGCAGGAAAAAAACTGGATATTATTTTTTGATGAAGCTGATGCAATTTTTGGCAAACGCACAGGAGTGCGTGACGCGCATGATAAATACGCAAACCAGGAAGTATCGTATTTGTTACAGCGCATTGAAGAATTTGATGGGCTTATTATCTTGTCAACAAATATGAAGACCAATATTGATGACGCGTTTATCAGGCGCTTCGATGATATTGTTAAGTTTTCCATGCCAACGGAAGAAGAACGTGAAGAAATTTGGGAAAAAGTATTTACAGATAAAATTGATTATGGAAAAATACACCAAGACGTAAAAAAATATCAACTAAGTGGAGCTAATATCAGCAATGTTATTCATTATGCAGGTATCAAAGCAGTAAAAAAAATGAATGAAAGTTCAGCTTCCGATCGTACACAGGATAACAGCGAACTCATAAATGATGAACAGAAAAAAAATGCCAACGATAAACTTAAATATTATTTAGAAGACATCATGGAAGGCATCCGAAAAGAAATGATCAAAGAAGGGCGCCCGTTTTCTTTCTGAAAATAGACAGAAAAAGTCCTGATGTATTTATTTTATTTTGCAAGTCAAATTTTGAAAACGCAAACTTCTTTCACCTTTGTATAGGAAAATTCTTCAATTAAGTACTCAATTCATCGAATAACAGATAAACCTGCATTTATTGGAAATGCAAAAACAGCCCAAATACCTTCAAAATCATTACCTAATTTGGCTACTTACCAAAAATAACCTCATGAAAAAGCCCCAAAAAGGGGCTTAAAATTTACAAGCGGAGAGAGAGGGATTCGAACCCCCGGACCTGTTACAGTCAACGGTTTTCAAGACCGCCTCATTAAACCGCTCTGACATCTCTCCGGGTGCAAAATAAATGCGCAGATGCGTATCTTCCAAATAATAATAATTTATATTGATTTGGAAATTTTGTAAATTAGTATTACACGATTGTTCACCAAAACTTGATAAATGAAAAAAGTAGCAGACATTCTCGCACACAAAGGCAGCAGAGCTGGTTCTATCACCGTTGGCCCGGACACCACGGTTCTTGAAGCGCTGAAAATTATGGCTGATAAAAATATCGGTTCCGTGATGGTTATGAGAGATGATGAATACCTTGGCATTATGACTGAGAGAGATTATTCCAGAAAAGTTATTTTGAACCACAAATCCTCCACTGACACGAAAGTTTCCGAAATCATGTCTGATGATTTGCCAAGAGTGAGCCCTTATGACACCGTTGATTTTTGCATGCAGCTAATGTCCGACAAGAACATTCGTTATTTGCCTGTCTTTGACAATGCAAAACTAATCGGCATTGTATCAATTAATGATCTTGTTAAAGAAACCATCCGCACTCACGAAGAAACAATTACTAATCTGAAGGATTATCTGCACTCAAACATGTAGGAAGATAAATGATGCGGGATACGAGACACGAGATAGGAAGTTAATTTATCTTGAGGCTCGTATCTCGTATCCTATTCAAACTTCACCACTTCAAACGCCGACGCTTTTATATTCCCCAATTGATGTAGCTCGTCATTATCCCATCTTTCATCAGGTGCGCCACTGATATACATATTGCTGCCGATATCAGCCAATATCAATCCGTATTTTTTCATCGCAGTTAAAATGATCTGAAGCCTTGCTGAATATCCACTAATATCAAAATTCTGTTTCAATCTGATTTTTGCTCCAAATGGTAGAGAATATTGACCGCCAGAACTGTTCACTTTGTGTCTCGCCGGTGAAATATAAGCAGGCTTCACATTTGAGCTGCTCAATGTAAAACGAATGGGATGGTCAATTGTTCCTTTCAGCACTTCTTCATATCGCACAAGACCTGGAAAGATCGGCAATCCTGCGGCATCTGCCGAAGTCCATCCATCAGTCCTTAATGCATCTGATTTCAGATTAAAAATTGCTCCTGATGATGCTTCCCAGTGATCACCATTCACGCTTGCATTGTATAATTCATATAAAATGCCATTATCCTTGTCAACAGAAATCACATGTGCATCACCGTTACCATTTCCTTCAATCGCAGCATTCAACGGAATAGCGTAAGGGCCGGCATCGCTCTCATCACCATAATTTCCATCATAAGCATTTGCACGAAAAGTGACTGATATTTTCGCCTGATTTCCACAAACCACAACAAAGGGAATTCCGATTGGGGCATTATCCCAAAGCCCGCTGCCAAAATCTGCATGCAATCCTGAAGAAGAGAAGTTTGCAATGATCTGATCGCTGTTAGGATCAACAGGCTCTAAAGAAATGTCCGTGTTCCATGAATTATCTGACGGAAAAATTTCGATGCTCTCTGCATCAGCAATGACAGCAGTGCATGAATCGCCTTGCTGAGGCGGATTATGAGCTGAGCCTGAAGTCGAATCTTTTTTACATCCTATCATCAATATCCCACAAACAAAAAAAATCCAACGATGGGAAAGGAAGGGTAATTTCATAGATACGAATTTGATGATTCAGTAGTCGAAATAATTGTGCCAGAAATTTTTATTTAAAATATTCCTTGCACTTGTTGCATAATTAAAAAAAATAAATAAGCAATATGCATTATTGCATTCGCATAAATAATAAACCAAAATCCTTTTCTGGCGTAACTTTAAACAACCCCAATTGCAATCAAAATGATTAAGCAGCTTAGACCGTTTCCCAAATCAATTATTATAGCAATCTTTTTTTCAGCAGCACTTAATGGCATAGCGCAAAAGCCTTTGCCGGATTCGCTTCGGTAAAAAATAACGGAGTCAAAAAACCAGCGGGATAAATTCAACGCGCTTATCAAAGCCATGTATTTTTATATTGGCTTAACAGATGCGAAAGGCATTGGTGATATTGCAAAAGAGGAGCTAACAATAGCAGAGCAATTAAAAAATGATACCCTATTGCAAATTTCTTATAATACGCTGGGCATTTTTTTTGAGATCAAAAGTGATTACAAACCAGCGCTTGAATTTTACCTCAAAGCATTGCATATTGCTGAGAAAGATAATAACCTGGTGAACATGGCCGTGTTCACCAGCAACATTTCTCTGATTTATATTGAAACAAAAAATTATCCTCAGGCATTGAATTACTTAAGAAGATCGGAGCCTTTGTGCACTTTGCCTGAAGTGATGCGAAAACATCCTGATTATATTGTGGGGACGCACGTGAACATTTGCGAAGCCTTTTTAGGCATGGACCAACCTGATTCAGCATTAAAATATGTTCAGCTCGCCAAGGCTGAAAACCTTTCAGTAAAAGATGAAAGCTCAGAAGCCAGCATACTTGGCGACTTTGGCTCTGTGTATGAAAAACTGCACGATAATGACCTTGCAGAGAGCTATTATCATAAGAGCATCGCTTATTCAGATTCATTGCAGCTATTGAAATACATTGCTGACAATTCTTTTCTCTACTCCAATTTTCTCTATCATGCAAAAAGATACAATGAAGCAAATGCATTGGCATTAAAAAGCATGCATGCAGCAAAACTTAACGATTATAAAGCCGGCATCATCAGCGCAGCCGGCGTTCTGCGCAATTCATTCCATCAATTAAACAAACAAGACAGCGCTTATTATTATTCTGATATGGAAGTAGCTTATCGCGACACGGTTTACAATCAGCAAAACCTGAATCAACTGCAGGATATGACCTTTACTGAACAATTGCACCAACAGGAAGAGAACCACAAAATTGCAGAAGCGAATGAAAAAGCAAAGCATAACATTCAATACGCAGGCATTGCCATCGGCATTATCACATTCATTATTTTATTTTTACTTTTCAGCCATAGTGTGATAGCAGGAGCGAAAACAATTGAAGTGCTTGGCGTGATCGGGTTGCTCATCACTTTTGAATTTATTAATCTTTTATTGGAGCCTTCGCTTATCAGTATCACCGGAGACTCTCCATTGCTGATGCTTTTAGCGCTCGTGCTGATAGCAGCTTTGCTGGTTCCTGCACATCATTATTTAGAAGGAATGATATCAAGACATTTGGTAGAAAAAAACAAGAAGCTGAAAATTGCTGCAGCACATCAGATATTAAAAAAACATGAAGGAGATAATCCAAAACAAATCTACTGATTTTTGCTCCATGCTTTTTTTAGAAACCTGAGCCAGTTGCCATGCATAAGGTTCTCTACATCCTGATCAGAGTAGCCGCGCTTTTTAAATAGTGATGGGATTTTTTGCAGGTTAGCAATTGTTTCAATATCATAAGGTGATTGTTCTTTTCCAAACGCGCCATCCAAATCGGAGCCAATGCCAACATGCAAAGCATTTCCTGCAATCTGGCAAATATGATCAATGTGATCAATCACTTTTTCCAGATTGCAATTCATATTTTGTGGAGTTGATTTTCCACGAACCCAGTGCGGCACAATCATCCATGCATCCATCGCAGCGCCAATCACTGCACCTCTTTCTATTAATGCTTTTATCATTTCATCACTGAACTGGCGGTTATGATTTACTAATGCCCTGCAATTATTATGGCTCGCCCAAACATGTCCGTTAAAATAATCGAGCGCCTGCCAGAACGCATCATCACATAAATGTGTTGCATCTAGAATAATATTCAGCTCTTCCATTTTTTTTAGAAGGTCTAATCCATTTTGTTTCATTTTTCCTATGGCATCTGTTCCGTTTGCATATCGCCCTGGGCCATAATGCGCAGGCCCGACTGCCCGCAATCCATACTGATATGCTCTTTCTAAATATTCTACAGAAACAATTGAATCAGCACCTTCAAGACTTAATATATAACCAATCTTTTTTTTGCTATTACCTTTTCCATCATTCCAATATTTCAAATGATTTTCCAATGAATCAAGATTATTAATCTGAATCATTTCTCCAGCATCTTCCATCTCTTTATACCATGCAAGCTGTGCCTGCGTTTGCGCCCACGCCTGTTCGGGCGAATGCCATCCGGGCAATGGATTATCAGGTGCCACATATCTTGCAATTTGAGTTGCAACCACCAAACCAATATTTCCTTTTCTTAATTCAGGTAAACAAACAGTTCCCTTGCCCCTGTCCGGTTTATCAGTCATACCTTTTTCTAGTTCACGAATTTCGGTTATGGATAACCGTAAGTCCCGGTTCCATTCCATAGCATTCATGCTGAGGTCGATGTGTGCGTCGATGGAAAACATTTGTGTTAATAGTCAATGGTGAATAGTGAATAAATGCTGATTGTTAGGTACTGCTTTTCATTAATCCTGATAACATTTTAAAACAGTTTAATAATGTTATACATAAAATCTCTGTGTTGGCTCTTTCAAAATATCCAAGCTCATATGCAATATCAAATGCAGCATCAATTTCAATCACAGAACCTCTTGCAATCTCATAAAACCTTTTCCTTTCTGCATCTGATTTCCTGGATGCCCCTTCAGCAATATTTAAATGAACAGATAGAGCAGCTCGCCTTATCTGTGAAACAAGAATAAATCTTTCGTCAGAAGGAAAAAGGTTTGTTATTTTATAGCATTCTAAAACAAAAATTCTTGAATGTTTGGATATTTCTAATTTTTGATGATTAAGGTTTAAAAACATTTTTATCAAGTTTAAGGTTTATGAATAAAACTACTCTTATCTACTTTGCGACAATCATTCACTATTCACCATTGACTATTCACTATAAATTTATCTTCCTGTCTCTCGCAATCGTTCTCCATTCTCCATTTGCCAAATGGTCGTTCACAGTCAGCGCTCTTTCATACAATGCAATAGTCGGACAAATATGAACTGGCAGTCCATACAATACATCGCCCACTTTATAACGATGCCCTGCTCCTGCTTCTACTACCAAATGTTCTTCGCTTTGCCCGGTTGCTTTTAATTCATGTGCATTCAAAAAATAAACCCTCTTAGTAATTTCATTTTCCGCAGCAACAGATTTGTGGCCTAAGTCCAAACATAGTGTTGTTTCAGAAGGCAATGATATTACTCTTGCTATTACTAATGCTGCAGTCAAAAAATTTTGCTCAGGACATAAATCGGTATATCCTTTATCCCAATAAATAAAAGTACCCGGACTACATTCCATATTTTCTCTTTTGCAATGAATGGAAAATGTCGGTGAGCCGCCGGCAATAATAATCGGCTCTTCCAGATCTTTATTAATAATTTCGTTTTTCACCTTCAACACCTTTTCAAAACATTCATCGCATTTTTGTTTGCGCGCCTCAAAATCAACATCACGGATATGACCATCATAGGCATGAAGACCAACAGGCTTTATTCCTTTTAGCTTTGCACATTGCAGATATAATTCAACTGCATGTTCCGGCAAAATGCCTGTCCGGTTTTGCCCGACATTAATATCCAGATAAACCGGAACAACCAGATCATTCACAGCAAACGCAGCAGACATTTCTATTGCTGCAGGATAATTATCTGCAAGACATGAATATTTTGTATCGCGATATTTTTTGATCACCGAAATAAAACGCTGCAGCTTCGGGCCAACCGGCTGATATGCGAGCAGCACATCTTTTGCATGACACATACCCATCATTTCTGCTTCCGCAATAGTGGCACATTTGAATTTATAGATACCCTCATCCATCATTAGCACAACTGCTTCCATGCATTTATTTGTCTTTACGTGTGGCCGTAACCGTTGCACATCGCCCACCATGGAAACAGCCGTATGAACATTCGCTTTCACTCTCTGCGGATAAATCACAAGTGCAGGTGAATCGACTTCATTAATGTTGCTAATCTGATACCATTGATTTATTTGTTCAGGCATAAAATGTTTTTTAGTGAATAGTGAATGGTCAATAGTGAATCGTGAATAACAAATATCGATGACTAATATTCACTACCCACTATTGACTACTCACTAAACTAATTCGAACAATGCTTCTATCTCTACCGAAATATTATTGGGCAGCGAACCCATGCCCACAGCGCTTCTTACGCCAATGCCATTATCCTCGCCCCAAACTTTTGCAAACAGCTCGCTGCAACCATTGATCACATAAGGATGCTTTTCAAAATCAGGAGTCGCATTCACCATTCCCAGAACTTTGATCACTCTTTTTATTTTATCCAGAGAACCGAGCTCTTGTTTTAGTGTAGCAAGTATAGTGAGACCAACTTGCCGTGCTGCGTTTTTTCCCGCATCCGGGTCTAATTCTTTTCCCAATTTTCCGGTAATCAGACTTCCATCAGCAAGGTATGGCCCTTGCCCGGAAATGAAACAATGTTTGCCGTCAATGAGCACAGGTTTATAAACTCCTTTAGGTGTTGGCGCCTGTGGCAATTCCAATCCAAGATTGATTAGGTTTTGTTCTGCTGACATAGTGTTAGTTTTATAAAATAGAATTCAAAATTAAAGCTCCTGCCAATCCCATCACTGAAACAATACTTTCCATTAACGACCATGATAAAAATGTTTCTTTCACGGTAATGTTAAAATATTCTTTGAACAACCAAAAGCCACCATCATTCACGTGAGAAAACATTAAGCTGCCCGCGCCGACAGATAAGACCATGAGGTTCGGATTAGCATGTGTTGATATAATCAGTGGTGCAATCATACTCGCTGTTGTCAAACCGGCAACCGTAGCTGATCCTACACAAACACGGATAATCGCTGCGACAAGCCATCCCAAAATCAGCGGGCTTATCGATAAGCTCTGCAAATGTTCTGCGATACCTTTACTGACACCGCTGTCAATAAAAACCTGCTTTAATGCGCCCGCTCCGGCAATGATCAAAAGAATCATGGAAATATCTTTTACTGAGTTGCCATAATGCTCCATAATTTCTTTCATGCCCCTGCCCTGTCGCAATCCTAATGTGTAAGTAGCAACTGCTAATGAAACAAGCATTACCACATTCGGGTTGCTGATAAAAGAAATTATATCCAAAGTTTGTTGGTTTTGGATATGCATAAGCGTTATTGCAGTAAAAAACAAGATCAGCACTACCGGCATGAGCGCCGTGAAAAAACTATTAAAAAACCCGGGCAACTTTTCTTCAGGAATATCTTCAGGAAGAAATGTCTGCAGAGGAGTTGACTTTATATTTTTCAAAGTCTTTGCAAAAACAGGCCCTGCAATGATAATTGTCGGAATAGCAATAATAATCCCATACAATAATGTGAGCCCCATGTTTGCATGAAACTGTGCAACCAATGCAACAGGCGCAGGATGCGGTGGCAGGAAACCATGCGTCACTGAAATAGCAGCCATCAACGGTATGCCAATGTAAACGGCAGGCAATTTGTATTTGTATACAACAGAAAAAACCAATGGCACCATCAGCACAAAACTGACATCGAAAAACATGGGAAGACCAACAATGAAACCCGTTATCATTAAAGGCCATTGAATATATCTTTCTCCAAAGATTTTTTTGAGCGCTTCAGCTATCACTTGCGCAGCTCCGCTTTCAGCAACTAATTTACCCAGCATTGCGCCGAGGCAAATAACGATCACCAGCGAACCAAGTGTGTCACCAACACCTTGCTGAACGGAATGCACAATCTTATTTGGCGGAACACCAAGCATCCAGCCTGCCAATAATGAAACAATTAAAAATGCAATGAATGAATTGATTTTTCCCCAGGTGATGAGCAGCACTAATAACACAATACAAAACAGAACAACGAAGATGGTCATTGGCGAACAATAATGAAAGATGAATGAGTAACCGAATGTAAGGAAATAAATTAATGAGACTTAATTTATCGCACCACTGGGAATATAATTATTTAAGGTTTTCATTTTCATGAGCTGATTTTTTTCTTCTTCTTGACAACATTTTTAAAAACGTTCTTCTCTTGAAATTTTTTGCTGACAAAGTGAACAATGGCAATCTTGTAACCAAAATAATAAATGCTGCAACAGGGCTGATGAATGACAAGGCACATGCTATCAGTGCATTTGCCATAGCAAGATTGCATGCAATTCTGAAATCGGTGATCAGGTCTTTGTTTTCATTTTCTTTTAAGAACTCCGGCCGTGCTGCAACATAATCCCAGATCGTATTTTGAAAAATGGTGACGATAAGCACATTTAATGAATAAGTGAAGATGGCCGGCTTATCAAAAAAATGAGCACTTATTAGTGAAGTGCTGAATGGTATCGTTACGATAAACATCAGCCAGCCGATATTGATCCATAATAATGTACCGTTGATTTGCCGGATATGCGTATAAAACTCATGATGGATTTTCCAGAATATAGCAATGATGAAAAATGAAAGGATGAATGCAGCAAATTTTTGCCAGGAATTTGCCAGATCTGCAAATGTGATATGACCGTCAGTGATGTGATTCAATTTAAGGTCGAAGACTAATAAAGTGATGGCGATGGCAACGATGGCATCGCTGAAGAATACAAGCCTTTCTAATTCAAGATTCTTTTCTTTCATTACATCATTAGCATTTAGCTAATTTATGTTTTTAGATTCAGCGAAAGAAAATTTTTCTGCTTAGCATGGATAAGTTATCAACGAGCATTTTCTGTGGCCCTATCCGCCGTTGTTGGCGTCCCCGCCAACAACTCTCTTGTCTCGGTTCGTGCCTTCTTCAAGAATCAAATCTATTTTTGTTTGTTCCTATTACACACTAAATTCCTTTACATTCTTATTTCGTAAATGGTTTCGCATTCGCAACGCCACTGAATTTTCCTTTGAGGCTAAAGCCGGGCATTAGAAAATATTTCAGCAAATATTCATTCAGCTACAGTACAAAGCTCACGGAAAATAAGTTGGCTTATGCGAATGCTGGTGTCTGCTCACAATTGAATATTGCTTAGGTTTTATTTTCAGATGATGTTATCATTTCTCATCCGGCATATATGGTCCGCCGGTTTCACCCCAGCCCCATTTGGGCATGGGCTCGGTATGTTGCATCGGGTTTTCTGTGAGCTGCGAATTAATAACAGCAATACGACTTCCCCATTCGAGATAGCCGACAAATGCGGAACGGAATTCAGGATCGCTCTTTAACCCGGTTTCATCTGCAGTTTGTAATAACAAATGAACCCAGCGCTGACGTTTTTCTTCTGTGAGCATTTTTCCGATATGCTTCCCAATCATTTTTGCGTGACTGCCGTTGTCTTCAGTCGTGTATAATTTTTCCCCGCCGAAAACTTCTGCCACAAAATGCGATACATGCTTCACATGTTCGGCTGACATATTCCTGAACACATCGCCTAATAAATCATCTTTCAAAACCTTATCATAAAAATTTTTGAACAATGTTTCGAAGGTTTGCATATCGCCTGCCCATTCGTAAAGTGTTGGTGTAGGTTTCATATGATTTGAAATTAATTAAAAAATAAATAGCCCCCGGTTCGGGGGCTATTTTAGTTATGCTATGAAGCATTAACTTTTTTTGATGCAATGCATCTTTGCGCAATCTGCCTGACCTTCCGGACAGGTTTTCTTTTTGCACACTGATTTATCGCAGTTTGACGGGCATTGTTGTTGCGCCTTGGCTTTTGCTTTATGCTTGCCGCCTCCGGCATAAGCTGTGCTGCTGATAGCCAATAGACCAATCAATGCTATTCGCATGAAAGTTTTCATAAAAAATTTTTATGATGAATAAATTAAGTTAATCGGAAAAAAGAAGGAGCATTCGGCGGCTTCCATTGCTGATGAAAATAATCCGAAAGGCTTTCAGATGCAGCAATATTATATTCGCGTTTTACAGTGAAAGCATTTGCCTGAAAATGATTGATTGGCTGATGAACCATGATGACGCACAAAGGGCAATCCAGACATTGAGGCGTTGCGCTTTCTTTTTTGCCTGATTTATTTTTCATACCTCCACACGTGCCTTTCATATTTTTCGCCTTGCTGCACATCATGCATTTTGAAACTTTCTGATTGCTCATGCAGTTGGCTGGAAGCACCATTTTCTCGCTGGTGAAAACAGCAAACACAATGAGCAATATGGCGGCAGAAAATTTCACTGTTTAAAATTAACGAATTTATTTTGGGATGTGAATACCATTTGAAAATTAAGTTAGCTGCGTCACAAAATGCAACTTATCACAATTAAAAATTCAGATTGCTTCGTTCCTCGCAATGACGTGCAACTCGTTTATTAATCTCAAAATTATTCCCGCTAAAAATTTCATTCACCCGCCGCTTGTGAAGCGCTCATGCTTCGACAAGCTCAGCAGAATTCCCTCCGTACAAGTGAGTGACACAACCGGAGCTTAATAGAATTACTATCGCTGGTTACATAAAATTAAACCCTGAATAAAATGCCGATGAATTTTATAAAGTGCTTATCATCTCCACATCTTCCTCCTCCACTTCTTCAATGCTTGCACGCTGCGTAATAATTCTTCTTCCAAAAGTGAAAACAGAAAATGCAGTGATGGCACAACAAGCCATCACGCCGGTCATTGGCAATGCTGTGTGATTTTGGAACATGCTTACTAATGCAGATGTAAATGCGCCGATGCTCATCTGTATTGCGCCCATTAATGCGGAAGCGCTTCCTGCATTATGACCGAACGGCGCTAATGAAAGTGCTGATGAATTAGGAAATGTAAAACCCTGGCAACAGAGAAAAATAAAAATGAGAAAAATGGTGCTGAACAATTCGCTCCATCCGAAAAGCGTGATGAGAAAAAGTGTGATGCCTGTGATGCTCTGGCAGATTAATGCAACACGAATGATTTGTTCACTGGTATAATTTTTCAACATCACGCTGTTCAATTGGCTTGAACCGATGAGCCCCATTGCAATCAGCGCAAATATCCATCCGTATTGTTTTTCGCTCACTTTAAATAATTCCATGAACACATAAGGTGAGCCGCCGATATAGGCATACAATCCTGATGCTGCAATCGCACCTGTGAATGCATACGTATAAAATTGCGGATGCTTAATCACGCCTGCGAAATTTTTAAGAATCGGTCTTGGCTTCAAAGAAAAATTCGGATCGGGCTTTTTGCTTTCGGGCAACAATAAATAAATTCCTATCAATATTATTATCGCTACAATAATCAGCATTACAAAAACAAAACGCCAACCAATCATTGCAGTCACATATCCGCCCAATGTAGGCGCAATAATCGGCGACACGGCAACGACCAACATTAATAATGAAAATATTTTTGCATTTTCTTTCACTTCAAATAAATCCCTCACCATCGCACGGGCAGCAACCATACCAACGCACCCGCCGAGTGCTTGCAATAATCTCAAGACGATTAATGCATCAACTGATGCTGCTAATGCACAACCAACGGATGCAACGAGATAAGCGCACAGTCCAAAGTACAATGGTTTTTTTCTCCCGAACCTTTCGAGCAGCGGGCCATATAATAATTGTCCGGCAGAAATGCCGATGAAAAAACTCGATAAAGAAAGTGTCACTTTTGCAACCGTTGAATTCAATCCTTTGGCAATGTCCGGGAATGCAGGCAGGTACATGTCAATTGAAAAAGGACCGATCGCTGAGAGAAGCCCGAGAATAAGAATGAGGTAGAATCTTTTTTTTGCAGGAGTGTTCATAAGCGTTGCAAAATTAACGAAGAGAACTGAGCTTGTGCGTGTAAAAATCAAATACTCATTTCCTGTCATCAGGATTGCAAAGAATAATCAAACCTTCTGAAGGATGATAGCAAGAATTCTTGGGATCGAGATTTTTCCCTCATCATCGAAATACTCATCAAGATCAATAAGGTTCAATCCACATTTTTTTGCCGACTGAACAAAATCAGAAATATGGTGGGTGAAGCATTCTACAATCTGTAGTTTTCCATCCGTTTCAAACCTCGCTTTCGAGCCCGAATATTGTTTGAAAGGATGAAGTTCCCCGATATAAACATATCCTCCGTCGATTAACGATCTGGCAGCCTGTTCAAAAATATAATCGAGGTTTTCGATATGCTCAAGCACCAGGCTGAAAGTTATCAAATCATATTTTTTACCTGTGAACGACCAGGCTTTTGTTATATCAGCTTGCTTGAATTCAACTTTATCCGAATTAATTTTTTGTTTTGCTTTCGCCAGCATTTCTTCCGACAAATCAACAGCAGTAATGTGAACTGCTTTTTCAACAAGCCATGACGTATTCTTTCCGGTGCCGCAACCAATTTCAAGGCAATTTGAAAAAGAAATATTTTTCAGGCATTCACGAAGCGCGATTGCTTCGAGGTCTCTTGTTTTATTTTCGTTGGTGTCGTATTGTGAAGACCAGCTATTATATGCACTTCTTGTATCCATTTTATAATATCAGTTCAATATTTTTTTCATCTCATGACCGATTGCAAAGCGCCTTGCATACACAAGGCGATAACCACCCGCATTAAAAAGATATTTATAAGCAGAGGTTTTTCCTTCTGTGTTGATCCTTGCGCCAAGCCATGCGAGGCTCAGGTTCCATTTAGTGGTGTTGTACCCTGTTGCAAGCCTGAAAATATAATCTCCCCAAACACCAACCTTGGTGCCTTTGCTATCTCCTATTTCACGAGAATAGCTGTAGTTAAGTCCCACATTGAAAGAACCCATGAGGAAAATGTTCTGGCTAATCACTAACGTGTATGCATACCCGATACTTGGCCCGATTTCAAACAAATGCAGTTTCCTGATATTTTCTTTCCCATAAGTCGAATCCACCAGGTTTGGGATAAAAGCGCTATCACCATTTGCAGCAACATAGCATGCTTCTGCTCCCAACAAAAATGAGCCTGCTGATTTTTTCTGCCATGCGTTTTGCGAGAGCGCTGCACCATAAGAAAATCTTTTATCATTCAGCACACGATAAATACCAAGCCCGACAATCTGTGTCCCCACATCTCTTCTTATATAATAACCGTTTCCATCCATGGTGCCAACTCCTTGTGGAGTGAGATAATATCCCCTGCTGAAACTCGCCACCGCATCAATCGTCCATTTTCTTTTGTATAGTCTTAGCTGAAGATCGGTGAAGCTTGTTTTCCCTTTTTTGCTTTCTGATTTTAAAAAATCAAGGCCGCGGGAATAACTGAATGAAAGCGATTTGTAAGTGATGCCCAAACCAAGGCTCAGCGTGGTGTTTGCGTGATAGCTCATATTTTTCAGATCGGACGGAGGCACCAATTTCAGAACCGAATATTTCCGGGAAATGTAAGCACGACCAATAATGACACCTTTATATGATTTGTAATAAGTAGTGTCATGATCAGGCTTAAAGCTTTGCGCCGATAATGATAAATAAAAAAATGAGATAATAAGCAGTAATAGGAAGGTTCTTTTCATGATTCAATATAAGAAATTCTGTTTATTGAAACTTTCCTACCGAGTTTGCTTAACAAAAAATCGGGTTTTTATGGAGAAAATAACTGAAAGAAATTTTTTTAATGGGGTGTTCTTTTAATCGACTGGATTTTATCGATGATCAGTTGCAGTTTATCTTCCGTCACATCGTTTTTAACGAGATAGTCAAAAGCACCATTTTCCATCGCAATGATCGGCACATGAATTTCTTCCTGCCCGGAAATAAATACGACAAAAATATCAGGGTTATATTTTTTGATTTCTGTGAGCACATCAAATCCGTTCATCGGCTTCATGTAGTGATCAAGCAAAATCAAATCGGGTTGCAGCACGAGGCTGTTCAGGCAATCGCGTCCATTATCAAAAAGATAAATGTCTTTAAGCCCCAGGTTTTTTAAATGATAATGATAAAGCTGCAGACAGAAAGGATCGTCATCAACAAGGAAAGTGCAAAAAGGGTATTCTTGGTTCATAATGGCTGAATTTTGGTGCTCGCCTAATGAGAATAAATCAGTTAGAGAACGAAATTATAATGCCTTTAGTGTGATTGTGCATAATGAAACCCTTATCCACACTGCATTTCGTAGATTTACGAAATGCATATCGTAAAGCAACGGGGAAGTTTGCTAATGGCTATTAAACATTCTGCTATAAACACTGTTTTTATGATGTCCTTAGCTGATTGCTACTATTGAGCATTCTCCCGCCGCGGCGGGCTCTTGTACAGTTGAAATTCTATTCGGCAACGTGCAACAGCAATCTAAAATGTAACTTCCTCTTTATTTCTTTTCTATTTTATTATTAATTCATGTAATTCGCCTTAATTCGTGTTTCAATTTTTATTATGGCAATAACAGCTCACTCAGAATATGGAAAATTAAAATCGCTCTTCATCAAAAAAGCCGCAGACGCATTTGTGAGCGATTCCAGTCTTGAAAAAGACTGGAAGAAATTAAATTATCTTGGCAAGCCCGATTTTAATAAATCAATTGCTGAATACGAAAGCTTCGAATCCATCCTGCAAAAAAGCAGTGAAACAATTTTTCATTTGCCGGAAGAAAATAGTGTGACGATGGATTCCATTTATTGCCGCGATGCTGCCATCGCAACCAACAAGGGAATGATTATTTGCAATATGGGCAAACCTGCGCGAAGCAATGAACCCCTTGCAGAACAAAAAGCATTTGAAAAAAATAACATTCCAGTTTTAGGTGTTATTCAATTTCCCGGAACAGTGGAAGGTGGGGATGTTGCATGGCTCAATGAAAACACATTGGCTGTCGGCCATACCTATCGCACCAATGAAAATGGTATTGAGCAACTTCGTGAATTATTAAAACCAATAGGTGTTGAGTTAGTCATCACATCATTACCACATTACAAAGGGCAATCGGATGTTTTTCATCTGATGTCCATCTTCAGCCCGGTTGATAAAAACCTTGCCGTCGTTTATTCTCCGTTAATGCCAATCGCATTCAGAAGTTTATTATTGAAAAGGAATTATGAATTGATTGAAGTGCCGGATGATGAATTTGACTCCATGGGATGCAATGTGCTTTCACTTGCACCACGTCAATGCCTGATGGTTGCAGGAAACCCGAAAACAAAATCACTGCTTGAAAAAGCAGGCTGCAAAGTGATCGAATATTCCGGAGAGGAGATTAGCGTGAAAGGCGGCGGTGGGCCGACATGTTTGACGAGACCAATTTGGAGAGAGATTTGAAACGAAGATTCGAGATCCGGGATGCGAGATTCTGGTTCCAGGATTGGGTTTCACATAAGTTGCCATTACTTCATTTTTATTATCAAGCCTACAATATCTCGTACCCCGGATCTCACATCTTGTATTTCACTCCAACGCCTTCACCGCTCTGCCCAAATCTGATTCGTTATTGATTGTTCTCGCTACTTTCATGTATGCCATTTTCACCGAATCAGTTTTCGGTATACTCGGAGCAAGCGCGATCAGCAAATTGCTTTTGTCGTTATCTGATGAAATATCAGCCGCTGCATTGATCACACTTATCCACTGACTGTTTGACGAAACATTCTTTACGGTAATATTTTTCAACAAATTGGCTTTATCAAATTCGGACCCCGTGTGTATCACGGCACTTAATAATTTATCAAGGCTTCCGCCGTCCGGAATTCCTTTTTCAACAAGTTCTTTAATCAGGTTTGATTTGTCATAATCTGATCCTATATGTTCAACAACATCAATCAACTTGTTGAAATGATCTGCAGAAACCTTTTCTTTTTCAATCAGCGCCTTCAGCAAATTTGCTTTCTCATAATCAGAATTGATATAACTTACCGCATCCAAAGCTTTGTCAAAATTCTCTTCAGAAAAAGTTCTTTTGAAAATTAATTCTTTCAGCACATTTGCTTTGTCAAAATCAGATCCGATTGTATTTGCTACATCTATAGTCTGATTAAGCTGTTCGTTCATGATAGGTTGTCTTGATATATAAATTAATGCATTCGATTTTTCGTAATCGCTGCCAATGCTTTTCACAGACTCAAACCATGCATGAGCAATTAAAGAATCTTTTAAATATTCAACAGGAAATTTTCCAAGCAATTTTCCTTTCTCATAATCCGAACCGATTTTGTTGCCTATTTTTTTCGCGATCTCTTTCATGTCATTTTGCGAAACGCTGTCAGCCGCGAACAAAAATTCAATATACATGCTTATGATATAGTCATCTTTCAGATTGCCAACTTCATTGAGCACAGCGCGACTTCCGCCTTTCTTATAAATCCTCTCCATTCTCCCCTTAGCATCAAAGCCTACATCTACCATTGATTTTACAACATCCGCTAAAAATAATTTTCCCTGCTCGCTGCCGGGATCTAATTTATTGCCATCATTATACATTTCATATTTTATTCCTCCCTGCAAATCATTTTCTGCAAACAGTTTTTTGTCGTTCTTTTGATATTTCAGGAATCCGTTGCGCGAAATGCTCGCGATAGTGGTTTCTTCATCATTGAATTTAATGTCGCCAGAATAATTGATGGTCAGGTTATCGTTGCCATTACTGATCATAATGCTGTTGCCTCTGTGGCAGGACATAGCAACTATTATCACGCAAAAAACAGTTATAAATTGCAGTTGTTTCATCTTTAAAATGATTTATCAGGTTGAGATTTTATTGATTGTTTTTCTTCATAAAAAAGTAATACCCCAGAAAGCCTAATGAAATGCTGAAAGCCATGATTGCCAAAGAATGAATCCCTAAAGGCAATGAAAGATTGATTGCCGCCAAACCCAATCCTACGCACGATGAAACAATGAACCACTTCATAGCTGCGCTCCTGCTGTCTTTGGTAGTGGGATGAAGAAATTGCTCAACAACAGTTTCGGAAACGCCTTTGTCGATCATTTTATGTTTAACCCTGCTTTCGAGAAAAAGCCGCACAAGCGTTAATAAGAAAGAGGTAACGAGATAAATGCCAATCAAAGTGCCGGTGATGTGCAGCACATCAAAATTGAATTCTCTGTCGTACATAGATTGGAAATTTGTTTGTGCAGTTGCCGTTATGGAAACGAGAAGCGCCGAAAATATAACTATTGCTTTTTTCATTTTTATTTTTTTCGTTGTTATGATGAATGAGACAGGCATGGTGATTTTATGTTGCAAACAGTTCAATAAAAATTTAAGTCATCTGCTTTCTGTTGATATTTTTTATACAAATCAACGCTTTGGAAAATCAAAATTGCCAAAGCTGTCGTGACGACCAGATACAATGAAAGTTTTGAAATTCCTAAAGAAATATTAAGCACATACTTCTTAAAAAGAACATGCAAGAGCGTTTTATTCAAATATCCTGTGATCAAAACAGCCACAGCCAAGAAGCATGCAATCAGATAGCCTACAGGATATCGTTTTGAAACCTGTGCCTTTTCTGAAGGCAATTGAGCAATTATTAACTCCGAAACATCAAAATCAAAAACAGGCTTGGGCTCTTGTTTTATTTCAGAAAAAAGAAGCTGATATGTTTCTGTTTTCGCATCGCAATATTCACAGCTATGCACATGTGCAATGATTTCAGCATCACAATTGGATTTATCCAAAACATATTGCTGTATATCAGCATCTGAAAGATGTTTATCTGTCATAATTCCTCCTTTTTATATTTATTCAATATGCTTTCTTTCAAAGATTTTCTCGCCCTGAACAAATAACTTTTTACTGTTCCGGGCGGCAGTTGAGTGATTGTGCCAATCTCTTCATAGCTCAATTCTTCGTTGTGATACAAAGTGATCAATGTTTTAAAAACAGGCGAGAGCATTTCTATTTCTGTCGACAAAATTTTTGAAAGCTCTTTTCGGGAAATAGCTTTTTCAACAACATTTGCTGATGCTCCAACAGCACTTCGGTTAACAATATCCAAAGACTCTTCATTCGCATCGTTATTATCCTCAAGCTTGTCAGGGAAAATCAGTTTTCTCTTTTCGAGGTAATTCAGGCAGGTATTATAAGAAATCTGGGCGATCCAGGTTGAAAGCTTTGATTGAAATTTGAAACCTGAAAGATTTTTATATGCTTTCAGGTAAATATCCTGAACAATATCTTTCCTGTCTTCAGCATTACTGATCATTTTAAAAACAATTTGAGCAACCAATGTCTCCGTGCTTTTTATAATTGCAGAAAAGGCATTGCTGTTTCCATGCAATACCTCATTCACCAATTGCTGGTCGGGTAAATTATTTTCAATTCTATTGCTCAATGATGGATTAGACAGGCGACTTTCCTGAATGTTGCAGTAAAACTAAAGAAAGTTAGGGGAGAAATGGATGAGAGATGCGGGTAATAGATGCTATATTCGAGATGAGAGAATAATAAAGAAACTTAGGTGCATGAAACAGCTAAAATGAAGTCGATGATGGGAATCGCCTATTAATTTCCCAAAGCTTCAAATGAAAATTAATTGATAAAACACGATTAACCTTTAGAAAAGCTCTATACAAACAACAATATATAGTAAGCAACCTTTCCGAATCTGTATCTCGCGTCCAAAATCCTGCATCTCCCCTCACCACCCGATTCCATAATCTACTCCATAATTGCTGCTGCCGCCCCAGAATGTTCCGTGCTTGGTATCAAAATAAATAGCATTGATCGGACCGCTCGTTCTGTCTCTTAACGTCAATGTATATCCCATTTTGCGCAACTCGCTCCGCACATATTCCGGCGTTCCGTTGTTGATCAGAATATGCCCCGGATGCGGTTTTCTGTCATCAATTTTTTCTCCACCGAGCGAGAGCCAGAGCTGATCAGTATTAATGTTTTGTGCTTCCGTTGCTTCCTGAACGGTCATGCCAAATTCAACGATATTCAAAAAGAACTGCAATAAATTCTGATCCTGTGTGTCGCCACCTTGCACAGCAAAAGCAAGAAATGGCTTTCCGTCTTTCATCGCGAGAGATGGAGTAAGCGTGACGCGAGGCTTTTTATGAGGATGAACTACATTAAAAGGATTGAGCGTTGAATCGAGCACAAAACTTTGCATGCGCTGACTCATCCCAACGCCCGTGTGGCCTGCAATACAAGCCGGTGTCCAGCCTCCGCTTGGTGTTACTGATACAACCCATCCTTCTTTATCAGCCGCTTCAATCGAAGTGGTGCCGCGCCACAGGCGATCCATATAATTATCATCAATCATTGCAACAGAATTGGCAGCGCCCCGCTGCTGCAACATATTCAAATAAGGGTTTGTTTTCCCCTCGAAAGGATAAGGGTCGCCGGGAACAATATTCGCATTGTTCTTATCATTCATGATTAGCTTTGCTCTTTCTTTCGCATATTCCTTGCTCAACAATCCTTTGATTGGTTCGTCCGGCGGAAAATAAGGATCACCATAATAAAAATCTCTATCGGCAAATGCCAGGCTCATAGATTGATAAACAGTGTTGATATATCTCGAACTATTATAGCCCATACTTTTCAAATCAAAATTTTCCAGAATGTTCAGTGCCTGCAGCATGGCCGGACCTTGTGACCATTGCTGTAATTTATACACTTCAATGCCTTTATAATTTACATGAAGCGGTTCTTCTTCAACGGGTTTCCATGATGCAAGATCTTCCATCGTTATCAAGCCGCCTTGCTCCTGACAACCACGAACAAATTCTTTCGCGATATCGCCTTTGTAAAACCGATCATAAGCTGCATAGATCGCTTCCTTGCGCGTTTTCTTTTTGTTCAGCGCATCTTGCTCAGCTTCTACCATTTTTGTTAATGTTTCCAATAAATCTTTCTGCACAAAAACTTCGCCCTGTTCAGGCGCTTCTCTTTTTTCTCCAAGGTGTGTTAGAAAAACAGCTTTACTATATGGCCAATCTTTAATTCTTTTTTTATTAGCTTCTATCACGTTGCACAATGGTGCATCAATGGCATAACCTGCTGCTTGCTGCATCGCAGGTGCCAACACATCTTTCAGGCTCATCGTTCCATACTCTGCCAGCATGTAACATAAGCCACCTGGTGTGCCCGGAGTTACTGCAGCAAGCGGTCCATATTCCGGAGGAAAATTCATTCCTTTATTTTTAAAAAATTCAGGCGTTGCTCCAGTCGGTGCCCAGCCAAGTGCATCTATTGAAATTATTTTTCCGGTGTGGGGATTGTAAATAATTGCCTGTGTTTCTCCGCCCCAGCTCAATGTAGTCCACATCGTGCAAACAGAAGCAAGCATCGCGCATGCTGCATCAACTGCGTTACCACCTTTATTAAAAATTTGCGATCCTGCTTCAGCGCCATAAGTTTTCCCGGTTATCGCCATCCAGTTCTTACCATACAATTGCGGCTTTTGTGTTTGTTGCGAAAAAATGAATCGTGAAGAAAAAATAATGATAACGAAAAATAAGAAGCGTTTCATGTGCAGATGTTTTGATGCTTAAAGTTAATGCATAAAAGAAATCCGCAACACGAATCATTGGCATAGATTTTTTTATGATACGAGCTTCAGCAACTCCGATTGATTATCCTTGTGTCGTCCCGCTGCGGCGGGATTCATCGGTAGTGCTACTATTTGGCTTCAGCATTCTCCGCAATTTTCATCTAGAACAATCACCTACCTTATCTATATTTTTACAAAAGTATAAGAGATGTTTCCGCCGGGAGTGAGAGGACCTGAAAGTGTTAATGTACCATTACTGATATTGAAGGAAAATGCATCAGATGTAGAAATGACCTGACCATTTTGACCAATCTGGTAAAGAGTGAACAATGAGAAAATACCTGTCGTTTTAAAATTATTCAACTGCAGATCCTTTTCTGAATCAGATGCATTTGTGCTTACGGAATACGTTCCCTGGCATATAATATTTCCGTTGAGCAACGACGAATAAGTATAATTGGAATGCAATATTAATAAAACTGATGAATCGGCTGACGGCTTAGTCACTCCGCTACCAGCCCCTATGGACCAATTTTCCTGCACTAATTGCCATTGATTAACAATAGAGGCATCAGAAGATGATTTTTTGCAGGAGAATAATCCGCTAACAATAATGATTACAAAACAAAACAGGGCTTTCATTAAAATTATTTTTTTCAGTTGACATACAAATTGCATTATCCGTTGCTTTATTGATAAAATTTACTTTTTTTCTCAGGATATAAAACTTATATTTAATAACATTTCTCGCCCTTGAAATACAAACTGTATTTCCTCTCCGCCACTTCATTATTAAATTACTACTACATATGGAATCCAATCCGATTTCGCCAACATCCGTTGCTGCGCCCGTCAGCCAAAGCGAAAGAATTGTAATCATTGACATGTTGAGAGGCATTGCATTGTTAGGAATTTTGTTAATGAACATCCCATACTTCGCATTGCCTGATCCTGCTGCTGATAATCTCGCTGTGATGAAAGAACTGGGAACTATCAACGCAAAGGTTTGGTATGCCATCAATTTCTTTTTTGATGGGACACAGAGAGCCATTTTTTCCATGTTGTTTGGCGCCGGCGTCATCTTATTTCTCACAAGACTGGAAAAAAGAGTAGATGGAATGACGGCTGCAGAATATTTCATGCGCAGGCAATTGTGGCTGCTGGTGTTCGGATTGTTCGATGCATTTATTCTCTTGTGGAATGGCGATATACTTTTTGATTATGCAGTCTGTGGAACTATTTTATTCGCATTCAGAAGGCTGCCGCCAAAAAAATTATTGATCGCTGCTGTGATCAGCTTAGTGCTAATGACCGCCAGAGAAAATGTAGGTCTTTACAGGCAAAAAAATATTATTTCAAAAGGTGAAGCCATTGCAAAAATAGACACGACAAAAACAAAACTGAATGAGCAGCAAAAAGAAGATCTTGGCGCACTCACCGGTTATAAAGAAAACCTGAGCGTTGAATCGATGAGAAAAGAAATGGAAAAAAATATGAGGCAAATAAGAGGAGATTATGGAACTATCTACACAAACATCAGCAACAGCAGTGCGAGATTTGAATTTATCGGAAGCTACTACTATATCTGGGACATTCTTGTTTTCATGTTCTTCGGAATGGCCTTTTTTAAAATGGGGATATTGACAGGCGAAGCACCAACAAAAACATACTGGCTTCTGTTCATCATTGGCTTAAGCATTGGATTAACATTATCATATCTGAGATTAAAACCCTTGCTTCATTATCAATTCAATTTTTATGATATCAACAAAAATCAAAAATTTGAATTATATGAAATAGCAAGAGTGTTTCGTTCGCTTGGTGTTTTCGGATTGATCATCCTTTTGTATAAATCAGGAATATTTAACTGGCTATTTAAATTATTAAGGCCTGTCGGGCAAATGGCGTTCACGAATTATCTGATGCAATCTGCTTTATGCGGCATATTTTTTTATGGCATTGGCTTCGGCATGTATGGAAAATTGCAGCGCTATCAGGCTTACTATGTAGTCGGGGCAGTTTGGGTGATAGAAATTATATGGAGCAATATCTGGCTTCGATATTTCAGGTTCGGACCGCTCGAATGGTGCTGGAGAAGTTTGACATACTGGAAAAAACAGCCGATGAAAAAAATTTAAAGGGAAGAAATATTTCATCTCAAGATGATTGATTTGCCCATTTAATTTCTCATTCATAAAATCGCAGCTTTATTTTTCATTTGAGGAAAAGAAATCAGTATTAATATCTATTTACTACAAATAGCTCAGCCACCATTTTTCTTTGTGGCTTTGTTTGTAAACATCATATCGTTTGCACAAAGGATATAATGCAACCACTACTCCAATCCAGACTAAATAAGCAACGGTCAATGAAAAACCATAACCTTTCAGTCCTTGCGTGAACCATATTGGCTCATTTAATATCCAGATTTTCCAATCCTGCCCGGAAGTGAATGCAGAAGCAATCATAGCTATCAAATGAATAACATAAATATGGACCAGATAATAGAACATAGGCACACGGCCATATACTGATACTACTTTTACAACTGTGCTTTTCAAATTTTCAGTAACAGAAAGAAAGATTAGTGCCGAACCCAATGTGAGCAAAAGATATAACAAAGAAGGCGGATATTTATTTACGTTCAAAAAAGAAAGAAAGGTGAACAATGCATTTTTTTGTTCGCTCCATTTAACCGGATCGCCATACACATTTATGTAACGGAGCACAATAAATAAAATAATCGCAGCGACTCCGGTAATCATCAAACTTTTTCTACGTTTCGCAACGTCGTATCCGCTTGCATACCATTCTCCCAATAAATATCCAAGCGGCATTACGCCTATCCATGGCACCAATGGATAGCCTACCAGAAAAATTTCTTTATGCCAAAAAAAAGGCACTTGATCATGCAACAGCGCCCAGCCAAATGCTGGCAATGTATTTCCTTCAACATGTGTATTGTCGAAAAGATTATGGCCTGCAATGAGCAGTATGCAAAAGGCAAGTATGAGTTTTTTAGGAAGATGAATCAACCCAGCCAGCACGATCATGCACATGCCTAATGTCCAGATGGTGATAAATAAAAACATTGGAAAATTGATATTAAAATTCCACCCGAAGTTGACAACAGTCATTTCAAGAAATATCAACCATAAACCACGCTTTAAAAGAAAAACGGACAATTCTTTCTTGGTTTTTTTTTGCCCCATGATATACGCAGAAGTGCCGGCAAGCAACATGAATATCGGCGCACAAAAATGCGTGATCCAACGTGTGAAAAATATCGGAACATTTGTTTTCTCCAGATCAAGTGGATCAAATAAAAATGATCCGGAGAAAAGATAATCACGAACATGGTCAAGCGCCATGATGATCATTATTGATCCACGAAGAAAATCGATGGATGTAATTCTGTTTTTGCTGACTAATGATGGCTGTTGCATACTCGAAAATATTTTAGTGCCGCTTTTATTTATGATGACGATTTAGAATCACAATAAATATTCTTTGAAGTTTTTCTTTTCTACATGCAGGTTATGATGTACTTCCTTAAACAGTCTATGGTTTTGAATTGTAGTTAATCCTTAATGCCAAGGCTTTTATTTCTTCCTTTAACCAATTTTATACATAAAAAAATTATCGAAAGAACTGCCAGAAATATACTGATGCCGGCTATTTCTTCCTTCGATAAACTTGATAATATCCAGAGAATAATCACAACAGCTATTACCGGAACAGTAATACCACCAGGGATCACAAATGATTTTTCTGAAGCATCAGAATTTTTTCTCCTGAGCTTTATTGTTGCCAGCACCACGCCGAGATAAATTAGTAATGTTGATGCGCTGGATAAAACCAGCAATTGTTTATAAGCTCCAATGGCAGCAAATAAAAAACCCAATGCAGAATATACGATGATGGAAACATGTGGTGTGCGAAATTTCGGGTGGACTTTCGCAAGAAATTTCGGCATTAAACCATCCCTTGCCCCGGCAAATAATATACGGGTGTTCCCCAGTATTTCACCATTGAGCGTGCCAAGTGTGGACATTGCAAAGCCTGCAATCACAAGCGTGATGCCTGCTGCACCAAATAGCTGATTGGCTACCGCAGCAAGAGGCGCATCTTTCACGGCTAATAACCGATCGCCTAAAATTCCCTGAGAAACAAGCTGAATACAAATGTATATGAGCAGCACAAACAAAATGCCCGAGAAAATTCCTCTGGGGACTGTCTTGGCCGGGTTTTTAAATTCACCGCCATTGTTCACCGCAGTTTCTATACCAACAAATGCATAAAAAAGAATCAGTGTGCCACTTCCAATATTATGCAAAGTAACCACTTGCTTCCATGCAAGATTCTCTCTGACGATATGATCCATGCCTAATATAATAATCAGCACAATCGGAGCTAATTTGAGAAATGCTGTAATGACACTGAACCTTGCTCCATATTTTGCTCCACGTATATTGATAAGCGTTAGTATCCCAAATAAAAAAATATAGAAAATAATTTGGCCGAATGCTGTGTTAAGAAAAGGGATATAGGCGGCGAGTGTTTTTGCGAGTGCGCTTGCGATGCCGGCATCGCCTAACACGCAGGAGCCGAACCAGAATAAATTATTCGACACAAAACCTACAAACGGGCCGAAAGCCATTTCGATGTAAGTGTATGCTCCGCCGCTCAATTTCACTTTACTGCCCACTTCAGCAAAACATAATGCGATCAGGAAGATGAGCAAGCCGCAAATAAAAAAACAAATGATGGCTGCCGCGCCCAGCTTTTCCGCCGCCAACGCAGGCAAAACAAAAATACCTGTGCCGATCATCATATTCACTACCGTGCATGCAAGGCTGAATGCGCCGATATCTCGTTTTAGGTTTTCCTGCATAAATTATTTTGATGAGTGAATGCTATCCTTCTGATCACTTAATTGTTTTCTTCTCTATCAATAATCCTATTGCTTTATCATCCAATGACTTTTCATAAAATCGCCAAGAGATTAAACTTAAATCATCATGTTGAAATCTTATTTCACTTCACCAAGATATTTATCAAACCAGATCAGCGTTTCTTTCACGAATTCAGTTCTTGGCACCTGATGACCCGATTTGAACACCATTATTTTTTTATCCGGCTCATGTGTGCCTAAAAAATGGAACATCGGCTGTTGCGAAGTTTTTTCCGG